>Ga0137403_10004166_pt1 | contig 17107 bp, 15 predicted proteins | sample CZOMad2_1_16fung_FD_122057 | JGI IMG/M metagenome (GOLD analysis project Ga0137403, IMG submission 122057) | Vadose zone soil fungal communities from Angelo Coast Range Reserve, California, USA - CZOMad2_1_16fungal (Hybrid Assembly) | ecosystem: Environmental > Terrestrial > Soil > Vadose zone...
CGATCCATCTGCCGAACTCCGGTTACCTCGCGGCACGTTCCCATCGGGGCGTGAGCTTTGTGCGGGTGTTCTATGCTGCTGCATGCGCTCCCATTCCGCTACAGTCAGCACCGGGGAGTTAGCCGACTCAGCGCTGTAACGAAGGTATAGGTGCCCGTCTCTTCCCAACTCGCGCAGGTCGCGCGTGAGCACACCGGCGAACTGAATCGCGTTAGTAGCGGCATCATAGGCACCGCCGGCAAACTTCGCGCGCACCTGCGCCGCGAGTTGCTTGCCTGCGTCCGGCAAGACATACATAGTCTCAAGCAAGTGGGCGATTATCTCGCCTAGTTGCTGTCGAGCCTTCACATCCAGTGAGATTTCCGGACCGGATTGCGTCCGAACGGTTTGCCCCGTTCCAGGCGCCCGCGCTGAAATCGCTATCGGCAGCAAGAGGGCGATTAGCAATACAATAATTATTCGCTTCATATATGTTGGCTCCTATTTTTTCCTTCGTTGAAGCTGCGTTTCCGCCTTGAGCAGCCCGTGAAGAAGCATATTCGCAATCCTATCAGTCTGTTCTTCGATGAGCTTGCGCGCCCCGAGTTCACGGGGACTGAGGTTGTAGGGCAGAAGCGAGTTGGTCGCCACGAGAAGCGCGTGCGCGGTCGCGAGAGCGTCCGAGAAAACTAATGCTCCCGTTCGTCCGCCTTCTTTGAGGACCTCGGCAAAAATTCGCGCCTCTTGATCGAAATGTCGCTCACGCCTGGCAAGGAGAGCGGGCCTGATCGTTGCAAGCACGTCGCTGAGACTCTCCTTGTAGTGCTGAACCTTGTCGAAACGGTAAAGAACCCGCACAAGCAACATCTGTCGCAGACGATCGGTCGCCGGCTTCCCGTTGTGAGCGATAACCGATAGCTGCTCGTTCATCTGCTCAACTACGCGGTCAATGCGGCAAAGGGCAACCTCCTCTTTGCTGCTGAAATGCAGGTAGATCGTGCCCTTCCCGATGCCGACCTCCTGGGCGACGTCATCCATCGTCATCTTCCGGTAACCGTAACGCGCCAGCAACCGGTCGGTGGCTTCAAGTATCAGATCGCGGATGTCTTCACGAGCAGCAATGGCTTTCATAAAGTGTGACTCGTGACTAAAATCGCATTCCGGTCATAAACATGATTGCGTCTACACGAGCGAAGAGTTCCATTATCTTCCCGGGAGTGTTAGCAGTGTGATGTATGAGGGCCGATTTTGTGGCTGTGCCGTGAGTGCACCGGGCGGCGCTTGCCATGCAGAACGGCCGGTTTCGGGAACTTTGTGACGATTCTTCGTCGGCTTATGCCGGCCTACCTGGCGTCAGATTCAACCTGGCACTATCTACAATCACCGTAAGCTAATCTCGATTGGCTGCATTTGATAATCTTGCTCAAACGTCAGCGGCTTCACATAGCGCCAGATAGAGGATAACGATTATCACACCCGCGCCGCGGGTTTGCGCCGCCAGTTCCTCCACGCCTCCACGAAGCCATGGGATTCACGCGCCAGGTCGGTAGCATCGTAGCGGTGTAGCGGCGTCTTGTCGCCGGGCGGCCACATCGTGCTGACAGAACCTTCTCGATAGAACGTCGCCGTCAGGCTGCGCCGAGATCGCCGGCAGCCCTTAACCACGCGCGATACAGCGTGCCAGGATTTCTCAGAACGCACCACCAAGGCGGAATTGCCGACGATGGGGTCAACCTCGGCGGCAATATCAGCCGGATCGGCGGAACGCAAAATGGTCAAGCAACCGCCATCTTCTCGGTTCCATGACTCATTAAAGTACAAAATGTGTGTAGCGATCTTGTCCTCTAAATCAGAGTGCGGTCCGAGATTCGCCCCTGGCCCATAGTGAAAGACATTCACCTCCATCGGCGCGGTGGTCAGATCACATCCGGTCAGTTGCGACAACGCGACGCGGTAAGCAGGCGAGAGCAGATCGCCAGCCAGGCCTAACCAGGCTTCGCTCAGTTCCTCAGGATGAGAGACGGCATCCGCTCCCATTGCGATCAGCGCGCGAGCCTCATACTCGTAGTCTCTTTCGCCGTAATATGAAATCGTTTTGAAATGATCACGAGGAAAGGAACCTGCCAGGGCCGCCCCATCCGCGGGCGAGAAGAGGTTGCCGATCGCCGCCCAGCCGTAAGGCTGCGTCTGTAGTGTGTGTTGCAGGATTCGTGAAAGGTCTATCATCGCCTCTATTTTTGAACCAGCCGTTTGAAATTGCGCATCACGAATCTGGCCGGGGCTGTCAACTGCCACGAAGGTGAAGTGAGAACTCTCCTCAACTCCTCGCCCAGCGCCTCCGACGCCTGAACCGCCGCGTCGTGGCCGGTCGCTGCCGACTCGAGCACACTCGGTAACGATTGCAAGAACTCACTGACTGCGCACTGGGTGTCGGTGGAACCGTTGTTGATCACGTCGGCAACGCGGTCCCAGTGGCGGGCCAGTTGATCGCGCGCGGCCAGTGCCGCTGGAGTTGGGGCTGTTTTCCCAAGCCGGTTTAAGAACCAATCAGGATCCGTCTCCGTCTCGTTCGGCAGAGAATAGATCGTCTCGAAATTCGACAGGGCAGTGTATTTCCCGGCAGCCAAGTCTGCTGAACTGAAGACCGGCACGCCAAAGGTGAGCGCCGTGATCGCCAGGTGGTAGCTGCGACCGACGACCGCCGCTGATTGGCTAATTAGCTCTGCGAGCAACAGTGGGTGCGGCCAGGCGGGCAACCGGACCAATCCTGGCAGATCATCGCCCAACTTTGCTTCGTGATCGCCAAGCGCCGGGCCGATTGGAAGCGCCAGGAAACGGAAGTCTCGCAGCCGCTGGGAATGTCTCCTTACGAAGCTCAAGAAGTTATCTAAACCGGCAACGGGTTGGACAACTATGTATGGGCCGCTCAAACCTGATGTCTGACGCAAGTGATTGAATTCGGCTGATGGCTGCCGCTCATCAAGCAACCGCGAAATCCCAAAGGCTGTGTCGGGCATAACCGCTATCGGTTCCTTGTTGACGAACCGAGAGAGCGCGGCTTGCGACGGCTCGTCACGCACCGTAATGTAGCGACTGTGCGCCAGGGCCAGTTGCATCAGGGGGTCGGCCCAGGCCGGGATTTCGTTGCAATCCATGCCGGGCGCGTTCCAAATGAGTGGGATGCCATACTGCAGAGCGATAAGTGCCGGCGTCAGCCAGTAGCCGGTAGGGTGATGAATCGCGGGGGTGGGCGGGCCGTATCCGGGAGCAACGTCTTTGTCAAATCGGATAATAAATCCCCCGCCAATGAGGACTCCATCGAGGTCACCAGCCATCCGCGGCAGTTCCGTAAGCGAGGTGACCGTGTAAGGCCAGGCGACCGGCGTCCTGGCATGATAAGAGAATCGGTGAAACCTCGCGCTTCCCAGCCTCTCAGACAACTCTGCCTCGGCGATCAATGGGAAAAGCAGGTCGCCATAGTTCTCAACGTCAAACGTGCCAAACAACGCTATCTGCAAATCACGTCTCTCATGTGCTCTCGTTTGCCCTGGGGATTGGGCTGAGGGCGAAAGATCAAGTCCTGTCATAGCCGCTAGAAGCGCGAATCCATAGAACTGCTTCCGGGAGATGGGCGGTTCTAAGATACCACAAGGAGTAACTGTCGCAGAAACAGGGTTACAAAAGGAGCTTCTTGGTTGTGTTGTGCAGGACTGCTAATGAATGATCTCACCGCCACCCGCGGATTGACAGGGTCCCTTTCTTAGACTCACACCCTGCCTACCTGGCTCGTGGTTCAAACCGGGACTCATCAATGATCGCATTCAACCTGATCTCCGCGAAGTGGAGCGTCGACGAAAACGGCGGTCGCGACCAGGTGATCGTGAATGGCAGCTTCACTCCGCTCACCTCGCGATAGTCATCGAAGTCGGTCACCTCGGGGATCGAACCGAAAGCCGTCTTGAAAGCGACAAACTGGCGAACTAACAACCCGGTCTCGACGTCGAAGTACAGCTTCTCACGGCTGTCGCCGCGCGAAGTGGCGCCGATAACATAAACGTCTCTACCTCGAACTTTTTCTTTCGCAAGCACTCGAATCTGCGGATAGCTCTCTTTGATCTTCAAATACCTGAAGAAGTCGGCCCGGCGTTTGATGTCGGCCAACTCTCTGCCGGTTATCTCACGCTGCCCCCGTACGTCTTTGGTCCAACCCTTCGAGCCGTCAAAGCCTTCGAGCGCCGCGCCGCGCGGGTCGTTCCTGGCTATCAGCGATTTGTCGGGCGCTGCTTGAAGGATCTCGATCGGAAGCGTCTGCGGCGGGGTCATTCGATTGGTCGTCATCTCCGTGCCGCGTGATGTTCGCGTTTTGAGATTCCCAATCGCAGCGTCGCCGCCAATCGCGCGGATGTATCGCGCGATCACTTCCTCGGCTGAAGGCAGCGACGCGGGTTTGGTCGCGGTTGCGGTGACGTCGGGCGCCGGCGTCGTCGCGAGATCGGCAGTCGGAAGCGGCTCGGTGCTATGTCGGCCTCGATGGCAGGTGTAACAGGTGACCGCCGGGTTGCCGCTGAAATTCTCTTTGTTGATGGCGCGCGTCATCAAGATCATTCGGCGCGCTCCCACCTTGGTCGACTTGGCATCGCTGTCCCAGGGGTTGGAATGGCAATGAGTGCAACCGACTCCAAGCGCAGCCGACATGAAATCCATCACTCCACCCAGCTCAGACGCCGGCAGCCCGTTTAATACCTGTATGTTCTTGTAAACCTGTTCGACAGTCTTTTCGTCACTGACGGCCTTCTGTTGACCGGGTGGGGGTGATTCAAGCGCGGCGCCTCGGCGCTCAACACTCAGTAAGCAAAATGATGTCGCCAACCCGACGGCGGTTACCAGACCAATGAAACGTTTCTCAATCATGGGAGTCGATCGGTCGCATGAAAGAGGTTGGAAGTTCGGCCTTCAGAGATAGTTCAGAGTACCGACTTTAGTCGGCGGTTTTGTTTGACCAATTTCAACGAGCCGACTAAAGTCGGTACTCTGAACTACTTCTGAAGGCCGAACTAAGAACCTCTTCGGGGCATTTACTTCTTCGGCTCGGGGCAGCGGCAATCCTCCTGAGTGACGATCGAGTCAAAGCGCGGCTGCTGCTCCGAAGTAAGCAATGCTCGCATCTGGTCGCGGGCTCGTCCACGGACCACGTCGTAGCGCGGGCGCACATCCGCGCAAACCGCCCTGTAGTCATCGCGCGTCCGGTCCAGGATCACTCGCATTGCTGATGCCTGGTCCTCGTTCAACGTCAGCTCTCGCTTCAACGTTTCAAAGTAGGCGTCCGTATCGCGGATTGATACCGCTGCGGTCTGATTTGCCGCAGTCGCGTTGCCTCGCAGCCGATAGATGCCGTCGAGCGAGGCTCCGGTCACCCCGCCAAGCGCAAACACGATCATGAACGCGACCCAGGCTTTCCTTTGAGAATTCATTTTTGTTCCTCTCCTCCCTGCTCCGCAAACAACGTGGCCAACACCTCTTCTCTAGAAATCGCACATTCTTCGGTAGTCGATAACGCGCAGGTTCCTCCGGTCACGACGCGAGAAATATCGTTTTCAGCGCTCGCGTTTAATTTGGGAGCGCTCACCGAGGCATTTGCTTTTGAAAACCAGAACGTCATCACAGCAGCAATCGTCACGACTACCAAAACCGCGATCGCGCGCGACGCAACCAGCAACGTCCCAAGCCAGCCGCTTCCCTGCTCTGCTCGACGCCGCCGCTCGGCATCAATTCCGGCGCGAAGCCGAGCGTGGAGAAACGGCGACGAGCCGATCCGCTCAGCCTCGACGTCGCTTATTCCACCGGCTCGCGCGACGATCTTCGTCAAATGGTCGAATGATTCATTAGGCGTTTGATCCATTTTGTCCTCACACAAACTCCCCGAGCACACGGCGCAGCGACTGCCGCGCCCGGTGGGCCCGAACCTTCACCTTAGAGACTTTCCAGCCCATAAGTTCCGCGATCTCGACTACACTCAATTCCTCCGCATCCAGCAGCGTCAGAACGAGCCGGTCGTCCGCGCTCAAACGGGCAAGCAGTTTGTTAGCAAGATCGCGCGAGATGACGGCCGCTTCCGCGTCGCAGCTTGCAGATTGTGTTTTCAATTGCGAGTTCAACCACACGACCTCGTCGGCGGTGATGTCGCTGATTGAGCTTTCAGGACGCCGGCGCGCGCGACGCAGTTCGTCATAACACGAATTTATCGCAACCCGCGAGAGCCATGCGCCAAACGACGGCCCGCGATTCGGCGAGTATGTGCCTAATGCGAAATAGACTTTTGTAAATACATCTTGAAGTACTTCTTCGACCCGTTCGGGGCGGTTGAAGAATCGCCCGACCATTCGCGCGATACGGCGTCGATGCCTCTCGAAGATCTGCTCGAACGCCGCCTCATCGCCGGCACGGGTGGCTTCTACCAGCGACTCATCCGTCGCCTCGATGGCGGCTTGAAGGGGCGGCTCGACGGTCACGAGATCAACGTCGCCGGTGGTTTCATCCATTCGATACATCTGATCCAGGTTGGGTGCAGCGAACCTCTTCAGCGAATCGGTGTGATGCGTAATAAGTAATAACGCACAAAGCAAGGGTTCGGTTACGAGCGCGCTACTGTTTTGTGATTCAATTCAACGGGAACCCAAGTGGAATCTGACTCCGATGCGCGCGAGCAGCGGTGGGCCCACGGTAAGCAGAGGCGTGCGGCCGATGTCGTACCGCTGACCCGTGAGGTTTTCAAGAGCGCCAAACACTTCAACCCCGTGACCGAGAGAGCGCGACGCGAATGCATCAAGCGTGAAGTAACGATCGAGCCGGAACTGGTTTTGGTCGTCGTCGAACTGAGAGCCGCCCGCTCTCCCCTGAAACGAAACGGTCAGGCGACGCGGGTTCGAGTAACGCGCTTGAAACGTGAGAAGGTGGCGGGGAACCTGCGGTATGAGCAAGCCTTCAAGCGAAGTGTTCGCGGGAAACTTCAACACTGTGGCGTCGAGGAACTGGTAGCCGCCTGAAATGTTTACAGTGTTTGTAATTCGAGCCTCGGCTTCCACTTCGACGCCGCGAGAACGGGTGCGGCCGAGGTTCTGACGCTGTCGGGTGATCAATGCCGGCGTGACGGTCAGCGTCACATTCGCAACCGGGCGAATTATCTCGCTCCAGAAGAACGTGCCGCGAACGTTGAGTTTCTTATCAAATGCCTCGACGCTCGCTCCCGCCTCGCCGCCCGTCAATCGCTCGGCTCGAAGCTTGTCGTTCGCGAGCGTCAGCACACTGCCGACTCGGAATGAGCGATACAACTCATTGAGCGTCGGCGCTCGAAAGGCGCGATAGCCAGACACTTTCAGCGAGATGTTGTCGGTTAACTTGTGAAGCAGGGATACTCGAGGACTAAACGCGGTCTCGATTCGATCGGCAAACCGAGTATTGGTCACAGGGGTCTGCGCTGGAAGCGGACGGGACGACGACAACGCATCGTAGTTGCGCCAGCGGTCGCCTCGGACCCCCAGGGTCAGCAGCCATCGAGGCGTTATTCGAATCATGTCCTGTGCGAAGACGCCGATCGTTCGCTCGCGGCCTCCCGATCCTACCGATGAGGTCACCCGGCCCGCTACGAACACAAGCTCATCGCTTGCGCCTCGCACCTCGCGCGCATCAACGCCGGCAACAAAAGTCTGACGGGAACCGGCCGCACGCGACCATTGAGTGAGAGTGCCGACCTCCTGTGCCGGCACTCGCTGGCTTCGCGTGAGAGTCTCGCTGTTGCGATCGGCGGCGATTGACGTGAAGTCTTGATTGTAAATCTCGGTGAGCGCGAAGACCCGCGCGGAGAACGAACCGGCACGAGTGGATTGAAGGTCGCTTCCCAAAGACACCTGGCGGATATAGGTATTGTTAGTTTGGAGCGGGGTTCCGTTCTCGCGTGATTCATCGAAGAGCGAGCCGCGCAGGAAGATTCGGCCTCTATCTGAAATCAGCCGCTCGAGCGTTAGATCGAGGGTTTTGTGCTCAGCTCCGGCCTTCGTATCGACCCTTCCGCGCTCGGCTTCGTCGACCAGCACATATCCATCGGTGTGAAAAGCCTCAGCCGAAAGCTGCGCGGCCCACTGAAACAATCGACCGCCGGCGAAGAGCGAAACGTCAGGCGTTTGCTCATTCCCATAGGACGTTTCAAATGAAAGCGCCGAGTCGCGCGCATCGCGACCGATCAAGTTGATCACCCCGCCGAGCGCGCCAGTCCCGTAGAGACTCGATGCCCCACCCTGAACCACTTCGATGCGGCTTAGAGATTCGCGGGGGACTCGACCCCAGAAGACCCAGCCGCCGAACGGGTCGTTGATCGGTATGCCATCGGCGAGGACCACCGCGCGGCTCGCGCCGCTTGGGCCTACTCCTCGAAACGACACCCCTTGAGAAGTGGGATTCGCAGTGCGGCTGCCGGAACGGCGAAGCAACGAGAAGCCCGGAATCTGTCGCAACGCGTCGTCGAGAGTCAACGCGGAAGTTGTCGATAGATCCTCGGCCGAAAGCATGGCGACGCTTGCGGCCGTGTCACTCACCCGAGTCTCGGTGCGTGACGCCGTTACCGTCATCTGTTCGGATAGCCGTTCGGCATTAAGCGTTATCTTGACACGAGCTGAGTCCTGGTCGGTAACTTTCCAAACGCGACTGGCGGTTTCAAACCCGCGCGCGCGAATCGTCAGCATGGCGGAGTCGCCTTCGGCATCGAAGACAAATCGGCCTTCAGCGTCTGTCGCGCGAGTGACGGGCGCCGCCTTGCCGGAGAATGTGACCTCAGCCCCGGAAATCGGAGCGCCGTTCTGATCCGTTACGACGCCTTCCACTCTCTTCGTGCCTTGAGGCGCAGCATAAACCTGAACGGCAAGAGAAAGAGCTGCGAGAACGAGTGCGGATTTCAATATCTTCATTCGGATCACACCTGACCTCTCGAAATGAGATTCATTGTCCTGGGAGCGCGGGCATCCCTGCCTGCTCTTTCGGCTAGCGTCTGTTTTTCCTCCTGCAACGCGCAGGCAGGCACGGATGCCTGCTACGGCAATGCAAAAGCCAAAACGTAGTCGCCCATCTTCGTACCCAGCTTTCCGTGACCGCCGGCGCAAATCACCAGATATTGCTTGCCGTCAACCTGGTACGTCATCGGGGCTGCTTGCGCGCTCGCGGGAAGCTCCGTCTTCCACAGTTCCTTCCCGGTATCGATGTCAAACGCGCGCAAGTAAGTATCCATCGCCGCCGCGATGAACACCAAGCCGCCCGCAGTCACAACCGAGCCGCCCAGGTTGATGGATCCCCACTCGGACGACTTCGCGAACATCCCGAGTTGCGGAATCGTTCCGAGCGGCACCTCCCATCGCACCGCGCCAGTCGCGAGATCGACCGCAGTCAGCGCGCCCCAGGGCGGCGGATTGCACGGCGCGCCGCTCGGTCCCCGCAAGTGCTCCCGGTACATGGCATAGGGAGTTCCGGTTTGCCTCCCGAACTCGCCCTTCATCCGGTTGCCCTCGCCCGACTGTCGGAGCTTGTTGTACTCCTCGCGCGGAATCAATCTCACCAACGTCGCGATCCGATTGGTGTTAGCGATCAGCAGGCCACGCCGCGCATCATAAGACATCCCGCTCCAGTTCATCCCGCCAATGTTGCCGGGAAAAACGATCGTGCCCTGAAGACTCGGCGGCGTGAATAAGCCTTCCGAGCGAGCGCCCTTGATTAGCCTGCGGCACTCGTCGCGGTCAGCGGGCGTGAGACCCCAGGCATCGTCCTCGGTGAGCTTTTGAGGAACGATTGCCGCCGGAAGCTTCGGGAAGGGTTGAGTCGGCGATGCTTCTTCTCCGCGAACCGTGCTTGGAGGGACGGGGCGTTCTTCAACTGGAAACAATGGCTTGCCGGTCTCGCGGTGAAGCACGAAGAGATGACCGATCTTTGTTCCGACGGCCACGGCTGGGATATCGCGGCCATTGCGCCTCAACGTAATGAGCATCGGCTGCGAGGCTACGTCGTAGTCCCACAGGTCATGATGAACCACTTGAAAGCGCCAAACGACTTTTCCAGTCGAAGCGCGCAGTGCGACTACCGAGTTTGCGTATTCGTTGTTACCTTTACGCTCGCCGCCGTAGAAGTCCGGGCTTGGGCTGCCAGTCGGAACGAACACCAGGCCGCGCTCGGGATCAACCGAGATGATCGACCAGGCGTTGGCCGCGCCGGTTCGCGTTGCGCTCTCTGCTTGCCAGGTTTTCCGAGCCGGGTCGTCGGCAGCTTGCGGTATCGGGTCCCAACTCCATTCGAGCTTGCCCGTCCGCGTGTCATAGGCTCGCACGACTCCCCGTTCAAGCTCGACCCCGCGATTGTCGCCGATCGAGGAGCCCACGATGATCAGATCGCCAATGACCGCGGGCGGAGAAGTCACTTGATAATCGCCCCGATCGACCAGCCTCACGTCGCGAGTCAGGTCAATCTGTCCGTCCCGGGCAAAGTCTTTGCACGGCTCTCCGGTTGTAGCGTCGAGCGCTATCAAGCGCGCATCAATCGTTGCGACGTAGATTCGACGCTTCCCCGATCTGCCATCCGCCCAACTCGAAACCCCGCGCGAGGTGACTTCGGAGTAGCCCGTCGTCAGATCGACCTTCGGATCAAAGCTCCACCGTTCGGTTCCCTTCAAGGGATCGAGCGCGATCACACGATTGAAAGGAGTGCTGAGGTAGAGGGTTCCGTCGACAAAGATCGGAGTGGCTTCGAACGCGGCGTTGTGTGTGGATCTGCCTTTCACGTCCGCCGCCCCTGTTCTATAGGTCCACGCGACTTTCAAGTTCTTCACATTATCGCGATCGATCTGCGTGAGCGGTGAGTAGCGCGAGCCCCCCGGGTCACGACCATAGGCAGGCCAATCTGAGTCTGACTTTCTCTGCTTTGGCGGGTAAGCCGACTGCGCCAAAAGTTCGAAACTGATCAGGAAACTGATCAGGATAGAGAGTATGATGCCTGGCCCCAGTTTGAAGTGAGATTTGCGACGAGACAACACAAGTAGGTCTGCTTCGCTTTTCATGGGTTCCCGTCTCGTCTCTTATCGCTGCTGTTTCTTCCTGGGGGGTACGTATTGCAGTCCGAACGCTTTCAGGTACTCAGCAATTGGTGGCAGACCAACCGCTTGGCGTCGCTTATCCACGTTCTCCTCGTCCCTGATAGGCGACAATTCGAGTTTGCCCGTCTTTTCATTTGTTTTGAGTTGAGTGCCGTATATCTGCTCTTTTCCTTCTCTGACCAGGATGCGATCTTCTAAGAGAGCGACATTGCTAGCTTCTATCTCGCCCTTTTTCAATGCCTCCTTGACCAACGGAAAGTACTTCTTTTGGTACTCATAGTCAGCGTGCTGAAGAACGAGAAAAGCAGCAAGGGACGCCTTACCGCCTACCGAGGAAAGGCCGGGCCACCCGATCTCCTTGATCATTTCTTCCAATCTGCTCAAGTTCTTCTTGTCATTCACCGTCTGTCTTGCCCAAAGCTCTTCAAGTTCTTTCGATTTACTTCCGTATTTTTTCTCGACCTCATCAGCCTGACTACGAAGCGTCTGATCGTCCTCCAACATTCTCTCCAACTCAGCGCGTATTGCTTCATTCCGGCCCACAGCCTGGTGGACCGGCCCCTCGCCCAAACCTCCGAGATATCGGTGCTGGGAAAGGGGACTAGTCCACAACAGAGCAACTGTAACCGCGTAGAGTTGCCACTTCTGCATAGCTTCCTCGACGGACCAGATTCATTACTTCTTTGAGTACGTCACCCGCCAGATCTTGTTTCCGCCGTCATCCGTTATCAGCATTGAGCCGTCCTTCAGCACCAACAGCCCGACTGGCCGGCCCCATACTTCCGGCTTGTCCTCGCCAAGCATCCAGCCCGTAACGAAATCATCGTAGCCGCCGACCGGCGTTCCATTCTTAAACCTTATGCGAATGATTTTGTACCCGGTGCGCGAGGTGCGGTTCCAGGAGCCGTGCAACGCGACAAACGCGTCGCCCTGGCAATCGGCAGGAAACATTTTGCCTTCGTAGAAGACCATGCCCAGCACCGCGGAATGAGCCTGAATTAAAACGTCCGGCACTATCGCTTTCTTGACGAGGTCGGGCTGCTCGCCTTTGCGCCGAGGGTCTTCGTGCTGACCGAGGTACGCGTAAGGCCATCCGTAGAACGCGCCTTCTTTGATCGACGTGACGTATTCAGGAACCAGGTCGTCGCCGATCAGGTCCCGCTCTTCAACCGCGGCCCAGAGCTGTTTGGTCGCCGTATTCCAAGCCAGCCCGACCGGGTTGCGAGTTCCGCTGGCGTAGATGCGATGACCCGTGCCGTCCGGATTGAACTCGGAGATCGCTGCCCGCATCGGAGGGTCGCCGGCATCCACGTTTGACGATGAGCCTACGGCGACGTACATCTTCGTGCCGGCCTGGTTGAAGATCACGTTGCGAGTCGAATGCCCGCGAGGCCCACTTGCAAGCTCCGCGATTTTTTCCGGCGCGCCTTCAGCTTTGGTTTGGCCCGGTTTGTACTTGAATCGCACCACGGCATCGGTGTTGCCGACGTAGAAATAATCGCGCCAGAACGCCATGCCAAAGGGCCGGTTGAGTCCAGTTGCGAACACGAACCGCTCATCGACGCGGCCGTCGCTGTTAGTGTCTCGCAGTATCGTTATCCGGCCGGGCTGAGTTTCAGCGACGAAGACATCTCCGTTGGGCGCAAGCGCCATGTATCGCGGATTCTGAAGCTCGCCTTCGGCATAAGTGCTTATCTGAAATCCTGACGGCACCGTGAGTTCCGCGCCTTCCGGTCTCGGAATAACCTTCGACTGATTGCGCGGTCCAGTCAGCACTTCGGGAGCCGGCAGGTCCGCAAGCTTTATGTCGTAGTGGCGAAGCGAGGACGCCTGCTGCGTTGAAGTCTTTGGCGCCGACTGCGCGCAGGCAAGACTGACCAGAACAAAAAGCGCGACTGCGGCGACTGGGCCGCGCCGCATAACACGATTGATCGTAGCGGTTTTCATCGAATCACATCCTCCCAAAAAAAGTGCTTGGAACCGGTGAACCATTTTCCCACAAAGAAAAGCAAAGCAGAAATGATTGAAGCGGTAGTTTCTGGTTTCTGGTCTCGAGTTTCTGGTTTGTGGTCTTTGGTTGAATAGACATGCGCAAGGGGAAACCAGAGACAAGAAACTAGAAACTAGAGACCAGAAACTTCGGAACGCCGGGCGGGTTTGATTTATAATGCCAGAATGCCAAAACGACAGATCGGGGTGGAGGTGCTCATAGAAGATCATTTCTGGAATGATGCACACGGCCGATACGTCTACTCGTTTCATTGCCCGGCGTGCGCTCAGTTGAGACTCACACCGGAGCTTGGCATTTATCGTTGCGACTGCGGCTCCTGGCTGATCGTCACCAATCAGAGATGAGAGTGAAACGTGATGAGTGAAACGTGATGTGTGACCAGGAGACAAACAAACTTGACCTTGCACTATCACGTTTCACGCATCACGTTTCACGCATCACGTTTTCACTCATCACGTTTCACGCATCACGTTTCATTCCCGGTAACCTTTTTCCCTTTATCTGGGTCTTATCTTCGAAGGCATTCTGGAATTTACAATGACAAGCCTGGAATCGCTGGTTGAGAAAGCTCGCGAGGGCGATGACTATGCGTATGAAATCATCGTCCGGCGATTCCAGGACATGGCAGTCGGCTACGGCTACTCGATCTTGCGCGATTTTCAGTTGGCGGAAGATGCTGCGCAGGAGGCCTTCCTCGAGGCTTATCGCAACCTCGACAAGCTGCGGGAGCCACCTGCCTTCCCCGGATGGTTTCGGCGAATAGTGTTCAAGCAATGCGACCGAATAACTCGCAACAGGCCTTTCGCTGTTATCCCGCTGGACGCGGCTGAATATCGAGCTTCTCAGGAACCGACCCAAGCGGACGCCATTGAGCAACGCGAGATGAACGACAAAATAATGACGGCCGTTGATTCATTACCTGATCACGAGCGCGCGGCGACCATGCTGTACTACATCAGCGGCTATTCGCAGGACGAAGTCGCGGACTTTCTCGGCGTGCCGGTAACAACGATCAAGAAGCGTCTCTACTCCGCGCGAAAGCGCTTGCGCGAGATGTTGATCGATCTGGTTGAAGACAGCTTGCGGGAGCGCCGCCCGTCGCGCGATGAGCTGTTCTCCACGAGGATCATTGAGATCTTGAAGGCCGCGCGCTCCGGCGACGCGGCGAAGGTGAAGCAACTCCTCGAGCAGGACCCTCGGCTGATCGCAGCGCGAGATCCGCTTGGCAACACCGCGCTGATCCTCGCGGTCAACTCGGGCCACGATGAAGTCGCCGAGTTGCTGCTGGGCGCCGGAGTGCAACCGGACATTTATGAAGCAGCGTCGATCGGAAGAACCGAGCTTGTGGCTCAACTCTTGAGTGATGATCCGTCATTGCTTGAGTCATACTCGCCCGAAGGCTTCACGGCGCTGGCACTCGCGGCTCACTTCGGTCACATCGAGACCCTTCAATTTCTGATCTCGCGCGGGGGAAACATAAATGCAGTCTCGAAGCACCCGATGAACGTTTCGCCACTTCACGCGGCGTTGTTTGGCCGGCGCGTCGAAGCGGCAAAGGTGTTGATAGCAGGCGGCGCGGACGTGAGGCTTAGACGCGGCGGAAGCGGCTGGCCTCGCGCGGGGTGGACGGCGTTGCATTACTGCGCTGCTTACGGTTTTGTTGAACTCGTCGAGCCTCTGATCGACCGCGGCGCGGACATCAACGCGCCGGATGATGAAGGCAAGACGCCGCTGCGAGCCGCCATCGAATCGGCCCAACAGGAAGTTGCGGATCTTCTGCTCAACAGCGGAGCGAAGGGTTGAGTAACAGCTTAGTCAGGAGGAACGGTTATGACAGAAGCACCAGAACAGTTCGGGCTATCGAGTATCGGTCAGATTTCAGTCAACGTCCGCGACGTCAAGAAGGCGCTCGCGTTCTATCGCGACATACTTGGGATGAAGTTCCTGTTCGAGGCGGGGGGTCACATGGCATTCTTTGATTGCGGCGGCATACGACTCATGCTCTCCACGCCGGAAAAACCGGAGTTCGATCATCCGAGTTCCTTCATCTACTATCGAGTTGCGGATATCCAGCGCTCGTATGAGATCCTCCTGTCGCGCGGCGTACACTTTGAAGAAAAGCCCACATTCGTTGCGCCGCTTCAGGATCACGATCTGTGGATGGCCTTCTTCCGCGATGCCGACAACAACCCGCTTGTGCTGATGAGCGAAGTGCCGCGCGCCCAATAGCAAGAATGGCGATCACTTGGCGCCGTCATCCTGGTTCAGCTTGAAGAACACTTCGAGCGTCACCTGGTACTCGATCTGGCCATCCCTGACGGCGCCACGTTGTTCGAGCACTTCGAACCAGCGTAGGTCGCGGATGGTTTGGTTGGCGCGCTCGACGGCAGTCTGAATAGCGTCGCTGAAGCTTTCATTCGATGTGCCGGCGATGGTGATTCCTTTGAAAACGTCTTTGGCCATATCTCCCCCTCTTCATGATTGAACATGCGTAGTTGGCGTTTGTGATGGTGCGATATCAGTACATGGCAAGTAACGTTCGGTCGAAGGCAGCACAGCGCGCCGCAACGAGTCAGACGCGCTGTTGATGCATTATTCCTGACCTGCTTCGATGTCACGCATCACTTCTCTTCGCAACGCCTCGGTACAACTCTCCAAGTATTCGCGGCGAGTCAGGCATTACGAAACGATCGAGCTTTGCAATGCGCAGACCGGCGGCGGCGATGAGCTTGTCGATTGGGCGGTTCATGTTGCACCCGCAGCCGATGAGCTTCGTAATCGGATTGAAACGATCCTGGACTCTTGCGATTCGCGGATCGTCGCTGCGGCCGTGCTCGAGAAACACATAGTCGGCCTTGGATTTCAAAACACGCCGGATCTCAGCAAGCGCCGCTGCGACTTCGCCGATCGAGCACAGCGTGAACGTTGTGACGACCCCGTCAAAGAACTCGTCTTCGAACGGCAGTCGTCCTCCCGCATCGAGCTTCAACTGCTGGACCGGCGCGTGAGATCTGGTGATTCGATCCGCCACTCTGCCCGGCAGCATAATCTCACTATCAATGGTCGTGAGCCGCGTTACTTGCGACGGGTAGCAAGGAAGGTTGAGCCCCGTGCCGAAGCCGACTTCGAGCACGTGTCCGTGCAGCGGCGCGAGCGCCGCCCGGCGCTGGTCTCGGACTGGCCCCCTCCCGAGCGACAACTCGACAAGACGTGGAAAGATATGCTTTGAATAGAACCCCATTTTAATTTGCAATTTGCGATTTGCGATTTTCTTGTGGTCTCGTCACGGTGCCTGCACGATCTTCGCAAATCCAACCTCTATCGCCTTGCCACTTTCAGTTTCTGGGAAAGCATCCACGAGAATATCTCGGGCTCAGCGTACGCCTTGTCCCACGAGTTGTGTCCGATGCCTTCGTATTCGTTGTAGCGGACGCTGCCACCAGCCGCCTTTATAGCCTCCACCATTTTGCGAGACTCTGTAACCGGCACAACCGGATCCGCTCCTCCGTGAAAGACCCACACCGGAGTCTTGCCGACCTTGGCGGCAACCGCTCCGTAGGGATCGGCCGATGCCGCGATTCCGTCGGTCGGCTGTGGCACATTGACCCGAGGAGGAGGCCGAACGCCGCCGCACACGACCGCAAGCGCCGCGAACCGAGTCGGATTGGCTGCCACAATCGCCCACGCCCCGTAGCCACCCATCGAGAGGCCGGTAAGGTATGTTCGCTCGGTATCGCCGTTGAATTCCTTGATGGTCTGGTCGAGAGCCTTCAGAGCCTCGGCTTGCATCTCGGTCTCGGTCCACCAGCGATTCTTGGGACACTGCGGCATGACGACCACGAACGGAAGGCTCTCCTGCTGCCGCAAGATTGCCGGACCGATCCCCACTTTGATCTGAGCCAGGTTGTCATCGCCTCGCTCGCCCGCGCCGTGAAGAAAAAGAATCACCGGCGCCTTTTTCTTCCTGGACCAACCCTTGGGCGTGAAGACGCGAA
>Ga0137403_10004167_pt1 | contig 17106 bp, 12 predicted proteins | sample CZOMad2_1_16fung_FD_122057 | JGI IMG/M metagenome (GOLD analysis project Ga0137403, IMG submission 122057) | Vadose zone soil fungal communities from Angelo Coast Range Reserve, California, USA - CZOMad2_1_16fungal (Hybrid Assembly) | ecosystem: Environmental > Terrestrial > Soil > Vadose zone...
TGCTGAATCTCTGGCATGAGATCAAAGGCCGCGCCGAAAGCAGCAAAGCTCCGGCGCTGATCTATCACGACCTGAATCTTGTGGAACGAATCCTGCGCGACCAGGTCTCGGGGAGTTTCTCGCACATCTGGGTGGACACGGAAGCCGAGTACGAGCGCGTCTTGCGCTTCGTCAGCCGCTTCCAGCCGACTCTCGTCAAGCGCGTCAAGCTTTACACCAAGGAGACGCCACTCTTCGAACAGTTCAATATCCAGGACGAGATCAACAAAGCTCTGAAGTCTAAGGTATGGCTGAAGTCGGGCGGCTACATCGTCATCAACCAGACTGAAGCGCTCGTCGCGATCGATATCAATACCGGCAAGTACGTCGGCAAGACGCAGCGCCTGGAAGACACCATCGTCAAGACCAACGTTGATGCCATCAAGGAAATCGTCCGCCAGATCCGTCTGCGCGATCTCGGCGGCATCATCGTCATTGACTTCATTGACATGGACGAGCGCCGCAACCGCCAAAAAGTCATGCAGGAGCTAGAACTCGCGCTCAAGGCTGACCGCGCGCCTTCCAAGGTCCTCCAGTTTAATGATTTCGGACTAGTCGCGATCACCCGTAAGCGTGTGAAGCAATCACTGGAGCGCACCCTGGGCGCGCCCTGCGTGTATTGCACCGGAACCGGTCTGATCAAGTCGGTGACTACGGTCGCCAACGAGATCTACGTGGAGATGCGCAAGATGACGAAGCACCTCGAAGGCAAGGATGTCATCGTGCGGGTGAATCCGGAAGTCGCCAAGGCCCTCAAGGCCAACAATGCTCGCTGGCTGTCTGACATGGAAGAACTCACCGGGCGCAACATCATCGTGAAGCCCGATGTCACGCTCCACCAGGAGCAGTTCGACATCCACTAAGTTCACGGAAGTGAAAAAGCCTCCCGATCGGGAGGCTTTTTCTTTACAGCTTCTTGCCCATGAGGAACGCGTCCAGGCTATCCAGGTAGTATCGCGGCAGCGTGCGCATCACGCTGTATCCGTGTTTTTTGTAGAAGCGGATCGCCGACTCGTTATCCACTCCTGTCTCCAACAGTACAGTCCTGCAGCCCTCTTCCCGTAGCCTGTCCTCGGCCTGCGAGAGCAGTTTGCTTCCGATCCCCTCCCGCCGCCATTTCGCAAGCACATCAATAGTGATGATGTGTCCGACCGATTCGATTGTCGCCAACGTCCCGCCCGAACCCCGCTTTTTGCTGTTCACGCTTGCGATGGACGCCAGGACGAAGCCCGCGACCTTCTTCTTGTCCTCCCCCACCAGAGCGAAAGCTCGCGGCAGCTGCATATACCATTGCAACTCCTCGCGGGAGTACGCGATTCCCGGCGGAAAGCAATTTTGGTCGATCTGCCACAGCGTTTCGAAATCTTCCGTGGCAGCAGCACGAACCTTCATGCGTGGATTCTATTGCAAGCTTCAGCGTGACAGTGCTTCCGCGTCGGCCGTACGTCCCGTCTCGCGATATGCTTCGGCAAGATGCCGGCGCACTTCGAGCACCGGCGCATCGGGCATGCGCTCGACCCGTTGCAGATCAAGAGCGTTTTCCAGGACTTGGATGGCCTGGTCATATTCACGGCGTCTGAGGTAAACGAACCCCAGCGTATCCATGACTCCCAGGTCGCGCGACAACGATTGGTGCGCGCTCTTTGCGAGTTCCAGCGCGCGGTCCAGGTTCTTGGATTGTTGTGCGTAGATCCAGGCCAGATTGTTTGCCGTGGTACCGGAATTCTCGCCGTGCTGCAAAGCCGCTTCATAGCTATGGACCGCCTGAGCGAGGTCGCCGTGATCTAGGGCCTCGCTTCCCGCAAGCATCTCCGCCCAAGCCCGGTTTGCTTCCGCAATCGCTTGCTGTGCGTTCACTCGATCGTTGGTGCTCAGGTAATTTCTCGCCAGCGCCGTCAGCGCAGGTCCCCGCTCTGGATCGATTTCGGCCGCAGCGCGCAGACACCGCTCCGCGTCGTCATACCAGTGATGCTGGGCGTACAAGCGGCCGGCGGTCTCCATCAGCGTGGCTGATCGCGGAGGATTATTTGCGACCTTCTCCATCTTGCGCAGCATGGGACGGGTGATCCGGCCAAACTGGTAAACGTTCACTAGCCCCTGGATCGCTTCATGCGAATGGGGAGCAAGTATGACCGCCTGTTGGTATTCCACAAATGCTCCGGCTGGATTGTCGGTGTCTGCATCGATCTGTCCCAGGATGCTGTGGGCCTCGGAAGACGAGGCGTCCACCGCCAGTGCGCGACGCGCCATCAGCATCGCCGGCAGGTAGCGTTTCTGCGCTCGCAAGATGCGGGCATACAAGAGTAAGCCGCGCAGGTTCGCGGGTTCATTGCGCACCACCAGCGCCACATGGGTCTCGGCAGCGTCAGGAGTCTTATCGGCCAAAGCCTGGTCAGCCGCCAAAAGGCGCGCGGGAACGAACGCCGGGTCCTTCACTAGCGCGGTATCTACCTCGGCTTTCGCTCGCGCCGTGTCCCCGTTCCGCTGGCTGACTGAGGCGAGTACGAAATGCGCTGGTGCTGAGTCCGGCGAGATGGTTACTGCCGAATTGGCTTGTGAAGTCGCACTTTGCAAATCCCCTTCCATGAGCGCGATCTCCGCGCTCAAGACTGAAGTGGTGGTTGGGTCGAAGTACTTGGCAAACTGCTGAAGATGCAGGCGGGCAGGGAACATGTGCTTGCGGGCTTGAGCGGCTCCTGAAGACTGCAGGTCAGCCTCGATGATGCGCGCCGCCAACGCTGCATATTCGGGATCGATGTCTGCCCTCGGATCCCGAGCACCCATGGCTACCGTAAGCTTGCCCAAAGCGGAGCGGTATTGCTCAGCGGCTTGTTTGCCTTGGCCGGAGATCAGCCTGAAATCGGCCACGTGCGAACTCTTGTTGCCTTGAAGCGCATCGATGTGGGCCAGTACATCGGCGGATTCTTGGAACCTCGTAGTTCGCTGTAGAAATTGTGCCAGCCGAAGGTTCGCCTCTGGAGAGTCGTCACTATGGACCGCGAGCCGGTAATTCTGCTCGGCGGCGCGATTGTCGCCTTCTTCCTCCGCCATTCTTCCCAGGGCAAGCCGCGGCCGCGCATCTTTGGAATTGTTCTCCGCGGCGTTCAAAAGGACCTTCCTCGCCTCCTCGGTTGATCCTTCGACGCGGTCGATGTCGGCGACGATCACCGCTATGTCCACGCGTTCAGGACTCTTTGAGAGTACTTGCTTCAAGATCGCTTTTCCTTCAGCCGTTCTTCCGCTGTTGATCGCGGCGACTCCGAGCACGGCGAGAGCGTCGGGATTTCCAGGCTGCATGCGCAGCACAAGAGTGGCCTCCTCGGTCGCCCGGGCCGGAGCGTTTCCGATCAGAAGAAGGTTCGCCGATCGCAGATGAGCCTCTACATTGCGAGGGTCTAGCTGGCTCCCGCGCTGATAGTCGTCAAACGCGGATTGCGGGTCTTTAGCGAGGAGGAACAGATCACCGCGCCGCACCAGTATCTTGGCGACAAAACGTGGATCCGGATCCTTGGGATTCTGCAGGACGCGGGAATAGAGTTTGATTCCCGCCACCGGGTCGGATGGACCGATCCGCTCGGCGCGTTCAAGTAGTTTTTCTTGGCTGGCGCAGCCGGCCAGGAGCAGGCAGGCCAGCGATAACAGGCAGGCCAGCGATAATACGATTCCCGTGTGCCGCGATGACATGCGAATTGGATGTCATCGGACGTACAGCAGATGTCAGGCCGGCGCGCCATCGATGCTTGTAAGGGACTCGGTCCGCTTCAGTTGGCCGCAAGCCGCGAAGATGTCGCGCCCGCGCGGCCGTCGAATAAAGGCGGGGATGCCTGCTTCGCGCAGGGTCATCTTGAATGCGTCCACCGCATCATCGGTAGGAGTCGAGTACGGCACCTCCGGCCCCGGATTCCACGCGATCAGATTGATCTTGGCACCGGTGCCGCGCAACAGCTCGGCTAGTTCCCGGGCTTGCGACGGCGAGTCATTTACGCCGCCGAGCAGCACATATTCGAACGTAAGCTTTTCCCGATTGCGCAGTGGGAATTCGCGCGCCGCCTTCAACAGTGCTTCGATATCCCACTTCCGATTGATGGGCATCACCTGTTCGCGGACAACATCATTGGGTGCATTCAATGAGATCGCCAGCTTCGGCCGTACCTCTTCCTTGGCGAAATCGTAGATGCGCGGCACAATGCCGGAGGTCGAAATGGTCATGCGCGAGACCGGAACGCCCACGCCACTCTCCGAGAGCAGCCGCACTGCCTTCATCACATTGTCGTAATTCAGGAACGGCTCGCCCTGGCCCATGAAGACAAGGTTGATTCGCTCCACCCTCAGGTCTACGCCGTGCTCATTGAGAACAGAATTTACCTGCCCCACGATCTCGCCCGCCGTCAGATTCCTTTTTTGTCCCAGCAGCGCCGTCAGGCAGAACTGGCAGTTGACCGCGCAACCCACTTGGCTGGAGATGCAGATCGTCGCGCGCCGCCAAGCCCGCTTACCGAATAGCGTGCCCTCTTCCTCGAGTCCGGCCTCGCTGCCGTCGCCCGCTTCACCGCCATCACCTTCTGGCATCCACACCGCTTCCACGCTCTCACCGTCCGTGAACTTGAACAGATATCGGATAGTGCCGTCGTTCGAAACAAAACGCTTCTCGACCACCGGCAAGCTGACCGCATAGCCGGCCTCCGCCATCCGCTGACGCATCTCCTTGGGCAGGGTCGAGACGTCGTCCAGTGTTCTGCTGCGCTGCCTGTAGATAGCCTCGTAGAGCTGCCGGCTTCGATATCCGGGCTCGCCCAAACTTTCCACAATGGCGCTAAGCTCTTTAGAATCAGTACCAAGAAGGTCGAATTTGCTTTGTTCCTGCATGCATCTAATTTCTCAGAAGGTCGCCAGAAAGGCGCTTCCGTTTGTCTCCAACGCTTCATTTTATGAGTTTTCAGGTCGCCGCGCAGACAAACATTGCTGTGTACAATCGAAAGTAGCGATGGTCGAAGAGATCAGAAACATCAAACGTGAAGTGCTGCCGAATGGTCTCACCATTCTCACTGAAGAGATGCAGCACATTCGTTCCGTTTCGATCGGCATTTGGGTCAAGACGGGATCGCGTCACGAAGATCCGCACGTCAACGGTATCTCCCACTTTCTTGAGCACATGGTCTTTAAGGGGACCAAGGGACGCACCGCCGCCGACATCGCCCGTCAAATGGATTCCATCGGCGGAAACATGGACGCCTTCACCGCCAAAGAGTGTATCTGCTTCAACGTCAAGGTGCTCGATGAGCACATGCCCATCGCACTCGACGTCCTCAGCGACCTTGTGCTAAACCCGGTCTTCGACACCAGCGACATCAGCCGCGAGCGCGGCGTGATCCTGGAAGAGATCAAGATGGATGAAGACAATCCCGATTACCTTGTCCACGAAATCTTCACCCAGAATTTCTGGAAGGACCATCCGCTCGGCAAGCCGATCCTTGGCACCAAGGAAACGGTTCGCAAATTCGAGCAGGTGTCGTTGAAAGACCACGCCGCGCGTTACTTTTCACCAACGAACATCATCATCTCCGCTGCCGGCAGCCTGAACCATGAGCGGTTTGTGGAACTGGTTAAGGAAAAATTCAGCCATCTTGCTAAGACCAAGAACGGCTTTCACCAGGCGCCGCCGAAGGTCGTCCCGCGTATCGTCATGCGGAACAAGAAGTCGCTGGAGCAGGTGCAGATCTGCGTTGGCGTGCCTTCGCACCCCATATCCCACGAACAACGCTACTCCTCTTATCTGTTGAACACTTTGCTTGGTGGCGGAATGAGTTCGCGCCTCTTTCAGAACATTCGCGAGCAACAGGGACTCGTGTACGCGATCTTCAGCGAACTCAATCCCTATCGCGATACCGGGTGCCTCTCCGTGTACGCCGGCACTTCCCGCCAGTCAGCGACCAAGGTTGTGGAGTCGATCGTGAAGGAATTTCGCGACATCAAGCAGCCGGTCTCTGCCGACGAGCTCCGCCGCGCCAAGGACCAGTTGAAGGGCAGCCTGATGCTGAGCCTTGAATCTTCTTCGGCGCGCATGTCGAACCTGGCGCGTCAGGAGATGTACTTTGACCGCTTCCTCGGTCTGGATGAGATCATCGAGCGCATCGAGGCGGTTACCGTAGATGATCTGCTCGAAATGTCGAAGGAGTTCTTCAAGACTGAAGCTATCGCGGTCACCGTACTTGGAAATCTGGACGGATTGAAGATCTCGCGCGATCAACTCGCCTGCTGATCAGCGCGTAGCCAGCACCAGCCGCTCACCGATTCCGCTCCATTGAATAGCTCTTGCCGTGATCCCGCGCAGCGCGCGCGGAATGCGGAATAACCTTCTTAGCTGCGAAGCCGCCCGAAATGGCGGGACCAACTCTGCCATATACCGTTTGTTGTAAACGGCGAGTACATCCTCCAGGCTGCTTTCGTTTTGCAGGAACGGAGTGAGTGTTTCGCCAGCCATCACGCCTGACCGAAGGGCGAGCGATATTCCATCACCCACGAACGGATCGATGAATCCCGCAGCATCGCCCACCTGAAAAACATCGTCCGCGACCGGCTGCGGTTTACGGAAGATCAGCGGGGAAGTGCTCACAGTGGAAAAGATCTGCTCCCATCCTCGGCTGCGGCGCCACAGCTTGGGATGTAACGCCACGATCTCGTCGAGCGAAGTCGCCACACTCGCCTCCACGACCGCACAAACGTTCACCACATCCCTCGCGACCGCTTGGACGCCGCAGTACCCGCCCTCAAAAAAATAAAGGTCCACCGACGCTGGCGGATCAGCTTCACGGAAATGTGCCTTAGCACCCAGTTGCTTGGGCAGTGAGGATCGCTGATCATGCGCCCTCAGGTTTGACCATCGACCGGTCGCATTGATGACTGCCTTCGCCTCGAACGATTCATTCGGGGTCTTGATCCGGAACCGCTGCTCTGTTTCGATCCGCTGCACCTGAACCTGCTGACGGCACTCCACGCCGTTTGCCAGCGATGCCTGCCACAACGCGGAATCCAAGTCATAGCGGGTGATGCTCGCTGCCGACGGACGAATAGGCAACGTCAAGATCTCATCGTCGACAAAGATCCTCGTGGCCGATATGGACTGCGAATTTCCCAGCAGCTCGTGATCGCCGATCAGACCCGAAAGTATCTCCAGCGATTCCGGCGAAACGAACTCCCCGCACACCCGCTGTCGCGGCAGCAGACCGCGCTCTAGCTGCAAGACGTGAGCGCCTGCGCGTGCGGCAGTAATGGCTGCAGCCGACCCTGCCGGGCCGCCTCCGATCACTACGAGATCGAATGCGTTATTCATGCTTCCACGCAATAGCTGCGAAACGGAACAGGTAATGGGATGTGATCTCAACCTTAGCGGCTGCACTCTCGCGAAGATACTGGCCCATCTCTTCCATGGTGTGAGCGCGCCGCACCGACGCAGGTGCGTCATGGCGCGTGAGCCGGCTGCGATAGATGGGTTTGCCCGCGTAAGCCAGCGCAAAATGCGTAGGATGCCTTCGTAGGTCGTTGATCACGACGGCATATCGCGCCACCCGCAAAGCTTCATTCACGAAGAGCACAACTTCATCCGGTTCCAGATGATGAGCAAAGAGTGAGCAGCCCACGCAATCGATGCTCGAGTCCGCGAAGGGAAGTTGGAATGCGTCACCGGCTACTCCGGCAAACCCATTCGCCAGATGCGAAGCTGCGCGATCGAGAAGGATCGGTCGTAGTTCAATTCCACTCTTTACCAGTTCTCGTTGAGCGGCGAGTGCCACGTCACCGGAGGCGCCCGCCACATCGAGGAAGGTGAGTTGTCTTTTGCCGGTGCGCGCGGCGACCTTTCGCAACATCGCCGTCATAGTCGCGGAACCGCCAAAATAGCGGTTAAAAAACCGCAAGTCCGCCAGCGAGCCGGCGATCTCGGCAGATGTCCCCGCATCGATGTCCAGCAGTTCGGGGATGACGGTGCGTCGCATCGGAGTGGATCGGACTGCAGTTGGGGCAGACACTTCCTAAACCGTTTCCAGCTCTTCTTCCAGTAGCTGCTTGTTGTAAAGGTCGGTATAGTAACCGTCGCGCGCGATCAGTTCATCGTGCGTGCCATATTCCACAATGCTGCCATCGTGCAGCACCGCGATCTTGTCTGCGTTGCGCACGGTGCTCACGCGGTGTGAGATGAATATGGTCGTCCTGCCGTGCATGATCTCGCGTAACTGCTCCAGGATCTTTTCCTCGGTGTGGGTGTCCACGCTGGACAGGGCATCGTCGAGGATCAATATGCGGGGAGCGCGGATGATGGCACGCGCGATTGCGGTCCGCTGCTTCTGTCCGCCACTGAGCGTGATCCCGCGTTCGCCTACAACCGTCTCGTACCCGCGCGAAAAGCCGGCGACGTCCTCTGCGATGTTGGACGCTTCCGCCGCTTGCTCGATGGCGAGCTGTTTGGCCAGCGGGTCCATCTCCCCCGCGCCAAACGCGATGTTCTCGGCGATGGTGTCGCTGAAGAGGAATGTCTCCTGCGGCACGAAGCCGATATTTTGACGCAGCTGTTTAAGGGGAAACTCCCCAACCGGCTTACCGTCGATGAGCACCATTCCCGGCTCGGCGTCGTAGATGCGTGGGATCAGATTCACCAGTGTCGTCTTTCCCGAGCCCGTAGGTCCTACGATAGCTAGGCTCGTACCCTCCTCCACATGGAGGTTCACGTTCCTGAGCACTTGGTTGCCGTTGTAGCTGAAGTTCAGATCGCGGAATTCGATCTCCCCGCGTATTTCGCTTTTCGGCTTGACATCATCAGCATCCTCAATCGCCGGCTTTTCGACCAAAATTTCGTTGATGCGCACCAAGGATGCCGTTCCGCGTTGGAAGATATTGATCACCCATCCGAGAGCAATGATCGGGAAAGTAAGGAGCTGCATAAGGACGTTGAAGTTGACGAACTTCCCGACCGTGATGTGTCCGAGCAGGACCTCCCGTCCGCCTAGCCAAAGCACCAGCACGATTCCTAGCGCCAGCATCGCTTCCAGCGTGGGCCACAGCATCCCCATCAGTCGGACCAATCGCAAGCTGCGCGAGATATATTCCAAGTTAGCGGTCTCGAACCCTCGTATCTCGGCTTCCTCCTGCGCGTAGGCACGGATCACGCGCGCTCCGCTGAAATTTTCCTGCGCTCGCGCTGAGATGTCGGAGAACATCGCCTGAATGCGCTCGAAGCGGTCATGGATCCTGCGTCCGATGTTCTGTACCAGGATGCTGGCCAGCGGCAACGGAAGGAATGCAAACAATGTCAGCCGCGGGCTGATATGCCACATCTGGTACAGCGCAAAGCCCATCAACCCGATGGTGTTGGCGGAGTACATGATCGCCGGGCCCAGCAGATTTCGCACCGCGCTAAGGTCATTGGTCGCGCGCGCCATGATGTCGCCGGTCCGGTTGCGCTGGTAGTAGGAATAGGGAAGCGATTCTAGGTGTGCGAACAGGTCGTTCCGCAGGTCGTACTCGATCTCACGCGAGATGCCGATCATCTTCCAGCGCATCAGGAACTGGAAGATGCCCTTGCCGCAGGTTATTGCGAGCAGTAGCAGAGCGTAGCGAGTGATGTGCTGGGTGATCCCTTTGTTCAGGTCGTCAATGGCGTACCCGATCACCAGCGGAAACTGGACCCAGATGGCATTGTTGGCCAACACCGTGAAAGCGCTGAAAAGATATTGCCAGCGATACTTCCAAAGATACGGCTTCAGCGGGCGCAGGGACTTGGGAAGCATTGGTGATTGGATTCTACCAAGCGCAAAACCGGTGCAGGATTTTAGGTGGGTACCTTGAGAATGAAATATCCGCCGATGAGCGCGAAGACAAGGTCAGGCGACCATGCCGCCAGCGCCGGGGGAAGCTGGCCAAGATTTCCCATCGCGTCAAAGAGACTCGAGGTCGTCCAGTAGACGACAGCGATGCCGATGGCGACGGCCACTCCAGCGACGGCGCCGCGCCGCCCTGCCGACAAAGAAAATGGCACGGCCAGTATCGCCATCACCAGCGTGATCAGCGGGAAGGCGAACTTCTTGTGCAGCTGCACCCGCAGCCTCACTACGTCGAATCCGCTCTGCTGCAGATCTTGTATGTAGGTTTGCAGCTCCGCGTAGTTCATCTCCTGCGACTGCTTTACTTCTTTCTTGAAGTACACCGGCGGTTCGGTCAGCTCAGCGAACGTCTGGCCATCGAATTTCCGGAACTCCTTGATGGCATCTCCGTCGAACGAGCGCACCCAGCCGTTCTCAAAGATCCATTTTTGCGATCGTTCCTGCCAATGCGCTTCTGCGGCGAAGATGCGGCGTGTGATCAGGAACGACTTGGGGTCGAACTCAAAGACTGAGATGTTCGCGAAGTGGTTCTGGTCAGGATCGAAGAATTCGTAGTAATAAATGTTCGACCCCTGGCCGAAGATCCACTTTCGATCGGGCCGCAGAAAGGTCTGTGGCGGTTTGCCTTTGATGGTATGAAGCAGAGCCTCCTGGCGTTTGTTCGCATCCGGCAGGTAGAACTGGTCGAAGACGAATAGTCCGATGGAGAGCAGCGAAGCCAGCACCAGCACCGGGAATGTGAGCCGGTAAATGCTCACGCCGGTCGCCTTCATCGCCGTTATCTCGCTGCCCTTCTGCAGAAGCCCAAACGTCACCAGCACCGCCAGCATTACGCTGAGGGGCGTCAGCAAATACAACATCGACGGCGCCACCTGGATCAGGTATTCGCCCACGGTGAACAATGGAACGCGGTGCTTAGCGATATCGGTGAGCAACTCAAAAAAGGTGAACACCAGGATCAGCACCATGAACGTCGACAGGATCAATCCCAGGTAGATCCCAAAGTCGCGCAGGATGTAATCGTCGAGGAGCTGGGGGAAGTTGATGTTGAACAGACGTGGCCGTCGCAGTCGTTCATAGATGTCCTGCGAAGGCGAAGAGCGGTACATCACCGCTCTGAAAAGAGCTTTAGCGCGGTTCGCGATGCCGCGGAACGAGCCGAGCTCCCACGCTGTGCGGTCCACTCGCCACAGCAGCAGCAAGGCGACAATGAAGAATCCGATGTTGGGTATCCAGACGCCGAGCGCGGGTGGCAGACGGCCCGTCCTCGCCAGCGTTACCCCGGCGAGCGAAGCGAAGTAGTAGGCGAACACCAGCACTATCGTGATCACGAATCCCGTGGCCTTGCCGCCCTTCTTAGCGGAGACGCCAAGCGGGATCCCGACCAGCGCCAGTACGAAGCATGCGAATGCCATGGCGATGCGGCGATGGAATTCGCTCAAGTACCAGCGCTGCGCGGGCTTATCCGGAGCACGCTCCGCCGTAGCTAAAAGCTCACGCATGCCTAACTGCGCGGCGGGTATCTGCTCATTCGCTTTTGAATTGTCCGGCGGCGGCAGGACAACGGGTATGTCGCTAGTTTCGAAAGTGGAGATCGAATACTTGTCAGGGATGCGCGGATTGGCCTCGTGCTGCGCGCCGTTCAGCAGATGAAGCTGCAACTCAGTCTCGCTGCGCTGGAGTGCCACCCCTTCCTTGGCCAGAGTTATTTTGGGCGCACTGGCGTCCGTGATATCGGCAAGGAAGATCCCTTTCCACACCGCGGTTCCATCTGCGGCAGATGCGTCCTGTACATACAGGATGTAGTTCTTCCAGTCTTCGTAAAAGACCCGCGGCTGCACTTCGTATGACGCCTGCGCGCTCTTCAGATGTTCCTGCAGATCGTTCAGGGCGGCCAAAGAACGCGGAGCGATCCAGATGTTGTTGATCCCGGCGACAAACGTGACCACGATCGCGGCCACACCCAGGATCTTGATGAACATCATGACGCCGATGCCACTGGCGCGAAGGGCAGTGATCTCGGAATCTGCGGCGAGGCGGCTCAATCCGGTCAGTATCCCGACCAGCACTCCCATCGGGATAGTGACGGTCAGCGCAGCCGGCACGGTCAGGAAGAACAGCTCGGCCACGCTCGGCAGCGGCGCACTGTTGCGGACCACCAGCTCGAGCAGTCGCCCCGCGTCGCGCATGAAGATCACAAAGGTGAACACGCCCATGCCGACTAGGCCATTGGCGATCACCTCGCGCAGAATGTAGCGGGGCAAAGTACGCATGCGGGTCACGGTCAGTATATGGAAACCGCAGCCGGATTGTTAATTGCGCGGGTTGATGACCGCCCCGCCGGGCGGATTGTCGAGCTCGCGCCGCATCGTCGCGAAGTATTGGCGAGCCAGCTCCTCGGTCGCACCCGAAAGGTAAACTTTCCCGGCGTCATCGCGGCGAAACTTGATGCGCAGCCGGTAGTCGTCATGGCGCTGGTCGATGATGTTGACGATGCATACCAGAGGCGGTCCTTGCCGCGAATCATTTCCGGCCTTTGCGGGTTGTCGCTTAAAGATCAAGTTTTTAGTGCCTTCGTCGGCGGAGAACAGCTCGTAATCCCTTTCCGCTGCACGCTTGGCTGCCGCAAAGACCTCATCGAATGGATGCCCGCGCGTGATCGCCTCGTACGCGTCGTCCACTTCCCGATTTCCGTGCTGCTTAACAATCTGCTCGAGCGGGGCGCTGCGGAATTTTTGCATCTGTCGCTCCAGGTCGGTGGCGAACTTTTCCGCGTCTTGCGGTTGCGGAGTTCCCCGGCCAGGCACCAGCACCACCGTGACCTTTGATTTTCCGCTTTCGGCTGGGTCCACCACGATCCCGTAGTCGTAATCCACGCGGTCGCGCCCGCCGTAAAGCGTGAACCAGATGGTGTCACTCTTCGCGCTGGCATGTCGCAAGGTCCAGTTTTTCAGCACACTCGTGTACGCCGCATTGAATGCCTCGTCGGGCGGAGCATCAAAGGTGAAGGAATGAGTCTCATCGCCGAAGCACGCGCTAACCACCAGCGCCACGAAGGCAAAACTTCCCAGCAGTTTTTTCATCGGAGCTGCCAGTTTAGCATCGGCGGCCTCCTCGACTCCCGTCGTCATTTAGAATCGAAAGCCGATGCCCACCCTGCGCGTTCTGTTTTTGTGGCACCAACACCAACCGTTCTACAAGGACCTGGTCACCGGCCGCTATCGCCTGCCCTGGGTCCGCCTGCACGCGCTTAAGGACTACTACGGAATGGTGAAGCTGCTCGACGAGTTTCCCACCGTCCATCAGACCATCAACCTGGTCCCGTCGCTGATCCACCAGATCGAAGACTACGTCTCCGGGGACGCGCGCGATCCATTTTTCGACATTGCTGCCCATCCCGCCGGTGAGATGTCCCAAGAGGAACGCGCCTTCGCGCTGAAGTATCTGTTCCAAGCCAACGAGCAGCATGTGATCGGCCGCTACCCCCGTTATCTCGAACTCTTCAACGTTGCCCAAAAGAATCTGCACGATCCCGAAGCCTTGCAGCGTGCCTTCACTCCCCAAGACATTACCGACCTGCAAGTGCTTTCGCAGATCGCCTGGTTCGACGAATTCTTCTTGCAGGAACCAGATGTTGCTGCGCTCATCGCCAAGGGCCGCGGATATTCTCCCGACGATCAGAAGTTTGTGATGACCAAGCAGCGCGAACTCATCGCGCGCGTGTTGCCGGCGCATCGCTCGGCACAGGAGAGAGGGCTGGTCGAACTGTCGGCCACGGCCTTCTATCACCCAATATTGCCCCTGCTGTGCGACACCGACATCGGCCGCGTCTCCGCACCCGGGCTTCCGCTGCCGCAACGCTTCCAGCATCCCGAGGACGCGCGCGAACAGATCCAGCGCAGCATCGCCAAACACGAGAGCGTCTTCGGAGCGAAGCCGAAAGGCGCGTGGCCGTCCGAGGGCAGCGTCTCGGAAGAAGTTCTCGGCATCGCCAGCAGCCTGGGCCTGAATTGGCTAGCGACCGACGAAGGCGTCCTCGGCCGCTCGCTCGGCTCCTACTTCCATCGCGATGGCGACGGCCGCCTCACCAACGGCGGCGTGGAGAGGCTCTACAACATCTATCGCTACGAAAAGGGCGACGCCCACATGCACATGGTCTTTCGCGACCATTCTCTGTCCGACCTGATCGGCTTCGTCTATTCCGGAGTCCCCGCGAAGGACGCCGCGGAAGACATGCTGCGTCGCATCCACTATGCCGCCCAGCCTGTCCTCGATGCCGGACGCGATGCCGTGGTTTCCATCATCCTAGACGGCGAGAACGCGTGGGAGTTCTATCCCCAATCCGGGCGCGAATTCCTGCGCCGCTTGTATGACGGTATCGCGAAGGATCCCCAGATGGAAGCCGCGACTATCTCCGAGGCCATCGCCAAGCACAAAGACTTTGCCAAGCTCGGCTCCATCGTCCCCGGCTCCTGGATCAACGCCAACTTCAATGTGTGGATCGGCGCGCCCGAGGACAACAAAGCTTGGGATTACCTGAGGGCCGCACGCGACTTCTACGACGAAGCCTCGCCCCGCGCCGACGAATCCGCTCGCAAGCTCGCGTATGAGGAGCTGCTCATCGCCGAGGGCAGCGACTGGAATTGGTGGTACGGCCCCGAGCACCACTCCGCCAACGACGCCGATTTCGACGAGCTCTACCGCAAGCATCTCTCCAACGTCTATGCTGCGCTCGGTGCCTCGCCGCCCGAGTATCTCGCCCATCCCATCATCATGGCGCCGCCGGAGGGAGAAGCGGTCACTTTCACGCCGCAGATGGCCTACATCCATCCCCGCATCGATGGCGACATCACGGGATACTTCGATTGGGTCGGCGCCGCCATGTATTCCGCCGACCGCCGCACCTCCGCCATGCATGGCAAGGAGTTCGTGCTGACAACTCTCTATGCCGGCATCGACGAAAAATATTTCTACGGACGCGTCGACATCGCGCCGGAATCCCCGCAGAGCCAGCTGGAGATTGTCCTCAACGTCGAGTCGACCGCTTCCGCTGCACCTGGCGAACCCGCGGCAGGGAAGCGGCTAAAGATCACCGCACCCATCAACCACGCGACTCTTGGCGAGTGGACGCTGGCCAGCATCACCGCCTCTTCCGGCAACGGGCAAGGCGAAGAGGAACATCCGCTTGATGCTGCGGAAGCCGGCGTCTCCGTCCGCTGGAAGAAGATCCTGGAATTCCAGGTACCCCTGAAGCTGTTGGGTGTGCGCATCGGCACGCACCAGCAGTCGCAGCGGGTGAACTTCCGTTGCGCCGCGTGGAAGAACAAACTTCCTATCGATTCGTTGCCGCTGAACGGTGCCGTCAGCATTCCCGTGGTGGAAGAGGAAGAGCTCGAATTCGCGGTTTAGTTCGACACTCCTCCCAATTGTCATCCTGAGGAGGGCTTCAGCCCGACGAAGGACCCCTAAAGGGCAGGTACCCGGCTAATCCCGTGCAGACCCTTTCTACGAAAATCCCCACGAGAGACTCGGCATGCCGCGTCTCCGACCCGCAACGCCCTTTCACTTGTCATCCTGAGCGCATGCTTTTGGCGCGAAGGACCTTGCGTTTGATTTGCTAAATGAAAAACGGCCCGCTTTCGCGGGCCCATCAACTGGGTACTGAGTACTAGGTACTGAGTACTGCCTTATCTTCCCGCTCCGCCACCCGCCGAAAGCGTCATCGGACTGCTGATTTCCATCACCAGCTCCGTGCCCGCCGGAAGATCGGTCGAATGTTTCTTGCTGAGCCAATGCACCATCGCCGCTCCGCCGCCGATGGCCGCGCCAATGAATGCGCCCTTCGCACCGCCCGCCAGCGCGCCAATGGTAAGTCCACCCGCCGTGCCTGCGCCCATTTCGATCAAGTCGCCGCGAGTGTGGCCCGAGCCTTTGATCTGGCCTTCGTCGTTGACCGATGTCCCATCCATCTGGCTGTCGACGATCACTGCGCTCATGCTGAGCATCCTGCCGTCAGGGAAGGTAACCGCCTCGGGATGCAGGCTGATCTCTGGACGCCCCTTGATGCGCCGCGGCGAGCTCACGCGCGCCACGCGTCCCTCGATGGTCGCGCCGACCGGGATCACCGTCCTGCCATCGAGCATCACGGCTTCGGATACGCGTCCTGAAAAACTGTCGCCGGCTTTGTTGCCGTCGCTCGAGATCGCGTCCAGCAGACGCATCTTCACCGCGGTTCCTGTGGGAAGTTGCAGCTTCTGTGCGGACGCAACTGCGGTCTCTGGGGAAGGCACGCTCGACGTCGCGACCGGTGCCGGCGCGACATCGCGCGTCTTCAACCCGGCGCTGGGCTTTTCTTGCGCGAACATGGTTGACGTGGCCAGCAGGGAAGCGAGCAGCAAAAATCTCTTCATTCGATCTTCCTCAAGTCAGGGATTCTGGAACTTCTGCGTCCATTAAAACACCCAAGAAACACGGATGATTACCTAAATCACCCAAGAATCTCGGAAGTTACTACTTCAGTCCGCAGTCGGCAGTCGCCAGCTCGGTATGTTGCTGCGACCTTCCTCCCGATGCCTGCATCTAGAAGACGCGCAAGATTGTGAAGCGCGCCGGCAAGATGCCGAGTGGAGACACGCCCATGACCTACAGCATCGCAACCTTGCTGACCCGCAATCTTCTCGACGTCTTCGGTGAGAGCGACCCCGCGCGCCGGCGCGCCGCCATCGACGCGATCTTCACCGAAGATTGCGTGTTCTACGAGCCCAAGGGCATCTACCGTGGGCGCGACGAGATCGATCGGGTCGCTGGTGCCATCAAGGCAACTCACCGGGACTTTCAATATCAGCCCATTGCCGCGCCCGAGGAGTTGGGCAATGGCGGGCGGATCCAATGGGTATCAGGCCGCCCTGGTGAGCCGCCAGCTTACGCCGGGACTGATTTCATCATTGCCCGGGACGGCCGGATCGCCGCCGTTTATCTCTTCTTCGACAAGCTACCCTGAACTGGACCTGCTTGCAGTGAAGTGTTCCTGCCAGCTGCCGACTGCAAAACCGCTTGACTCTGAGCGCTACCGCAGCTATCTTTTGAACACGTTCAAACCATGCCCACCGTACCCAAAATCTCCAAGCGCGACGCCACCCGCGAGAACATCCTGACCTCTGCCCTGAAGCTTTTCCGCGTAAAAGGCTTCGAGTCC
>Ga0137403_10004169_pt1 | contig 17101 bp, 16 predicted proteins | sample CZOMad2_1_16fung_FD_122057 | JGI IMG/M metagenome (GOLD analysis project Ga0137403, IMG submission 122057) | Vadose zone soil fungal communities from Angelo Coast Range Reserve, California, USA - CZOMad2_1_16fungal (Hybrid Assembly) | ecosystem: Environmental > Terrestrial > Soil > Vadose zone...
GTCGCGACTGTGCTGGCGGCGAGAATGCCCGCGCGGATGAAATTCCGGCGGTTGAAATACACCGATGGCGGCGTGACTTCGCGGGATAGGATTTTGTTTTCGTCCCTCAGCACATGAAGGTTAGTGTTTTAAAATATTACATTTGGGTTTTCTGGTTCATTCTGGGATCAAAGTCGCTTCTCTTCAATGTCGTAAACATCAAACCAGCGGTAAACGACACGACCTGCCGGCAAAAACTTCTGGATGTAACCTTCGAGGAATTCCTGAACATTTTCAGGCATGTCTCCCAAGCGTTTTTCGCGCATCTGGTTGTTCCACTTAATGACTTCGATACGCGAGTGCGGCGCGGCGTGTCCTTCGATCCAGGCTGCGACCGCGTCATCGTCTGCGCCTGTCGCAACGAAAGACTGGAACGACTCGGCATCAATGCCGGCAAACTGGAAAAAGTAGGGGTCAAGCGGGCAGTCGAAGTGATACTCGCCAAGTGTGCCTGAAATGGCGCGGCATTTGTCGAGCACACGGGCAGCGAGGACATAGCCAGCCAGCAATTCGCGCGGGCTGCGCGGGTATTCCTTCGTGAGGTCTTGCGCTGTTAATGTCGTAATCTGGGTATTCATGGTTAAGGCACCTTCGCGGCAAGCACGTCCGTCTTGGTGATTTGCGGCGGTTTAGCAAGGAGATCAGGAGCCTTGGACATCAAAGCGGCAGCGACGGCTCCGGTAAGATGGCTTTGACGGCCTCCTTCGTTCTCGAATGCATCGAAAATGCCGAACGTCGTCGGCCCCATCCGTAAAGCGAACCACGTCACGGTGGCAGGTTCCCGCTCGACAAGGGGGAGTGCGCTGTTAAGAAAATCTGCCACTTCCTGTTCTTTTCCAGGCTTGGCTTCCAGTTGGACCCATAAGGCGACTTTGACCATAATTATATTTTCAGTTGAGTTGTAAATTTCCCTGTCATAGCTCGAACACAGCTTGCAACTTAAACATTCTCGGTTTTCAGCACTTCGCAAGAAGGTTTACCAACATCAAACGGGCTCACATGCCGGGCTTCGTCATGTTATCCTTCATCATGTCTGCATTGAGCGCTTTTAGCACTGCATCTGAACCAACGCGGTCGCCGTGTTGTTTGCTGACGTGCGCGAAAGTGACCTTGCCTTCCTTGCTGATGATGAACGTGGACGGATACGCGGTTTCTTTCGGCGCATTCCAACGAAGGCCGTAGGATTTGGTGAAGCTGTAATCGGGATCGAGGACGAACAGAAAATCCTTTGGCCAGTCTTTGTTCTCAAGAAACCCGGTGACGTGCGCCTTGAGATCGTCCGCCGGGCCGGGATAGACCATCACCACTTGAACGCCAGCGGCCTTAAGTTTTTCAGCATTGTTGACATAATCGTGCGCCTGCTTGGTGCAATACGGGCATTGATAACCGGGCCAGCCGCGCAGCACGATCAACACGACCTGGCTCTTGGAAGCGAGGTCGCTGAGCCGCACCGATTGGTCGTCCAGCGTTTTGAGCGTGAAGTCGGACGCCATGTCACCGACTTTTGGCATCGCGGGCATCATCATTTTATCATCCATTTTACCATGTGACATTTTATTGTCGGACATCATTTTGCCGTCATTCATCATCTTGCTGTCCGATGCCATGGGCCTATTCTGGGCGTTGGCAGCGAGTGGGAGCGCGCAAGCCACGACGGCGAACGCGAGTTTGCAGAGGTTGGTTATTTTCATTTTTTATTTTGTGTTGTTTGTTGTTGTGCGGACAAATTATTTTTCTCCGCCATCGGCAGCCAGCCGCCGGTGGCCTGCAACGGTTCGAGCTGCCCGCTGCGGGTCACCCAGACGGCCAGCGCGAAATGCCCGGTGATTCCTTTCGGGTTGTCATCAATGACGAATTTGCCATGAAACCCGTTGGTCTGACTGGCGAGCGGGCGTGTGATGAGGGAGAGCGCGGCAAAATCATGGTTCAAATGGCGGCCCGCGTTCTCGCCGCCCTTCACGTCGGAACTTGTTTCACTCACGAGCAGCGCGGCGGTCACTTCGTAATCAACAGTTCCATTTTCTGCGGGAACAAAATCCGCCTGCCAGTGTTTGCCGTCATCAGAACTGACCTGCAACACGCCCGTTTTCAACGCGGATGCAGCAGGAGTACCACGGAATCCAAACCAGTTTCGCCACTGTTTGCCGCTCAGGACAAATTCGGGAGTATAGATGTTTTCCGCAGACCACACCTGCGCGTAGTCGCGCTGGCGGGTGGAATACTGTTCGCTCGAAAACTTGTCGCTCCAGGCGTGATTGTTCCAATAATCAACGTGAAAGGCGACCGGCACAAAATCGCTCCACAGGCCGGATGAGCCTTTTAGTTTGCTTAACCAGGATTCAGCCGGCGGGCAACTGCTGCATCCTTCGGAGGTGTAAAGTTCCAGCACCGCCGTCTGCCGCCCGGAACTCTGAAAGATAACGGGCGCGGCGCTGGCCGCGACGCACGCAAACATTGCCATGGAACATAAAATTTTCATCTTGCTGAAAGTGTGAGCAAGCACGCCACGGTTTTATTCCATAAAATTTCCCGTATTTGTTTTCGATAAAAACGGAATAAAACCAGCCGCAGGTTCCTCATATCTACATATGAAAAATCTGAAAACGATTGGAATTGCGAGAATTGCTATTTTTACCGTCGTGGCTGTTTCAACCACGGCCACGCTGTTTGGGCAAAGCAAATCGAGCGAAGCTGCACCGGGCTGGGAACTTCAGGGCGCGGACGGCAAGATGATTCATTCTTCTGATTTCAAAGGCAAGGTCGTGATTTTGGATTTTTGGGCAACCTGGTGTCCGCCCTGCAAGGCCGAGATTCCCAGTTTCATCGCCCTACAAAATGAATACGGCAAAAAGGGATTGGCCGTGGTCGGAATTTCGGTGGATGAAGGTGGCGCAGCCGTCGTGAAGCAGTTTGTGCGGCAGTCAGGCATGAACTATCCGGTGGTGCTGGCCGATGATAAAACGATCCGGGCGTTCGGCGGAATCGAAGCCATACCGACGACATTTATCATTGACCGGGAGGGACGCATCGTCACAAAACATTTGGGTTTCACGGAGAAGGACGAATTTGAAAAGGAACTCAAGCCGCTCCTCAACCCATGAGCCATTCAATTTACAAATGACTTGTTGTGCTGCCCCGGCACGATTGCGGGAAACACTTGTTCATCATAAATTTCATATCAACGTGAACGACGAAGATTACGAGCAGGCGGTAAATTCCTTTTATGAGGAGCTATACCGGTTTGCCTACAGCCTTGCTGGAAATGCGGATGATGCGTGTGAATTGACGCAGGAGGCGTTTGCCAAACTGCTGACCAAGGGCGGCCAGGTGCGCGACCGTTCAAAAATCAAATCGTGGCTCTTCACCACGCTATACCGCATCTACCTTGGCTGGAAACGACGGGATACACGCCACCCGCATCTTGAAATCACCAGCGTCGAGGATGAATTGCCGCTCGTCACGCCGGAGATGGTGGACAAATTGGAAAATGAAGCGGTCAGCCAGTCGCTGCTTGAACTTGAAGAGCGCCATCGCGTGCCATTGATGCTCCACTATTTCGAAAACCATTCCTACGCGGAAATCTCCGAACTGCTTGACACGCCCATCGGCACGATCATGTCGCGGCTGTCGCGGGCCAAGGCGCTGATGCGCAAATCGCTCGCCGCAAAATTCATCGGCACGGAACACAAAATAATTTCCATCAACCCCGCATCCCAAAGAAAGGAGATGTGACATGAACAACCAAGAAGCCAAGTTAATCCTGCAAGCCTACCGTCCAGGCGGACGCGACACTTTCGATCCATTGTTCGCAGAAGCCCTGGAGCAGTCCCGCCGCGACCCAGAACTGCAGAAATGGTTCGCCGAAGAACAAGCACTCGATTCGCAAATTCAATCCAAACTGCGGTCGGCGGTCGCGGTTCCGCGCGATTTGAAATCGAACCTTCTCGCGCAGCGGAAAATTATTCGCCCCGTCTCGTGGTGGTTTCAGCTCATGAATTTTCAGCCAATGAAACTGGCTGCTGCCGCAGCGGTCGTTTTGCTGATTGGCCTCGCCGCCTTTTTATTGCCGCCGCCAAAACCGACGCAACTAACATTGTTCCGCGAGAAAATGGTTCGCTATTCGATGCAGGAACACGGACACATCACCTTCGAGTCGCCGGACATCGCCAAGATTCAGCAGTGGCTTCAGTCCCGGGGTGCTGACGCAAATTTTGAACTGCCCGCCGGTCTGCAAGACAAACCCGCCCACGGTTGCCGTGTGGTTGATTGGAATGGCCAAAAGGCGACCATGATCTGCTTCGTGCTGGACGATGGCGAACACATGGACTTTTTTGTCATGGATCGCGCCGGATTGCCGGGCTTGCCCGAAAATGGGGCGCCGCAATTTGCATCCGCCAACAATTTGACGACGGTTACATGGACCAAAGACGGGAAGGTTTATCTGCTGGCTGGCAAAGGCGGCAGAAAGCTTTACCAGCAACTTCTCCAGCAAACATGATGCGAACCAGAAATTAAGGCTTTTTCAGGAACGGTGCGCGCAACAGGCGTTGGGACACAATTCCAAGGCGGTGCATCAAGCTTACGCGAAGCACGCGGAAGTCACCGTGCCGTCGTTGGATGATTGGGAAAAAGAATGGGAGAAAAATCCGCGACATACATAATATGCAACCAAAATTGCTGCCGGTGGATTTCCGATTACAGTTGAAAGCCATTGAACATTCAAATTAACCCGCTGACTTTACATGACCATGACGATTCGACCAGCCCTTGTGGGCGACGTAACTGCCATCGGCGCGTTGGCGCAACAATTCGCTGGCTATCTTCGCGGTCTAGGTGACCAATCGGATTTCAACCTGACCGCCGAGGCTTGTTTACGTGATGGATTCGGGCCTCAACCCGCCTTCGCAGGAATCGTGGCCGAGCACAACGGAGTCGTGGTCGGTTACTTGCTCTATCACTTCGGCTACGACTCGGATGCGGCCGCCAATATCTTGTTCATCGCCGATCTGTATGTGGAAGCCAGCACGCGCCGGCGGGGCATCGGCCGCGCCTTGGTGACGCGAGCAGCCAACATCGCAAGCGAGGCTGGCGCAAAAGAGCTGGTTTGGTCGGTTTACAATACCAACCAGATCGCCGCCGGCTTCTACGAGAAATTAGGCGCGCAGCGGATAACCGACGTATTTTTCATGAAGCTACGGGCGAATATGCTGTAACCCCCGTCTTCAACGAAGTTTTTTCTTCCGCAAGCTTTCGGCAAAGGCGGCAGAAAGTTTTTACCAGCAACTTCTCCGGCAAACATGATGCAAACAGAAATTCGGACTTTTACGCGCGGAGGAAAATTTATGACACATGATAGCCGCCAGTTCTACCGGATAATTCATATGCCCAAATAATCGTCCCGGCAGGAAATGAAGCTTTTTCTGGACTGATTAAATGTCTTATTTTCGCAAGACTTTTAAGTTTTTATCGAAGAAATTTCAAACTGAACCATTACCTGAATGCAGTCCGAATCGCTGGTGTTTTCATTGTTCATGCGGCCTCGGCTTCGACACCCGCCATCAATCGCATCAGATTTGGCTGCGTAAAATCCGCCCGTTGCAATTCCCCTGCGATTTCGCCCTGACGCATCACAAGAATTCTCCTGCTCACGTTCATCACTTCAGGCAATTCGGATGAAACTATCAGCAACGCGAGTCCTTGACAGGCAAGTTCGTCGAGCAAGTTATGAATCTCCGCCTTCGCGCCCACGTCCACGCCGCGCGTTGGTTCGTCCACGATCAAAATGTCGCACTTGCGCGCAAGCCATTTGGCCAGCGCGACTTTCTGCTGGTTGCCGCCGCTCAAGCTCGCGATCAAAACTTCCAGCGACGCGGCTTTCACGCGCAATTTTTTTGCATAACCGTCCGCCAGCAAATTTTCCTCGCGCTGGCGGAGGAAACCGAAACTGGTCAAATTGTCCAGCGCGGCCAGCGTCGTGTTCTCGCGGCAATTCATCGAAAGCACCAAGCCCTGACGTTTCCGGTCTTCCGGCAAAAGTCCGATGCCGGCGGCGAGTGAAGCATTCACATTGCCGAGCGGCAATTCCTTGTTCCGCACAAAAACTTTTCCCGTGGCCATTTTGTCGAGGCCGAAAATCGCCTGCGCCATTTCGCTGCGTCCCGCGCCGACCAGACCGGCGAAACCGAGGACTTCGCCCTTGCGTAACGTGAACGAAAGATTTTTGAACTTGCCGGGCGACGAAAGATTTTCCACGCGCAGCAATTCCTCGCCAAGCTCGCGCGACAGATGTTGCGGCGTCTGGAAAACGACTTCGCGCCCGACCATTTGATGGATGACGCGCTCGTTATTTGTCGTGGCAACTGGTTCGGTCGAAACGTGCCGTCCATCGCGCAAAACCGTCACCGTGTCGCACAGCCGGAAAATTTCCTCCATGCGATGCGAGACGTAAATGACCGTGATGCCGCGCTGCTTGAGCTTGCCGAGCAAGCCAAACAGATGCTCGCTTTCGTGCGCGGAAAGCGAACTCGTCGGCTCGTCCATGACGATGATCTGCGCGTGCGTGCCGATGGCGGCGGCGATCTGCACAAGCTGCTCCTGCGCCGTCGAAAGTTGGGCAATCGGCACGGTCACGTCCAAATCCGATTCGATTTCGCGGAGCATCGCGCGGGCCTGCTCCCGCATTTTCGCCCGGTCAACCCAGCCAGCTTTTCGCGGCATATCGCCGAGGCAGAGGTTTTCGGCGACGGTCATGTTCGGGCAAAACGCCAGTTCCTGATGCACCATCGCGATGCCGAGTTTGCGCGCGGAGAGCGGGTCGCGGGCACAAATGACTTTGCCATCAAGAATGATTTCTCCAGCGTCGGCGCAATAGACTCCGGCAAGAATTTTTCCGAGCGTGCTTTTGCCCGCGCCATTCTCGCCCATCAACGCGTGACACGAGCCGCGCCCGACCTCGAAGCTCACGCCGTCCAACGCGAACACGCCGGGGAAGCGTTTGCTGATTTTATTGAAGGAGAGAAAAGACATTTAACCTAGAAAGCGGAGCTGACCATGCCAACGGCGTTTAGCTTTGGCGACCTGTTAGGCCGAGTCATATAATTTAATTTGTTGGACTGACGATAAGGCTGATGCCTTTCGTTTTACAAAAGTCCATGAGTGCCTGTATCTGCTTCGGCGACGGGCTTGCTAACATTGCACTTCCATCATAATGTAATACACTCCCGCGAGGAAAATGCTTAATGATTTCTTCCATAGGATGCGAGTCGAATACTCTGAAGGCATAAAGGCGTTGGTCGTGACAATCAAGAACGTAAACCGTTGCACTATCAACTGATCCGTGTAACGGAACTTCATCCACAATCTGGGACTGCACCAAATGATAATCTTCAGCCCATACAACCACTGTGTTTAGCGTGAGACAAAAGAGAATAAGAATAATTGTTTTCATATTAATAATTGTATGACACTTCATCCGCAGATTTATTGAACACTTTTCAGCCTAAACAAAAAAAACGAACCGCCGCCGCGACTAATTTATTTCGGCATCCACTTGTCCCAGTTCTTCGCGTATTCGTCCACGTTGTCCTTCGTGACGCGGTCGAGCGGGCTGACGTCCTTCACCGTTTCGGGATTTTTCTTGAGATACACCTTGTCGAAGAGATGTTCGACGCAACGATAGCCCCACATATAGCATTGCTGTCCCAGCAACACCTGCACATGGCCGCTGCGGATATACGCAAGCTCGGCGGGAAGCGCGTCAACAGAAACGCATTTCACGGTGCCGGGCGACCATTTGAGCGCGTTGTCGGTGAACAGCGGCCAGCCGCCGATGAACGCCCATCCGGTGATTTCTGGATGCGCCCCCATGACCTGCTCGATTTTCGCGGCGGCGTCCTGCGGCGTTTCCTTGTGATAAAAAACGTCAACGAGCTTGATGTCGGGATATTTGGCGAGGATTTCTTTGACGCCTTTGACACGAATTTGAAGATTCGGCGCATTCTGGTTTCCGGCGAGCACGGCAATTTCGCCTTTGCCGCCCATTTCCTTGGCAAGTTCTTCCATCACCTGCTCGCCGCACTTTTCGTCGTCAATGCCGAACGTGACGAAGCGCTTGCTGTTCGGCGCGTCAGAATCGAACGTCGCCACCGGCACGCCGCTGTCCACCGCGTGATTGATGGCGTCGGTGGTCTTGTTGGCGTCGGTGGAACTGATCGCAATGCCGTCCGCGCCGGCCAGAACAAGCTGCTCGACGGCGTCGGCCTGTTTCTGCGCGTCCTCGTCGTTGGGTGTGCGCCAGTCAATCTTGATGGTGACGCCGTATTTCGCGCCGAGTTCCTTCGCGGCGGCTTCCGCGCCCACGCGTGCGGCCTGGAAAACCGGATTGCTCTGGGCTTTGGCAACGAGTCCGAAGGTGTAGGTTTTTTTGGCCTGGGCGGACGCAGTGCCGGTGAAAACAAGCGCCAGTGAAACCGCCACGAATGGAATGAAGTTTTTTATTTGCATAAATGGATTTTGGTGACAGTCGAATTTAAAAATTTGCCGCGCGCGCCGCAAGCCTGCGTTTGGCAAGCCAGTTGTTGAATTGATCCAGCACGACGGCGATGATGACCACCGAACCGATGATGATCTGGCTGTAATTCTGGTCAATGCCCAGAATGATTATGCCGCTGCTGATCATTTGAATTATCAACGCGCCCAGCAACGCGCCGAGCGCCGAGCCTTTGCCGCCGGACAAGCTCGCGCCGCCCACGACCGCCGCAGCGATGACGTTCAGCTCGTAGCCCTGACCGTCGCTCGACGTGCCCGCGCCGTAATATCCAAGCGAGAGCAGCGCCGCGATGCCCGCCGTCAATCCGGCGATGACATAGACGCTCAATTTGACGCGCTCGACGCGGATTCCGCTGAAACGGCTGGCGAGTTCGTTGCCGCCTACTGCATAAATGCGACGGCCTGCGGCGAGGCGCTTGAGATAAATTATGCCGATGACTGCGACCACCACCATCGCGGCCAAGGGCACGAGCGTGAGTCCATCGCCAATTTCATATTTCACCAGCGAACGAAAATTTTCTGGAAATCCGCTGATGGATTGCCCCTTCGTCATCACGAACGCGATGCCGCGAAAAATCGCCATCGTGCCGAGCGTGATGATGAACGGATGCACGCGCAACGCGACGATCATGCCGCCGTTGGCAAGTCCGCAAAGCATCGCCACGCCAAGGCAGGTTAAAATGCCTGGCAACACGCCGCCCGGACCGTCCGGGCCGAAATGAGCAAAAACCAGCGCCGCCAAAACTGACGCCAGCGCGTAGATCGCGCCGACGGACAAATCAATCCCGCCGGAGATGATCACAAACGTCGCGCCCACGGCCATGATGGCGATGAAGCTCGTGTCCTTCGCGAGTTGCGCGAGGTTCTGGACGTTGAGGAATTTATTTTTTTCCACAAACACCGGTTCTTTTTCGCCGGCGGCGTTCGTGGCGAAAATCCGCTGGCGTTCGCCCTGCGCGTTGGTTTCAAACGCAGGCAGCCGGACGCTTCCGCCGAAAATTGTCAGCAACAGTCCGAGGACAAAAACGACGACCAGCAGGCCGCCCTCCTGAAAACGGAATTTTGTCCGGCGAAGTTGTCCTGATGAAGAAGCGGTTGAACTCATGGGTTGGAATGTTGCCGCAGATTGAGGCACGCGCGATTCGCAAAATCAGGCGCGCCAAGTCCAGCCCCGCCCGGGCCGTCAATTGGCAAAACCGGCTGCATGGTTTGGCTTAAATAAACTCGTTGATGAGGTTTTCCAAAAATTCCTGGCGTCCGCTGGCGTTCGGCGCGGCCTCGCCTTTTTTGAGGATGTAAGTTTCGAGTTCCTTCAAACTGGTTTTGCCGTTTTCAATTTTCGCGCCTATGCCGGAATCCCATGACGAATAACGCTGCTTCACAAATTCCGCGAGCCGTCCGTCCTTGCCGATCGCCGCCGCGATTTTCAATCCGCGCGCAAATGCGTCCATGCCGCCGATGTGCGCGTGAAATAAATCTATCGGCTCAAAACTTTCGCGCCGCACCTTCGCATCGAAATTCACGCCGCCCGTCGTCAAGCCGCCGTATTTCAAAATCGTCAGCATCGTGTAAGTCGTCAGATAAATGCTCGTCGGAAACTGGTCCGTGTCCCAGCCGAGCAATTCGTCGCCGGTGTTCGCGTCAATCGAGCCGAGCGCGCCCGCCGCGCCCGCGACTTCGAGTTCGTGCTGCATCGAGTGACCGGCGAGCGTCGCGTGATTTGTCTCGATGTTCAGCTTGAAGTGCGGCAGCAAATCGTATTCGCGCAGGAAATTCAAACAGGCTGCGGCGTCGGAATCGTATTGATGCTTCGTCGGCTCCTTCGGTTTCGGCTCGATGTAAAACTGCCCTTTGAAACCAATCTGCTTTTTGTAAGCGACGGCCATGTGCAACAGCTTTGCAAGATGATCCAGCTCGCGTTTCATGTCCGTGTTGAGCAGCGTCATGTAACCTTCGCGTCCGCCCCAAAACGTATAGCCCGCGCCGCCGAGTTCGTGCGTGACTTCGAGCGCCTTCTTGATCTGCGCGGCGGCAAAGGCAAAAGCATCCGCGTTGCAGCTCGTGCCCGCGCCGTGCATGAAGCGCGGATTGGAAAACAGGTTCGCCGTGCCCCAAAGTAATTTTATGCCCGTGCGCTTTTGTTCTTCCTTCAAAACTTTCGCGACGGCGTCGAAATTTTTATTCGTCTCGGCCAAAGTTTTTCCTTCCGGCGCAACGTCGCGGTCATGCCAGCAATAAAACGGCGCGCCAAGCTTGGAGATAAATTCAAATGCGACACGCGCGCGATTTTGCGCGTTGGCGACGGAGTTCGAGCCGTCGTCCCACGGACGCTGCATCGTGCCTGCGCCGAAAGGGTCGCTGCCCGTCCCGCGAAACGTGTGCCAATATACGACGGCGAACCGCAGATGTTCGCGCATGGTTTTACCCTCGACGATTTCACCGGCGTTGTAGTGCTTGAAAGCGAGCGGGTTTTTGGATTTCGGCCCTTCGCAGGCGATTTGATTGATTTGAGGAAACTCAATTTTCATTTGTCAGAATTTGCAAACGCTTATTGTCCACAAAGGACGATGCGATAAGCAATCGTGTTTGATGCAGCGCGCGCAATTTCAATCTTCAACATGAATCAATTTCGAGGCAAGCGAATTCTGGCTTTGCCATGCCGGAATTTGACTGCCACGACCAGCGGAACCGTTCATGCGGAAAAAATCTTTTCACGGCCCGACGAGACGTGTTATCCAATGGCACCCGAAAGCAACATTATGGCAAAATTATTTCTCGGAATTGATTCCAGCACGCAAAGCTTGAGCGCGGTGCTCATTGATTGCGACAACCGCAAGGTTGTATATGAGCAATCGCTGAATTTTGACAGCGCGCTGCCGCAATACGGCACGCGCAACGGCGTCCTGCCCAATCCAGACCCGCTCGTCAAACACAGCCCGCCGCTGATGTGGGCCGGGGCGCTCGATTTGTTGTTCGCCAAAATGAAAAAAGACGGCGTCGCGCTGGGAGAAATCCTGGCCATCAGCGGCAGCGGCCAGCAACACGGCTCGGTTTATTTCAACGACCGCGCAGCGGCCGCGCTGGCAAAATTAAATCCGCAAAAGACGCTGGCGGAAAATCTGCGCGGTGTTTTTACGCGACCGACTTCGCCGATTTGGATGGATTCATCCACTTCCGAAGAATGCGCCAAAATCCGCAAAAAACTTGGCGGCATCAAGGCGACGGCACAACAAACCGGTTCGGATGCATTTGAGCGGTTCACCGGCCCGCAAATCCGCAAGTTTTACAAAACAGAGCCGGAAGCCTACGCCCAAACCGCCAGCATCGCGCTCGTCAGTTCGTTCATGGCGTCGCTGCTCGCCGGGAAAATCGCGCCGATTGATCACGGCGACGGCGCGGGCATGAACTTGATGGGCATCCGCAAAAAAATCTGGCACGCGGACGCGCTCAAAGCCACCGCGCCGGATTTGAAACGGAAACTGCCGCCGCTCGCCGGATCGTCAAAAATCATCGGCGCGGCCAGCCCGTATTTTGTCAAAAAATTCGGCCTGAATCCCGCCGCGCAGATTCTGGTCTGGTCTGGCGACAATCCGAGCAGCATGATCGGCCTCGGTTTGATCCGCGAAGGCATGGTCGCCGTCAGCCTCGGCACAAGCGACACCTGTTTCGGCTCGATGAAAAAGTGCCGCGTGGACACGCGCGGCGAAGGCCATGTGTTCGGCTCGCCGACCGGCGATTACATGACGCTGATCTGTTTCAAAAACGGCTCGCTCGCCCGCGAAAAAATCCGTGAACTTTACGGAATTAAAAACTGGAACGAATTCGGAAAACTGGTCGCTTCCACAAAACCCGGCAACAACGGCGGAATTTTATTGCCGTGGTTCGAGGCTGAAATCATCCCGCGCGTGAACAAGCCGGGCATCCGCCGTTTTGACCTTGACGAAAAAAATGTCGCCGCGAATTGCCGCGCGATTTTCGAGGCTCAAATGCTTTCGATGCGGCTGCATTCGCAATGGATGGGAGTCGCGCCGGAAAAAATTCTTGCGACAGGCGGCGCGTCAAATGATCTGGCATTGCTGCAAGTCATGGCCGACGTGATGGATTGCCGCGTCGAACGCATCGAGGTTTCCAAGAGCGCGGCGCTCGGCGCGGCATTGTGTGCCGCGCACGGCTGGTTCGCACAGGCAGGGAAAAAACAGAAGTGGGGGAAAATCGTCGCCGGCTTTGCCGATCCCGTTCCGAACAGCGAAATCCGTCCAAACCCGAAGGCCGCGCGGATTTACGACAAGCTCATCCAGAAATACGCCGCGTGCGAACGCGAAATGCTGGCGGAACTTGGCTGCGGTAATTGAAATAAATCTCCGGCGATAAAATTCAAGCTGGCGAACATGGTTAGCCGCCGATTAAGTTGTCCTTTCTGACATTTGACGTGCAATGAAAAATAAAATCATTTCTCTGTTTTTTATTTTGGCGGCGATGGCGTTGTCCGTGCGGGAAACCAATTCCGTGGCGGCGGACGATCCAAATCTCGCGGTGGATACGCGTGTTGCGGATTTGATCGGGCGCATGACGGTTGAAGAGAAGGCGCGGCAGCTCGACATGTATTTCGGCTGCGAGGAGTTGCTGGACAAGACCAAGGATGTGACTGTGGATCATCACACGCACGCGAAACCGGACGCGGTCTTTGATCCGCAATTCGCGGAAAAAACAGTCGGCAATTTCGGTGTCGGCTCCATCCACGATCTCTATCCGTCGGCCAAACTTTACAACACCGTTCAAGCCTGGGTGATCAAATCCAGCCGGCTCGGCATTCCCGCGCTTTTTATCGAAGAAGGTTTGCATGGTTACATGGGCGAACAACAAACTGTATTCCCTCAAAGCGTCAATCTCGCCACGACTTGGAATCCCGAACTTGCGAAAAAAACCGGCGCGGCCATCGCCGCCGAGGCGCGCGCAGTCGGCGTGGACATGATTCTCGCGCCAGTGCTGGATGTTGCGCGCGACCCGCGCTGGGGACGCGTCGAGGAAGATTTTGGCGAAGACCCGTTTTTGTCGGGGCAACTTGGCCTCGCTTACGTTCGTGGAATGCAGGGTGATTCGCTCGCGACGGATCACAACATCATTGCCGAGCCAAAACATTTTGCCGCGCACGGTTCGCCGGAAAGCGGCTTGAACATGGCACCGGTTCACGCGGGCGAACGCGAAATCCGCAGCGTCATGCTGAAATCTTTCGAGCCGGCCGTGCGCGAAGGAAATGCGATGGGCGTCATGGCGGCTTACCATGACATTGACGGCGTTCCCTGCACTGGAAACCCGTGGCTGATGAACAAAATTTTGCGCGATGAGTGGGGTTTCAAAGGATTTGTGCTTTCCGACCTCGGCGCAATCCGGCGTCTTTACGATACGCATCATGTCGTTGCTTCGCCGGCTGACGCAGCGCGCCTTGCCCTCAATTCCGGCGTGGACATGCAGTTTTATGATTTTGATCACGCGACATTTCAAAACGCAATTATTGATGGAATAAAAAACGGGCAGGTTTCCGAAACGACGCTTGATGCCGCTGTCTCGCGAATTCTTCGCGTGAAATTTTTGCTCGGCCTGTTTGATCATCCTTTTGTTGATGAAAATCTCGACAAGACGGTTCGCCGTTCGCAGGAACACCTTGACCTGTCGCTCGAAGTCGCGCGCCAATCCATGTGCCTGCTCAAAAATCAAAACAATCTCCTGCCGCTCAAAAAAGATTTGAAGCGCGTCGCCGTCATCGGGCCGAATGCCGAACTCGTGCGTGTTGGCGATTACGCGGAAACGACCGTGGAAACTTCCGAATACGGAATGTTGAGCCAGATCAAAAAAATGGTTTCGCCGCAGACGGAAATTCTTTTTGCCGACGGCGAAAAAATTGACGACGCGGTTGCATTGGCGAAAAAAGCGGACGTGGTGATTTTGGGATTGGGCGAAAATTCCAAAATTTCAGGCGAAGGTCATGATCGCTCCGAATTGGATTTGCCCGGCAATCAGGAAGCGTTGCTCGAAGCCGTTGTCAAAACCGGCGTGCCGGTGATCTTGGTTTTGCAAAATGGCCGCGCGCTGACGATTCCGTGGGCGGCGGCTCATGTTCCGGCGATTCTTGAAGCGTGGTATCCCGGCGAATTTGGCGGACGCGCCATCGCGGAAACACTTTTTGGCGGCAACAATCCGGCGGGACGGTTGCCCGTTTCATTTCCGAAGAGCGTCGGGCAACTGCCGGTTTTCTACAATCACTTTCCGTCCAAAAATAATAATTATATTGATGGCAACGATTCACCGCAGTTCGTTTTTGGATTCGGCTTGAGCTACACAACGTTCAAATACGATCACTTGACCGTTACGCCTCCAACTGCCGGAAGCGGCGACGACATAATTGTTTCGTTTGATTTGACGAACACCGGCGATCGTGACGGCGACGAGGTCGCGCAATTGTATGTTCATCAGACCACGGCGAGCGTGGCGACGCCAATAGAAGCGTTGAAAGCATTTTCGCGCGTTCACTTGAAATCCGGAGAAAAAAAATCCATCACGCTTCATGTCAAGCAAAGCGACCTTGCCGTCTGGGGCGCGACGCAGGAATGGAAAGTCGAGCCGGGCGAATTTACAGTGACCGTCGGCGGCAGTTCGTCCGGCGGAACATCCGCAAAATTCATTTTGAAATAGAAATATGAAGTTAAATTTTTATCTTGTCGGCTGCGCCCTGGTTGCCGCGCTTGGAGATGTTTGTTTAGTTTTGATCCGTGGTCATTCGGGGGGCGGAACAAAAAATCCAGTGCCGGTAAAATCTGTAACCAGAATAAAAATTTGACCGTCTGCCTAAATCAGGCTTAAAATCCTTGCGATTCCATCATGAAATTATCACGTCCATTTACACGCCGTAGTTTTATCAAGAGTGCCGCCGTCGCGGGCGCCGCTCCGTTCATCATGCGTTCAAACCTTTGGGCGGCGGACACTGCGCCCGACAAACAAATCGGACTTGGTTTCATCGGCCAGGGCATGCAGGGATCAATTCTAATGGGCGGTTTTTTGCCGCGCAAAGATGTGAGGGTGCTGGCGGTTTGCGACGTGGACACCACCCGGCGCGAACTCGCAAAAAAAAGGGTTGAAACTGAATATGCCGCAGACATGACTTCTGGCGCTTACAAAGGCTGCGCGGATTACAGCAACTTCGAGGAATTGCTCGCGCGCAAGGACATTGACGGCGTGGTGATCGCCACGCCCAACCATTGGCACGCGCTTCTTGTCATCGCCGCCGCCAAGGCGGGCAAGGACATTTACTGCGAGAAGCCGATGAACTATATGGTCAGGGAAGGCCGCGCCATGGTAAAAGCGGTGCGCGCCCACCACCGGATATTACAAGTGGGCAGCATGCAGCGTTCGATGACGGAATTTCGCACCGCGTGCGAACTGGTTCGCAATGGCATAATTGGCACCGTCAACAAGGTGGACGTGGCCGTGGGCGGTCCCGGCAGGCCTTGCGACTTGCCCGAAGAACCGGCTGAACCGGGATTGGACTGGGATCGCTGGCTGGGGCCGGCGCCGATGCGCCCGTATAATTCAATTTTGAGCCCGCGCGGATTTCCAAAAAAATGGGCCGCATGGCGTTCATACATCGAATATGGCGGCGGCGATGTTTATGACTGGGGCGCGCACCATTTTGACATTGTGCAGTGGGCTTTTGGCTTTGACGAGACCGGCCCGATTGAAATCATTCCGGCGGCGCAGCCCAACGCACACGAAGGCGTGCGGCTGCGCTATGCCAACGGTCTCGAAGTCACGCACATGGCGGGCAACGGCATCACCTTTTACGGCGACAAGGGAAAAATTAATGTGAACCGTGGCAAATTCCAGCTTTGGATCGGCGATCAACTGAAGGCGGACAATGTTGATGAATGTTCGAGCGTTGCGAAAGAATTGCTGCCAGCCAATGCGATCCGCCTGTATCACAGCACCAACCATTTGACCGACTGGCTGAACTGCATACGCACCCGCACGCAGCCCATTTGCGACGTGGAAACCGGCAACCGGACGGCGACCATCTGCGCCTTGGTGGATTTGGCCTACTACCACAATCAAGACATGAAGTGGGATCCAAAGACCGAACAATTCACGGACGGCACCGGAGATCCGAAATGGCTGACGCGCGACTATCGCAAGCCCTGGGTCGTGGCCTAGTCCATTGCGCGCGCCGACATAAAAAATTTGCCCATATATCCGCATCGTTGTTATTCTCCGGTGCGGAATTTTTTTAGATAAAACTTTCAATCGCCATGCACTCGCCCAATCCATCACGCTACGACTCGCCTGAATTTTACCGCCGTTGCGGACGCTCCGGCCTCCGGCTCCCGCTGATTTCGCTCGGTCTCTGGCATAACTTCGGCGCAAAAGATTCTCACGAAAACGCCCGCGCGATTGCTTTGCGCGCTTTCGACTTGGGAATCACCTGCTTCGACTTGGCGAACAACTACGGCCCGCCCGGCGGTTCTGC
>Ga0137403_10004171_pt1 | contig 17091 bp, 10 predicted proteins | sample CZOMad2_1_16fung_FD_122057 | JGI IMG/M metagenome (GOLD analysis project Ga0137403, IMG submission 122057) | Vadose zone soil fungal communities from Angelo Coast Range Reserve, California, USA - CZOMad2_1_16fungal (Hybrid Assembly) | ecosystem: Environmental > Terrestrial > Soil > Vadose zone...
AGCGCCGCGCGCATATCATCGACCATTGAATCGCTCACGTTACCCGGGAGCGACGAACTGATCAGGCCGCGCATGGTAATGACAACGATCTTGTCGAGGCTGGCGCGCGCGCCTCTTTGGATCAGGATCTCGCGAAAACGCGGGATCGGTTCCGCTTCTCTGACGCCGGCCAGGCGCTGAAATGCTGCAACCATCAGCACGAAGTTCACGAACAGACTGGCGCACAGCGCGACAAACAAGAAGATACTCAGACATCCGAGCTTGCGATTTCCCGCCATGACAGAACGAAGCTGGCGGAGAACCGCGGCGCGCACAAGCGGTTTTCATCGGGCTATCACACCGCGATGACGTCGATACTGTAGTGTCCGCTGTCCTCAGCGGATAATCGGCGATGCAACACTCTGCATGCGCTGAGGCGAGCGCACGCTACAGCCCTGCGCTCGCTAGAGTGTTTTCAAATACTCCAGCAATTTCTCTTTGTCCTGGCTGGATAGCTGAATGCCGTAGGTGTGACCCTGATTGCCGTTTCCTTTTTCTCGGGTATCGAAAAGAAAATACGGCTGCGTGCGACACTTCTATGCATTTCAAGTTCCAGCGAGTAGCGTAAAGCGCGTAAGCTTGGCAGAAAAAAATAAGCACCGGCGCGCACGGCGACGAATTGTGGCATCTCGGAGAGACGGCGCCGTAAACTGCCGTCGCCGGGCATTGTGAAACTGCCGGTAATCGAGCAGCCTGGTATCGACTCAAGATTACCTAGCAGTGGGTCGCTTTCTCCAGTTAAGCCGGAGAACTTGGCGCTTACAATCCATGCGTTTTGCAAGAACTCGAATTGGCGCGAGATATTGGCATTGAGACAGATGAAGTTTAGTCCGCGCGGCTGCCCGTTTTCCGGCGCAGGCTCGAGCGCCTGCTCGGGTGATAGCTCCGAACCGTACTCACGGCCACGTCGGAGAATGCGATGGAAACGAACCGAAGAAGTTAGATCGTCGTAGAAACCCTTGGGGCCAAAGCCCAGCATGATGATATGTTTTCTCAATGCGCTAAGGTGCTTCAGCCAGCACAAAGGTTAAGGCACAGAATTGCACCTCGCGAAACTCCACTGAATTCGGTCCTTGCCCGATCCATCGCCGATCTTTCGAACCGGTTGTCGCGCTAGCCCCAGTCGGTATCGTTAGCCCGATGGGCGGCGGTGAGGCCGTTCCGGAAGAAGCGGTCATAATATTCGACTTCGACCTTGTGCACCTGCAGCCAGATGCCAGGGACGTGAATTGTATCGACATGCGCCGGAAAGCGGCCGTGCGTTGCGAAGATGTAGTTGCAGATGTCGCGCGCGCACTCGATCACCTCAGTCGAATAGTCACTCGCATCGTGCAAGTAAGTTTTGGCAAAGCCGTCCTTATAGATTTGGTCGAACACCGCGGTGTCGCGATAGATGCCCTTCGGGCCGAATTTGGCGGCAATGACGTCGTTGACCGCTTCGGTCATCGTATCGTAATAAGGCGGGCAGCTGCCCTTGATCAGATGCTCGCCCTTATGGCGCAGCCCCACCGGATGCGCGCGCAGATTGGCGAATTTGGGAATAGGGACTTGCCACCGCAGGAGGTCTGCCAGCTTCCATTTCGGCACCACGTGATCGAAATCGAGCATCTTGCCGTAAGTCTTGCGAAACTTGGGGTCGCCAAGCAGGATGGGCGGCAACATCGTGGCATGGATCCACGCCCCCAGCCCCATCGCGTCTGCGGTCAGGAACATGTTCTGAAGGATCAGGTCGGCCTCGATCTGCGTGCGCATCTGCGCGATCGATCCGAGCGGAATCTTGATGTCCTTGTTGAGGAAACCATTCTTTATCCATTTCTTGACGCCCGCCGGGCGGTAGAAATTGCGATCGTCGACCAAGGTCGGTCGCGCGCCCGCCGGCTGGGTGAGCAGGTACATCAGCCCGTTGATATATTGATGCGACAGGTCGACGACCGGAAACAGCAAGGTGGTACCGGGCAGATTCGACAGGAAGCGGTTCGAATCGAGATAGGCGGGAAAATCGCGCTTGCCCTCGGGCACGTCGATGCGGTGATCGAGCAACTGCACCTTGCTCTCTTCGGCGCGTCTCAACAGGGTTTCCTCGCTGAACGTGGCGTCCCGGGTGGCCGGCAGCTTGCGCAGGAAATAGGTGCCGCTGTCGTTGATCATGAAGAAGTGCGTGCCCTGCGCGTTGTCGGGGCTGCCTGCGGTGCGTCCGGCCATGTTGACGTTGGGCTTGGCCATAATCGGCTTGCCATCACGCGGGTCGTTGAACGGGCGGTCGGGCATGGTCAGGCCGGTGCAGCCGGTCAGTGCGATCAGCACCGCTTCCTCCAGCGGCGTCGGCGGCTTGCGCCGATTGGCGCTTTCGTAGCTCATTCCGCCCGCCGCGACGCTGCTCCCGCGACTGACGCGGTGGGTGCGCCGATGCCAGATCGTTTCGATCAATGGCCGGTCGAGCAGGGCCTGCAGGCCGGGATGCGGAGAATCGGGTGCGTTGTTCATGCCTACCTCACGTTGTCCGAACCGGTACCGGTCGCCACGGCGCGAACGCGCTCGCGTCGCGCGGCGTCATGCTCGCCAACTCGGGACAATGGCGGAGGATGACGCTGGTCATGCCGTTCTGCTCGATCCAGTCCATGCCGAAGGGCGAATAGATTTCCGGACGGAAGTCCACAGTCAGGAAGCGGTCGCTCTGCAGTCGGCGCGACGCCATTAGAATGAAGATCCGGAACGCTGTGTCGGAAAAGCCGAACCCTTTGGGCACCGGCTCTGCGAACAGGCCGACCATCGTGTCGACTTCGTCGATTGTGCGATACACCTCGCGCAGCTGGCTGACCGATTCCGGATCGTCGGTCAGGTCCTCCCAACGCTTGATGCGCGGCTTGTGCAGGTTGGCCCGGAAGTCGTTGTAGCGCGGCACGCCGCGACGGCGGGTGCGGACGAGGTCGACCACCGCGAGGTCGATGATCTCGCCGTCACGATTGAACTGGCGCAACGCGTTGGGGTAATTGTGCAGGGTGATCGCGCCGGGATGCGCGATGCCGAACGAATAGAGGGCGTTGGCCAACCCGATGCGCCGCATCTCGTTATCGGTCTCACGCCCCTGAATATCGGCGAAGAAGCGTGAGTCTATCTGCTTCCCGGTGGCATGATCGTGGAACACGTAATCGTCCGGCAACAGCGGGTGCAGCCGGTAGACGGTGACGAAGTCCTCGGTCAGGCAATAGGGCGCGCCGTGATGTTCGGGCTTGGTCTTCGGAATGCCGACCGACGACTGCGCGTCGAGGAGCCAGAGACCCAATTTGGTCGTCCAGTCCTTTGCGGCGGGACCAAACCAATTGTTCTTGAGCGCGATATCTATAGCAGGCGTCGCCAGAATCGCCGGGGTCCATTCGACGGTATGTATCTTAGCAATTAACGCCGACACGATCAGCCGCGCGGTGTGATAGACACGGTCGTCACTCCATATCGGATAGTGGCGCTGAAGTTCGTCGCACAACAAATTGTGTTCGCGCGCGAACAGCGTGTGAAGTGCGCTCAGCCCTAGCCACCAGCTCTGGTTGAAGCCAGTAACATCCATGCCGTTCAAATCGGTCGGCAGGTAACCGGCGGGTAATCGGATACGTGCGCCTTCCCGCAGCGCCGTAGCCTGGGTCAGGTTGGCGCCGTAGACCTCCGACCCGTCCCACCAGTGCGATGTCTTGTTGCCGAACGCATATTGCAGCCCATCGCGCTCAGACATCGCGATGTTGCCTGCAATACGCATGACCTCCTCGGGCGTACCGTCCGGCGTGTTGTGCCAACGGGGAAAACCTTGCGGGAGTGGAACGCGGACATCATTCTGGCCCAAGGCGTGGCGCGCATGGTCGACCCAGTCATGGACCTGAAACTGGATCCAAGCGGCCGCCAAAATATTAAGCGACCGCGCCGGAATGAACGCCTCGCGTTTGAGCAGCGTCTCGCTCACTGTGATCGGGTTGGGCGTGTCGAAGAGGTCGGGCCGGTAATCGGGCTTCATGTTGCGGCCGAAAGCCACTCCGACCGCACCCATATCGGGCACCGACATATCGTTGCCGCGACCGTCGAAGCTGCGCGCGTTGCGGGCTTCCTCGTCGGGTGTCGGCGGCACGGCGCGCGCACGCGGTGGCGCTTCCGGCGCATTCGTGTCGATCAGATTGTCGCGCCGCAGGACGAAACGGAACATGTCGAGATTGAGCAAGCTCCCACGAAGCGGCAGCTTGTGCCATTCGACCAAGCGATTGACTCCCCTGAAAAATACTCTGGCGATGGCGCTCAAGACACGGTTGCGGACGAGCGGGTCGGCATGCCAGCGCATAGCCAACCGGTGCGCGGCGCTGGCGTCATAGGCCGCCTTGCGCGCGCGGTTGAGGTTGCCCAGCGGGCGGAAGTCGTCGGTGGTGTTCCAAGGATTGAACGACAATCCTTCTACCGCGCGCGAACAGGCGAGCGCCGCAGCGGTACCGACATCTGCCTTGGCGATCAATATCGTCGCGACGGGCTCTTACGGTGACGCGCTTTCCTTCCACTCGACTGCCGTGTCCTCGATCGGCGTGACCTTTTCGTCGACAAAGCGCTGGATGCACAAATCGAAGGCGATGTCGCCACGGGCGAGCCGTAGCGCGGCCTCTTTGGCGAGATATTCAGGGTCCTTGAGCACGGGATCGGGCGCGGGCACGGCGGATGCGACGGGGCGAATCAGGAAGCGGACTGCTTCGTCGCCCCATTTCATCGCCCCCCTGCTCCAATAGGTTTCGAGTGCGACGCTGCGCACAACGCGGCGGCGGCCGGCGGCGATGTTGCGCAGCATGCGGATCGTTTCGAACGGCCCGAGCGAGAACATCAGGCCGACAATGCCGAGCACGCGCGACATCCGCCCGCCCGCCGTCGCCACGGCAAATCGGACGAACTGGCGCGCGTTGCGGGCGTGCGAGACCGGGTAATTGGTCGCCAACAGATCGTGCTGCTCGTCAGCGGAAACGACAATCCTGACCGCGATCCCGCGCAGGTCGGGACGATAGTCGGGGCCGGCATGATTCGCGGCGTTCGAAATACGGATGATCGCGCGGTAGGATGCGCCGGGCTTGGCAAACCCGATCGCGAGCCCTTTGGGAAGATCGCTGCGAAAGGTGACGGTTGCCTGATCGACGGCGAGCAGCGACTTGGCGTGAAAGGCGCGATCCACCGCTGCCGCGCCGGCTGCCTTCCGTGCCTTCAACTGCGCGCGCATGATGTCGATCGCGAGCCGGTCGAACTCCAGACGCTCGAGCTCGGCTCGTTGACCGCTATTGTTCTCCGTCCATGTCGACGCCATCACCGCCTCCTTATGGTTTGTCAGCTCCGCGCATGCGCTCCTCGATGCGTTCGATGATCCCGGCGATCGTTCCGCGCGGCGACGTACTAAAATGTGGGATCGCCCAGCGTGTGATCTTCGCGTCGATGACGCACGGCTTGCCGGAGGCGAGCGCATCCTTAAACGCCGCCTCGAACTCGTCCTCGTCGGAAACGCTGTAGCCGTTGGCGCCGCACGCGCGCGCATGGGCGGCGAAATCGGGGTTGCGGAAATCGACCAAGCCCGATTCAAAATATTCGGTCATCTGGTAAATCTTGATTAGCTTGAATTCGCCGTCATTGAAGATAATCCAGATCACTGGCAGTTCGTGCTCGACAGCAGTCATCAGCTCGAAGCCCGCTAACGAATAGCAACCGTCGCCGCAACCGACCACGATGGTCCGGTCGGGGTGCGCGACCTGCAGGCCGATCGCGCCGTTGGTGTGCCCCGCCATTGGACCAAACTCCCCAGCCTTCCGGAAATGCTGGCCGCTCTCCAGCTCGAGATAATAGCCGAGCCAAGTGAGATGCGCTCCGGCATCGGCGAGGACGATCCCGCGTTCGGGCAGCAATCGGCCGACGATCTGGGCAAGACGCGCGGGATGAATCGCGCCAGGCAACGGTGTTATGACCCGGCTTTCATAGTCTCGGCCATCGACGACTGCAGGCGTGCGCGCGCCGGTCTTGGCATCAAGCGCTTCAGTCATCGCGCGGACCGCAAGCTGCGCATCGGCGACCAGCGCATAGTCGGCCTTATGGACCTTGTCGATTTCGCTCTCCGAAATGTTGATGTGGACCAGCGTGCGGCCGTCGAACAAGCCTTCCCAATAGTTGAATGTCGCGTGCTGGTTGAACGCGTTGCCGATGGCCACGACGACATCTGCGTTCATAAACGCCTTCCAGGCGCTGGCATGGCCACTGTCGCAGAACACGCCGATTGACAGCGGATGGTTTTCGGAGACGATGCCCTTCCCGTCGAGCGTCGTGAGCAACGGGATCTGGAAACGCTCGATGAACTCCTTCACGGCGCTGTTCGCGCCGCTTCGGATCGCACCGAAGCCGACCAGCGCCACCACCGATTTGCCCTTGGCGAAAGCGTCAGCCAGCATCACCGCGATCTCGTCGACCCGTGCCGGATCAGGCGACACAGTCTCAACCGAGCGCTGGATTTGCCGATGATTGGTCACATCGTGCCCAGGCAAGTTGAATTCGCCGGGCACCGCAATGTGCACAGGCCCCGGGCGCCCCGCGAATGCGGTATTCACCGCTTGCTCCAGGATGTCGCAGGTCTGATCGGGGTGATCGATGATCCAGCTGCCCTTGGTGCAAGCCGCGAACATCTTTTGCGAATCGGGCGTATTATTCAGCGCAGAAGTCTCGTTGAGCGAACCGCGGCCCATCCAGTGCCGGTTGGCATAGCCGGTGATCGCCAGTATCGGATAGGAATCCGACATCGCCATACCGAGACCAGAGAACAGATTAAAAGCCCCAGGACCTGCCGTCGCCCAACACACACCGAGATGATTAGTGTACATCGCATAGCCGCACGCCATGAACGAGGCCGCCTGCTCATGGCGAGTGATAATACCTCGGATCTGAGTGGAATGTTTGAGCGCGAGCATCATGCCCGTGCAGGTTTCCCCAGCGCCACCGAATGCCGCAGTGACGCCGATATTTTCCAGACCGGCGACAAGAGATTCAAAGACGCGCATCTTATCCTCCGTCCACCTCCTTTGGATGTCCTACACCACAACCATCATTGATACGTCCCTCGTGAACCGTGTGGCAAGAAAATTCTAGTGAGTCGAACTTAATTTCGGTACGATCTTTGCGCCTGTTTTCATTCTCTGGCGCGTGGAGCAAACCGGCCAGCCAATGGGACGCCTGCATCTCAAAGGCGATTCTTTAGAATGTCTCGCTAAAAAATATCGAACAAGCGCTGACCGACCGCGAGAAGACCGACGGCCGCACCGGGAAAAAGAACCGCGCGAATGAAAGGCTGATCAGTCAATGGCGCGAAGGCGCCTTTCTTTAAGCCGCGAATCTCGGCGATCAGTTCGTCGAACGTCGCGCGCTTGGCTTCAATAGCACGACCCCGAACGCGCGAGAGTTGCAGATTGCTGAGCGTGGCGCCGCGCAATTGCTCCGCCGCTCGCCGCAGCAAGATCGCGCTGCCGAGGGCCCAACAGGCGTTGATTCCGTAGATGGCCAGGAGACCGGGAGACCAACTCCAGTTATCAAACAGGGATGAGCGCGCCACAATCATCAAGGTCAGGATAATGAATGGATACCAAATCAGACGCGCCACCACGTGCGTGCGGTCCGCGACAAAAAAGATTTCGTTGTAAGCAGAAAGTTCCTCTTCGCTAAGCGGCGGACTTCGCCAGGACTTTTCGACCACCGCGTCGCCCCATTTAGTGACCACGCGAGCGAACATCCGAATAAAGTTGCTGTTCAACTGGATCGCATCCACCACGTAAAAGGAGAGGATCATCATGCCAATCGCGGTCAGCAAAATAGCCACTTTATCGAACTGGAATGCGAAGTCGCCCCGGGCTGGAGATGGCGGTGGCGGAAAAAGCCTGAAGATGATGAAGGAGAATAAAAAGTAGAGGGTGAACAGAACACCGATCCGGATAAGGCGCGGCCAGAATTTGTTCCGGCAAAGATAAGCGTGCCACGCTTCCTGCGCGGAAAATTCCGGCTCCGGCCCTGACTCATCCGCGCGCGCCGCATGCCATTGCTCAAGGCCCAACCCGAGGTGGTGCCAGCGAAAAGGGGTTTTCGGCAACGGCTTGAGAGAAAATCGTTCACGGAGTTCTCGTTCATTGGCGCGCAAATCGATACCTGCTTTAACCATGAAATGGATCGCCAGCATGAGCGCGATCAAACGCAGCATCTCACTAGGCCAGATGCTGATTCCGGAGAAAAAAGCCAGCGGCTCCTGGGCGACATGTGCAATTACCCCCAGTTTTGTTAGATAATTGTTATCCGTGGGGTTATCGAGCTTGTATTGCGCAATGTCCGCGTTCTTGTATTGCGCGAACATCGCGACTAAAAAGATGATCAGTGGTACGCCGCAAACCAGGCAAAAGGTCGTGCTGGCGAAAACTCTTCTTAAACGTTGCGGTGTCGTACCCCCGCCTTTCAGCGTCGGACTGGCAATAGTGATACTGATCCAAGCCACAATTGTCAGCAGCGCGAGCGCGCCAATCACCAGCAGCCAAAAGTTTGGACTCGAGCAGATCACGCGGCTTACCAAGTGCCAATCAAGGGAGTTGCTCCTGTGGTTCTTTACGAGATCTTGCTCTTCGGGACCCCATGTGGGGAAAAGCCAATCCCGAAACCACGTCTTATTCGACTTGGCGAGATTTTGTCCCTGCAAATACCACGCCGGACTCAGATCATAAGCGCCGTGGCGGCTGATCTCGAAGATCCGCGGTTGCCACGAAAGAGAATCCGCTTCCTCTTTTGTCATTCGGCCAGTCGCGACCAGCGTGCCGACGTACATCGACGTTTGATTATTGTCGCGAAACGGAGGGATGTGCATGCCCTCGACGTAAGTCTCCGGCAATGTGCTGCCAAATGGCGATGCGATGATTAGATTGTGGGTATCGCCCCAATCGTCGCGGCGCTCAAAATGCGCGTCGTAGTTATTGGTGAAAAAAATAGCGTCGGGAAATTCCGGCCGCAACGCTCGCAGAATCATGAGTTTATCGTAGACGTCCTGGCCCAGCAGACCAATGGCGCGAATGCCCGAACCGTCCTCTCGCTGCAAGCGCGCGTTGTCCTCTTTCATTTGCCGCGCCAGTCGTCGTAAGTAATCGGATTGATTCAATCCCTCCGTTGCCTCGATGGCGACCGTGTCCTGCCCGAGCTGCGTTTTTTGCGTCTGGTCGCGCTGAGTCTCTTTGGCCTGATCGCCTGGCAGTTGTCCGTCAATTCCGCGCAAATAACGGTACGGGTGCACCCATGTCGGCCACGTGTCGGGTTGCCTAATGATCTCACGAATGGTTCGACGGGAGGCTTGAGCTGCGAAAATCGTGCTTAACGAACGTCCGTACGGAGTGTCCCATTCGGTCAAAATCACAACATCCGCGACTTTGGAAACCGGGCTTCCGTCCGGCGTCCTTTGCGGCACGACTGAGACGCGACGGCGCGCGAGCTCAGCCATCAATTCTCTCAAAATCACTTCATCTGTCGCGATCGTCCGGAAAAAAGTGAGTCCCGGCACAGACTCCTCCAGGAACGTCTGCACGGTTTGGGGAACGTCGATGCCTCCGCTGGCAGGGGTTGGTTGGAAAAGCAACGCGTCATCCGAGGCGGTCGCAAGCGGCGAAATGATCGAAACGTCCTTCAGCGTCTCGCATGCATCCGCTCCTAACGATTGCCTGTGCAGCTCACGGATCATGCTTTGCAGCCCAGTCGAATTTGCCGGGCCGATTAGTTTGATGTCGATCTTGTCGCGAACTTCCTCATCCAGTTGATCGATGATGTTAGCGAGACGGCTCAGCGGATTAGGACTGAAGCTCGCCGCCGGCAACCACAGCAGAATTAACCGCCTGATATATTGAGGATGGACGCGTTCCAGGTCCCGCATGGCGATGCATTCTTCCCAAGGAAGCAGCAGCGCCCGGTCTATTTGGCGCGCGCCGCTGGGATCGTCCCCTGGCGGCCAGTCGGCTGTGACGAAACCGATGTGCTCCCCGTCAAGAGGAACGAATCCGCTCTCGCTCAAGGCTTCGAGCACTGCCGGCCGCGCGCGCAATCGGGACTCGCCTTGTTCGCTGTACGGTCCTGCCTCAACCATCACCGCGAGCAGGAGAACACGCTCGAAATTCTCCGTCGCGCGTTTGCGAAGGAGTTCGACCAGCGCGCAGACGTTGTGCGATTCGGTGGTGCCTTTTTTAGCCACGCCCACCTCGATTTGCTCATCCAGCAACGATTTTTGCTTTTCCGCGACGCTAAACGGGTCTTGCCACAAGCGCGCATCGACATCCTGCGCGGCAATCACTGGAATGGTCTTTTCGCTCGGAACCGTCGGGCGCTTACTCACCAGCGGCTTGTAATGCGCGACGACTCCGGCGAGAACCGCCAGGAGGGGCAACAAGGTTCCCCAAGGAATGTCAAACTTTGGTTTGTCGTTGTCTGCCATGGTCGCATCCGCGCACAGTCATCTGCGAAAAATCCGTGGTCCTCCGTCCAGCTGCTTGCGCTTGATTGATTAGTTGGTTCTTCGAGGAGCTGGCCAAAGCCAGAAACGCATATGCGAAAAGCCAGCTTCCGACTCGTGCGAGAGAGAAAAGATCGCCCCTGGCTGGCCGCAACGCCTTCACCGAGCCATCACTGATACGTCCGTCTTCAACTTGATGGCAAGAAAATAAAAACCTTGTGTGCTTGCAGCCTCCGGGCTTAACCCGGGTCACCGACCCCGGCTACAACGCGTTACAGCGGAGGATTCATTCGACAAATTCCAGGTCGATTGGAACCTTGATGAAGCGCTTATCGCATGCCTCAGCAAGAAATTTGCGGATCGCCGCGCGTCCAGTCTCACCATAATCGCGAGTAAATTCATTCACGTACATGCCGATGAATTTGTCGGTGAGCTTTGCACCCATGTCGCGCGCATAGGTAAGGGAATGACGCACCGCCTCATCTCGATGTGCCAGGCCGTAGTCGATGCTTTCGCGAATGATTTCGCTGAGATCGTGGCGGACTGCTGGCGGAATATCTTTGCGCACTACATTGCCGCCAAGAGGTAACGGCAATCCAGTTTCGCGCTTCCACCACTCTCCGAGATCGACAATCTTCCCAAAACCGGCTTGCTCGTATGTGAGTTGTCCCTCGTGAATGATTAAACCGGCATCCGCGCGACCGCTTTTGACTGCGTCAAAAATTTTATCGAACGGCACGACAACGTAATCAAATTTTCCAAGAAAAAGCTGTAGCGCCAGAAACGCGCTGGTCATCTCGCCTGGCACGGCAATATTGCAAGCGCGCAGCGACTCGCGAGCATCGACAACTTCATTCGGCGTAGGACGGTCAAAAGCGGCGTCAAGCCGCCGCACTCCAAAGCGCGCTGCACGCGCAAAAGATCCGGAATTGGGCGCCTGCCCGCCGTAGCCTTGGCGTAGGCGGGTTGAGCGTTTTTGCGCAACAACGATTGGTCCGTATCCATCGCCCATGCTCGCCCCGCACGGCAGCAGCGCATAATTCTCGGCCACGTACGCATACGCGTGAATGGAGATCGCGGAAATGTGCAGCTCACCGCGCCGCGCTCGCTCATTCAGCATCTGAATATCTTCCAGGCGATGGTCGAACCGGTAACCGCGGAGATCGATTTTCCTTTCCGCCATGGCATAGAACATGAACGCGTCATCCGGATCGGGTGAATGGCCCAGAGTAAAGACTTTGGTGCGATCCTTTTTCATCTGTTCAGGTTCTTGCTGATGATTCTCTATTCACGCTGGTTGATCGCGAAAGTGACATGGTGGCGGCGAGAAAGCGACGCCAGGACGCCCATTCGACTTCGCTCAGGGCCGGCTCTTCGCGCGCACTCCCAAAGTCCCGCGACTGCGGGACGAAACGGAAGAGCGTTCTCATTGGATTTCGCACGAAGTGCTTTGGAGTGCGATGCGTCTTCGCATCGCTTTCGATGTGCACTCTCACTTTCGACGCAGTTCGGCAGTCAGCGAGCGCCCTTATTAAAAACAAAACAGCCGCCGCGCGGTTTCGCGCGGCGGCTGCCGTTAGAACTGTATCCAGAAGACGTTGACTTCTCTACAACGCTCCCGGTGACAGTTTTATCGATTCTCTACCACCCGGGGTGCCGGCTTCATCATTTCAACCTGGGCACTCACTTTGTCGATTTGGTTGGCCTGCTCTTTGAGCTGGGCTGTGAGAGTCTCTATTTGTTTCTGTTGCTGCGCGACCGTTACTTCCAACGTCTGAACCTTGTCATTCACCATGGCTTGGTGCTGGGGCGCGGGGGCCTGAAGAGGCGCGGCCTGTGGGCGCGCGGGGGCATGCGGTGCGCCACGAGGTTGCGGTTTGCTAAGAGGCACAAGTGGGCGGCCACTGCTACGAGGTGTGCCAGTTGCGCTACCACCCGGGTTGCTCGGGTGAGCACAGTCGATGCCAAGCCGGCCGTCTGCAAGTCTCACAGTAACTTCACAAACGGTGACGCCGTTCGTGACCTGAACCTGCGGCGCGATACCACCGACAAAGCAATTCGTGTAAGGGATTCCAGTAGCAGGGATCCCACCGATCGCAATCACGTTCGCGTCGCCAGGGAAACCCGTGTCGCCGACATAGAGATTGTTAATTTCGCCGGCGGATATGGCGCTACCTGCGGCAACGCCAAAGGCCTGGTTGAAGGCGCCGGTGTCATCAATGAGCGCCGACCAACCCACGGCTGTACTGAAAATGCCGTCTGAGGACGACAGTGCTCCATCACCGATCGCTACGTTTGCAGCGCCAGCGACGTTACTCGCCAGGGCGAAACTACCCATGGCCTCGTTCTGGACGCCATTGTCGTTGGAACCGAGCGCGGAGTTGCCTACGGCGGCGTTGTCACTGCCATCATCGTTGTTCAAGAGCGTCGCAAAGCCAAGTGCCGTGTTGCCATTGCCCATACCCATTCCGCTCGAGTCATTATTCCCGAGCGCGGCGTCACCAACGGCGGTGTTTCCAGCGGCGATTTGATTGTTGAAAAGCGCCTGGCTGCCAAGAGCGTTGTTGCTGAAGCCGGTATCGTTATTAGCGAGCGCAAAGAAACCGACGGCATTGTTGAAGAAGCCAAATGGGACGCCGAGTGCGGAACTGTCATTAAAGGCGAGCGCGAAAGTACCCACGGCCGTGTTGGCTTCGGCGATATCGTTAGAGGCGAGCGCAGCGGCACCGACGGCAGTGAGGCCGTCCACCGTGTTATTCGAGAGCGCCAAAGCGCCAAAAGCGCTGTTGATTGCTCCGGTATCGTTGCTCACAAGCGCGAACTCGCCAAAAGCGTTGTTGTTGGAGCCGGTGGTGTTGTTAAACAGCGCAAAGGCACCGAAAGCACCGTTGGAGTCTCCGTCGTTAAAGGGAAGCGTCTGGGCGCCGGTCGCCGTGTTCTCGCTGCCAGTGAGGTTAAACACCAGCGATACAACGCCAACTGCGGTATTTAAGTCGCCGTTATTCATCGCCAGCGACTGGGCGCCAACGCCTGTGTTGTTTAGGCCAGTCGTGTCGAGGATTAGCGACCAAAAGCCAAGGCCTGTGTTCCCCGTACCGATGGTGAGGCTTTCAAGCGCTCTGCACCCTTCCGCCGTAGTGAACCCGGGATAGCACCCGTCCGGGGCTGGAACTACCGCCTGCATTTGGGGCAAAAACGCAAAGGACACCAGAATGAGCGGGATGAGAAGGAACCCGCGCCGTAAAGGCAGCGAGCGAGCCGAATCTCGTCCGCTTAAAACTAACGTTTTAAGTTCGATAAATGAATACATGGAATGTGTTCTTTCTCTTTCCCGGTCATGTTTGTTTTGGTTTTTTGGGTCACTGACAGACAAAGAACCTACCGGGTAAAAATCCTTAGTCTGTTTTGGAACCATCCACGTTGATACTGAATTTCAGCTTTTGGTGTCAATACTTTTTTTGAATTCTTTTTCAGGGGGGTTCCGCGGCCCTCTTTAGCGTCGATATGCTCTGCGCGGATTGCTGTTTGCCATGATAAAGCTGTTCCGGTAGCCTGAGAGGCATGGCACGTTCTGGTCTCGGTAAAGGGCTTGGTGCGCTGATTGGCACCCCTTCCATCGTCGCGAGCAAGGAAGTGGCAGAGCCGGGCGAGAGAGTGCACCAAATCAGCCTGGCAAGCGTTGTCCCGAGCACGCTGCAGCCGCGGAAGGATTTTGGACGCGAAGCGTTGCAGGAACTGATCGATTCGATTCGGCAGCACGGCATCATTCAACCGCTCATCATCCGACAAGTGGGGGCGCGATTTGAACTTATCGCAGGCGAGCGCCGGTGGCGCGCGGCACAGGAGATCGGCCTTGCGACCGTGCCGGCAATCGTTCGCACCGCGAGCGACCTGGAGGTGCTCGAGTTGTCCTTGATTGAAAATTTGCAGCGTGCGGACCTGAACCCAATCGAAGAAGCTCAGGGCTACGCCAGGTTAGCTAATGAATTTGGAATGCGGCAGGAGGATATCGCGCTCAAAGTAGGGCGTAGCCGGGCGGCAGTGGCGAACGCGCTTCGGCTTTTGGATCTGCACCCTCAGGTGCAAATCTGGCTAGCTCAGAATTTGCTTTCAGTCGGTCACGCAAAAGTGCTGCTGGCGCTAAAAGCTCCCGAGGAACAACTGTTGGCTGCGGAAACAGTTTTGCGGCGCAATGCGACAGTGCGTTCCACGGAGCGCCTGGTCGCCCGCCAACTTGGGATTGGACGGTCACGGCGAAGATCTCGACGCGCGCAGGCCGAACTGAGCGCGGCGGGCACGGCAGTGGAGGATTTACAGAATCGGTTACAACAACATCTAGCGACGCACGTCACGATTCACCACGGAGACAAACGCGGGCGGATTGAAATCGATTACTACGGAACGGACGATCTCCAGCGGATCGTTACCGCTCTTGGACTGCCGCCCAGCGAGACCTGATTTTGTTGCGGTCCGGTCTCGTGGAACAGTTGGATCATTGAAATTCTGAAGCGATGAAGTGTACAATTGCATTCGCGAGATTGGTTTCTTTTTTGCTGTTTGCGACATTGGTGGCAAAGGCGGAGAACCCTAAGGTCTGGGAGGAATTCTCCGGAGAGAAAGCCTTTGCTCATGTTCAACGGCTTGTCGATTTCGGACCGCGCCCCGCTGGATCTAAGGCTGTCGAAAAATCCAGAGATTACATTGAAGATCAACTTCGTCGCTCTGGCTGGCAGGTAACGCGTCAAGCATTTAGTGACGACAGTCCGCGGGGCAAGATCCAGTTCGTAAATTTGATTGCCCGATTTTCCGGCGAGAAGAAGGCAGCATCCCCGTTGTTTTTATTGTGCTCGCATTATGACACAAAAATGTTTGACGCGATTCGGTTTGTCGGAGCCAACGACGGAGGTTCCAGCACGGGCCTGCTTTTGGAATTAGCACGGGTAATCGGCCAGCACCCGAACCTGGCCAGGAAAATTGAACTGGTCTTTTTTGATGGCGAAGAAGCCTTCGTGCAGTTTTCTGAGACGGATGGTTTGTACGGAAGCCGCTATTTTGCCAAACAACTTCAAAGCGGCGGCGCGAAACAATTTCGCGCCGGGATCCTATTCGACATGGTGGGTGACCGCTCTCTCGATATCACGCTGCCCGCAGATTCGCCTCCGGAAATGGCACGAGATATTTTTGCCGCGGCGGAGGCGCTCAAGTCGCGAAGTTATTTCACGTACCTGGACCGGGGGATGACAGATGATCATACACCGCTGAACGCGATCGGGATTCCAACGATCGACATCATTGATTTTGATTTTCCCTGGTGGCACACGGCCGATGACACAATTGATAAGATCAGCGCACAGAGTCTGCAGATCGTCGGATCCGTCGCTTTGTATTATCTGTCTGAACTGGCGCTAAAATGAAACGCAGATGGCAGATCCCTTGGCCAGATTCACGAGCGACCAGCTCTGAACAAGCGCCGTAGGCGCGGCATATCTATAGCACTCGCATTCGAATTCGATTGAGCTCCGTTAGGAGCGGCATGTGAGGCTGCCAAATGGCCAACACGTACACACAAATTTATCTGCATGTTGTCTTCGCGGTCTCCGATCGCGCGTGTGTGATTTCCTCGGAGTGCCGCGAAGAGTTGCAAAAATACATTACCGGAATCGTTGCGCGAAAAACCCAGAAACTAATTGCGATTTATTGCATGCCCGATCATACACATATGCTGCTCGGCCTGAAACCCAGCATCGCTCCCTCAGATTTGATTGGTGAGATCAAAACCGGATCGACCAATCATATCAACGAGCAGAAGTGGATTGGATGCAGGTTTTCATGGCAGGAAGGCTTTGGCGCGTTTTCAGTTTCGCATTCGCATCTGGGTCGCGTGGCCAACTACATTCGTAATCAAGAGGTGCATCATCGCCGAAAATCATTTCAACAAGAATATGTTGAATTTCTGGAGCGGCATCGCGTCCCGTTCGATCAACGCTATGTTTTCAAACCCGTAGAATGAATTGGACATGTTGAAACATGTCGCTCCTACGGAGCTTTGGCATGGTCGCGGCTGGGGCTATAGATATGGCGCTCCTAACGGAGCTTTTCATCTGCGAATGACGAATTAGCGACGAAGTGCACATGGCGAGTGGACAAGCAATCTCCAAATTCTGGGACCAGAGAGCCAATTCCTCGGCGTTCGCCATTTGTTATTCATTCGGATTTCGACATTCGTCTGCCGCGCCGTAGCGCAGCGAAGGCGGGTGCTTCGGAATTTTTCTGATATTTCGGCATTGCCTGTTGCAGCGTTTCCCGGCATTTTCTTCGTGAATTCCCGCTTCAATGGAGCGCCTCGCGTTTATGTCCGATCCAACGCATAAAAACATTGGTGTGATCGGTCTTGGGATCATCGGTCGCGCAGTGGCCGGGAATCTGCGCCGCAAAGGGTGTCCCGTTTTCGTTTGGAACCGATCGCCGCGACCTGTTCCAAATTTTGTTGGGTCGGTTGGAGAACTGACAGAACTTTGCAATTACATCCAGATCTTTGTCTCTGACGA
>Ga0137403_10004172_pt1 | contig 17088 bp, 12 predicted proteins | sample CZOMad2_1_16fung_FD_122057 | JGI IMG/M metagenome (GOLD analysis project Ga0137403, IMG submission 122057) | Vadose zone soil fungal communities from Angelo Coast Range Reserve, California, USA - CZOMad2_1_16fungal (Hybrid Assembly) | ecosystem: Environmental > Terrestrial > Soil > Vadose zone...
TAAACCGGCATCGAAGAAGGCTACTTCTGCGGGGCATCGCCCATCTTCAGGCGGAGATTTTTCTCTTGGTCGGCACTCCAGTATTTGCAATCAAGACGTATAAAGAGCGACGTGTATGGGATGCTCATATTCGTCTTCAACACCAGCACGTGAAAAGCCTTCCCCGCCTCCGCAATGTCGGAAATAAGTGCTCCGTGCGGTCGAGACTGCACCGAAGATTTGTGTAGAAGCTTTCCAATCTCACTACGGTAGACGGAGACACCAGGTGCATCAGAATCCGAAATAAAGGGCAACTCCGCGTCCATGAAGACAAACGGACGCACGTGAATGGAGTTTTTAATTTCACTCAAAACCGTCCGTACCACGTCAAGCTGCGCCGCATTGGTCTCAATCGTCTCAACCCCGGGAGAAGTTTGCAGAGGATATGCCGAGTCGACAATCAGTATCCAGTTACGGTGGCCGAGTAATGGCATGGTCTCGACTAATTGTTTATTCCAGTCAGGTGTGGCAGCGTGACCCGACACTGACACAACCAGCAAGATAACGGCCAATGAAGTTGTTCGCATAGGCCCTCGCCTTTCAGGTTGCTAGTCTTTCATGAAATGGTGCTGATGACACGCCTTCGAGTGGTCGGCGAGGCATTCGAGCGCGACCACACTGTCGCCGTAGAGGTTCGCGCCCTTACGGTCGCCACCATTGAAGTCGTACGCCGGCGAGGTCAGGGGCACGAAAACGAGAGACCGCGTTTCGTCCACGCTCCGCAAGGACCATGCATTCACTCCTGAGCGGTCTTTCCAAGAGCCGACCTCCCAAGTTTCATTACCGGGTTCTCCCGGATGCGGTACTGTGTGGAAGCGCCAAAGCATCTTGCCAGAACGCGCGTCGAAGCCCGCACATCGCCACTGGGGCCTCGGGGTTCGCCGTCGCTCACGAGGCTGCCCGCCACCACCACGTCCCCACACACGGCGGTCGGCAAGATAAGGCCGTACTGCGACTCGGGAAAGCCGTCGGCCATGCCCGCCCGCAGGTCCACCTTTCCCGATTCGCCGACCCCCCGGTCGAGCTCGCCTGTCCGCGCGTCAACCGCCCAGAGCCGTCCCTGGATGTCCCCCGAAGTAGATGAGCCTCTTCTTGCCGTCGGCCCAGGACGATACTCCACGGTTCACGAAGAGGTTGCGAGGAATGGTCTTGTCTATGGCGGCATCGAAGACCTAGATCTTTTACCCGTTTCGGCGTCGAGGGCGAAGAGGCGGCTCATCGGCGATGGAATGTACAGGACGCCGTCGATCGCCAACGGAGTAGCTTCGAACAACGAGCGCGAGGGCAAGTCGTTGCGGTCGCTCCAGTCCTCGGTATCGAAGGTCCAGGCTATCTCGAGCTTCGCCACGTTGGCGCGATTAGTTTGAGCGAGAGAAGAGTGGCGAGTACCGCCGGCGTCCCGGCCGACGTAAGGCCAATCTTGAGCAAACATCGAAACGCTGGAAAGTAGGAGAACGGCGATAGCCCGGAGAACAAGAGTCATTTTTAGGACACCTTCGCCGTAGTAGTGGCGTTTCAAATTCTTGCCAAGATATGACCTTACCTTGGGACTCGGAGCATCGACATCCGTCCGAAAGGGCCGCTAAACCTCCGTCCCCGGGCCTGCTGTCCTCTGAACCGAAGCGTGATCTCAAAGAGTGATGTGTTAGTTGATGGTCAGATGGCGCCAATAGGCATTTCGAGCCTCATGATGCGGAATCAACACCCGTTGGTAGAGCCGCACTACTACCTCTTGAGTCTTGTACTTCGAAAGATCAAGGTCAATTTCCTGCCAATTTCGCCCTTCAGATAACCCCTTGATGAGCTTATCCAGAACCTTCTCGTCATTCACGTAGACCTGCAGCTGCCAAGCACAGCCTGAGTCAGCCGCCACGTGAAACTTCAAGAAAGGATCGGCCCCCAGTCGCAACGTGCGCCTCAGAACGGTTCCCCGCACTTCGTCTCTGGGATATGTGGCTAGTACCTCGCCGTCTAGATAGGTGATGCCCCGGATTCCGGCCATCCCGCCGCCGGCGCCACCGAAGCCCGCGCGTTGCAAAGTCCACTCGGGATTCCAATACTGCATCAGATCGGCCAGAGTAAAGAGTTCGGCCGGCTGGGTGATGGGGACCTGGACGGGGATGCGAACGGCGTTCTGATCCTTGCTGGCTCGGTGCGCCACGAGGATTGACTCGCCGATTCTCACCGTTCTAGAGGCCAGCTCTGAAATACTCCCGTCAACCGGAGGTGTGAGTTGCAGGGGGCCCATTTTTTCGCCAACAATTCGATCATGAAGTTGAGAAACCTGCTCCGGAGGAAGTACCTTCGTGCCGATGGCGGCAACGACCGATTCTGAGTTTGCCGCATTGCAGTCGGTGTCGGCAAAATCCGCCGCGTGAACTGCCAGCTGCAATGTCTTGCTGAAGTCGCCTTCACCAAACCACACGCTGGTGGCCACAATCCCGCCATTCAGCACCGCACTATTCGTGGCCGGATACTCGATTCCCCAGCGCTGATCGATGGCCTGAAAAATCTCTTCCGGCTTGCTTCCCGAGTCCGCCATTGCAATAACCGTATCCAGACATTTTCGATACGGCGAATCGGGATGAATCAGCTCGCTGCTCTCCGGACGATCGTGTGCGAGTCAACCTGTACAAATGCCAGGCTGATCATGCCGGAGACAAAAACCGCTCCATCTGTACCTTCCGCGTAGCCGTTAATATGACCGAGTCGTCGCGCCATCTCACCGGCGACATTCGGCATGCCCGGCGCTAGCGCCCGTAGACATCGCTGCTGAACTGGGGTCCGATCGTCCACCACAGCTTGTGTACTTCGGATGACCCGTGCGCGGAGGTTTGAGTCCTCGCTTCAACAGCAGCAGAGCCCGTTCGCTGGAACCCCACGAACCCGCATTGTTCTCCAGCCATTGTTGTCCAAGCTCTTGCACAGTGAGCGCGATGCCATATTTCTCGAACGCCCGGAGTGCGACCATTTCGTAGTAGATCATCGACAGGAGCGTATCCCGGAAGCTGTGTCAAGGGGTTACGGGCATTGTCGAGGCGGACTGATGTTCGAAACGGACTCCGGTCATCTGGGCAATCATCTGCGCCGTCCAAATTGCACGGACGCGATCAAGATATTCCGCGTGCGACAAGACGAGCCAACTCGACGACCGCTCGGTGGACTCCGCCTGCGGCGCTGCCCGTGAATGCGCTAGCACCTGCGAAAATAACTGCAATGCACAGCAGGGATCCTGTCTGTTTCTTCATTCTCTGTTCCGCTGAGATCTCGAGCGTTGCGCTGGAGAAGAGCCGTCTCTAGCTTTTGGCATTGGGGACAGTGTGCAGATACCCGCTAGCGGTTTCGCGTAATAAGTCGGCCGGCATCGTCGGCGTCACCTGCTCAACTTGAGGCACTGACTTTCCTCGAGAAAACGATCCACCTCTAAAGAAGTTGGCATCGACGGTTGGGCGCCAGGTCGAGTAACCGAGAGGGCAGCAACGGCTGACGCCCACGAAGCGCTGCTGAGCGGATCTTGCCCGTTCAGTAGTGCGACAGCGAGGGCGCCGTTGAAAGCATCGCCCGCCCCGGTGGTATCGACAGCGTGCACACTGTAGGCCGGCAACAACTGTCGGGTTCCGTCTAACAGCGCTACATAGCAGCCCCGCTCTCCGAGCTTGAGGATGGCATTTCGGATTCCCAGTGCGAAGAGGGCGTCCGCCGCATCCTTGAACGCCACTTCAACCAGTTCGTCCGGTGTACAGCCCAAAAGGAAACAGGTTTCCGTCTCGTTCGGCGTCAGCCAGTCGACACATTTCAATAGTGACGCCGGAAGCAGGCGTGCGGGCGCCGGATCCAGCACCAGGGGGATTCGTTCTCGAGTGGCAACGGCAGCCAAATACTCCACGGTCTCAAGCGGGATTTCCAACTGGGTGAGCAAGATGCCAGCGCTGCGGATAAGACCGATATGGGTATCGAGATCTGCCGGAGAGAGATGCGCATTCGCTCCAGCAACGACCGTGATTGCGTTCGCCCCCTTCGCATCGGTGACAATCAGAGCGACGCCCGACGATCCTGGAACGACTTCGATTCCGTCGGTGTTTACCTTTGATTCTTCGAGGCTTTCTCTCAACTGCAAGGCGAAAACATCGGTTCCGAGCTTTCCCAGCATGCTTACCGAGCCCCCGAGACGCGCAGCTGCCACCGCTTGGTTCGCGCCTTTACCACCATGGAAAGTCTGGAAACTCAGTCCGGCAACGGTTTCGCCAGCAATCGGAATTCGGTGAGTGGCGCCGACCAGGTCAAGATTGATGCTTCCCACAACTACGATCGGCTTGGCCATAAGGATGCCCAGCTTCAGCTCTTCCCTTCACCACCATTGACCCCAGCTGACTTAAAGGTCGCGGCACCGTCACCTCGGAAATACTGGAGCCACCGCGACTGCGCCCAACCCGACGACGAAAAAGATGAACATCAGTGGTATTAGCCTTCTCGCGCTCGGAGGCGCACTGGCAAATTCCTTCCAGATAAAAACTCCCCAGATGGCGGAAACCATTGTTGCTCCCTGCCCAATCGCGTACGAAATCGCCGGACCGATGACGTGTGCGTGGGAAGCAACGAAGTTCAGGACCGCGCCGGTACACCAGATCATTCCGCCAAGAATTCCCCACCAATGCCAGGCGGCACGCCCTTTCCAGTAGTCGGCCATGCTCACGGGCTGGCCCCCTGTTAATGGCCTCCGCATGAAAAAGTAATTCACCGGTACGGCACACACGGCAGTACCGATAGCAAAGAAAAACGCCACGGTATAGGGACCGAGCGCGTGGTCGCCCGTGATCGCCTTCGCGACCAGGGGATAGAAGACGCCCATCAGCACGCCACATGCGATGCTGATCTGAATGCCGCGTGTGCTCGGAGTCTTTCGTATGGTCTCGCGTCTGCGATAGGCCATCGCATCCACGACAATAGCGAGGACGACCAGAAGCACACCACCAAACAGCAGCAGGGGGCTTCCTTGCGGGGAGATGAAGTAATTCAGCAATACGCCCACCACAAGGGCTAGTCCAATTCCGATTGGGAACGCGACAGCAAGCCCAGCAATATCAATTGCAGCAACCAGCAGAAGGTTTGCTACGTTGAAGATCACTCCGCCGAGGAGAGCGAAGATGATATGAGTTGCATCCGCACTGCCGATATTCCTAAGGAAGGAGAGTTCTCCCCCACCCGCACTGCCGAGCGTGAGTCCCCACAGAAGGCTTGCCGCAACGATGCCGAGGACGTAGTCCCAATAAAAGAGCTGAAAGGCCCAACCCGGAGTAAGTTTCATGGTGTTGGCCCACGACCCCCAACACAGCATGCTACCGATCATGAACAACAGCGCGATCCCATACGCTTCTGGTTGATACATGGCCCTCCCGGCTCGGATCAAGTCCCCGCGCGAGTTCAGTTCTCCAGATCTTTCAGCTTCTTCGTAGCTGCGCGTTCCATCCCGTCGTACTTTGCTCTCCTGCGCTCGGGTGATCCCGCGTTGGCGACACAACTAAGCGGTGGTTAACCAGTCTCGCCTTTGCTTCAGGATCGCGATGATCTGCTCTGCCTGTGCGTCGTGTTGTGCCTCTCCCAGCAGTACCTCGACGCGTCTACTCCTCGGCCCTAGAAATCCAGGTGAAGCCCAAACTGCCAGGAACGCGGCAGATTCTGGGTGGTTGATTGGCCGAAAAGAGGGCTGGATAAGTCACGTCCACCTCCTGGCGCGCCATCCGGTTGTGCCAGGTTCACACGGTTGAACAGGTTAAAAACATCTGCTCTAAACTCGATAGAAAAGCGTTCCAATTTCACCACCTTCGCGAATTCCGTATTGATGTTGGCTAAACCGGGGCCAGTGAAGGTGTTTCGGCCCACGTTGCCCTGTTGTCCAAGTGCGGGGGTGGGGAAAGCCGATGCGGGAGCGATGCCGTTAAGAAAATTGCTCCGGTTGCCGGTGTGCACGGTGCCAGCGGCCGGTGCGTTCGGAAGGTCGAAACCATAACCGTCGGCGTTGAAGTCGCCGCTCCCAGGCTGCAAACCGACCACGTTTCCGCCCGCATCCAGGATCGGATTGAACGGTGCCGAGGTAAATACGGAGAAGGGTATGCCACTTTGCAGCACCAGAATATTGGACATGCGCCAACCGCCGAGAACGCTCTTCGCAAAGCTGTTCTTGAAGAACCCTGATGGCACCTCCACCACGCTATCTATAGTGAAGCGCTTGGACACGCTGTAGTCTGACCTGCCGTGCTGGAACGCAACGTTCAACGGGTTGATGACTGCCTCGCCGTTGTCCGTCCCGTTGTCGTTGCTGCTTGTGTCGTCGGTGGCTTTACCGAAGGTATAAATACCCCTCAGCTGCCAGGAGTGACTGAGCCGTTTGCTCAACATAAGGGTGCCATAGTGGCCATCCGCGATTCCAATCGTGCGGCCGAAGATAATGGCGCCGAAGTTAGGATTCAACCGCGTCTGAGTTCCCTGGTTGAGGATCAGATCTCCCGGGAAACGATTTACGTCAGTCTGGACATATAGATTGCTACTGTGGGAGCCGTTGTAGTCCGCCTCCGCAATCAGGCCGTGCCCAATATCCCGCTGCAGGGACAACATGAAGACGTGAGTACGAGGCTGATCCAGGTTGGACACTATACCCGACGTTTGGACGGGCAAGCCTACGAGTCCTCCCGCTGCATTCGTTTCAAAGGTGATTCCAGGCGGGGTCGGCCAGATGTTACCCGTCGAGTCTCCCAACGAATAGCTGAACGGATGATCTGGACTCGTTGCGCTGAAAGAGGGGAAGGCCCAAGTCGGGGGATTAGCGCGTGACGGGAATGACCACGAACCGTCCGCCACGTTGTTGAAGAACAGGCCGTACCCGCCTCGCAACGAAGTTTTCCCATTGCCAAACATATCCCAGGCAAATCCGACTCGGGGACCCCATCCCTGGGGTCGGTTATTCGTTACATATGCGTTCTGCCCACCTCGGACGGACATTACTCCGCTGGTTACTTGAGAAGCAAAATCGCTCCCAGCACCCGTCGAGAAGAAGGGGAAGGGAGTATGCGAATTGAAGTAAGTCCCCCAATGTCCGAAGTAGTCGTATCGAAGACCCAAATTTAGCGTGAACCGGTGCGTCACCTTCCAGTCATCCTGGACGAAGCCTCCGACATAGAGCCAGCGCAGGATTTCATACAAGTTGGTAGCCAAGGCGCCGGTAGACACCTGCATCGAGGGACCATCCTGCGAAAAGGGCTGATCCTGTGCGAAGTCCAGGAGGTTGACGAAGCCGAAAGTCGGCCGGAGCTGCGGGCTGGTAAATTGATCGTCGTCATGATGCCGGTCAATATCAACGCCGGCACTGATGGTGTGACTGCCGTGCGTCCAAGTCAGCACGTCATGCCAGCTATAGTTCTGATGCACCCAGCCAGCTGGACCCCACTGTGAAAATCCGGCTTGTCCGCTAAAGATGTTTGCATTGGGAAGATTTTGGTTGTTGATTGCGCTCGGATTGAATCCATCGGCGTCAATCCAAGTGAAACCGGCGTCATTCAAAAGTCTTGGAGAGAACGCGTGGGTCCAGTCGACCTTGGCCATAATGCCGTTGTTCGGAAGCTTTACTCGATAGATGGGGCGCGGATCGGCTTGTAGCCCGACGGAGTAGGTGCGGAACCAATCGAAGAAGAAGCGATCTTTCGATTCGTTAGTGTTGTAGTCGGCCCGGATATGCCACTGATACGCATTATGGAACAGACTGAGCGGGAAAATCGCGGTTCCGTAAGCGGGTAGGTCGGGATTGTTTTGAAATGCAGGAGATTCCGGGTAAAAACCGGGCTGGGTTGCCTGCAGCTGTCCCACGGTAACAACATCAGTGATGGGCGCTACCCCCGGGGGTGCCTGCTTGAAGAATGTCGACGAGATATTATTCGGAAAATTTTGCTGGACAAATTGCGCGAACTGGGGTGTTTCGACGGAAGAAACCAAGGTGCTAGCGTTGGAGGATCTCAGCACGAAGAGGCCGCCAAACACGAATAGTTTGTTCTTGATAATCGGGCCGCCCAAGGTTCCGCCGAATTCGTTTCGTCGAAAGGCCGGTATTGCGCGACACCCGGTTGATCCCGGGGGACAGAATTGAAACTCGGTTCGGGCCGTCAATACATTATTCGTGTGGAACTCCGACAACGATCCATGCAATTCGTTAGTTCCTGGCTTCGTGAAGACCTGCACGTACGCCCCGCTATAGCGCCCCTTGGACGCGTCAATCGTCGCTCCTGAAATGCGCACGGCCTGAATAAAGTCTGGCTCGGGAGACAGGTTCACGACTCCATCACGAGAAGCGCTCACCGCTATGCTGCCGTCGACATCGTACTGGTTGTTCTCCTGCCGCTGCCCGGCTGCGTTGAGCTGATATCCCGCTTCCTGCTCAAAACTATCGTTGGTCGCGGAACCGGAGCCAACGGCGCCTCCAGCCGGCAGCCCCGAACCTGTCACACCGGGCGCTAATTGGATCAAACTGGTGTAGATATTTCTTCCGAGCAACGGTGCCCCATGGATGGTAGACTCCGCGATTTCGCGGGAAGTATTGCTTTTGTCTGTTTCAATCGCCGCCACTTCAGCCGTCACGTCTACGGAGACTGTTTGGTTGGGCAAGGTAAGGATGGGGTGAAGGCTCTTCACCTGGTTGGATTCCAACTGCAGGTCCTTCTGCACCCATGTCTTGAATCCCACTTGCTCAACCTCGACGGTATAAATCGCCCCGGGCAGCGCCGTGATGCGGAAGTCACCGTTATCCGAGGTATTCGTGAATCGAGTGACGTGAGTATCTTGATTGGTGACAACGATTTTGGCCCCCGAGATCGCAGCGCCAGTCTGGTCCACCACCGTTCCTGTTAGTCCGCTGGTGAATTGAGCGTGGGCGGGCGCATTAAGAACCATGAGCAAGAAAACAAGAGTGATGCTCGTCGCTACTAGACGTGATGTCTTCATGGTGTCCTTCCCTTCTCCTGAGGTCCTACTCATCTCTGAGCTACTTCGAGACTGGGCTTTTGCTGAACTTTAAGCTTCTCGGCTTGCTGTTGGCGTTCGAAAGCGTCAATTAAAGCTCGTCCTTTTACTTGCCTTCCGGTCTTAAGGTAAAGACGGCCCAGGCTGTACTGTGCCGACAGGTGATGCGGGTCCAGTCGCAAGCAGGCCAGCAAGTTGTCCTCGGCAAGTTTTGGATCCTGGTCCAAATACAGCTTTGCTAAGTGGTAGTAAGAGTCGGCAAAAGAGCGATTTAGTCGGATCGCTGCCCTGAATGCTTCCGCAGCTTTCGGGTCTTGCTGTAATGTTAGTTCGAGTGCGACGCCAAGGTAGTAGTGCATCTGGAAATTGGACGGAAATTTCCTGATTGCTGAAGAAAGTGTATGGATCGCGTCTTGTAACTCGCCCGCATGCGTCTGGATGATGCCAAGGCTTAGCAGGGCGACACTGTTGTCTTCCTGGAGCCCACTGGCTTTCTGCACGATCTTTTCTGCTTCGTCGAGGCGGCCAAGTTTTTCGAGGATGGCGCCCTTTTGCACCTGCAACCGATAAGAACCGGGGATATGCGCCAGTCCGATATCAGCCGCTTCCAGGGCCAGAGGGTAGTTTTCATAGTCCATGCAGATCGTGCTGAAATCCAAGTAGTTCACCTCTTTTTGCGGTTCGAGCAATGCCGCCTGACGCAATGATTGGATCGCCAGATTGAGGTCACCGGCGCTTCTGGCGAGGTTGGCCAGCATATTCAAGGAGTCGGCGTTCGGCCTGATGGTGGTGGATTCTTTGAGTACTTTCAGCGCGTCTTCGCGCCGACCCAACTGGTCCAGAACAACCGCCCGCTGGTAGGCGAGTCCGGATAATCCGGGATCTATCTTTCCTGCTCTTTCGAATTCTGCGAGGGCCTGTTGGTATTTTCTCTGTCGGGAAAAGAGGATGCCTGCCTTGAAGTACTCAGAGGCCGCGACGCCCGACATCGCGTCCAGGCGCTTTAACACAGCATCGGCCTTCTCTGTCTGCTTCAACTCAAAAAGAGAGTGCGCAAACGATAGCAGCGCTCGCGGATACTGATAGACAACCTCTCCGGATTGTCCCAGGAGCGAAGCGGACTTGCTGAAGTCTCTTTGCTCTTCGGCAATGATTCCCAGGAAAAGAAGAGCTACTGAACGCAGGTCGCCGCGCTCATTCATCAGCCTTTGAAACTCCGTATCGGCTAAATCGTACTTACCCAGGTTGAAATAACTGATAGCGAGGTTCTTGCGGGCAGGTACAAATCCCGGGTCGATTTGCAGGGTCTTGAGCAAATAGTCGTCGGCTTGATCGAAATCGCCCTTCAAGCTGTAGGTCGCCCCGATTACGTTCAGAAGGACGGTGTTCTGCGGATCAGTAGTGAGGCCGTTCTTGAAAGTTGATATCGCCTCGTCGAGGCGTTGCTCTTTGACAAGGCTCATACCTATGCGGTACGCCTGCGCAGCCGCGGACTCGGGGGAAGTTGAGGGCAACGGAGCTGGCTGCGCGCAAAGGGGAAGCGAACCCAAGAGAGCAAGAAACAGTCCAACCGATACCGGATTGCAGCAATGGAATAGCCCGAGGATCCGGCGTATGAAATGAATTGAGTTCCTGGCCATGTGATTCTCGAGAGACTACAGGGCCCTCGACCCGACAAACTGTTGATCACGATCTACAGAAATGACCTTCCTGGGAACCAATCGAACCAACTTCGGGGTGCAACTTAAATCGTTTCAAAATGCTTTGTCAAGCATATTTTTTGGGAGGGATCCAGTTTTGGGGAATCCATCAAGCGGCCGGTCGCAGTAATTTGTTCCCGTTTTCCTAACTTCTCAAAGCTCAAATCAGGATGCAATGGAGTGTTGACCGTTGACGCGGAAGGAGTTCAGGGAATGGAAAAACAAGAGAAACCGGGCAAAGGTCAGCTCAAGGAGACGGTCTCGTCGTACGTCCGTTTTCGTCCCGCTGCCGGGGCTCTCCCGCGGGGAGGTGTCGCCGAGTGCCTGATCTTCAACTCTGTAGGCAAGACCACCTTCTTGATGCGCTGTTTCGAACCATCAATTCGTTCCAACAAGAGGCGAGCCGCTGTTGCTCCAAGCTGATAGCCGGATTGGTGCACCGTTGTAAGCCCCGGCGCAGTGAACTCAGTGAAGTCCAGATTGTCGAAGCCGACGACTGACAGCTGTTCCGGGCAGGACACGTCCAATTCTCGAGCTGCCAACAGCACCCCAAGGGCCATCAGGTCATTGCAGGCAAAGATGGCGGTAGGTCTTGGCAGCATGCGCAGGAGTCGGAGCGCTGCCTGGTATCCGCTCTGGCGGTCGAAGCGCGCTTCCTGGACATACTCCGGTTCAATCGAGATGCGTGCTTCGTCGAGTGCGCGCCGAAACCCCTTCAATCGCTCCGCCGCGTTTGTCAGATGCAGCGGTCCAGTGATCACCGCGAGATTTCGGTGACCCATGCGCAGAAGATGGCGAGTGGCAGCGTAGGCACCGGCTTCATTGGCCACGACCACCACATCTCCGTCCCATCCGGTCGGACGACGGTCGATGCACACCACCGGTGGTCCGGAGCTGGCCAAAGCACGTAGTTGCGCTGCAATATGGCTCTCCGCAGCAGGAATTACCAGTAGCCCCGCCGGACGATACGAACGCAATTCGTTTAAGTAAGAAGTCTCTTTATCTGGCTGGTTATCGGTATTACACAAGATGAGCCGGTACGAGCGCTTGTAAGCAACGTCTTCGACGCCGCGAACGACGGCCGGGAAAAAAGGGTTGGTCACGTCGGGGATGATCATCCCCAGCATGTTGGTTTGATTTCGTCGGAGACCGCGTGCCAGTTGGCTTGGTTGGTACCCGAGACTTCGAATCGCTTCGACTACTCGAACGCGCAGTTTCTCCCTGACTTTAGCGGTCCCATTGATGACGTGTGACACCGTGCCGATGGAAACATCAGCCTGTTCCGCAATCTGCCGCATGGTTACCGGCACACTCATATCAAATCACCGACCATCAAGAGTAGCAGGATTTACCGAAAGCGCGCAGCAGTACGACTGCAGCGAACTTGACTTCCCATCGCGAACGCTGTCCGAACCCGGATTTACTCCACGTCTTGAACACACCGAAAACCCACGCCTCCGGAGCGATCCTTACTCGGGGCCATCATCAGGAGTTTTCCATGTTCAGAGAGTTTGTACGCTTGGGGGAAGTACCAGATCGAACCCTGCGGCTGATAATAACTGCCGCCACGGAGAATACTCCCGCGCGTGTGGTCATCCTCAAACTCGTCCGTCCACTGCCAGACGTTTCCGACCATGTCCACTACAGCAAACGGGCTTGCGCCCGCCGGATGCGCATTGACTTCGTCAGGCCCGCGCATTGTGCGGCTCTTGTCGGGCGTGGGAACCGCCTCTGCCTTCCACGTGTTCCCCCAGGGATAGGTTCTGCCATCCGTACCTTGAGCCGCGTACTGCCATTCCCATTCGTGCGGCAGACGCTTGCCAGCCCAGTCAGCATAGGCGCGAGCGTCTTCGATCGAGATCCACGTCACGGGCTTGTTATCCCAGCCGTCGGGATACTTTCCATTCTGCCAGTCACGCAAGAAGTTCAAGTCGTCTTGCGGACGATAGTGTGCCGCGTCAACAAATTTCTTGAATTGCGCGTTGGTCACCGGATACTTGTCAATCCAGAACGATTTGATGTGCATGGGATGGTCATGGAAGCGTCGCGGGGTGTTCTCCCACGGGTACTGGACGTCGACACCGATATCGTTGAAGCCTTCGATCTCAATGCCTTCGACGTGAAATTGGAATTCGCTCTCAGGGATCTTCACCATATCTGTTGGCGAACTGGCTGGAGGCTTGGTCGCCGCAATGGGCACCATCTGTTGCGGCACCACCTTCCACTCGTGGGAGTAGCTGGCCAGAGGCTTGCTGCTGAGTTCTTTCATTTTCGTCATGAGCGTCTGAATCGTCCCTTCCGGAGCAGTCCGCGATGCCAACAGGGCTCCATAGCCGTGGGCCTCGACGTTAAAGCTCAGCACAATCCGGCCCGCCTGGTTCTTCACCGGGGTGAGCTCGACACCGTGATAGAGATCGAAGTAGCGCAAGCCATCATCAGGCGCCAAGTCGATTTGCGGGCCCTCAACGTCGTAGTCGTTGCGGTTCACAATGGTCCAGACGGTCTGCTGACCCGACGGCCAGCGGCTGGCAAACATTCCATAGCGCAACATCGGCGACAGCGGCTCCCAACCGGTGCTGGTCAAAAACGGGGCAATCGCGCGTTCCATGGTAGCGACGCGGCGCGTGGCTTCGGCATCGCGCGGCGTGATCCCGTTCCAGATTCCCCAGATGTTTTCCCAGGATTCCCAGCCTACGCCATTGAAGAAAGCAAACTGCAGGTTGTCTGTCTTGTCGCGCTTCCAGCGGTCAGAGATATTGACCATGTGGCGTGTCTCCAGCCACTTGTACTTGTCCGGCATGGGTACGAACGGATACTGGTACTGTCCCCACGTCATGACGTTCCACGCCAGTGCCTCGTCCGAGGGTCCGCCCTCCGGTTCGAAGACGAGGGGATGACCGGTCTTGTCGGCAGCGCTGGAGAATGCGAGTGGGACCCCATCCTGAGTGTCGCCGTTGATACCGTCGGCGCCAATCTCGGCCATCACGCTGGCGATCGCGTCAGGCCACGATACGCCCGAATCCCTGGTGCCTTGATCCCACATCATCATCGGGAACAGCACGCGCACGTTGCGACGGTGGAAATCTGCGACCATCTGCTTCACACCGGGCACGCCTCCAGGCATGGAGCGGATCATCTCATGCTGGTTGCGATTGTCGATCCCCATGTTGGGATACGTAGGCCAGATGAGGACCGCGTCGATTCCGCCGTATCTCTTTTCCAGGTCATCGAGATAACGATCGACCGTATAGAGGTGGGTGACAGGGTCGTAGAAATACCGGTCCTCGACCATCATCTGCGGTTGAATGAAGCTGGATTGCGTCCATTTGAGGGCCGGCAAATCGTAACGGAAATCGTTATAGCCGATGCGGATGAGCCGCTCGGTGCGCCAGTGCCTGAGATCAGCGAGCCAATTGGCGTGATCGTCAGGCGTGCACTCGCTCGAACCGCCTTCCCACGCTCCCCTCATTTCCAGGCATTTAGGTCCGGCGATCTGTTGCCACTCGGGATCCCATGCCGTCGCGCCACCCGGGACAAATGTTGTGTCCTGAGCCCAAAGCGATGGGACACAAATGAGGAGAAGTGCGAGGCGATTGGCAAAACGGTTTGCAAAACGGAAGGTCACATCAGCCTCCTGGTTCCACGCTCTAGTGTGACCGCGCGGGCGAGCCAATATAAAACGTTTTAAATTGGGTGTCCAGTTGGGCGCGCGAGCGAAAAAGATCAACGAGGGTAAGCATGACGCCAGATCAGGAATGGCGAGGAGACAGCCGCCTTACCGAGCAACCTCCTCGTGCAACTGGTGGCGGGCGTCAGGCACAGCGCGGCCCCGGTAAGGACTGGCTCGACACTTGACAGCCTGCATAAGACTTAAAAAGCATCGCACTATGAAACTGATACCGATAAACACACATATCGCACGTCAAAACCGCGCCTGAAAGTGCTAGACTTCGGCCGCCAGAGTTCCTGTGCCGCCCACACCTTTTCCGGATCCGTCGAGCCCGTTTCATCGCTGATGCGGTCCGAGCTAACTCGCGGGCGGGCATTAGCAGTAGAAGTCTCGGTTTTCACTGCGGCACGAAGTTATCCGGAGAGTGCCGTTCTCGCGCTGGGCGACGAGCATCGCGGTCGTCCCGCTCTATGCGGGCGCGGCCCACTAGTTCCCAAGGAACCTTATGTCAGCCTCGGATAAATCAACTCGCAGAGAGTTTCTGGTTACTACCTCATCGGCTGCTTTGGGAGCGGCAGTACCTTTAGCTGGCGGCCAACAGGTCTCTTCAGTTTCGAACACGCCTCCAGCTCCATCCTCTGAAGAGAACCACTACTCATCCGAAGAACTCTTCAAGAGCGGACCCCAGCGCACCTTCACCGGCGACAGAGCCACCCAAATCGCGATGCCACTGGGAGGAATCGGGGCTGGCTGTATTTGTCTCAATGGTTACGGCGGTCTGCAAGATTTTTCCGTCTGGAATCATCCCGCAACAACTGCCTTGCCGGAGGGCTACGCTTCCTCCCAAGCTGGTTTTGCCATTCTGCATGTGAAGGGCGCTTCTCCCGTTACCAAACTTGTCGAAGGACCATTCCCGATTCTGAAGATCTTTGACCAGGGACTCCAGGGACAGGGATACCGCCGCGGAGGGTTCGAAGGGTTGCCGCGTTTTGAGAAATGCGTATTCCGAGGGGAATATCCATTCGGAGAAGCCCAGATCAGCGACTCTTCCATTCCGTTGCAGGTGAGGCTGAGCGCTTGGAATCCTTTTATTCCCCTGGATGACAAGAACTCGGGAATACCCTGTGCCATCCTGGAATACACCCTTCGAAACGCTTCACAACGGAATGTCGAATATGAGTTTTCCTATCATCTTTCTCATTTGGCGCCCGGATGTGAAGGGGAGGAATCGAAGAGCCGCAATACAGTGATCCCTGGTCGAGGTGTGTTTTTGCACAACGCGGAAGAGCCAACAGCCGAAGGTTATGGCAGCGCTTGCCTGATTGCCATAGGTAGTCAGCCCCGTATTAAAGGGATGTGGCTGCGCAGCCCAGGATGGGAATTTGACTCGCTGTCGGCACTCTGGCGCGAAGTCTCCGCCGGCGCATTCACTACCAATGAAGGATCCAACGAGATTGACACCGGTGGGCGGAATGGTGGATCCATTCTTTTCGAGGGAACACTGACGCCAGGCGCGTCCCAAACCCATGTTGTACTTATCACATGGCACTTTCCCAATTGCTACCTGCAGGTTGGCGGGGCAGTTCCCGCTAACGTCCCCGAAACTCAAGGCACGGCCAGTTGCCGTTCCGGTGCGGGGGCCGCTCCTCCGCCCTGGCGTCCCTATTACGCCTCCACGTGGAATGATGCCCGCGAAGTAGCTATTTACGTCGAAGAGCAATACGCTTCTTTGCGCGCGCGTACGGTGACGTTTCAGGAAGCGTTGTTTTCCTCTACCTTGCCGCCCTATGTGCTGGATGCGGTTTCATCAAATCTGGCCATCCTGAAGTCCCCGACCGTGTTGCGCCTGGAAAACGGCGACCTGTGGGGTTGGGAAGGCTGTTTTCCCGATGCCGGATGTTGCCATGGCTCCTGCACGCATGTCTGGAATTATGCGCAGGCTTTCCCTCATCTCTACCCGCGAGCGGAGCGGACATTGCGCGAACTTGAATTGGGCCGTTCCATGGATGAAAACGGTCACGTCACCTTCCGCTCGGCTCTTCCTGAAGGCCCGGTCAAGCACGACTTTCACGCTGCTTCTGACGGCCAACTGGGCGGAATCATGAAAGTGTATCGGGACTGGCAGATTTCCGGAGACATGGGTTGGCTGAAGGAAATGTATCCCTTGGCCAGGCGCAGCCTCGATTACTGCATCCGCACCTGGGATCCGGATCACCGGGGAGGCCTGTTTGAGCCGCATCACAATACTTACGACATAGAATTCTGGGGACCGGACGGCATGTGCACCAGCATCTACCTGGGTGCGCTCTCCGCCTTCGCTGAAATGGCGCGAGCGGTTGGCCAACCGGACGAGGCCAAGTTTTACGAGGAGCTGGCCCAACGTTGTGCGCACTTCATGGATGAACAGCTCTTCAATGGCGAGTATTACCAGCAGAAGGTGCAATACCGAGGCCTGCGCAATACTTCATTCGCTACCTTGGTGGCCCAGGTCGATGATCACAGCAGCGAAATGCAGAAGCTCCTGAAGCGGGAGGGCCCGAAATACCAATACGGAGAGGGGTGCATCTCTGACGGAGTGATCGGAGACTGGATGGCCCGGTTCTACGGAATCGACACTCCGCTTGCCCGTGAAAATGTCCGAAGCAATCTGCGAGCTATCTTCCAGCACAATTTCAA
>Ga0137403_10004173_pt1 | contig 17087 bp, 11 predicted proteins | sample CZOMad2_1_16fung_FD_122057 | JGI IMG/M metagenome (GOLD analysis project Ga0137403, IMG submission 122057) | Vadose zone soil fungal communities from Angelo Coast Range Reserve, California, USA - CZOMad2_1_16fungal (Hybrid Assembly) | ecosystem: Environmental > Terrestrial > Soil > Vadose zone...
CGCGGATTCGATCTCAGCTCCCATCGGGCGCGCCAGCTGACGCCAGAGATGGTGCGTTCGTTCGAGCTGGTCCTGGTCATGGACGCCGGTCAGCAGCGCGCGGTGGAATCGCTCGACCCCAGCGTGCGCGGCCGGGTGCACCGCATTGGACGGGTGGGGAAGTTCGACGTTCCCGACCCGTACCGCCGCGGTCCCGAGGCGTTCGAGGAGGCGTTCACGCTCATCGAGCGTGGCATTGGGGAGTTGGAGAACACGCTCTGGAGCAACGCGTGAGGAGTGGACTCTCGCTGCTCTGTGCACTCGCCACGGGCTGCGCGCTGGCGCCCGGCATGCGCATGGACCAGGACGCGGTCGAGGCGCGGGGCCGCGCGAACACGAAGAACGGCGAGTACCGGGTCGAGCCGATTACGCCAGTGCTGCTGGCGAAGCTCCTGGAGCAGGGTGCGCGTGAGAGCCAGCGCCTGGTCGACCCGGAGGGCCCTGCGGCGCTGGCACCGTACAAGGTGGCGCCATACGACGTGCTGCAGGTCACGGTCTGGGACCACCCCGAGCTGACCGCGCCGACCGGCCAGTTCCGGTCGCCGGAGGAGAACGGCAACCCGGTGAACGCCGACGGGACCGTGTACTACCCGTACGTGGGCGTGGTGAAGGTGGCGGGGCTCACGTTGCCCGAGATCCGTTCGCTACTCACGCAGCGGCTGAGCAGCGTGATCGCGAAGCCTCAACTCGACGTCCGTATCGCTGCGTTCCGGGGAAAGAAGGTACAGGTGACCGGCGAGGTTCTGGTGCCGTCGACGATGCCGATCACCGATGTACCGGCGCGGGTGCAGGACGCGGTGGCGTTCGCCAAGGGGTTCACGCCGGAGGCGGATCCGGCAAATGTAACACTCACCCGCGGCCCAAAGGTGTACCACCTGGATTTGCTCGCGCTGTATGAGGGCGGCGATCTCTCGCAGAACTGGCTGCTCAAGGACGGCGACGTCATCAACATCGGCGACCGGAACCGGAACCGCGTCTTCGTCATGGGGGAGGTGCGGCTGCAGCAGGCGAAGCAGATGGTCAAGCGGAGGATGACGCTGGCCGAGGCAATCGGCGACTCTGGAGGGTTGGACCCCATCTCCGCGAACGCCGGGAAGATCTATGTCATCCGCGGCGACTACGCGGCTCCGGACATCTTTCACCTGGACGCGAGCTCACCGGACGCCCTGCTGCTGGCCACGGCGTTCCAGCTCAAGCCCCGGGACGTAGTATTCGTGTCGACGTACAAGCTGAGCCAGTGGAACCGGGTGATGTCCCAGATCTTGCCTACGGTGCAGATGCTGTACGACGCGGCCGTCGCAGCGGATATCGCAACCCGGCGATTCTGATAAGAGGGTTGGAGAAGCTGCTGACGTTTCCATGTCGTCGTGGTAGCGGAATTCGAGATGCGCTCGGTACACATACTTATCGTCTTGCTCATTGGTTCGGCGTGCGCGAAGGTTAAGACAAGCACGCTGAACGTGATCGAGCGCGAGAATTCAATCGAAGGGAATCCCGACTGGGCGTCGGGTCGCGATGTGACTAGTCAAGGCGAAGTCTTCGCATATGCCGACCTGTCGTCTGCGCGCGACGGCGACATCGTTCACGTCATGATTTCGTCGAACGAGCGGCGGTCTGCCTCTTGGACAGTGTACCGGTTCGGATGGTACTCGGGAGCGAGAGCAAGGCGAGTCGCCGCGGGTGGACCCGTGAAAGTTGGCCCCCAGCAGTCGTGTCCGATTGATGTCGACACCGGAATGGTTCGCTGTTCTTGGCAGCCGACACTAGCGATTCCGGTGACACGCGACTTCGTCTCCGGGCTCTTCGCAATCAAGATCATCCGCGATGACGGCTTTGTGCGTTTCCTTCCACTCGTCATCACCGACGACCGACCCGTTTCCCTGTTGGTGCAGGCTGGTATCAACACGTACCAAGCGTACAACTCGTGGGGAGGTACCTCCCTGTATGCTGATACAACGGGAACGATACCCAGAGGTCGAGCAGTCAAGGTATCGTTCGATCGCCCCTACGATGGTGATCGCGGTCTTGGACTGATGCTCCATTGGGATGCGCCATTCGCAGCCTTCGTAGAACGTTTCGGATACGACGTGTCTTACACGACAAATTTGGACGTAAGTTTTCGCGGGGTGGGGCACGTCCGCAGGGCGGGTGCGTTCATCTCCGCTGGCCACGACGAGTACTGGAGTGCGCTAGAGCGCGACGTGTTGGACAACGCACTGGCGTCTCGTGTGTCGTTGATTTTTCTTGGAGCTAACATCGCTTATTGGAAGATCCGGTACGAAGCAGTCAGCGGAGAAGCGAATGCGCGCATCCTCGTGTGCTATCGAGATCCGCAGATCGACCCAGTACAGGACGACGTGACCACCCAGTTTCGAGATCCTGCAGTAAGCAAGCCCGAGAATGGGCTACTCGGGATCATGTACGAGAGCATTGTAACGGTGTCGTTTCCATGGGTGGTGTCGGACGGTTCGTCGTGGTTGTACGAGGGAACGGGGCTTGCGACCGGCGATACAATTCCGCTCTTGATCGGCTTCGAGTATGACCGGTCGTTCAGCAACGGAGCCGCTCCAGGAAATGTGGAAGTCCTTTCGCGGTCGCCTTTAGTGACGACCTATGGCTGGCCTTCCTGGGCAGAATCCGGCGCTTACCGAAGCAGCAGTGGGGCGCTCGTATTTTCTGTCGGGACACTCTTGTGGAACCGAGCCCTGCAACCGGAATCCTCGGCATACGATCCACGGGTTCTCCGGATGACGGCGAACGCATTTCGGCAAGCCGTGGGATTGCCGATCCCACCTGAGTTGGAGAGTGTGGCGAGCCACGCGAGCCCATCGATTGGTCCATTTGCGCATTCTGTCACGACCGTCGTCTCTGGTCTCGGGTCACCCACCGGACTCGCTGAAGCCCAGGACGGAAGCCTCATCGTCGCTGATCCTGGTCGACACCAAGTACTTCGCATCGCACCGGATGCTTCACACGCGGTGAGCGTCATTGCGGGCGACGGGACCGCTGGGTCGCGTGACGGAGTGCCGGGAGAGCAAGCGCAGTTCCAGACGCCGGTCTCAGTAACTGTCGACCCTGCAGGGAACATCTACGTCGCAGACGCCGGTAACGAATGCGTGCGGAAAATCGGCAACGATCCCAGCCGGACGGTCACCAGCATCGCAGGCCGTCTCGGCGTCAAAGGTAGTACCGATGGAATCGGGGACGCTGCCAGATTCAGTTCTCCCGTTGCCGTCGCCGTTTCAGCTTCGGGATACATCTTCGTCGCGGACAAGTTGAACCACCGAATACGTGCCATCGATCCCGTCACTGGCGCCGTTACGACGCTGGCCGGCAGCGTCGAAGGAAACGTGGATGGTCCAGGCGCGTCCGCGCAAATGACGTTCCCCACTGCGCTGGCTATCGCAAACACGGGAGCCATCTACGTACTGGAGACATATTTCACGGCCGTGAACGAGATGGGATACGCCCTGAAGATTATCGCGACCGATTCGGCGCACACCGTGCACACCATCGCACAAGGGGTCCAAGGATTTCAGGATGGTGCCGTTCCCGCAGCCAAGCTTGCGCCTCTTGGAGGCCTCGCAGTCGACCGGGGCCGTCTCTTCATCGCAGACGGAGGGAATCTCCGCATCCGGGAATTGCTGGAAGGACCGCTTTTCCTGTTTGTCCACACGCTGGCTGGTTCTGGCCGGTTCGGAAATGATGACGGGTCGGGCGAGTCAGCGTCGTTCGGAATGCCACTCGGTTTGATGATGAGTCAGACTGGACTTCTGTACGTGGCCGACAGCGCGAATGGTACGATCCGGATTATTGCAAGATAACGCAGAGATGGAGAGGTGCCTATTGGAGTCGTTGCCATTGATAAGTATCGTTGTGACCTTTCGCGCACATATCAATGCCACTTCGAGTACCGACCGGCAGTTGTGGCGTCCAGAGCTTCCCCACCGTCGTTGAGTCACACTCCGGTGGGTGCACCGCTGACTTGACGTGCGCTTCGCTCCCGGCGGGCGGCGTGTCCGAGTTCGATACCTTCGAGTTGCTCACTGACGCGACTGAGTACTGACTGTTTGAGCGGTTAGACGCGATCTCGATGTCGCTGGACGAGCCTTGGGTGACCACCGACCACTTTCCGAGATCCACGAAGTCGTTGCCGCTGATCTTGACGCGGTTCGTCGCGACGATGTTAATCCCATATCTGGTGTATGCGGTCCCCGAGGGACCGTTCCCGATCCAGTTGCGATAGATAGCGTAGTCGTGGCATCCGGTCGCCAGTTTGATGCCTTCTCCGCCCTGCTTCTGGTCGCCGTTGTTGAGAATTACATTGTCCGAGATCTCGTTATCGTGCGTGTTCGAACTCGCGCCGACGCCAATGGCACCGTTGCCAACAATCATATTGCGGGAGAGTTTGTTGTATGAACCGTCATAAGCCCGCGAATCGTTCCATTGGAAATTGAAGCCCTCAAGCCGGTTGTTGGAAAGGATGTTGTTCGTAAAAGTACCATATCGGCCGACCTGCGAAATACCTGTCTTGTTTCCGGTAAAAACGCAATTCGTGACCGTGATGTAGTGACTCCCGAACTCGGCACCATGGAAGCCGTTGTCTCGAGACACCGTATTGGTCAACACCATATGTGATGTTCCGCCCATATAGTTGAAGCCGTTTTCACTACTGCGTTCGGCGTATGAATCGGTCACGGTCACGTTAGCGGTGGAATCGACTGCTGCGGTTCCACGGGCGTTCACGACGTTTCCAACGAGCCCATACCCCGAAACACCTACGACTGTGATGTCCTTGCTGTCAGTGATGCCAATCCCTTTTGCGCGGGATCGCAGATTGATTAGCGCCACGCGATCGCCCAGCCCTTCGAAGCGGAGTCCTTCGACGCGGCCGCCGCGAGTCTTCTGAAACGCAATCACGGTGCAAATGTCAGCGCCGTAGCGGTCTTCGATGGCGTTCGCCGAATCGCGAGTGAAGTCATCCATGAAAATTGTTGCGTCACGTCCGAGGATTCGAGCGTTCGGCTTCGTGATGTTGAAGCCTATCGTGGGTGTTGCGAGGGTCGCTCCGGAACACGAGAATCGATACCGCCCGGCAGGCAGGCTGATCGTGCCGCCCTTTTCCGGGAGTGCGCTGGTAGTGTCCTGGAACGCTCTACGGTCGTCGTGCCTGCCATCCGCCACAGCTCCGAACCACTGCGGAATCAGAGTCACGCCTGGCGACGCGATCGTGAGTTGCCCCCCCGACGTGTAGAAGATCTGAGACTTCTGAGCGACGAACCGCCCAGCGATCGTGAGCGCTCCGCCGGCGAGTTCGAACGCCCCTCGATCCCGGAATCGCATCGGGACTCCGACTGACAAAGAACCGCTGACGATTCTGACTCTGCAGGTGACCTCCAGAGTCGCTCCCTTCTCCCTGGCCGCCTGAACCGCCGCCACGAGTGCGGCGGCATCATCGGTTGAGCCATCGCACCGTGCTCCATAGGTACGCAGGTCCATGGACGAGGTCGGTGGTGTCGGCGTCACCGCCGCAGCGGTGATTAGCGAAGCGACTAGCAAGCGCATGGTTGCTCCTATCCTGGCGTGACGCCCACCGATGGTCGTGGGTTCGGCGATCGCTCAGTGTGTTACGCTACCTTATGTGAACTGCGCCAGCCGCGATTCCGCGACACGTCGGATGCGAATTCTTGCGCAGTGCGTGCCCGGCCGTCGTGGTATTCTGGCTGCCAGGTCATCGCGGCTCGGGTGAAAATGTACTACTCAGAGGCTGTGACGTCGGCCGATGCGGATGCGCTGGTTGCGCCGGAGATCGAATTTGAGAAATCCAATCGCTCTCGCGAAACGTTCCTCGATGCGGTTCGCACTGTTTCGCTCGCTCGAGTACCTCTGCCGGGCTGCAGTGAACGGACTGTACTCATTCGTCTGGCGCGGCTCACTCGGAGCATGTGGCCCTGGAACGCGCATCGACTTCGGAGTTACGCTCATCCTCCCCAAAAACATCAGGCTCGGGCGCAATTGCTATCTCGCGAGGCAGACCCAGCTCACCACTGAGAAGGACGAGGCCACTCTTGTCATAGGCAACGATGCTATTGTCGGCCCTGACGCCCGCATCGACTACACGGGTGGCGTGACTATCGGGAACGAGGCGCTGATTTCGGAAGGCGTGCGCATCTATACGCACGACCATGACACTGTCGACTTCGACGCGGTCGCTGCATCGCCTCTCGAAATCGGCGATCACGTGTGGCTCGGAGCGCGTGCCATGGTGCTGGCATCCGTCCGCAAGATTGGAGCCGGCGCGGTGATCGGCGCTGGAAGCATCGTCACGGCGGATGTGGAGCCAGGTGCGGTCTCAGTCGGTGTCCCGGCGAAGCGGGTGAATTCAATTGGCAAAGTTTCGAACGGGTAGCGCGGCGGTGCTCGCCGCCGCTCGCGGATTCTCATTGCTCAGCTTCGTCGCCGCAACGGCGCTTCTGTCTCGTTCCCTTCCTCAGGCGTCGTACGGAACGTTTCGCCAGTGCTGGATGATGTATTCGATGGTTGCTCCAATTGTTGGCATCGGAGTCGCCCAGTCGCTTTTCTTTTTCGGAGCTAGGTCGACGGATGGTCGCGATTGGCGACTTGTCCGACGCGGTCTCGTGTTGACGCTTGCAGCCGCCGCGCTCGTTGCCGCTGCAATCGCCATTGCGGCTCGACCAATAACCGCTGCGTTTTCCAACCCGACAGCTGCGCCCGCGGTCAGGGTCTTCGCGATCTTCATCGCCGGGGGGATCCCGCTGTTGCTTTCCGATGCAATTTTCATGACCGCTGGCCGTCCGGCTTGGGCGGCCGCATTCAACATCTTGAATCGCTTCACTGTCTTTCTGGGACTCGCAGTTCCGGTGTCGTTTTTTGGTTTCCGTCTGATTCCAGCGTTTGGCGTGTTGGGCGCGGCGCAGGCGCTCGTTGTCCTCTTGCTTTTCTTGGCGGCATATTCAACCCATTCGCAGGCGACTAAACCGGCTGCTCCGGTCTCGCTGCGTCGGCAGATCCTGATGATGGCACCCATCGTGGGAGCAACCGTCTTCGGTTCTCTGTTCCTGCAGCTCGACAAGCTGATCGTCAGCACCTTGGCCATGCCCGACAGGTTCGCCGTATATGCAAACGGTGCGTTCGAAAACCCGGTCGTCGCCCTGCTCGCCGCTGCGAGTGCAGCAACGGTCGCACCGGAGCTTGTCCGCTTTCGCAACGCGCGAGATCACCAGGCGTTCATTCAGTTGTGGCGCGCGCTCGTGGAGAAGTTGTCGTGGGTAGTCGTTCCCATGACCGTGTTCATGTTTGTGTTCGCGCCTGAAATCGTCATCCTTCTTTTCTCTGCGCGATACATCGAGAGTGCTCCCATCTTCCGAATGTACGCTTTACTGAGCCCGATACGAATCATCGGGTTCTCGACGCTCTTCATGGCGTTGGACCGGAATCGCGTGTACTTCTGGGGCCACGTCATTGCTTGCGCTGCCGCGGGCGCCGCAGCCCCGCTGCTACTCTCTGCGACGGGTCTGGTGGGCGCTGTCGTCGCGATCGTGGTGGTCTCGTACCTTCTGGCGTCAGCCTTCCTGGTAGTTGCCGCTCGAGCTTTGGACGCGCCAATCCGTGCTCTGCTGCCGTTCAAACTCATGTTGGTTCTCGGTCTCCTCTCCGGTGTTGCCGCAGTGTGTGCGCGGTCGTTCTGCGTTACATTCCTGCATTCGCAGGGTCTGCGCGCTTTGATCGGTGGGGGATTGATGTATTTGGCGCTCCTCGGTATCGCTTTGCTCGTGACGCAGGCGGTTCGCAGCGCAACGACCGCCTCATACCCACCGGCGGGACCATGAGAAGCACAACCGCTCGATTTGGGATGGGCCGCTGGCGAACACGACCGGTCGTGCCGAATCGCGGCGTCCGCCGCCCGCCGATCACTGTCTTCTTCTCTTTCCTCGCTGCTGCTATTATGTATGTGCTCCTCGCGCCGATGCCATCGCGCAACGTAATGGCCGCTGTAACAGTCGCCGCGTGCGGTTGGACTGGGCTAATGGTCCTCTGGGCGCGGACGGGCGGGTTCTTGACGCCGTCGTACATTCTTCTTTGGATCGCTGGACCGTTTTTCGTTGGGATGCCGTTGCTGCAATTGACAATCGACCGGTATTCCGAATACCACATCGATGCCGTACCGAGATCGTTCGCGCTAGCATCGTTTGCGGTCGTCCTTTACCTCGTCGCTTTCGCGGTAGGCACCGCCGTGGGGAGAAGCATAACCGTGCTAGACGCGGAGCCTGTGCGAGCCATTTCGGGTCGGCGCGCAGGCCGCATCGTGAAAGTGTTCCTGCTCACGGGCGCTGGCGGTTGGGTCTGGTATTTCGAGGCGATGGGCGGGGTTCGGTATTTCCTGGAAAACTTGCAGAACCGCACGCAGCTTGCAAGCGGCCTCGGATACCTGTTCCTCCTCGCCAGTCTTCTGCAGGTGGGAACCCTCATTGCTGCCGCATTGGCGGCGGCAAAGCAACCCGTGCTTCCGCGGTCCATTCTCATTGCGTGCTGCGTTGTATCCGTCGCGCTCGTCCTCTTGGTTGGAATGCGCTCACGTGCGATCATGTTGGTTGCAATGATCGCCATCAGTGCACACGCGCTCGGGCGCCGCGTTCCTCGCACGCAGTGGATCGCTCTTGTCGTTCTAGGAGTCATTTCCATCGTCATCATCGGCCAGGTTCGGGAGCTGGGCAGCGGGACTGGGGCGATTCTCTCGACGAAAGAGGTCAAAGGTGTTATCCAGGCGGACTCAATCAGGCTCGTTCAGCAGGCGATCGTCGATTACGGGCAATTCGACCGTCTCAGCCTCATCCAGGAGTACGTGCCTGCGAAGGTGGCGTTCCAGTACGGGCACACGTTCATTGCGACCCTCGCCGCTCCTGTTCCACGCGTGATTTGGCGCAACAAACCGCTGGGTGCGGGCCCGCTGCTTGCGAATGCGTTTCGGCCCGGAGCATGGGACCTCGACGAGGGATGGGCATCCGGCGTGACACCCACGATCGTGGGCGAGCTGTTCCTGAACTTTTCGTGGATCGGCGTTTTACTCGGAGGGCTGGTCGTCGGAGCCGCTGCGGGCTGGGCCCACCGCAAATTTGAGCGCACTCGCCAGAGCGTATGGGCGGTGCTCTCGTATACGGTGTTTGCGGTACTGTTTCTCGCCTCTGGTACGCTTGGCGAGTTCTATGGAACCGTGATGATGTACGCGGTATATGCCCTGCCGATTGGGTTGGCCGCCGTTTACTCGCGCCGGGCTGCCCGCCAATGAATGTCCTACTGGTACGCTCGGCCGAGTTCGCCGTCACGCCGGCGCTTCCTCGGTTTGCGGCTGTGCTCGGTGACATCCTGCCTCTTGGATCGGTTCATGCGCTGTGCTGGAGGACCGATCCGCGCGTGGTCACGCCGTTTGCCTGCCCGCAGGCGTCCGTCGTTCACTTCGAGCAGCCGGTCAGCTCACGAAGCATCCTTAGCGTGCTTTCCGTTCCATTGTGGTGGCTTCGCATCTGGCGCGAGCTGGCATCGCGCAGGCACGCGATCGTGCAGACCTCCGACGTGTTTTCGCTTTTCCCCGTCCTCATCGCGCGACGATTCTTTCGGTACCGCGTGGTCGCAGACGTCCGCGATCACGTAGGGAGCATTGCCGGGACGCATTGGGGCTGGAAGTCGGCGCTTCTCGGAAAAGTCGAGCGCTTTTTGCTCACGCTTTCCGACAAGGTCGTCGTGGTGGACGATACGCGAAAGGAGTTGGTGCCGCCCGGTATCGTCCGCAGCGGAAGGGTCGTGGTAGTACGCAACGTGCCTCTCGAAGACGTCAACGAGGACGATGAGGCGGTGCGTGCCGGTCTGGTCCGGGTGAACTACTCCGGGCATCTGTCGGCGATCCGTGGCGCCGACATGCTGCTTGCTGCCGTAGTACGCGCAGAGGCGAGGCTCGATGTTATCGGGCACATTCCGGATCCGGATCTCCGCAAGCGTGTCGAGGTCAATGCGGCGGTCGATCGGTACGCACGCATGAGCCACAGGGACGCCATGCGCCGAATGAAGGCCGCCGATCTGGTCGCCTTGCTGTACGACCCCGCAGTGATAGCGAACCGTTATGCGGCGCCGAACAAGTTTTATGAGGCCATGATGCTTGGGCGGCCGGTGATCGCCTGCGATGGGACGCCGGTGGCGGACTGGGCACGTGAGCATGACTGCGGCTGGGTAGTGAAGTACGGCGATATTGCCGAACTCACTCGGGTCATCCGGCACGTCGCCGAAAACCGCGAGGAGTGGCGCGCCAAGTGCGCCAACGCGCGCCGGCTGTACGAGGCGCGATTCACTTGGGCACGGGAGTCAGCGGCCCTGGCGGCCGTCTACCGGGAACTGCTCGGCCAGTTCACGCTCCAGCCGCAAGACTACCCGGCACGACGATTCGATGGAGGCCAGTGAGTTGCCTGGCGAGCCATCCGCGACCGCGCGGGCAATCGTGCCGTACATTTTCCGATAAGCATCCATCCGATTGCCCGAGGAAGTTCGCACCAGCCGCTTGCCTCGCTCGGCACGATAGCTGGAAGTATTCGTGATCGACGCCGTCCCTTGGGCGGTGCGCAGCTCCACGTAGTCCTGGACGCCGATCCGGTTCGCACCGCGGTCGGTCAGAACCATGGTGAAGACCGCTCCGTTCGCGAGTTCCAGCGACACGTTGAGCGTGCCATCGCGCGCTCGATAGATGTGCTGTCGGTCGACTGCCACGAAGCCATTGAGAAACAGGAAGTGGTCGATCCAGTGACAACCATTCGAGACTAGCCGGGAGCGGCTCTTGGGCCACCGGTACCAGTGAGCCGCGGGGAGCGGTACCTCGAATACGGTCGCGTGGTAAGAAATCGGGCCCTCCGGCGCGGCACCCAGGTCCCTCCGCGCCATCGTGTTGAATGCGAGGTACCGGCGCTGGAAACACGCAAAGAGCCGCCCGTGGTGCGCCCGCAACGCTTCGAGGAGGCGATCGAGCTGCGACTCGGTCGTGACCACGGGCTTTTCGACGACGGCGGCAGCTCCGAGACGGAGGGCCTCGATGGCGATGTCTGCGTGCGTGTGGTGGAATCCCGCGACGAAAACGGCGTTGTACCGCTCGTCATCACGCGGGAATGGCGAGGAGTCGTAGGCGATTCCGCCCATCCCGGTGCGAGGGCCAATCTGCGTGGGGTCGATTTCGTGGATGCATTCGATGCGCAACGCGCTGTTCACGCTCGGAAGAACGACTGTTTTCGCATAATTGCCAAGGCCAAAAAGAGCAGCGCTTGGCCGGCTGTCGCCGCCTTTCGCTTTGTATCGGGTCCTCTCGATGACGACACCGTTCCCCATCGACAGGGTGCGGTCCTGAGCTCGATTCGCGAGCAACCCAGGGATCGCGTCCTGAGCGAGCCGGACCGCGTCGTCCGGGAGCGGCAGGCCTGAGTAGACAGACCACCCCGCAAGCGCCTCTAGCCAAGGCGCGCGGAAGCTGCCGACCAGATCGATGTGTGCCAGCCCTGACGATGACTCGGTCACCCCCGCCGCGCTCGCGCTCCTGGTAAGACCTTCAGGAAGAACCACGCGCTCCATGCAGCGCGGATGCGCTGGTGCGATGAAGTACACCGGCTCGCCGGAACTGCAGGTAGCTCCCTCTCCCGACTCCGTCACCACCCCGAGGCCACAACTTACGAATTTCTCGTTTCGTAGATTCTCGCGTGAACGCGAGAGGACCTTCCGGATCGTGGTCAGCAGACCAACCTCGCGCAAATAATCCAATACCATGCGCGGATCTCGCTCCCGGACGAAGTACAGATCGGGAACCGGCGCCAAGATCCGCCATTTCAGTACCTGGATACGGACGTGCCCGGGTTGCAGCGTTTCGTCGAGATAGCGGTCAAGCCAGTTCACTCCCAGAATTCTCATCGGGCGCGCATCGTAAGCGGCGCCTTCACGCCCGTCCATGCAGAACCGCATGGTATTTTCGAAGCTGCGGTGAAGGACATCCGGTACACTGGAGGACGGGTAGATGGGCATGTTGACCCGCTGGCTGGACGCTCGACTCTACCCATCGTTCAAGTCGAATTGGGACGATGACCTGTTCCGGGAAGAGATCCTATGTGTGCTGCGGCCGGAGCACTGGCTGCTCGATCTGGGCGCCGGCGCCGGCATCGTTCCACAGATGAACTTTCGTGACCAGGTGGCTCGTGCATGCGGCGTGGATCCTGACGAGCGGGTTACCGTTAACTCGTTTCTCGACGAGGGGCGTGTTGGGACCGGCGAGGCACTCCCCTACGCGGACGCAACGTTCGACCTCGTCATCGCCGACAATGTCGTAGAACACCTCACCGCGCCGGCGGAGGTGTTCGCCGAAGTCGCCCGCGTCCTGAAGCCCGGTGGAATCTTTCTCTTCAAGACGCCGAACAAGCGGCATTACGTACCGACCATCGCTCGCCTCACACCACACTGGTTCCACCAAGCGTATAACCGCATGCGTGGACGCCAGGCTGAAAACACGTTTCCCACGCGTTACCGCGCCAACACGCGTGCCGACATAAGCAGGGCCGCTGCGACCGCGGGTCTTACCGTCGATTCCATCCAGTTCGTCGAGGGCCGTCCTGAATATCTGCGCCCGTTTGTGCTCGGCTACCTTGCGGGATGGGCATACGAGCGGACCGTGAATGCGAGTTCGCTTCTGGAACCGCTCAGGGTCGTGCTAATGGCGAGACTGCGAAAAGCGTAGGGACGCCGCAGTGCCGGCAGCAAAAGAGTTTTGCGGGCTTCAGTTCGCGTCGTAGACTGCGCGCGGCGTACATCCGGTAGCCGCCCGAGTGATGACTAAAATGAGGCAAGTTCTACAATCATATCGTACAGGCGAGCTCTCCCTGGCGGACGTTCCTGCGCCAGGCGTGGAGCCTGGCTCGGCGCTCGTTCTTACCACTCGCTCGCTCATCTCCATCGGGACCGAGCGTAAGGCCATGGATCTCGCCAAGCGCTCACTCGTGGGGAAAGCTCGCGCCCGCCCCGATCTTGTAAAGAAAGTGCTGGGCCGTCTTACCCGAGATGGGCTCCTTGCTACCAGCAAGGCCATCCTCAATAAGCTCGATCAGCCCATTCCGCTCGGTTACAGCTGCGTCGGTCGAGTTCTTGCGGTTGGTGAGGGCATGACCGGCGTCGCAGTCGGGGACCGGGTCGCTTGCGCGGGCGCCAAGGTCGCCAACCACGCCGAGGTCAATCTTGTCCCGAAGAATCTCTGCTCGAAGATTCCGGACGCCGTTACAGACGATGCCGCTGCATTCGTCACTCTCGGCGCGATCGCGCTCCAAGGTGTGCGGACGGCCGAGCCTACCCTGGGCGAGACGTTCGCCGTCATCGGCCTTGGGCTGATCGGCCAGCTTGCGGTGCAGCTCCTTCGCGCTTCGGGGTGCAGGGTCGTCGGGATCGACCTCGACGACCGCAAGGTCGCGCTCGCTACCGAGCTCGGAGCCGATGCCGCGATGAACCGGAGTGGGGACGTTGGCGCGGCCGTTTCCGCGATCACGGACGGCCGCGGCGTCGACGGGGTCCTCATCTGCGCGGCGACCAGCTCCAACGATCCCGTGGTCCTGGCGGGGGACCTCTGCAGGGACCGCGCGCGGGTCGTAGTCGTAGGCGCCGTGGGCATGGAGGTCCCCCGGCGGCCGTACTACGACAAGGAGCTCTCCTTTCACCAATCGCGGGCATACGGCCCGGGCCGCTACGATCCGGCGTACGAGGACCTTGGCCACGACTATCCGGCCGGGTACGTGCGCTGGACCGAGCAGCGCAACATGGAAGCGTTCCTGCACCAGTGCGCAATCGGAGCGGTGCGGACCGAGCGCCTCGTCAGCCATCGCTTCCCCATCGAGCGCGCGGAAGAAGCGTACCAGCTCGTTGGCAGCGGCGACCCTCTCGGCGTCCTGCTCGAGTATCCCGCCCGGGAGTTGCCCGAGAGTACCGTCGCGGTGGCTGTAGCGCGTGCTGTGGAGGGAGCGGTCAGGGTGGGCGTCATCGGAGCAGGAGCGTTCGCTACGGGAACGCTCGTCCCCGCGATTGCCGCTGAGCGCGGGACTCGCCTCGTCGCCATTGCCTCGAACCGCGGCTTCTCGGCGCGGCATCTCGCGGACAAGTACCGGTTCGAGTCGTGCACGACAGACGCGGCCAGCGTCCTCGAGCACCCTGACGTGGACGCGGTGTTCGTCGTCACCCGTCACGACCAGCACGCCGCGCAGGCGCGTTCGGCGCTCCGGGCCCAGAAGAACGTGTTCGTAGAGAAGCCCTTGGCCATAGACCGCGCCGGTCTCACCGATGTCCTGGCCGCGCACGCGGGCTCAGGAAGGATCCTGGCGATCGGCTTCAACCGCCGGTTCGCGCCTCTGTCTCGGGAGCTGGCCGCCTTCTTCGAGAAGAGGAGGGCGCCTCTGGTGATGCACTACCGCGTGAATGCGGGGGACATCCCGGCGGACTCATGGATCCACGATCCCGCCATCGGCGGTGGACGGATCGTCGGTGAGGCTTGCCACTTCATCGACCTTTGCGCTTTTCTTTCCGGCTCGTCGCCTGTCTCTGTCTACGCACAGGGCGTCTCGCCGGCAGGAGGTGCAAGGCCGGACGACAACGTCACGCTCAGCATCCGCTTCGCCGATGGTTCTCTGGCGACCATCGCGTACGTCGCCACTGGCGACCCCACGGCAGGGAAAGAGCATCTCGAAGTGCTCGGTGACGGAGCAACCGCTACGCTCGACGATTTCCGGACGCTGACGCTGCGGCGCAACGGGCGCGCGCGCACGTCGAAGAAGATGGGCCAGGACAAGGGTCACCGTGCCTGCGTCGCGGCCTTCATCGAGGCGGTGAAGGCCGGTGGACCCGCGCCGATCCCGGTCGAGACCATCGCCGCGGTGACCGAGGCCACGTTTGCTGCGGTTGAGTCGCTTGCCACCGGCGAACCGGTGACGCTGGGATCGTGACGACCTCGTTGGGCCGCCTCGTTCGCACCGCCAGCCATCTACGCCCCTCTCAGCTGGCGTGGCGCTTCGTTCACGAGGCGCGACTCCGGCTCAATGGAGTCCGTCCGGCGCGGCGGACCTGGTTTGACGGAGAGGGGCGGTTTGCGCTGACTCCGCAGGGCGGCCTTCGAGCCGCCATTCCAGGAAGTCTTCGAGAAATGGCTGATCTCTGGCGGCAGGGGGGGGTCGAGTATCTCGCTCTTCGCGGTGACCGCCGCGATTGGACCGGCGCCGCGCGGCCGAGGCTCTGGCGCTACGAGCGGCACTACCATGCGGAGCTGGTTGCGCTCGCGCTGCTTGGGACCGTTGACTCGGACGCCGCCCGCCTCGAGGAGGCGAAGGAGCTGGTGGCGAGCTGGGTGGACGCGTGCCCGCAGCCCCGAGGCGATGCCTGGGAGCCCTATCCCGTCGCGCGGCGGGTCCTGAACTGGTCTCTGGCCGGCTACCTCGCGCCATCGCTGGGACCGTCGCTCGCGGCGGGGATCGCTGCGCAAGTGCGATTTCTCTCGCGGCATCTCGAGCACCATCTTCTTGGCAACCACCTCATATGCGATGCGGCGGCGCTGGTGACGGGAAGCACGGCAGTCGACGCGGCAGGCCTCGCTGACGTCGGCCGGCTTGGAGCCGAGTTGCTGGCGCGCGAGCTCGCAAGGCAGGTGTTGGCAGACGGGGGATACGCCGAGCGAACGGCCCAGTACCACGCCCTCGTCCTGCGGGACGTGTTGCTGGCCATCGCTTTCAGCCGGGCCCGCGGAGTCCGACTCGATCGACGTATCGAAGAATCGGCCGGCGCGATGGCGCGATGGCTTGCTGCGATCGCGCGCGAGAACGCGGTTCCGTACCTGAACGACGCCGCACCGAACGCGACGCCCCCGGTTCATGAAGTGCTTTCGCTCGCACGGGCCCTGCAGCTCATCGAAGGTCCCTGGGACTCGTGGCTTGGCCGGGCTTTCGGGCTCGTCGGGCCAGGCCGCGCGATCGGACGGCGGGGAGACCTGCAGCTCGTGAACACGGGCTGGACGCTGGTGCGGCAGGACGGCCATGAGCTCCTCTTCGAGCATGGGCCCATCGGGCCCGATGAGCAGCCCGGCCATGGTCACTCCGACGCCCTCTCGTACGAGCTGTTCTGGGATGGGCACGCTATCGTGACCGACACCGGGGTCACGACTTACGACGTCGGACCCGTCCGCGATTTCGAGCGCTCCGCGCCGGCGCACACGACGGTGAGCGTGGAGGGTCAGGGCCCGGATGAGCTGTGGGCATCCTTTCGCGTGGGCGCGCGGGGAAAGGTCGAGGCCGGCGGACTCAGTCGCACCCCGGAGGGAGTCAGGGTGATCGAGGGAAGCGTGCGCTCGCCCGCGGGCTGGGAGCATCGTCGTCGAATCGTCTACTGGCCAGGTGAGGCGCTGGCGGTGTTCGATGCCGTCCGTGGTGCACGCGGCGGAGTCCGATCCCACTTGCCCCTCGCTCCTGGATGCACGCTTGCTTCAGACGGCTCCCTCACGTTCCCAGGCGGCACGTTGAACCTGCACTCGCTGCGCGGAACGCGCGATGAAGGCGTGGAGTCCTGGGTCGGAGAAGGTTTCGGCCGACGCCGGCCACGCCGGACTTTCGCATTCGACGCGGATAGGGAAGGGCGCGTCGCGTACTCGATCGTAGCGCCAGGCCGCTCCGTATCCATCGAGGGCTCTTCGTGCGTCATCCGTGGGCCGCGAGGCATCGTCCAGGTGGGCGCCGTCGGATGAAGATTCTCTACGTATCGCAATACTTCCCGCCGGAGATGGGAGCGCCGTCCGCGCGCGTCCACGAGCTTTCCCGCGAGTGGGTGCGGATGGGGCACCAGGTGACCGTCCTGACCGGGTTCCCCAACCATCCTGTCGGCGTGGTGTTTCCGGGGTACCGCGGGCAGATGATCCGGCGCGAAGCCGTGGATGGAATCCGCGTGGTCCGGATTCCCATCTACGCCGCGGCGAACAAGGCGTTCTTCAAGCGGGT
>Ga0137403_10004174_pt1 | contig 17079 bp, 15 predicted proteins | sample CZOMad2_1_16fung_FD_122057 | JGI IMG/M metagenome (GOLD analysis project Ga0137403, IMG submission 122057) | Vadose zone soil fungal communities from Angelo Coast Range Reserve, California, USA - CZOMad2_1_16fungal (Hybrid Assembly) | ecosystem: Environmental > Terrestrial > Soil > Vadose zone...
CGGACGCCGAGGTAGGATTCGACGTCCTCGATCGTCCCGATGGACGTGTCGAGCGTCTCCTGCACGAAGGCCAGCACCAGCCCGAGCATGAGGCCGAGGAGCGCGCCCACCAGCACGGTGTTGACCGTGTCGGTGCCCGTGGGCGTGGTGGGGTCGGAGGCCGGCCGCACGATCGAGACCTCCTCGACGCCCTCCGACTCCTTGATGAGCGCCTCCTGGTGGCGCGTCTTGAGCAGCGTCAGCAGATCGTCGTTCACCTTGGCGTCGCGCTGCAGCCGCGCCAGCGACAGCTCGGTGGCCGGCACCTCGCGGTTCTTCGCGAGCAGCTCGCCCATCTGGCGGGTGAGGATGTCCTCGCGGGTGCGCAGCGCGGCCACCTGGGCGGACACCTCCCGGCGCATCTCCGCGCGCACCTCGCGTAGCCGGTCGTCGATGGCCTGCAGCCGCGGGTGGCGCTCGGTCACCTCGAGGGCCAGGTTGGTGCGCTCGAGCATCAGCTCGCTCTGCGTCGAGGCCAGCTTCGCGAGGTTCGGGTTGGTCGAGTCGACGTAGATGCGGTCGTCCAGCGCGGCGGCGCCGCTCCGGGCCAGGCGCGTCTGCATGCCCTCCAGCTCGATCCGCTGCTGGCGCGTCTTCTCGATGTCGCCGCGCACCTGTGTGAAGAGCGAGAGCAGCACGGTGGACTCGGCCCCGGGCGCGATGATGCGGTTGGCGTCGCGGAACGCCCACACTTCTTCCTCGGCCCGCTTCACACGCCCCTCGACCTCACGCAGCTGCGCCTCGATGAACTTGCGCGCCTCGGTCACCCGCACGTTGCGGTTGGCCTTGTTGTACTCGCGATAGACCTCGGCCACGGCGTTGGCGAGCTCCTTGGCCTCGCGCGGATTCGGCGAGGTGACGGCGATGTCGATGATGCTCGTGCTCGGCACGCGGCTGGCCTTGATCTTGCCGCCGAGGTTGTCGAGCGTCGCCTGGTAGGAGCGTGACTCGCGGACGGCCTCGCCGCTCGACAGCTTGCCCATCCGCCGCGCGACCTCTTCGAGGACGGGATAGCTCTTGATCAACGAGACCTGCGTCTCGATGTTGTCGGCGCTGTTGACGGCGAGGACCTCGATGAGCAGACCGGACAGCGTGGTGGACTGCTCGAACTTCACCGCGGCCGTCGCCGTGTACACCGGCACCTTCTGCCGGGCGAACCAGAAGCTGAACGTCGCGACCAGGACCGTGCAGACGATGACGATCATCCGCCGGCGGCGGACGATCAGCCAGTAGTCGCGAAGGTTCATCTCGTACTGGGCCATGCCTAGGCCCTCACCGTCCGCCGTCGCCGACGGGGCCGGTGATGTACAGGAACGGCGCTTCGGACAGGTCGAGTAGCTTGGGCGCCGGCAGCCGCTGGCCCTTGCCGTCCGCGAGGATCTCCACCTTCGGCCGCAGGGGATGGTTGCGGTTGACGGCGGTCACGCGCCCGACCTCGTCGGTGTTCAGGCGGACGACGGTGCCGGGCGGGAACACCGAGATCTCGGAGAGGAGCGCCTTGATCAGCGCCGACGGGAACTGGTCGTTGCGCGTCTTCACGATCTCGCGGATCGCCTCATGGGGTCTGAGCCGCGGCCGCGACGTGGGCGGCACCGTGAGCGCGGTGTACGTGTCGACGAGGGCGATGATCTTCGCGTCCGGGTCGATGGCGGGACCGTGCAGCCCCTGCGGGAAGCCCTGCCCCTGCTCGCGCTCGTGGTGCTCGAGGATCGTCTGCACCATGTGCTCGTCGGAGGGGCCCCAGCGGCGCACGATCTCGGCCGACTGCCGCGGGTGCGAGCGCCACAGCGCCAGCTCCTCGCCGGAGAGCGAGTCGACGCGGCGCAGGATCGAGTCCGGCATCTGCCAGAGGGCGACGTCGAACAGCGCGGCGGCCTGGCCGAGCGCGATGAGCCGCGCGCGGTCGTACCCGACGCCGCCGCCGATGCGCAGGGCCAGCACGCACACGCGCGCCTGGTGGAACGCGACGTAGTCGACGCCGGGCGGCGCGGCGGGATTGTTGGCGACCCAGAAGAGATCGGCCGAGCGCGCGAGCGCGGTGATGGCGCGATCCACCAGGGCCTGCAGCCGCCCCCACGGGAAGGCGCCGCTGCCCCGCAGCAGCCCGTGGACCTCCACGAGGAACTCCTGGATCTGGCCGAAGAGCGGCTCCGGGCTCTCGGCCGGCGCCTCGGGGACGCGCGGCTCCGGCGGCGGCGGAAGGGGCTCGCGCCGCTCGACGAGCTCGGTGCCGAGCGAGGCGAGCGACACGCGGCGCGTCGGCGTCACGTGCGGCGCCTCGGGGGACCGCTCCGGCGGCGCCGGCCGCTCGGGCGGCGGCGCCGGCGGCGACTCCCGCACGATCCCGCGCACGAGGTCGCTCATGCGCACCATCAGGCGACCCCCACCATGTCCTTGATGACCTCGGCCACGATCTTTTCGCCGATCTCCTTCACGCGCTTGGTGTAGCCGACGAGCAGCGCGACGTCGCAGAGGTTGTTGATCTCGCGCGGCGTGCCGCGCGTGAAGTCGAAGATCAGCTTGATCGCCTCTTCGCTGAAGATCGGCGTGGTGCGGTTGGCCATCTTCAGCCGGTGCGCCACGTAGGCGGCCGTGTGCGTGTAGTCCAGCGTGTTGAGGTGGTAGCGGATCGTGATGCGCTGGTCGAGGTGCTTGAGCCGCCGCACGCGCTCGCGCAGCTCCGGCGAGCCGATGAGCAGCAGCGTGACCAGGAAGCGGTCGTCCGTCTGGAAGTTCATCAGCAGGCGGACTTCCTCGAAGACGGCGTCGTCCGCGATGAGCTGCGCCTCGTCCACGATGATGACCGTGTCGCGCCCGTCGCGGTAGTTGCGGAAGAAGACGTCGTTGAGCAGGTGGAGCAGCTCGGACTTGCTCTTCTCCTTCGACTCGACGCCCAGCTGAAAGAGCGCCTCGCGCAGGAAGTCGGTGGCGTTCCAGCTCGGGTTCGTCAGCAGCCCGATCTCGTAGCGCTCGGCCTCCAGCCGCTGGATCAGCGCGCGCGAGAGCGTGGTCTTGCCGCAGCCGTACTCGCCGGTGAGCATCCCGCAGCCCTTCCGGTGGCGCACGGTGTACACGAGGCGGACGAGCGCCTCCTCGTGCTCGGGCGACAGGTAGAAGAACTTCGGGTTCGGGGAGTTGTCGAAGGGCGGCTCGCTCAGCTCCCAGTAGGCTTCGTACATGGGCTACCTGCTCGACCCGTTCGTGAGCGGGCCGTTGAACAGGACGAAGATCCCCGTGTACGCGGTGACCAGGCTCGCGACGAGGGTGGCGATGGTGACGTAGTCCTGCCACCACTTCACCGCGACCTCGGGCACCGTCACCACCGCGCCGGGCTCGAGCGGCGGCGCCTCCGCCATCGCATAGGTGCGGCCGTTGCGGAACGTCACCGTGGCCGCCTTGACCTTCGCGCGCGCGCTCGGGCCGCCGGCCGCGGCGAGATACTCGCGCGGCGTGAGGTCGGGCCGGAAGTCCTGGGCGCCCGGGGTCTTCACCTCGCCCACGACGTAGACCTTGTCCTCGAACACCGGCAGCACGACGACGTCGCCGTTCTGGATCGGGATGTTCTGCGTCTCGTCCTTCTCGACGAGGAGCCGGTGCAGGTCGAGGGGGATGCGCTGGGCGGGCCCGGCGTCGGAGCGGTCCACGAAGGCCAATCGCAGATCCGCGAAGGCGGCCACGCCGCCGGCCTTCACCACGACGTCGCGTACGCGCTCGCCGCGGGCCAGCTCGAAGCGCTGGACGACCGTCGGCTTGCCCTGCGTCTGCGTCTTGCCGCTGTCGGCGGTGCCGTTGAAGGCGCCGCGCACCTCGACCACGTCCTGGATGCTGGTGAGGGGCGGCACGTAGAGCGCGTCGCCGGCCTGCAGCGGAACGTCGGCGGCGGCGCTCACGGCGCGCAGGTCGAGCGACGTCGCCTCCTTGCGTCCGTCGGCGCCGACGCGCGTGAGGCGCGCCTCGGAGGCCGCGCCGGCGACGCTGACGCCGCCCGTCAGCTCGAGCAGCTCGCTCAGCGAGCCGCCGGGCCCGAGCTCGTATTCGCCGGGGCGGCGCACCGCGCCGGTGAGGGTGACAGGGGCCACGCGCGGCGGCACGTTGATGCGCATGCCCTCCTGGACGAACGGGTTCTGTGTGATGTCGCCCTTGAGCTCGAAGAGCAGGAGGTCGATCTCCGTCCTCTGACCGGCGCGCGTGACCTGCACGTGACGCGCGCTGCCGCGCGGCGTGATGCCGCCCGTGGTGAGAATGATCTCGTGCAGCCGTTGCGTGGCGAGCACCTGCAGCGTGCCGGGCCGCTCCACCTCGCCCGAGACGACCACCTCGAACGAGCGCGGCGAGATCACGGCGATGCTCACGTCCGCGTAGCGGAAGACCCCCCGCGCGCGGTCAGTGATCGTCCGATTCGCCTCCAGGAGCGGGAGCCCCGCCACCTTGATCGTGCCCAGCGGGGGCAGCGCGATCGCGCCCTCCGGATCGACGACGATCTGTACGCGCGTGACGTCGAGCCGGCCGACGATCTGCACGTCGAGCACATCGCCCGGACCGAGGCGATAATCCGGTCCGGCGATGCTGCGCGCCTGCTGGCCGAGGTACAGGTCCCCGCGGCCGGGCGCGAGCGGCGCGAAGGCGCCGGGCGTGCGCGGCGTCTGGGGGGTCGGCGGCGTCTGCGGGACCCCGGGCGGCGGCGCCCCGGGCATGGGCTGGGCGGAGGCCAGCGTGGGCGCCAGGAGACAAACAACCAGGGCGAGACTGATGGATTTACGTGACAATCGCTTCACGGAATCGCTGGACAATTGACGTCCAATGCAACATTTTCCCTTTTCCGCTCAACGGGCGTCAAGGAAAAAGGGTAGACTTTCTCATAGGTTTTGCAATAGCTGCCCGGAGGTATGGCGAAAAAAACGATGACTCCGCAGACCGTCCGTTCCGTGCTGGCCGCCTCGGTGCTTTTTGCCTTTGCCGGCGCTGGTTTCGCCCTCTACGCCGTGCTCACGCGATCCGCCGATTCTCGCAAGGCGGCGGCGCCGGCCCCGATCGCCACCGCGGACGCGCTCCAGTCGGCCTTCGTGAGCGTGGCGGATCGCGTCCGGCCCGCGGTCGTGCACATTGGCACGCTGCAGGTCGCGCGGGGCCGGCGGCCCCCGATGATCCCCGGTCCCAAGGGCGACGATCCGTTCTTCAAGGACTTCTTCGACCAGTTCTTCGGCCGCGGCCCCGGCCGGCGCGAGGAGTTCCAGACGCCCGGCCTCGGCTCGGGCGTCATCGTGGACAAGCGCGGCTACGTGCTGACCAACTTCCACGTCGTGCGGGGGGCCGACGCGGTGACCGTGCGCCTCGCCGACAAGCAGGAGTTCCGCGGCCGCATCGTCGGCACGGACTCCAAGACCGACATCGCGATCATCAAGTTCGACGCGCCCGTCGACGTGCGGGTGGCGACGCTCGGCAACTCCGACGCCCTGCGCGTCGGCGAGTGGGCGATCGCGATTGGCAACCCGTTCGGGCTCGATCAGACGGTCACCGTCGGCGTCGTGAGCGCGACGGGACGTGCCGACGTGGGCATCGCGACCTACGAGAACTTCATCCAGACCGACGCGTCGATCAACCCGGGTAACTCGGGCGGCCCGCTCGTGAACCTGCGCGGCGAGGTGATCGGGATCAACACCGCCATCGTCGCCACCGGCCAGGGCATCGGCTTCGCGATCCCCGCCAACATGGTCAAGCGCGTCACCGCGCAGCTCATCGACCGCGGGCGCGTGCAGCGCGGCTGGATCGGCGTCGCGCTCCAGCCGATGTCGGCCGAGCTCGCGCAGGCGATGGGGCTTACGGACACCAAGGGCGCCATCGTCGCGCGCGTCTACCCGGGCAGTCCCGCGGAGACGGCGGGGCTCGCGCAGAACGACGTCATCGTGGGCTTCGACGGCACGCCCGTCGAGGACTACCACCAGCTGCAGCGGATGTCGTCCGAGGCGGAGGTCGGCCGCAAGGTGAAGGTCGACCTGGTGCGCCGCCGCGAGAAAAAGACCGTCGAGCTCAGAGTCGCGGAGGCGCCCGACACCGGCCCCACCGCCGAGACCCGCCCCAAGTAACGCCGGGACCGGTCGTAGCGCCGGAAGGAACGCTATGAGCGCCCGAACGCTAGTAGCGCCGGAATGGCCGTAGCGTCGGAACGGTAGTCGCCGGAACGGCTGTCACTGCCGGACCGGTCGTAGCCGACTGGGGGGTATGGGGGGCCATTTCTGGGCCCCCCATCTCTTTTGTGCTACGCCACAAACGGAGGAATCGGGGGGATTTCCAGCTGCTGCGTCCGTACATCTTTGACCCCCGGCACCGAGCGCGCGACCTCGACGGCGCGGTCCAGCGCGGCGGTGCCCTCGAGCGTGACGACGCCGTCCTGCGCCTCCACCGTGATGCGGTAGCGGCGCGTCTCGGGGTTGGTCGCCAGCGCCACCTGCACGCGTGAGGCGAGGGCGCGCGAGGCGACGAGCCGGCGGCCGGTCTCCGTCGTCGTCATCTCGGGGCGGCGCACGACGGTGTGGATCATCTCGACGGCGGCGTCGTGGGTGACCCGCTCGGTGTTGATGATCAGCTCGTAGAGCATCGGGTCGTTGATGTCCACCTCGTACAGGTAGCGCATCCGCCCGGCCTTCTCGGTGTCGTCACGGCGCACGAAGTCGGCCGCCGCGCGCTGGTTCGGCGTCTCGCCGGTCATGGCCGCCACGCGCTTGATCCACTGCTTCACGCGATGCTCGAACGGCGCGATGAGGCGCAGCCGCAGCACGTGGGGCACGCCGCGCAGCAGCCACTGGCCGCCGCCGCGCATGAACACCGCGTTGTCCAGCTCGGCCAGCTCGAGGAGCGTCGTCTGCAGCACGGTGATGTGGTGGCGCGTCTCGGCGTCGAAGCGCTCGAAGATCGTCGGCTTGGACTCGTCCAGGTGCGACAGGCGCTCCTCGGCGAGGCCGTACCGGCGTCCGGCGTCCTGCAAGAGCTCCTGGTCGACGTACCGGAAGCCGCACTTCTGGCCGAGCGCCATGCCGATCTCCGGACCGCCTGCGCCCATCTGGGTGGAGACGACGATAATGGCCATGGGTCACCCCCGCCGATATTTGTCCCGGACGGCCGTCGGCGCGATCGCGATGCGCTTACCGGCGACGTCCTCCAGGATGTACACCTCATCCGTGAGCGAACCGCTGGCGAACACCTCGAAGACGTCGAGCGCGGCCTCGAGCGTGCTGTCGGGCCGCTCGGCCATCATCGCGTCCACCGCGGACACCGCGAGCCTCGCCATGCTGTCCTCCGCGAAGTGGCGGCAAGAATAGCCGACGTCCCCGACGTGCGCAACGGGCGTCCCTACCCCGCGCGCCGGTCGACCGTGCGGTCGATGGGCGGGGGCGCGGCCGCCGCGAGCGGCGGACGGTCGAACGTGGGGACGAACGAGTACGCGGGCCACGGTCCCGTCGGCACGACGGCCACGCCGACCGCGCGCGAGGCCACCGGCGCGATGCGCGCCAGGAAGTCGGCCAGCTCGGCGCGCGGTAGCAGGAACGCCACCGACGCCACCACGTTGCCCGCGGTCCCCGCGGGCCGGTACCGCCACTGCGCGAGCGCCGCGCGCTCGACGATCTGGTCGGCGAGCTCGTGCAGGCGCCGCTCGTCGGCGGCGTCGCGGGTCGCGTCCACGGGCGCCGCCGCGGCGGGGGCGGTGTCGAGCCGCAGCAGCTTGACGCTCATCTCCACACAGCCGCGCACGCTCGCGAGCGCGCCGTCCAGCGCGGGCCGCTCGCGCGCGAGCCAGCCGTCGACGTCGGCGGCGAGCAGCGCGGTGCCGTACCGGAAGGGCACGAGCCCGTCGGCGTCGAGCGCGGAGGCGACCACGTCGTGATGGAGGGCGAGCGTGGTGGGGCTCGCCGGCGGGATGATCGGGCCGGCGCTGGACAGGATCACGAGGCCGGTGACCGCGCGCCGCTCGACGCGCTCGCCGACCACGGGTGGCGGCGGCCGCCAGCCGTGCGGCAGCCCTTCGACGACGGCGTACAGGTACTGCAGCAACATCCCCGCTCCTGCGCCCCCGCGGCGGGGGCCGATGGTCGGGTTCGGCCGAGTGGCCCGAGCGTACGGAGGGCGCGGTCCGTCGTCAAGTGTCGTGCGATAATCGGCGGGCCGTGCAGCGATTTCGCCGTCTCATCGCTGCCGTCGGCGTCGCGATGCTCGCGACGCTCGCCGGCCCGGCGCTGGCCGGACGCCTGGCAGTGGCGCTGCCCGCCGACGTCCCCCCGGCCATCCGCGCCCGCCTCGCGCACGTCATCGATCAGGCCTCCCTGTCCACGCGCGTGCAGGGCGAGTCGTTCGTCGCGCGGCGCGACGTCTTCGAATACCTCGTCGAGCACCCGGAATTCGCCACCCACGTGACCCAGGCGCTCAAGGTCGCGCGCTACCGGATCTGGCGGACACCCGGCGGTCTCATGCTCGACGACGGCTGGGGCGCGGTGGGCGCGCTGGAGATCGTCTACGGCGCGCCGGGGCTGCGCGTGATGTACGCGAAGGGCGAGTACCACCAGGCGATCCTGCCGAACATCCGCGGGCAGGCCGTGGTGACGATCGACTGGACGGTGACGCCCGCGCCCGACGGTAAGAACCTCATCGCGCCGAGCGTGGGCGCCTTCGTCAAGCTCGACAGCCGCGTGCTGTCCGCCGCCAGCGCGCTCGCGGGCTCGATCGCCGCCGCCAAGGCGGAGAAGGAAGCCTCGCGCCTCGTGCGGGTGTTCGCGAAGACGACGCGCGCGATCAACGACAATCCGGGCGCCGTGCTCGAGGCCCTGCGGCATCGCGCCGGAACGCCGCCGCGCGAGCTCGAGGAGTTCGGCCGGCTCCTCAGCGTGCCGGCCGCGAGCGCGGCGCCGGCGCCGCGCTGAGCCGCGCCAGCTCGGCTCGCGCGCGCGCCAGGCGCCCCCGCGCGTCGGGATGCTCGGGGCGCTTGGCGAGGAACGCGGCGGCCGCCTCCGCGAGCCCGGCCCAGTCTCGCCGGCCCTCCAGCGCCTCCCACAGGTCGAAGTGCGCGCGCGCCACCTCGAAGTTGAGCGCGAGCGCGGCGCGGGCCGCCTGCTCCGCCTCCTCGTAACGCCCGCCCGTCAGCAGGACGCCGGGCAGGGCCGCGCGCGCCGTCAGCGAGTCGGGCTTGAGGCGGATCGCCTCGCGGTAGGCGCGCTCGGCGTCCTCGAGCCGTCCCTGCTCGACGCACATCTCGCCCAGGTCGCAGAGCGCGCGCACGTAATCGGGCTTCAGACGGATCGCGCGGGTGAACGCGGCCTCCGCCTCCGCGGCGCGGCCCTGCCAGTACAGCGACACGCCGAGCCCGCGATGGAGCGCGGGATGGTCGGCGACGACGAGCGCCTCGCGATACGCCGCCTCCGCTTCCGCGTGGCGCCCCTGGCGGCCGAGGCCGAGCGCGAAGTTGGCGCGCGCGCGGACGCTGGTCGGATCGACGCGCACGGCCTCCCGCAGCACGGCCTCGGCGTCGGTGTGGCGGCCCTGGCGTCCGAGCGCGACGCCGAGCTCGTAGAGCAGGTCGCCGTCGTCGGGACGGCCGGCGACGGCCCGCCGCAGCTCCGCTTCCGCCTCCGCGTAGCGCCCGAGCGCGCCGAGCGCGAGCCCGCGCCCGGCGTGGAGATCAACGTCGCCGGGACGCAGGCGCAGCGCCTGCTCGTAGACCTCGGCTTCCTCGGTCCGGCGCCCCTGCCGTCGCAGACCGCCCGCGAGCGCCACGTGCGCGGCCACGAACGTCGGGCGGCGGCGCAGAGCCTCGCGCAGCGCGGCCACCCCCTCCTCGTACCGCCCCTGGCGCTCGAGGGTCACGCCGAGGTGATACCAGCCACGCGCGTCGTCGGGCGCCACGCGCAGCGCCTCGCGGAACGCGTGCGCGGCCTCGACGTAGTGGCGGCGCCGGCGAAGGTTGCGGCCGAGCGCGACGAGCACGCGCGCGTCGTCCGGGCGACGGCGCGCCGCTTCCCGGTAGGCGGCCGACGCGTCGGCCAGCCGGCCCGCGCGCTCGAGCGCGACGCCGAGCCCCAGGTACGCGCGCGGGTCGGCGGGCGCGGCGCCGATCGCCTCGCGATAGGCCGCGGCCGCGTCGTTGAAGTGTCCCTGGTCGAGGAGCGCGCCGCCGAGGGCCAGCGCCACGGGGCCCGGCGCCGGCGCGGCGGTCGCGCGAAGCGCGTCGGCGGCGTCGGCGGGGCGCCGCTGCCGGCGCAGCACGCGCGCGAGCGTCTCGCGCGCGAGCGGATCGTCGGGGCGCCGCGCCAGGACGGCGCGCGTCGCCGCCTCGGCGCCCTCCCAATCTTGAAGGCGCTCGAGCGCCCACGCGAGGTTGAGGCCGGCGCGCGCGTGGTCGGGACGCGCGCGCAGCACCTCGCGAAAGGCCTCGGCCGCCTCGCGATCGCGGCCCTGCTCGAAGAGCACGCCGCCGAGCGCCTCGTGCGCGGAGACGGCGCCCGGCGCCAGCGCCACCGCCGCGCGCGCCTCGGTCTCGGCGTCGGCGGCGCAGCGCAGGCGGCGGAGGACGACGACGAGATCGAGTCGGGCCGTGAGGTCGTCGGGCCGCGCCGCGATCGCCTCGCGGAGGGCGGCGGCGGCGTCCGCGAACCGGCCGCGGCGCGCCTGCGCGCGCGCGCGCTCGCGACACGACTCGAAGCGGTCCATCATCCCGGCAGGCACCTCGTGATGGCCGCGGGCGGCGGTCAGCGTGCCGGCCGCGGCCGATCGAAGATCGCCGCGATCATGTGATCGAGGTAGCGGAAGTCGAACGGCTTGGGCACGTAGCCGAAGGCGCCCGTTTTGAGCGCGTCGGCGGCGAGCGAGATCTGCTCGTTGGCGGTGACCATGATCACGGGAATGCTCTCGTCGATCTTCTTGATGTCCTTGAGCACCTCGACGCCGTTCATCCGCGGCATGTTGATGTCGAGCAGGACGACGTCGGGTCGCCCGCGCAGCACGGCCGTGAGCGCGTCGGTGCCGTTCATCGCCGTCTCGATGTCGTAGGTGGGCTTGAAGTGCTCGCTGAGCACCTCGATGATCAGCGGCTCGTCGTCCACGATGAGGATGCGCTTGCGCGGCGTCGCCATGCTTCCCCCCTCAGCGCGGCCCGCGCGATTTCGGGCCGAGCAGGATGACGCCGAGCGCCACCATCGCCCACGTCTCGCTCGACGCGAACGTCCGCGCGAGCCGCTGGCGGCGGTAGCGCCGCCGGGCTTCGAGCCGGCGGGGACTGGCGGGGAGCGTCGGACCGCGACCCACGGCGGGAATCGTAGCACAACGCCGCCCGTGCTAGAGTCGGCGACGGGACGCTCACACAAGGAGGGCGCTCGATGGGCATCGGCGGGTGGATCTTCCTCGCGGTCGTCGTCGCCGTGGTCGTCTGGGTGATGGCGATGTACAACGGGCTCGTCACCCTGCGCAACCGCTTCCGCAACGCGTTCTCGCAGATCGACGTCCAGCTCAAGCGCCGCTACGACCTCATTCCCAACCTGGTGGAGACGGCCAAGGGGTACATGGCGCACGAGCGCCAGACGCTGGACGCCGTCATCGCGGCGCGCGCGGGGGCCGTGCAGGCCGCGCAACGCGCCGCCGGCGCCCCGGGCGGCGCCGAGGCGATGCGCGGGCTCGCGCAGGCGGAGGCGGGGCTGGCGGGCGCGCTCGGCCGGCTCTTCGCGGTGGTCGAGGCCTACCCGCAGCTCAAGGCGAACGAGAACATGCTGGCGCTCCAGGAAGAGCTGACGAGCACCGAGAACCGCATCGCGTTTTCGCGGCAGGGCTACAACGACTCCGTCATGGAGTACAACATCCGCCGCGAGACGTTCCCGGCGAACCTCATCGCCAACCTCTTCGCCTTCACGCAGGCCGAGCAGCTGCAATCGACCGAGAGCCCGGAGGAGCGCAAGACGCCGCGCGTCTCCTTCAGCTGACGTCGTGGCCGTGACGTTCTTCGAGCACCAGGCGCGGGCGCGGCGGAGCACCTCGCTCCTCGTCGTGCTGTTCGCGCTCGCCGTCGGCGGCGTCGTCCTCGCCGTCAACCTGGTCGTGCCGCTCGCCCTGTACGTGGGCGCGCGCGGATTCATCACGCCGTCGGCCGGGCTGTACGTCGGCCTGACCGTGGTGACGCTGGCCGTGATCGGCATTCGCACGCTGGTCGGCGTGCTCCAGATGCGGGGCGGCGGCGACGCGGTGGCCCAGCTGGCCGGCGGCGTGCGGGTGGAGCGCGGCACGCGCGACGCCGACGAGCGCCGGCTCCTGAACGTCGTCGACGAGATGGCCATCGCCTCCGGCGTCTCGGTGCCCCACGTGTACGTCCTGCGCGGCGAGCGCGGCATCAACGCCTTCGCCGCGGGCTACAGCCCCAACGAGGCGGTGGTGGCCGTCACCGAGGGCACCGCGCGCACGCTGACGCGCGACGAGCTGCAGGGCGTGGTGGCGCACGAGTTCAGCCACGTCCTCAACGGCGACATGCGGCTCAGCGTGCAGATGATCGGCGTGCTCGCCGGCATCCTGTTCATCGGCGAGGTCGGCAACTTCCTGCTCCGCACGCGGAGCGGCGGCGACGACCGCCGCCGCGGCGGCGGCATCGTGTTCGTCGGCGCGGCGCTGCTGATCATCGGCTACGCCGGCCTCTTCTTCGGCCGGCTCATCAAGGCGGCGGTGTCGCGCCAGCGCGAGTTCCTCGCCGACGCCTCCTCGGTGCAGTTCACGCGCAACCCCGAGGGCATCGCGGGCGCGCTCGCGACCATCAGCGCCGAGCCGGGCAGCTCGCTCGTCACCAGCCGCCGCGCCGAGACGCTCAGCCACATGTTCTTCGCCGCCGGCGTCAGCATGTGGTTCGAGTCGTTGTTCGCGACCCATCCCCCGCTGCTCGAGCGCCTCGCGCGGATCGACCGTCGCTTCAATCCGATCGAGTACCTCAAGCGGCGGCGCCCGCGCGCCACCGAGCCGCTGGAGACGGTCGCGGCCGTCGCGCCGACGGCGCGACCCGCGCCGATGCCCGCGGCGGCCGCCCCGCTGGCCGCCGCGCCCGACGCTCGCGCCGCCCGCGTCGCGGGCGTGCTCGGCTCGGTCGGCCGCGTGACGCCCTCCCACGTGCAGTACGCGAGCGCGGTGCTCGAGAACCTGCCGGCGGCCGTGAACGAGGCGGTCGCCGATGCCGAGGGCGCCGGCGCGCTGGTGCTGGCCCTCGCGCTGAGCGACGACGAGCTGGCGCGCAAGCAGCAGCTGGCGCTGCTGGAGGCGGCGGGGGCGGAGGCGCTCGCGCGCCGCGCCGACGCGCTGTCTGGGCAGACGCGCGGGCTGGCCGTGGAGGCGCGGCTGCCCGTGGTGGCGCTCGCGGGGCCGTCGCTGCGCCGCCTCGATGCAGCCGCGCGCGAGACGCTGTCGCGCCAGCTGCAGATGCTCGTCGAGGCGGATCAGCGGATCACGCTGGAAGAGTCCGTGCTGCTGACGCTGGCGCGCCGCCAGCTGGCGCCGACGGTCGGCCGCAACGTGCCCGTGCGCTTCCGCTCCATCCGCGAGGTGCCCGACGACGCGCGGCTCGTGCTCTCGGTGCTGGCCCACGCCGGCAGCGGCGACACCGCGGCGGCGTTCGCCCGCGGCATGGGCGCGCTGGACCTGCCGGAGGCGCGGCCGCTGCCGCGCGAGGCGATGGAGTTCGCGAAGGTGGGCGAGGCGCTCGGCCGGCTCGCCACGCTCGCGCCGTTCGTGAAGGGCCGCCTGCTCGAGGCGTGCGTGGAAACCGTGATCGCGGACGCGACGGTGTCGGTCGTGGAGGCGGAGATGCTGCGCGCGGTGGCGGCGGCGCTCGACTGCCCCGTCCCGCCGATCCTCGCGCGCTGAGGTACCATGCCGCGTAGCGAGGAGAGCCCGATGGCGTTCGCCCCGGAGCACGACGTCCCGATCCCGTACATGCAGCGCACGCGCGACTATTACCTGAAGCTCGGCTACGCCGCGTATCGGTGGGCTCACTTCGACGAGGCGCCGTTCACGCCGCTGCGCGAGCCGCTGGCGCAGTCGCGCCTGGCGCTGATCACGACGGCCGCGCCCTACCAGCCGGGCGTGGGCGATCAGGGACCGGGCGCGCTCTACAACGCCGCCGCAAAGTTCTACAAGGTCTACTCCGAGGCCAGCGACACGGTGCCCGATCTGCGCATCTCGCACGTCGGCTACGACCGGGTCCACACGAAGGCCGAGGATCCGAACACCTGGTTGCCGCTCGCGCAGCTGCAGCAGGCGGTGAAGGCGGGACGGATCGGCGCGCTGACCCCGCGGCTGCACGGCGCGCCGACGAACCGGAGCCAGCGGGTGACGATCGAGACGGACGCGCCGGAGCTGTTGCGACGCTGCCGGGACGACGGCGCGGACGCCGTCCTCCTCGTCCCCAGCTGACCCGTCTGTCACCAGACCGTGAGTCTGGTCGCGCGGCACCTCGAGGCCAACGGCCTCCCCACCGTGATCATGGGCTGCGCCAAGGACATCGTGGAGCACTGCGGCGTGCCGCGCTTCCTCTTCAGCGACTTCCCGCTCGGCAACTCCGCCGGACGCCCGTTCGACGTCGAGTCGCAGGCGCTCACGCTGCAGCTGGCGCTGCGCGTGCTGGAGACGGCGCCGGCGTCGCGCACCACGGTGCAGTCGCCGCTGCGCTGGCAGGACGACGCCTCGTGGAAGCTCGACTTCTCGAACCTCGACCGGATGACGCCCGAGCAGATCGCCGAGCGGCGCCGCGAGTTCGACGAGATCAAGGCCATCGCGAAGACGAAGCGCGACGGGGCCTAGGCCACACGTGACCAAGCCCTTCGCCGGCGTCCGCATCCTCGACTTCACCCGCTATCTCGCGGGCCCGTACGGAACTTACCAGCTGGCGCTGCTCGGCGCCGACGTGGTCAAGATCGAATCGCACGAGGGCGACGAGTCGCGCCACCTGCTGATCAGCAAGCAATGGGCGGATCGCAAGATGGCCTCCTCGTTCCTCGCGGTGAACGCCAACAAGCGCAGCATCACGCTGGATCTGCGGAAGCCGGCGGCCGTCGAGGTCGTCAAGCGGCTGGTGACCCGCGCCGACGTCGTGTGGGAGAACTTCCGGCCCGGGGTCATGGACCGCCTGGGGCTCGGCTACGAGACGCTGGCGGCCATCAACCCGCGGCTCGTCTACTGCGCCGTCTCCGGCTTCGGTCACACGGGCCCGGAGCGCACGACGGCAGCCTTCGACGGCAAGCTGCAGGCGATGTCCGGGATCATGTCGATCACCGGCGAGCCCGCGGGCGGGCCGATGCGCGCGGGGTTCGCGATCTGCGACACCATCGGCGGCATGACGTCGGCGCTGGCCGTCTCGAGCGCGCTCTACCAGCGCACGCACACCGGCCGCGGCCAGTTCGTGGACGTCGCCATGCTCGACGCCGCCCTCGCCTTCCTTCCCGGGCCGGTCTCCGAGTACACCGTCGCGGGCATCGAGCAGAAGCAGATCGGCAACGGCTCGGTGAGCCGCAAGCCGACGGCGAGCCGCTTCCGCGCGGGGGACGGCTATCTCGTCCTGGCCGTGCTGACAGAAAAGCAGTTCACGAGCCTCATGCGCACGCTGGGCCGCGCCGACGCGCTCGAGGATCCGCGGTTCAAGGACTGGCGGGCGCGCACGGACAACGAGCCCGCGCTGCGCGAGGTGATCGAGACCGCGCTGGCCAAGGACGATCCGAAGTCCTGGGAAGCGCGGCTCACCGCCGCCGACGTGCCGTGCGCCACCGTGTGGAAGATCGACGAGATCACGAAGCACCCGCAGCTGGAGTCCCGCGACGTGCTGCAGACCATCGACTCGCGCTACGGGCCGATGCGCCTGGTGGGCGCGGGGTTCCGGCTGGCGCATGGCGGCCCCGGCATCGAGCGGGAGCCGCCGACCCTCGGTGAGCACACCGACGAGATCCTCGGCGAAGCGGGTTACGAGCCGGCGGAGATCGCGCGCTTGCGGCGGGACGCGGTCGTCTGAGCTCCTGACATTCTCGCGAGTCTCAGGAGCCCGGGACCTCTCTGTACGTTCCCGGCTTCACGAACCAGTTCTGCGGGACGGTGCCGCCCCCGTTGCGGACGGACGGGCAGTTGTAGCTGATCGGGGCGTTGCCGACGTCGTCCGTATCGACGTTCGTCGAGGCCGTGTCCACGCGGTTCGTCGAGATCACCGCGCCCGTGATGCTGCCGCCGCCCGAGCCGTGCAGCGTCACGTCGTTCTGCGCGTAGAGCAGCCCGTTCATCGTGACGTTGCCGCTGACATGAATGGACCCCGCGACCACGATCCAGCCGTTCCAGCCGGCGCCCCAGTTACCGTGAACGTCCACGGTGATCAGGTCGCTGTTGGGCGAGCTGTTCGTCAGCGCGTTGCCGGAGGGCGTGTCGACGAAGATGATGCCGTTCGGAGGCGGCGAGCTCCAGTGCTGGTCCCCCTGGTAATACGTCCCGTTCGCCTTCGCGAGCGACTTCAGGGTGAGGATGTCGCTGTCGCTGAAGAGGAAATTGCTGAAGTTGGAGGTCGGCTGGTTCGGAGCCGTGTCCGATCCGCCCACCGGGCCCGTGATGCTCGGGTGGCCGTTCGTGTTGACCGGCCCCTGCGAGTACGCGGCCGCGGTCGGGTTGACGCCGGCGCAATACTGCGCGCCGTTGGCGAGGCTGGCGGTGATCGACGCGGAGCCGCCGACCTGGATCTCGGTATTCGTCAACGGCGGCTGCTCGCCGCCCGCGCACACCGCGCAGGGCGGATCCAGGAACTTCACCCGGGTCACCGTCGTCTGGATCTTCTTGATCGCGATCGGGTTGACGTTGTTGGGCACGTAGCCGACGGCGGTGATCGTGCGCTCGTTCGAGGCGGCGCCGGGGGCGACCGTGACGATGAATCCGCCGACGCCCATGGCCACGTACGTCGAGCCGTCGTACAGCGCCGGCAGCGGCGCCGGCAGCGGGTCGGTCAGCGTGCCGAGCGTGCCCGGAGACGTCGCGCCTTTCGACAGCGCCCAGAGCGCGCGCTCGACG
>Ga0137403_10004175_pt1 | contig 17077 bp, 17 predicted proteins | sample CZOMad2_1_16fung_FD_122057 | JGI IMG/M metagenome (GOLD analysis project Ga0137403, IMG submission 122057) | Vadose zone soil fungal communities from Angelo Coast Range Reserve, California, USA - CZOMad2_1_16fungal (Hybrid Assembly) | ecosystem: Environmental > Terrestrial > Soil > Vadose zone...
TGATACGCCGGGGCCTTGAGGAAGCTCACCGCCGGCAGATGCCCCGCCTCCGCCGCGGCCCAAAAGTCGCTGAGATCGTACTGGTGATTGGCCTGATCGCCCTGGCCGATCAGCTCGACTGACGTGGGGGGCAGGTGATGGGGGTTGGCGGTCGACGCGTAGTACTGGAACGGCTCATGATGCGGGACGTAATCCTGCTTCGGCTTGCCGTTGCTGCCCGTATGCGCGGTCGCGCAGGTCACCGGGTTGGTCGAGGAGGGCGTGAAGCCGCCCTGGAACCACCCCCAGGTGACCCCCTTGGCGTTCAGCAGGTCGCCCACGTTCTTGCCCGTCATCTGCACCGTTTCCCGCGTGGAGCAGTCATCGAAGACGGGCTGGGGATCGCCGATCACCGAGCCGTCCACCACATCCTGGCGGATGTCGCCGGTGCCCCCGTCGAGGGCCCCATAGGTCTGGCCGGCGATGAGGTTCAAGGCCCCCGGGGTCGACGGGCCGAAGGTGGTATTGAAGGCGTTGTCGCTCATGGCGAAGTGCTGCGCATAATTCCATAAAGCGGTGACGGTGTTGCCATCGAAATAGCCCATGACGAGGCTCGGGCCGAGGCCGTAGTCCGCGCAGGGACTGGCGGCGGTGCGGCCCACCCCGGTGAACTCGACGAATTGATCCATGAGCCCGGCATGGAAGGCCTGCTGCTCCGCCAGGTACTCATGGTTCTGATCGCAGGTGACGGCCTGGGCGCGCTCGAGGCGGAAGGGGGGCGCGGCGTTCGGGTTGTGCGTGAGGAGACTGCCGGTCAGACCGTTCACCGAGGGCGTGCCGGGCTTCGCCGCAAAGACCGGCTCGTTGGGCGGGTTCACGGCGTGCGGATAGGTCGCGAAGTAGTGATCGAACGAGACGTTCTCCTGAAAGATGACGATCAGGTGCTCAATCGGGGTGGTCGTAGGGCCGGCGCCGCTCGCGCGGCCCATGGCCCCGAGCATCACGGCCGTCGCCACGGCCATCACCATCACCCCGGTGGGCTGCCCACGCGGCGAGAACCTCATGGCGGTATCCTCCTCTCTGACTGGTCGGGACCGTGTGCAAGGACGGCCAGCTATCGGTGAGGAGGAAGGATAGAGCGGGCATGTAACGGCGGAGTCACCGCGGTGTAAATTCTCTGTAAGGCGTCCCAGATGGGTCATCGCCCCAATCTTTGCGGACCACAGGAGGGCATTGTCAAATTAACGGCTCTTGAGGCGATCACTGGGTCCAGAAGCCAGAGGATGACACTCCACTCGTCACTTACGCAGCGAGGACCGTGCCCGTGATCTCCTGCCATGTCTGGAATTGTTGTGCCAGCTGCTGGCAATACTCAGGGGCGGGAAGCCGGTGGGCATTGTCAACTTGTTGCTGAGCCCGGCTGAGTATGACATACTCCGGGCATGGATACTTCAACCCCCAGGTATAAGAACCACCGTTTTCCACCGGAAATCATCAGCCATGGTGTCTGGTTGTATTTCCGCCTTTGCCTCAGTGACCGCGACGTGGAAGAGCTCCTGTTCGCCCGGGGCATCCTCGTGACGTATGAAGCGATCCGGCAGTGGTGCCAGACGTTCGGGCAAGCGCCTGCCAATCATCTGCGCCACCGCCGGCCTCAGCCTGGGGATACGTGGCATCTCGATGAGGTCTTCCTGACGATTCGGGGCACACGCCACTATCTGTGGCGGGCCGTGGGTCAAAACGGGAATGTGCTCGATATCCTGGTGCAGCGCCGCCGCAACACAACAGCGGCCAAGAAGTTCTTTCGGAAGCTCCTCAAGGGCTGCCAATATGTCCCGCGGGGGCCTTGTCAACTTATTACCTGCGAACGGGATTATGAGACAGAAAGGTGCATGGCCACCTTGGCCCTCCAGGAGCAAGTGGCGGAAAATTTACTGTAAGACCACTTGAGGGAGATTTGCCTTCCTTAAAACAACGTCTTGGCAGTCTGAGAGTGTGTTGGCAAGAACGCGGTGTAGAAACCGTCGTAATGACGCTTTGAACAGTGTGGCCAAAAACCCCTGAAATTGCGTCATCGTAACCGATTGATTTTTCATACTCGTTTGAGCAGTAAGTGCCATGGCCAAAAGGTGCAGTTTATAGCCAGAGTCGTTACCGTAAATTTTCCGGCGTTTGCTCCTGTGAGGCCAGGCCCCTTGGTCTCACGCAATCCCGTCTGGCGCAAGGCTCCATGAAGAGGCATGTGCGGGAAAACCACTGGCAGGCTTCTGTGAGGGGGAGACTCACAACGGTGCAGGGTCGAAGACTGTGACACTCCCGGCACCGAAAGGCGGGAGCAACCGGGAATACAAAGCAGACCTACACACCGAAGGAGTACTCCCTACTCGACCGGGAACCCCGTCAAGGAAGTCCATGCGAGGCCAGTGGCTGTGCTTTCTGGCTCTTCTTCAGTTTCCGCCTCCAGATTCGCAACGGAATGATGGGACTCTCTTCGGTCAAGGCGTTCCACCGCGCGTTCAGATTCACGAGCCACTGGCCCTCACACAGTTCCTTCTTTAAATCGATCTCTCGCTTTAGAACCCCATACTGCCCACCAGCCTTATAGTGAATCGCAGCGCGCTTCTCATACCCTAAGAAGGCCTGAAGGGCGGCCAACACAGTGACAGACAAGCCTAGCCCTGATGCGACAAGTTTGGCATATGAGCCAAATATACCAAGTGTTTCAGCCTCCGTCACAATACTGCTCGCAGACACTGCGGACAAAATCACCAACGGAATCCCTGTCGCATAGTGATACCAGTTCAAGGAGGCGGCGGTATGGTAATGACTATCCTGGGTGCATTTCATGCTCATCCGCCAATAGTCCAACTCCTCTTAGCTGATCCGGACTGGGGACTGCTCAGCCGGTTCTGGCGGTCCGCCGTTCGCACTAGGGGTGTCTAAGTGTGCTACGAGCGTAGGTTCTGTTGTCATGAGTGTATCCCCTTCATCATGGCCAGGGACGTCATCGTCCGGAATGCATTGCTGTGCGCCTAAGCTAGCGCAAAGCGTCCCTCCAGTGGCACTGCTGCATCGATCTATGTCCATTGGATTAACGGCTTTCCGCTTCACAGGTTGCCCTAAGCAATACCCGTGCCGAGGCCCGCCATGGAGGTGCAATCCCTAGAACCATGGAGATGAGCAGTAGGAGCAGGTAGGCACAGCCACCACAAGCCATGGGGCAGAGATGAACACCGAACAGACGGTGGTAGCGGGGCAAGGCCAAAAGAGTCCGAAGTTTCAGGGAGTTCGGGGGTGCTCATTGTTGCAGACGGTGGTCAGTTCTATACGTCGGGAGCAACGAGACCATCAAAAAGCTGGTTCTCCCGCCATTTTGGTGAACGAGGTATGGCACTATACAATACCATCCATGCCATCTGGCAGGGCTTGGTCATTGCCGCGCGGTCTTGCTCGCACTGCCCCCTTGTTTCTTAGCAGAAAAGATGGCACATCTACGCGGCATACAGCAGGCGGGCTTTCAGCACATCAAGCTTGGCCCGCCCGTACATCTGGCGTTTGATGAGCTTCAGCCTGTTGATCTGCCCTTCAACTTGCCCATTACTCCATGCATACTGCAGCGCAGCGGCGACCGCCGCATAGTCCTGCCGAATCCCCGCCGCAAAACGCCGCATCTCTGGCACGGGGCTCTGCTCCGCGCTCTCCAGCCAGGTGGGTCACACCTCGGCGTGGCGCTCCCGGACCATCTTCTGGAAGATGTGCGCGAGGTCTCGCACCGCCTTGACATCTACGCTCAGCTCGCACAGATGCGTGAGGAACACTTCCTGCTCCGGGGAGAGGCCCCGTAGGGGCTGCAGGAGCCAGTGGGTGACACGACGGACCGACGGCTTTGCGAAGAGAGGCGCCGTCTGCCCCCATTGCGTCTGCTGGTCTGGGGTGAGCGCTTGTATCCGCTGTCGCAGCCGCGTGACATAGCGGCGGATCATCCGCGGTGTCCCCCCATAGCCTTGGGCGACGATCTCGCGCCACAACTGCGTGGGATTTTTACACCCCTCTACCCAACGCTGATGTAGATACGGCACGTACGGATCAAGCTGGCTGGGGAGGCGATACGGGGCACGCTCTGGGAAGACCTCAGCTCGGATGTACGTGTGAACTGTCGCATGGTGTAGGCCCAGTGCTTCAGCAATACCATCCTGCGAGATGCCCCGCCGATACAATTCCCGCACCTGACAGTATTGCGCATACCGTCTTTCGCGACTCCGCTGGACGTCCTTGGCGTCACGCGACGAGAGCAGGGCGACTGGCCCTCGCGTGTTGGCAGGGGCCAGCAACTGCTGTTCAATGACTTTTGTGGTAGCCTGTTCAATCATCGTCTGTCAAAGCTCGCCACAACATCCTGGGTCATCGTCACTTTTGGTGACAACGGGAGATGCCAGGCCTGGTTTCCTGGAACTGGGTGGCCGAATCGTGGTCACCAGGAGGCCTTCCCTGGCCACAACCACTGCACACCGCGGGTCACGACGGGGTCCACCGTCTCGTCTGGCTCCACGCGGATGATGACACCCACGGCCGACGCAGCGGCCTGCCGTACGCGGTCATGCATCCACAGACGCTGCTGAATCAAGCTCGCCGGTGGATGCGCCATATCCTAGGCGCGTGAGGCCCAGCCGGCCAGGGGATGCCAGGCCGGATGCGAGGGCGGCATGGTCACCACGCGGGCGGCGGTGCTCAGGTCATGGCGGGCGACCAGCGCCTACCGACGCTAGGCCACCTGCAGGATGCGCTGCCGGAGGAGTGCCACGCCGGCCCGGCCATAGCTCTGGCGCTTGAGGAGTTTCAGCCGATGAATCTGGCCTTCGGTGACGCCGTTGCTCCACTCGAGGGTGAGCCCCGCGATGATGGCCCGCAGGTCGTCCTGGAGCCCACGGGCGAAGCGAGCCAATGCCGCGACCCCACCGTCGATGGCCTCCGCCATCCAGGTCTCCAAGGCCTCGCCCCGACGTTCCCGGACGAGCGTCAACAAGGCCTGGCTCAGCGTATACGCTCGCGCGATGTGGGTAGCCACCTGGCAGAGCCAGTCCAGAGACGTCTGCACCTCCTTGGACCCCTTCGCCGCCGGGCAGACCATGGTGCAGGAGACCGCACGAGCGGAGGGGCCTTGGGGGCGGGTGTATGGGGACCCCTGGGACTCCGGCTGGTGTCCCGCGTCGGCGGCACGCCGCAGCTGGGTGATGAAGCGGCAGACCGTCCGAGCGGAGTGGGTGTAGCCCAGGGCCTGACTCTCGCGCCAGAGCTGCACACGATTGGCCTGGGTGTCGCGCCAGCGACGGATCAGGTAGGGGAGGTACGGGGTCAACACCCGCGCGGATGGTCGCCGCTGCAGCCGTCTGGGGCCGGGCGGCGTGTCGCGCCGGAGGTAGGCGTCGACGGTCGGGCGGCTAATGCCCAGCCGGCGCGCGATGGTGGCCAGCGGCGTCCCCTGCGCCCGGAGCGCGTGCACGGCGTCATCGATGGCGACCCAGCGGGCGTGCCGGGGCGGTGGCGCCGCCTCCTCCCGCGGCGCGGGCTTGGGGCTCCGACGCCGTCCCCGGTACATGGGCGTGATGGGTATCGGATCAGTGGGCCGCGTGAGCGCCATCGCCGTGCTGAGCGCGGCGGCCTGGAGTGCCGGTCGGTGGTCGATCAACAAGGCTTCCAGCGCCTGGCGGAGGTTCTGGACCAGGTGAAACCGATCCACCACTTGCACGGCTTGGGGCGCCCCCCGGCGAATCCCGTCGGCGTAGAGCTCGCTCCGGTCGCGACAGACGACGGTGATCGTCGGATGCTGGGCCAGCCAGACGGCAATGGTGGCGGCCGAGCGGTCTGGCAGGAGATCGACGACCCGATGGGTCGCCAGATCAACGAGGATGGTCCCATACCGATGGCCTCGCCGCCACGCCCACTCGTCCACGCCGACGCACTGCAGGGCCGGGGCCTGGGGGACCACGGCTGCGCGCACGAGTCTCAGCAGGGTGGCCGCACTCGTCGGCAACCGCAGGTGGGCCGCGAGCCGGGCGCCCGCATTCCCTCCTAGCGCCATGCCGATAGCCCGCAGGGCTGCAACCAGTCGACAGGTGCGCCGAGCAGACACGGCGACTAGCGCGGGCAGGCGCTCCGTGAAGATGCGTCGGGCGCATGTGGCCGTGCGGCACACGAATTTGCGGACCGTCAGCCGGATGCGCACCGAGAGGCTCCCCCAGGGGAGGTCCGTCAGGTGGCGCTGATACCGGCTATGCACCCTGGCCGAGGGCACAGCACACCATGGACAGCATGCGCTCGGGGCGGTCGTCGTGAGCTGAAGCTGGAGCGTCTCCGGCTCCACGGCCACGGCCTCGAGATGCACGGGGCACGTGGGTGGGAGCAGCGCCTTGAGCCATTGGGCAGCTGGATTAGCATTCATAGCTCATAATGTACATCCGGCATCACACGGTGTCACCCGCCTCACCAAATGTGACGATGACCCAGGATGTTGTGGCGAGCTTTGTTACGGGTGGGGAGGCTGCTTGACTGACAAAACTCTAGACGATCATGCGACGGCATCTTGAAACTCCACCGCGACGAAAAGCTGAGGTTGCTGTTTGTAGGAGCTTTTTGAGGCCTTTGCTGGTTCAGGATCGGCTCCAGCGGCTAAATGCCATCTGGTCACGAGCTCAGAACCTCGGCTGAGGGCCAGTTGCACCCAATTCCAGCCGATTTTCAGATAGCTCTGGCCTCGAAACCAATGGGGATCGACCCAACGACGTTTGCCCTGGTTGACGACCTCCGTGCCTTGTGCGACCAGATAGAGGGTCGTGATCGCCAGGACCAAGCAGAGGCGCTCCAGCGCCGTCGCCGAGCGGATGAGAGAAGACTCTAACTGGAAGCCATTCGATTTATCATCCAGAAAGTTCTCTTCGATGTCAAAACGCCGCCCATACTCTGCACAGGTCTGCACGTCAGTCGGCTCATCACTGGCCACGAACCAATATTCTGTGCCATCGTGGCGCCGAGCCAGAGCCAGCTGGACAGGACCATAACGCTGCGCAGTGATGTAGACCTGATGTACAAAGCGGGCTTCTCCTGGGGCCAAGGTGATGCGATTGGCCTTGCAGGGACGGCGGCCCGGAAGAACAATCCAACAACTTCTTTTGATACGAATGCGCCAGTGCCAATTCAATCGTCTCAGATGTTCCATCAGATGTGTACCCGCAACCCCACGATCAGCCAAAAAGACAACCGGGCACTGGAGGGGAAGCCGTGTCGCAGCCTAGTCCAAGACATCTTTGTAGACTTCATAGGCGACACTGCTGCTTGGATGTTGACGCACTTGCCATACCAGTGGCACCGCCCGTCCACGATAGATGATCGCAATGCGCACCATACAAGAGACATCCCACAAGGTTGAGGTGTCTAACGCCAGATACAGGACGTTTTGGCCCCATTCTGCTAATGCTTGCTGCATCAGCGGACCATACAGCTGATGCACTTCTATCCGGGTATTATGGAGCCAGCGATCAAAGCGCCGTACGCTGCTCTGCGCATACACAGCTCGGCTCTGCACAGAGGGGGTCCAAGCCGTGAGACCGATCAACCGGGACTGTACCAGGCCCACCATCATCCAGGCCAGGGTCTTGAGATGCCGACGGTCCAACCAGTGCCGATGTTGGCTTAAGACGTGAACCAGCGTATCCTACAATCGAGGCGTGCTTTCCATGTGAACCTCCCCTTGGAGGTGCGATTACGATGACAACCCAAGGACAGAGTCATCCCATTCGGGGGAAGTTGGAAAGCATGCCTCTCCGACTTTTGTCAGTCAAGCAGGGTGGGGGGGTCTATACGGCTCGGGTGGGTGACGGCCTCGCTCCTCGTCCAAAAGCTCCAAGCCCATCCGCAGCAAAATGCGCTGGCGCGCGCTCCAGGAGTACAGCCGCCTCGCCAGAACCCTGCACATCCTCCGGTGGTATGCCTACCCGGAGGATCGGCGCCGCTTCCTCCGCCAGCTCAACAAAGGTGAAGCGCTCCACGACCTCCGGGCCTTTGTGATGATGGCGAACAAAGGCCAGCTCCGCCACAGCCGGGGCGAGGCCTTGGCCCATCAAGCGCTGTGTCTCAACGTCGTCACCAATGCTGTCATTGTCTGGAATACCGTCTACATGGCGGCCGTCGTGGAACAGCTCAAGCGGGAAGGGTATCCCGTGCAGGACGGCGATCTCGCCCATATCTGGCTCACCCGGTACGCCCATATCAATATCTATGGGAAGTATCACTTCAATGTGGATGAGGTACGCCGACGGAAGGGCTTGCGCCCACTCCAGCAGCCAGGACAAAGGGCCTAGCGTACAAAATTTCTCCATTACTATCGGAAAGCCTCCACCGGGATGTCGGCCGGCTTGCTCCCCTTCAGCATTTTGTCCAGGAGGGCGGGCCCCTGGGACTCGTCCCGCTGCGCCTCATAGGCCCCGGGGTAGCGAAGGTCGAAATTATGGCCAAGTAGACACTGGGCAACGACTCCAAGGGGGTTGGCGACATGCATCACCCGTGCGCTGAGCCCGTGTGGCGCCTTCCGAGGCACGGAGCACGTTGCAGAACCCTGTCGCTGCGTCCCTCTCTGCTCCTCAGAGCCCTGGGAGGCGCATTTCTGACGCGTACGACCGCCGCTTCCCTGGCACTTTGCGCCATAGAGCAGCCTCACTTGGCCAAAAAATCGCCCTTCGCTAGGGCGTGGCCCACAAGTGTTTGTATGGCAATGGATAAATTCCCTGGCGCCCAAAATTTCTCCGTTTCACCGAGAAAGCTTTTTGTGAGACTTCAGCAGGGTCAATGTTTGAATCTTTGGTAAAGTGGGGGTGCTCAAAGACTGGTTGGTGCGGACCGTCGCCAGTACCTCCGGGCGCGTGCCCAGACGCTCACGCTGGCGCAGCTCCAGGCGCAGGGTCTCTCGAATGCCCAGTGTGAGAGTATGGCCATGGATGCGTACGCGGTGGAACTGAAACTCCAGTATACCGAGAGTAGCCGCGAACATCTCTGGAGTTTGCTTGGGATGAGTACCATGTCATGGAGGATGCGCCGGACGACGGCGCCTGAAAGGGGCGCTATCGCAGCCGGATCCTTATAGTCCGATCATTCGGGGGGAGCGCCCGCGGCTCGACATCCGCATGGCCGCAAATCGCGATCTGCCCAAACTCGGAAGCTCCTGCACCACCGTCGTGATGGCCCGAGGGTCTGATTCGTGAAGATCGACATCGATTGACGCCATGAGCCGCCCGTTTCCTATTGCGCGTTCACCCACGTGTCCGACCCCACGAGCTTGACGGACACATTCGAAAAGAAGACTCGCAGCGGCTGGCCGTCCGCCGTCCCGCGACGCTCCGTTGAGATCAGGAGAGGGCCAGCTTTCTTGTAGCCCGTCCACCTTGCGATGACGACACTCGGCTTCTGGGGTCCACCGCGGTGATAGACGAATGCCTCGACTCGATCGTCAGACCCGACGTAGAGCTCCCAAGTATCTCCAGGCGAGTAGCCACCCCCCGAAGGAAATTTCACCACCACTCGCTTCGCCGAACCCTTCCCCAGCGGCAATTTTTGCATGCCCATGTCTTGTACATCGGCGCTGTAATCCCAGTAAACATAGAAAGGGAAGAGCAGATTATATTGATCGTTGACGAAAGCCGGGTCAATTTCGTCCTTCACGTTGGCAGGTTCGCCGTTGAGCTGAGACCGAACATAGGTAACCTTCACCGGCTTGCCGTCCTTATCTTTTCCCTCGTACGAGACTTGGTCGGTCTTGGGCTGCCAAACCCATGAACGGGAGACATTCACTCCGGGGAACTGTGCCTTGAACGTATAGCGGATCGCTTCAATTTGTCCAAACGAATCAATGCCATGGGTCTTCGCAATCTGTTCGACAATGGGTGGGCGCGTCTGCGCCCAGGAAGTTGCCGCAAGGACCAGCACCCCGAAACATAGGCAACGGATCGTCGTTGAACGGCCCAACTGTGTCATGGAGGGTCCTCCTCAGTGAATGAAATGTCGTGTTGGATGACGCACAAACGCTCCTGGATACACAAATCGCGAGTGGTGCGGTTGGCTTCACTCTATCTGGTCCGCTGAGCATTGTAGGCTTTTTCGGTAAAAACGCGAAATTTTGGTCGTGTCCCTCCAGCCTGCGGATAATTCTGAAGCCTGGAAAACAGGTACGATACCACCGTTTCATCGCCCTATGGGGAGGAAATGGTATGGTTCACGACCTGCTTTTCCCTGAGCTCTTGCTGTTCATCCTGCTCTGGTTGTGCGTAACCTGGTACAGACGGTGGCACAGGCACCAATCTCCGCCATGCCCCTCAACACCCACGCGAGCCAAGTCGTCCCCGAAGCGCTCCCAAGACCAGCGGCCGTTTCCTGGGCTGATCCACGAGCCTCATGGTGAAGCCTGTGAGCGCGCAGCTGAGCCCAGCCATCCGACATCCTCGGCCCCGCCACCCCCGCTCACGTCCACGCGGGGGCGCCGGCGCGAGGTGACCACCCAGCACCATTTCTGCCCACATCCCAGCTGTCACTACTATGGGTGGGTGGGATTGAACAATATCCGGGCCAATGGCCATCCTGGGAACAACCCCTGGCGCCAGCTCCAGTGTGTCATGTGTCACACCTATCTCCAAGAGACCCACGGCACCCCGTTGCACGGGAAGCGCGTGCCGCCCGAGAGGTTCGTGTGGGCGGTGGGTGCGTTGGCTGAAGGGCTGGGCATCCGTGCAGTCGCCCGTGTGTTTGAGGTGGACCCCGATACCGTGCTGCACTGGTTGATGGAGGCGGCTGACCAGGCGGCAGCCTTTTCGCAATATTTCTTGCATGACCTGCAGGTCACCCAGGTGCAACTGGATGAACTCTTCGCCCGGCTCAGTGCGGTGCAGGCGGGAGAGGGCAGCGAGGGCGAGGCCATGACACGCCTATCACACTCTCCGCACTGGGTGTGGGCGGCCATCGATCCAGTCTACAAGCTGCTCTTGGCTTTGGATGTCGGTGACCGGACGTTGGCCATAGCGCAACGCGTGGTCCATCAGGTCGTCCAGGTCTTGGCGCCTGGCTGTGTGCCGCTGTTTCTCACGGACGGGTTTAAGGAGTACAGGATCGCGTTGCTGGCGCACTATGGGCACTGGGTACAACCGTCTCGTCAGCGGGCACAAGGACCTGCATCAAAGCCCCGCTGGATGCCGCTGCCGCAGCTGCTGTATGCGCAGGTGGTCAAACGGTATCGGCGCCGGCGGCTGGTGAGCATACGGCACCGCGTCGTGTTCGGTACCGTGGCTGGAATCCACCGGGTGCTGGCGGCCACAGGCTGGCAGATCAACACGGCGTTCATCGAGCGGGTGAACCTCGCGATTCGCCAGCACGTGGCAGCGGTCGGCCGGCGCGTCATCACGCTGTGCAAAGGCGAAGACGGCTTACGCCAGCAGTTGATCGTGTTTCAGACATACCACAACTTTTGCTTGCCGCATGCGGCTTTACGCCACCCGTTGCCTCAGTCCTTGCCGACCAACGGGACAGGCTCAGCAAAACGCTGGCGGCCCTGTACGCCGGCGATGGCCACCGGGTTGACCGATCATGTCTGCTCCCTGAGGGAGGTACTGTTGTTTCGAGTGCCGCCGTGGCCGCAACCACAGGCGTTCTAAGCTGCAGATGCAGCAGGTGATCATAGGGCTGAGCCTGACACGGGTGCCGCACGCCTGGGAGGAGGGCTCACCAAGGCCCAGTGACCTCGGTTGGAGAGACAATTACCGGCTTGTTTACACCACGTTGGCGGTTCCTGATAGGCCTGTTTTAATTATCCGCAGGATAGCGGTACACGACCGCGGGTCGTGTACCGCTATCCTGCGGATAATTCCTCAGCGTGAAAAACCACATTCCATCGGATCTCGTGGTAGACAGCTGGGCCTCGTCAGTTGAGAGCCGCTCAACCCTTGATTTTCTGTATGGACCCGACGCGTCGTTGCAGGATCTGTCATAAAATAACATCAACAATATCAATAGGTTGAAATTTTACCATCTACATCCGGGGGAATCTGAATTTTTGTGGCACAGCCTTGTTGGCCCCGTGAGCACGCAGCCATGACCAGCGGTAACATCGCTGCACCAGCGTCGGGCTCACGCGGCCTCAATACCAGGTGTTCGCGCGTCTGTATGGCGGCCTGGACGGACCATCACCACGATGGTCGAGGCCGCGCATCGACGCTGCATAGGGGCGATGGGCGCCTCCTGGCGCTACTCGACCGGGGGGAGCTCGGCGCCCGCCCACTCCGAGTAAATGATGAATTTGAATGGATTGAGCTGCTGGTATTGCTCCCGCAGCCGGTCAAGCGCCTGCCGGCGCAGGTGCGTCAAGGTCTGGCTCGTCGGGTAGGTGAGGAGCCCCAGGTCGGTGAGTTTGAGCGCCAGCGCATCATCGCTGCGATCCAGTAGGGCCTTAGCGCTGCGGACGAAGGCCTCCTCCTTCCCCCCGCCCAGGAGATCGAGGGCCGCCGCCCACTCGCTCGGGGCGAACACCTCCATCCCTTCGCCGTCAGGTTTCCAGTACCCGGTGCGCTGCTGGTAGACCCGTGTCATCAACTGGTCCCGCATGACGAGGAACGGGATGACCGCCTGCGGCTGGGAGCGAAGCGCGCTCGGGAGGAAGTTCTGGTGGATGATCTCGACCAGCGTTTTGCCTTGTCCGATGCCCTGCAGGGTCTTGTCGTACACGTCGCGTAAGGCGACCTCAAGACCCGGCAGCGCTTCCATCGTGAAATTTTCGGTGAGGGGCGGATGGCCGTGGATGAGGAGTCGCGGGCTCAGGGCGCGGATGAGGGCGATGGTCTCGAAGAGCCCCTCCGCCGATCCCTCGGCGAGAAACGGGGCGCCGAGGTAGGGCATGAAGGCATCTCCGACGAAGAGGACGCCGCTCGCGGGGAGATGAATCAACAGGGCGTCCTCGGTCTCGCCGCCGCGCACCGGGTACAAGACGAACTCGGTCCCTCCCACCGTCAGACTCTCGCGTTGACTGATGAGGTGATCTGGGACCACCTCATAACGTCTTCGTCCCTCCCCCCCAAAAAAGTAGCGGAAGCCCACCCCGGTCTCGTTCACGCGTCGCAACTCCTCGGCAAACTTGGCCTGGGCGATCACCTGCGTGCCTGGTGCCTTCAGCCCCGCCAGCCCGCCGATGTGGTCCCAGTGGGCGTGGGTGAGGATCACGTGCGTGATGGGCTGGGGTGAAATGCGGCGCAGGGCCGAGAGCACGGCCCGGGCGTTCGTCTCGGTGGTCCCCGCATCGATCGCTACGATGCCGTCGTCCGTCAGCACGAAGGCGAGGTCAGCAAAATCAAACCCCTGGGCGACATAGACCTTGGGCGCCAACGCCACGAACCTGGGCGGGCTGAAGCGAAAGCCCTCCTTGGCCGTGACCCAGGAATCGGCCGTGAACAGGGGGATGGTGGGATCCAGGGAAGGGTAGCCCGAGCGCTCGAGCGCCGTTTTCGCCTCGCCCCCTCGCTCGAGGGTCGTGTACGCCTGCGCGAGGGCATGGTAGATATTCCGGCGAAACCCGACCGGAACGCGCTCCTGATGCTGGAGCACCCATTCGAGGTCGGCCACCGCCGCCTCGGCCTTCCCGAAATCGGCGGGGAGCTGCGCGAGAACGATCCCCCTGAAGTAGCGGGTGAGGCCGGGCTCGTGGCTCACGGCCCGGTCGAGCTTCGCGAGTGCCTCATCCATCAAGGCCCCGCGCTGGAGGAGGGGAACCTGACCAGCCAGCCTAGCCTGGAAGAGCCCCTCCAGGGCGAGCCAGAGCGGCTGATCGGGTTGGCTCGTGGCACGCTCCTGAAAAAAGGTATACCCCTCGTGGTCGCGCCGACTCGCCATGAACTGGCCGGCCAACGTGAGCACCGCCTGAGGGGCAGGATTCGGCCAGCGCACCGCCTCCTGGAGGGCTTCGAGCGCGACGTTTCGTGTGCGTGTCATTGTCGCCTCCTTGACGTGTGACTGCTGAGCTCCATAGCGGTTGCCCTGTGAGGGCAACTGCTTCGTTCCCGTGCCAGGGACCCATGCGGACTCCCGGCACGGCTCTCCACCATCACGCCCGGCTTGATCAGCCGCGCGGTCGATCGCGTGGTCTCGACGCCCTCCTGCGTGAGTGGGTCAGGCGTCCTCTATCCTTTGGGTGGGATCACTGCCGGCTGTGCCCCAATCATGGCGGGCAGGGCGGATCCCAAGGGCGCGCTTCATGAAGGTGTCATCCCCATGCGTGCGACTGCGATGTTCTGTGTCTGAAGACAAGACGTTTCAGCTGCCTCCCATGAGCCCGCACTTCTTTAGCACGCACACCCCCTTTCGCGCGGCTTGGTGTGGCCTACTCTCGCTGCCGGTTGTGTCATCTGAACATCTATATTAGATGTATATTAGTTACATGTCATGTATATGACGAAAAAAATCAGTCCAACCGGCTGCTAATGTGGTGGAGGGCCGCCGCGAAGGCGCTGACCATCTCCGGTGGCACCCCCCGCTGGAGGGTCTCCTTGAGCTCCTGGCCGATCGGCTGCAGCTGTTGCTTGAGGTGCCGGCCCTTCTCGGTCAGGAAGACCCGCACGGCCCGCCGGTCGTCGGGGTCATCCTGCCGCACCACCAACGCGGCCCGCTCCAGGCGATCGAGGTGGCCGGTGAGGGAGGAGCTGTCCAGGCAGAGCTGCTTTGCGAGATCCTTCACATGCACGCCTTCCCGTTCCCACAGACAGGTCAGGATGAACAGATGGTTATAGGTAATCCCGAATCGCCGCAGCCGCCGATTATAAAACTTCGTGATCCGTCGGGTCGCGACATCCAGGAGAAAACAGACATGCTCGTCCAACTTCGCCATAGATCCCTCAATTGATTGCCATGCTATTTACTTATATGTAATATAAATAGCGCCACCCCCATTGTCAAGGGGAGCATGGAAAAGCTGGGGATCAAGCTGCCTGGGTAGTGTCCCTCAACTGCCGTGATGAACTTGGCTGACTCCTGTCAGTTGTTGCCTTCTCGATAAAGTCACGCGGCTTTCTCGAGGAGTGCGCAATGGACTGGGAGTCGCTCTACTGTCCGAACCGACATGGCTGGTATGATGGACGCCCGTTCTTTCAGGGACAACTGGTCAAGAATGGCAGGAGTCACGGCCAGCAACAAGCGCAATGCAGGGCTTGCGAAACGCATGTGTCAATCAGATATGGGACCGCCTCCTTGGACCTGCACGCAGACCCAGCGATTTTCGAGACGGCGGTGCGGGCATTAGCGAAAGGCCATTCGATCCGAGCGACGGCACGCATCGTCCACGTCGACAAAGAAGCCGTGTGTGCATGGCTGGATCGAGCGGCCCAACACTGCCGATTGGTAATGCGTTACCTCTGGCGAGACCTCCATGTCATCGAATGCCAGCGGGACGAACTCTGGAGCTTTGTGCATACCAAGCAACACCATGTGCCGTGTGCTCGGCTCTCTGATGAGACCTCTAGCGATGCGTGGGTCTGGGTCGCCTTTGCACCGGTGTGGCGGCTCGTGCTTGCCTTCGTGATTGGTCAACGGACGCAAAAGAGCGCTGATGTGCTTCTCGAGCGCGTCCTTCACGTCACCGATGCGCATATTCCATTCTTCACCAGCGATCCATGACCCGAGTATCGGCGGGCGTTGCTGCACGCATACGGCATGTGGCATCAACCGCCACGCCAAGGGAATCGAGGCCGCTATCCCAAACCACTGCGCATACCGCCCCCAGGGTTGTTGTATGCCCAAGTCGTGAAGGCGCGGGACCATGGTCGTATCGGTCAGGTTGATAGCCAAGTGATCTTCGGCGATCCTCAAGCGATTGCGGAGCAGCTGGCCTCATGGCCGACGAGCACCACCATCAACACCAGCGTTGTGGAACGCCACAACCTGACGCAGCGTCAGCGCAATCGTCGCTTGACACGGCGCACCAATGGCTTCTCCAAGGACCTCTCGTGGTTTGAGCGACAGCTGTGGCTGTCGCTGGCATACGACCATCTGGCGCTGCCACATCGCCGTCTACGCCAGCCACTGCCGGCGCCGGCGCCCACGCGAGGCGCAGGGTCGCTGCAACGCTGGCAGCCGGTCACTCCCGCCATGGCGGCCAGACTTACGGATCACATCTGGACGACAGCTGAACGGTTGTCCGATCGCGTTCCGCCTCACTTCCTGGATGAGGTGCCCGATCTGGAACGTCTTTACCCACCGTTTGAGGAAACTCATCACGGCAGTTGAGGGACACTACCGGCCCATCCCTCGGGTTCGGGTTGTTTCCTGAGCCGACGGAGGACGGGTTCGCCGTCAACAATCGTCAAGGCCGTGTTGGCCGGGAACGCCACATCCACCGTGCGAATGGTCTCCGTGAGTCGTGTCTGGAGTTCCTGGACAAACTGCGCGGGATCTGCGGCAATACCGACCCGCTGACAGTAGGTCTCGATCTGTTGGGCATATTCGGTCCATGAGACCAACTGGTCACGATAGTCACTGAACTGCTCACTCCCCGCGATGCAGAGATCACCTGATTTGAGTTCGACCATCGCACAGGAGAGGACACAGAGCTCCAGGTATCTCCGCTCCACCGTCACCACAGGCACATCACGCCGATGGCGACCAGTGACAGCTTTCCACCAACGCGGCGGTACCCACGAGAGCTCCAACTGTGCCTCTGGCCTACCCTCCTCTCCGAGTACTGGCAGCCGTGGTGCCCGCGTCCGGCGATGGCGCAACACAAAGGCGATCGCCTGTTCCAGGGCCGTATCCACATGGGTCAACGTAGGGTGGAGGAACTCCAGGACATCCAAGAACAGCTTGCGATGGGGCGCAAATAGTGGCAGCAGAAAGGGCAAGTAATTGTTCCCGGCATAGCCCAGATGGGTTTCACATTGCGCGCGAATGGTGTCGACGTCTTCCCCGAGCAGGGCATCGATGGCCTGGAGCCGCTGCACTGGGGTGTTGCTCGCTTGCCAGTCCATGACGATCTGCCCCAATAGGGCGATGAGGGCATCGGTTTGGGCCTGGTGCTGGAGGCGATACTCCT
>Ga0137403_10004176_pt1 | contig 17077 bp, 16 predicted proteins | sample CZOMad2_1_16fung_FD_122057 | JGI IMG/M metagenome (GOLD analysis project Ga0137403, IMG submission 122057) | Vadose zone soil fungal communities from Angelo Coast Range Reserve, California, USA - CZOMad2_1_16fungal (Hybrid Assembly) | ecosystem: Environmental > Terrestrial > Soil > Vadose zone...
GGGTCGTAGAATATATAGCAGAAATCGTACCAAATTTATTATCAATTCCTTGTAAATTTCCTTTTACTGAATTATTTACCGCAGTGTAATTGGTAGGCGTAAAATTGGCTAATACAGAATCTGCAACCGTGGTGAGCGTTGCTGTTGCACCACCTGATAATGTGGGATTAACCCATGAAACAGCGTCAATAAAGGCTGTAGATGTTGCACCCGACACACTTAATGAACCATCTATTTTATTTGCCACAAAAATAAATTGTGAAGCAAATCCTCCTCCACCACGCAAATCTAAAATATCCACAATATGATTAGATACTAGATATAAAGTTTCAGTATTGACAAATGGTTGAAATACACCGGATAAAACATTATCTATGATATTATTTTGTGCATATGTAAATCCATTCTCTAATGATAAACCGAATATATTACAATCATTCATATATAATTTTGGAACAGTATTTGCGCTACCTCTTAATGCAATTGATCGTCCGCTAGAATTAACATTACTAACAACAATATTGTGTGTTGTAACATTGGTAAATGCGGAAAAATCAAAAAACATATCAGCAGAAGAATAAGTTAAATTTGATACTACTAATGTCCCATTGCTAGTGGTTCCCCATGAAGAATGCATAACAAAAAATGTAAATGGTTGCCACTTAACACCCTGTGATAATGCAGTAATATTAACAAATGGTTTAAATAGTACTTGAGCAGTCTCAACAATAGTACCGCCGATAAGTACTATGGTATATGGATTTACTGCACTTGCTGTTGTAATAGTAGATAATGCAAAGGCAACTGTTTCGTATGGTCGATCAATACTGCCATTTCCTGAATTGCTCCCTGTATTTGAAACAAAAACATAATTAGTTGTGGTAGTTACGCCCCCCAAAGCATTATCAATCCCGTGTAAATGTGCTTGTACTGATGTTGATAAATTAGGCGCAGTTGCAACAGGTGTATAATGTGTTGGAGTATATCCTGCAAATACTCCAGCACTAACACTATCCAATCTAATATTGCCGCCGTTAATAATAGTTGGAGTCTGATAGGTCGATGAATCAACATACCAAAAACTTCTATTATTTGTTAATGTTACTGATCCAAGATTTTGAATATAATTACCACGGAAGAAGTATAAACAATCAAATACCGCTGTTGAATGTAAATCAAGTGTTCCACTGAACGAATTTCCAACAACAATAGTGCTTAATTGTTTATTAGATGTTAAATTTCCACCCGTAAAATTATTAAGTGTGGTTGAATATAATAGCAAGATACAATTATTTACAGTGACATTTCCCATCCCAACACTGTCTATTGTAAGAGTAGGCAATACATCAATATTTGCATTTAACGATACCGAACCCACTGCAGCATTTGCAATAATAATGACATGACTGGCAACTACGCTTGCAGATGAGAAATCAAGATCAATATCACCGTTAATTGTTATGTTGGTGAATGAACTTTGAGCTGTTATCGCACTAAGATAGCTTGAATCTAAAATTATGGGAGCGGATAAAACTACGAAAGTTTGCTGTCCAAGACCAGCGATTCCGACATTTGGTTTTAATAATATTTGAGCAGTCTCAGTTATTTTTCCACCCATTACGATTATTGTGAATGGATTGCTATAAGTAGCAGTAGTAATGGTAGTCATTGCATGAGCAACTGTAGCAAATGGTTCGTTAAAACTACCCGTACCCGTAACATTGCTTCCCGATGTTGCAACAAAAACCGTATTACCGGTTAGTACATCAACAGGTGTATTAAATTTGGTATTAATACCGCTTCTCAGCCCAACAATAATATCACCTACTTCTAAATCTCCACCCGCTGCAAACTCTGAAAATTTAACATCTGGCATTTCTATCTCTCCATGATGACATCATTACCGTCTTCCGTGATTATCGGGTTATTATCTTCTGTGATAATTTGATTTCTGCCTGTTATCGGTCTAGAAAAACCAGATACCATAAAAAACCACCACCAACTTGTATCATATAATTCTGCTGACTTATCTAATTCCAAAGCCATGTATTATACTCCGCCATACCACGTTATCCCTGTAGCCGTAGTTGATCTTGGAGTGCCGTTAATTATCGCGCTAGTAAGCACTCTAAATCCAGCAAGGGGAATAATACTATCTGCTGATGCTCCGTACCACGGCATCGGAGTTCCGTCTATGCCTTGTATAATTACATCTCCTGCGGTAGCTATATGGAGGAATTTAAACATTTCGCCAATATATATATCTAATACAATTTCTCCTCCACGGGTTGCCATTACACCTACAGCAGCTGTTCTATTTTGTGGATCAATTTTAGTCGAAAACGTTTGCGGCATATTTATCTCCTAAAGCTTTATATAGACATTCATAAATGTTGTTGGCTGCATGACATTAAATGGTGTTCCGCTGCCTTGACTCGTAACGCTAAGATTCAAATTAACATTTGGCGCTGATTGCGTAGGCGCTAAAGCTATTGCCCCGCCTCCCGTAGAAATACGTTGTGTAATTGTTACCGTACTACCAGGATGGTTATGTGCAGGCATCTCACTAATCGTCTGCGTATGATTTTCTTCGCCTAAAAATGACCCCAACGGTCTATTTGTTAAACCCGATCCAAGTCCTGCACCTGCCAGAGCTCTACCCAAAACTTTAGATAATGTTAGTGGTTTATTTGCAGTAAAATCTGCTACAGCACTACCGCCAAGCCCACCGACTACAGGACATTGAGCATTTCCGGATGGTTGTGAAACGTTATTCCACAAATAACTATATAGCGGGAAAGTATCTATATTTGCTCGATCAGTGGCGGCTGATGATTCAGATCCTATTGTGCCGTCTGTCATTGGCAGCCAGCCAAATGCCGCTAATACTCCGCTAAATGCTAGTTTGATATCCCCAGTCCTTGGTGCATATATAACTGACGATGTGTGATCTTGCGTAACATACGGGTAAGAAGCAGTTAATGCTCCATCTAACAACATCACATTAGTAATGTCAAAATTAAATACTTGATTTAAAGGAGCTCTTATTGAAACTGCCAAATAATCATTACCACAATTTCCTAAAGTTTTACCTGCTGTGGTTGGTATTACAATGTTAACAAGATATGTATTCCATAATGTGTTTAGTGCAACACTCTGCATAATAGATTGAGCTGGTGGTGACGGTGAGTTATTACCATCGCCAAAATATTGGGTTGTAAATACGTCAATAATTGAAGAACTAGAACTTCTTCCAGCAAAACCAACGGTAACGATTTGAGTTTCTAGCGTTCTAACATGAGCGGAAATAGGAAATTCTATATCTTTTTGTGTCTCTGATCCTGCCGATGTGCAGGCATATTCTAAGTAAAACCTTGGTGTTTGCAATGGGTTAGAAGGAGAACCTTCTCCTTGATTGAATGATATAAAATTAGTAGTTTCTGTAGATGATGTATTATCTTTGCGCAATATAATATCTGGAGTGGTTAGTCCATTGTGATTGCTAGGCGCAAGTGGTGTTAATGTTGCAATCACAGGAAAAGCAAAATTCGGTTTTATATTGAATATAAACTGTCCATTTGTTATTAAATTGGATATATTTAAGTATATAGTAGAACCTCCACCCCCTCCGGTTCCAGCAGCGTTATATTCATTGGTGCTGGCTATCGGAGCGTCCGGAGAAGTAGCGCTCTGTGTTACTGCCAGATAATAATTATCATCATCTGCAAAATATAGATTCTGGAATAGTTTAACAAATCCTGTTGCAGTTATAGGTATAGGATTTGGATAGGGATTAATGCCGTTTGGATCAGAGTATATTGGTTTTAGAAGGTTTGGGTTTGATGCACTAAAAGACCAAAGATAGCCCCCGATCAAAGCCTTACCGCTATTATCTGAAAAATACCAAAATGGCGTTGATCCTAAATTATAATTTACTGTCATTATTCACTTCCTGTTGCTAAAACATTCCTAAATGCTGGCGCTCCATAAGCACTACCTGCGCCGATTACATTCTGCAATTTATTCTGTAGACCAATATTTGGTCTTGATAAAGAATTCACAGCATATTTTCTCATATTTGGCGATGTAAGTGCACTACCAAGTAAATTAGCTCCACCAGATGCGGCTGTTGCTGCCGCAATTCCTCCTGGAACACCTCCGGCAGATGCTCCCATGGCGTACGGCAAACCTAAACCAAAAAAATTCATAGCCCTAGCACCAGTTTTTGGATTATACATCTGGGTCAAGGCTTCATCGCTCATTTTGACTAACTGAGAATAATCATTAAGTTTATTTTTCATATTCTTGCCAAAGATAGCTTCTTTCTGGTACGAACTTAATCCTTTCAGTGCATTACGCAATTGCTTTGGATTAACTGCACCCGTTTCTGGGTCAATTGCTTTCTTCAACAGACTATAACCAATTAGATTTTTATCTTTCTCAGATAATTTGCTTAATAATTTATCAGATAGTTTATTGCGATCAGATCGTACTAGTGATTTAACTAACATATCTGGATCGCCTTTACCCATGGTGAACTTATATATTTCGGAATCAAGATTTGGTAAATGTTTCTCTTTAAAATATTTATTAGTTTTATCATAAGCATCTTTTAATTCTGGTGAGGCTTTTTTCATTGATTGCTTTATATCAAGATCAAGTTTGGCTGCCAATCTTCTTAGCGTTCCACCTGCAAGTCTATCTTTTGGATCTGGCGATGATTGGAATGCTTTACCATATTCGCTAAGTGTACTCTTCAACAAAGTAGCTTCTTTTAATGATGGTTCATGTCCTTCTATAAGTGGTTCTTCATAGCGAGATATTTTGTTGTATAGAGCTTTCAATTCTGGATCATTTTCTAACACTTTTATGGAATCAATTGAATTACGTGAACTTTTTGCCTCTTGCATAAAGTTTTTAACACTTGGCTTAAAGTTAGATTGTTCAGATAATTTATCTAATTTTCCATACAGATTATTCTTTATTCTCTTTGATTCCTTGAGTGCCCCTTTCAATGATCCTACCAAACGATCGGGAATTTCAACGGGTTCAACTCCTCCACGTAACTTATCAATAAATCCTTGTCCACGATTTACTATAGTTTTATTAAGATTTTGCAATTTATCTTGAAAACCTGATCCTGGAATATGGGCAAGAACATTCTCTGTAAATTTCTTGAGTTTTGGTGATTGTATTACATCGCCCAGAGGTACTTCTGTTTCACCTGCTATTCTAAGGTTTTGTTGTAATTGCTCAGGAGATAAAGTTGTTTTCAATGGATTAATAGCACTTAATCCAGCACCCAATAATTTTGATCCTGCACCTAATCCAACGCCTAAACCACCACCAATTAATGCATTTTCTTGGGGATTTTCAGGGTTAGTTATTGCTCCACCTACTGCACCTTGTGTGCCTGTTTTTGCAACTTGTCCAGCACCAGAGAGTAACTTATTAGCTTCAGCACCTTTTCTAATCCCACCGAATAATTTATTGAGTCCAGGAACTAATTCTGCAAGTTTACCTATGGCAGAAAGACCTTTACCCACTTTAGCTGGAGCTAGCATATTAAATAAAAACTTACCTTCTTCTGTTCCTTGGGTGTTAGGTGCAAAGTTAAATTGTGGAACCGTATCAGGACGTATCATATTAACCAATGCGCCAGGAGCATTAAGAGCTTGTTGAGCAAAACCTTTACCCGCTTCTTGTATTCTTTTTCCGTGCGCAGGATGCATCAAAGCTTGAGATACTTGGTCAGTCATTCCCATAGGGATTTGTGATTCGTTATCTTGTGATGTAGATGGTAATTCTTTATCCCAAGCATCCAAATCTTTCAAAGTAATAGATTTTTTAGCTTCTTTCTTAGGTGTTTCTGAAATTTCAGATTCCCATGCATCTAAATCTTGCAGTGTAGGATTAGCCATTATCTTTCTCCAACTGCTTTCTAACAGCCGCACGTTGTTCTGGTTTTAATGATAGATAATATTTTTTTGTTAGATTTCCATTTTTAATTAAATCTTTTATTGATTCTCCAAGACTTGAGCTATAAGTTTTACCTGTTTTAGTGATAGATTCTTGTAAATAATCACCTTTTAATTTAGGCATATTGAATACATTTCTAGTAACGCCCTTATGTATTGGTTCAGCGGTTTGTATAACAGCGTCAGATATATCAAATATAGTGCCTATTTGCTTGTTGAATAATTCTTTAGCTTGTTTGCTGTTTAATCTATGATTAATAATAGAATCACTCATCTCATGTAATTCTTCACGTTGTGCATTAGTAGCGCTTAAACGCTCCATGACTTTAATGCCATTTGACATATGAGGAATAAATGCTGTTTCATACCACATCAAGTCAGTATAACCCTTTGGATCTTTATTCATTATACTTGATAAAAATTCATCTTTCTTTTTAGCTACCATTCCCCAATATGAAGCATATTTTGATGCTGCATTTATCGAATCATTAATTTGCTTACGATTGTCCATTAAGAATTTATCAATAACAACAGCACCAGATAGACGTTGTTTAATATTCGTATCAACATTAGCTAGATTTTGTTGATATTGCATGGCTAAACCAGGATCAATTGAAGTTATAGGTGGCAATGCTTCAGGAGCTTCTTCTAGTGTAGCTGGGATTTGATCAACTGTTTGTTTTGGTTCATTAATTTTAGGAGCATTTTGCACTGGGGGAGAAGGTGCATTAATTGATTGAGACATTGGTGGTGCTTGTCTTGGAGGTAATTGCTGATTCTGTTGAATTGGTTGAGGAACCAACATATTTTGTGGAGACATCTGTTGCGGCATCAGCATATTTTGTGGCGTATTTTGAAAATAGGATTGTGCCATTTCTGGGGTTAATACATTCTGATTAACATTACCTTTTTCCATCTTTTGTTGAGCCATATTAATCATATTTTGATATGTCTTTTGATTATCTGGATATGATAAATATAATTCTCTTTGTTTGGCTGGCATATTAGCAATAGCACGCAGATAATCACTAGCAGGATTAGAACGAGTATTTTGATAACTCAATGCATTCTGAGCTGATATAGCTTGTTGCAAGGGATAGAATTGATTAGACATATTCAATTTGTTTAATCCCGCTTGTCTCTCAGGTTGTGCGTATAGACGATTTAATGAAGCTTCTCTCATCTTCTCTGATAAAGCCTGTCCCTTGGACATGAAATCTGATATTGAAGGAATTTCTAACGTCATATATCACCTATCATAATAAAAATGGCAGTAACTGCAAAAATCCGCTTATTAATTTGTTTTGATCACCCTGACCCGCAGCAGAACTTCCCCCGTATAAATTTGCAAGGGTATTACCACCACCCATCAAATTTCCTGACATACCACTAGCGGCTCCCATTCCACCTTGCATTAGGGTATTTAAGCTCTGGCCAAAGTTATTACCTATCCCTAATACATTCTGCAAATACTGTTGCATATCTTTTGATGATATCTGATTAGCAATATTACCCGCCTCACGCATATGCGCTGTAGAGCCAGTAAGACCACCAGCAGATGCCGCATTAGTAGCAGCACGCTGTGATTCGTTCATACTATTCATTGCACCTGGTGACATATGATAATTGCTAAACGTATCGTTCAAAAACTTATTAGGATCTTGAAATTGTTTCGACCAATCTTGAAATTGTGGAATAGCAGCATGACCGGCATTTAAAAATGGCTCAAACCCTTTATTTGCTTGATCCATATATTGTTGTAGACGTTTAGCAGCTTCATCATATCCACCGCCGCTATTACCAAATAATCCACCAAAAATATCACCGACTGGGCCTAATCCGCCTTCTTTCATGAAATTCTTAAAATCAAATCCCATATCTTAATCCTTTAAAAAGTAGTAAAAGTCTTCCATGCGCCAGCTTGATATATTTGCGGCGCATCTACGGTTGTATTGTAAATCGTTGTGCCATTGACTACATTTCTTAGGATATCACGATCTGCTGTACTAATCGGCGGCCACATAATACCATTTGATGTTAGATACTGTATTATCGTGTTATAAAATTCTCCAACCCATATCATAAATACATCTGACATGAGATCTCCAGATGTACCATCAAGATTTTGTGTAAATTGATCATAAACTGGTGGCGTATTAAAATCTTCCATTATTCTGGCAACTCCAAGTAATCCCACGCTGCGCCAAATATGGCAAACTTAATCTTATCGTAACACTCGAACTTTAAAACCATCCCTTGACCTCTTCTAAAAGTAGCCACTTTACGCCATACAGTACGCGCTGTTCTTTCGCCTAATTTACCCATGAGAGCTGGCAATCTTCCCCCATAAGTCACACCACCGTCTTTTGATACAGAAAGAAATACTATTGGAGCTGTATTAACAGTTGGATCGGAAACATTGCCTTGCAGCAAATCTAATTGCATTCTGTTAATTCTAATACCTCTATAATCAGGTCTTACAAAGTCTCTTGTGATTCTAATACGAGGTATGGCCTCACCGTCATTTGTGAATAATGTATCGTCAGAATAATAAATGGTAGGCTTGCTATAATCACCGAAATAATTTGACCCAAAGAAATTAACGTTAACCCCCATAACACTACGATTACCGTTAAGAATTTGTTCTTCGTGCCATAAAGGTTTATCTCTAGTACTCATACTAACGTTATAAACATAAGTGTGATTATCACTTGTAAAGTTTAATCGATAGAATATAATTCCATTTTCCCTGTATAGCGCTACATCACAATTCGATGGATTATTGAAATTCTGCAATTGAAAATCTAATGCGCTGTTTGATATAGGTATAGCTTGCACACCAGAAACCATCATTACTGAGCCAAGACCATCACGATCTTGTGATAAGAAAAACATCTTATCAAAACCTGTTTTAATACTAGATGCATTTACAGTGCCTAATTCAATTAAGAAGGCATTATTACGCCTAAACGGAAAGTTTGCAGCACCAGCATTTTCCCATATTTCAGTATATGTTCCAGTGAAAAGAAATAATCGTCTATGTAGAGTTCTACATGCAACTAAAGTACCTGGGTGTGTCGTTACATTAGCCGTTTGTAATTGTCCGTTATTTGTTATTGTAAATGTCCCAGTGCCCGCTGTTGTCATGAGAATTGGAGTACCATTTGGAGTTGCAGACAACATAATGTGAGTTGCATCAACAAAAATTGCATAGTAAATAACACCTGCAACTAGAGGTGCTGGCAGTGTTCCCGTAGAAGAAACAGTAACAGGAGTTCCTGTTTGATATATTGTTGGAGTAGTAAGTATTAATACGTTAGTTGGAGGAGGTGGGGCTGTAATAGTCCACACGGTTGTTAATAATCCCCAAACTAATCCTTGATTATTTTCTGATACATAAAATGTACTTGTTCCACCATTTACTACGACAAAAAAATTATCAAGATTAGTTACATCAAGAGGTCTTGGAGGAAAATTAATATCAGTGATTTTGGTAAATAAACCCGTATTTGTATCGTATATATAGCCATTCTGTCCATCAACAAATATTATTTGAAATGTATTAGCATCGATACCAACATATCCTGCTGACGTGATAATAGTTCCTATATTTGTTGCTGAAAAAGTTGAAGTTACTCTATAAACATGGCTATCAACTACAACATATAGAAATGCTCCAAAAACAAACATTGCTCTTATGCCACCAACTTCAACAAATGACACTTGTGTAACGATGCCAGGAGTTGGAAATAAAGATCTTGGTTTTTTACCATCTGGATCGATAAACTCAAACATATTAATCGTGCGCTCAGAGTCTAATTCCCCGATGCGTTGATTATTAAAACTACCGACTACTTCAAATGATTCTCTAGGCATTAGTAGCTCAATATGTTTTGCCAATAGTACAACTGTGGCGTTACTAATATGATTGACGGTCTGATAGTGACATCTGTTTCGTTCTTTGCTTTCAGGTCATCAAACATGCGTTGATAATCTTGCTCTGCTTCTTGCGTCCAGTTCGCGGAAGGATAGAACATCTTTAATTCACGTGTTAAAGCATATTTTAGAAATCTCTCAAAATATGGTGAAACAAATACTTCTAAAATATCCTGTGTAGTGAAATTATTCATATACTGTTTTAATTTTAACTGACAGGGATAAGGTTGATCTGGTATCGGGTAAAAAGTCACAAAACTTTCTTCTGCTTGTATATCTAAAAATATCATTGAAGGTCTTGCAACAAGATTATTCAGTCTTGTAATGTCATAGAATTGCGCTTTATTTATAATACGCAGGGGGTAAATAAGCTCGCCTTGTACTGTAAATGTAGCAAATGACAAATCAAGAATACGATTGCTCACAATGTCAGAGACTATTATATCTGAGATAGAATAAGTTTGTTGATTAGGAACCATCGTAAAATTGATTGTCGTTAAAAATGGTATATAGATAGACGATGACGCGAATTGATTCAGCATGTCATTTAAGCAGTAAAAAGACGTGTCCATCATAAATGAATCTGTCGCCTCTCCCACTCCTAGCTCACCGCTCATATAGAGTGATTGAACTATTAGATCATTAACTGTTCTCAAAATCTGTGGCATCGTCTAATCTCCATATAGACCATTTAAAAACTATTTACCGCGCACTGGAAAGGCTTTTTTATCTAGTGCCTTTGCAAGTTTATCAGCCACTTTATATGCGTGTTTACCGTCATTACACATATATGCATCTGTATTCATAGCTTCTTGAGGCATATTTGCATTACCGCCAAATTTTGCCTTCATTTCATCTTGATGCTTCTTTACAAATGCATTAGTCTCTGCATATTCTCTCTCATGATGCCTGCGCATGTTGTTCACGAGGCCGGCCTCTGCGTTTCTTAATGCTAATTTCTTCATTTTTTGTTTCTCCTGCTTCTCTTGCGTCTTTTGGATGTTTAAACCATTTTCCAGTCGTTAAAAGTTTTTCATACTCTTCGTCTTCTACGACTCTCATTGTTCCATTTGGTGCGTAAATACAATTAATCATTCTAAATCCTAATACATTGATAATAATTTAACGGCATACTGTGGATGCCACGTAAAACCACATAGAACATCGATACGCATGTAGTTTTGATAACTCGGCACATCACCAGCTTGCGTAATAGTGAGTGATAACCCAGTTTCTTCGTCGACTGCTGTATGAACTTCAGGAACAACTAATTTATACAGGGGTGGCGTTACGATATCTAAAGCACGCATTGGATAAGCAATGTTTGCTGTGTAACTTGCAATTGCTGTTACGACTGCGCCATTTGGCACTGGATTAGTAACATTACGCAGTGGATTAGCTGTATCACTAATAATTGCAGGAGATACGACAATTGTTACAGCACCGCCACCACTGGAATTTGCAGCTTGTAATATAACAAATTGCATGTTTTGTCCAGTATCGATACGACCTACAGGAGTAACACTATTTACCCCAGCAATTTGGATCAAATCGCCTGGCAAGAAATAGTTTGTAACGCCAGCAGTTGCACCCGATAATACGATTACGTTGCCACTTGATACTGCGCCATTAACAGTTAATGTATCGCCTGGATGTAATGTTGGCCCTGCACCAGCTTGGTGTTTAGCAATCAATTGGCTTTGGAAAATATCGAAGTATGATAAATGTCCCAGTGCTGTATTGCGCGCAATATCTTCGTTAGTCATGGGTAAAAATTGATTCAACAATGAAGCTTTTAATGCTGATGCGTCTTTTAATGACAAGGCAAGAAATGCATCGTCCATCAAATTAACTGATTGACTAAGCAGCTTAGTACCGCAAAGATCAACCGCGTTAAAGCTATTAACTAAAGATGATGTACTACCACTGAAGAAGTTCAATTGCTGTACCGCTAAAGCAGCAATATCTGATTCCATTTGCGTGACAATGTTTTGAATTGCAGGACGAATAAAAATTCTACCAAAGTCTTCGATGCGCAATTGCAAATCTTGGACAGTATAAGAAATCATCGTGTTGTATTGATTGCTGATCGTTAGTGATTCAACAGTTTCAATGATTGATTGAGGTGTTGCAACACTGCCATTACCGACAATATATTGATTTTGTCTTCGCACACGTAAAGTATCACCTATTTTATAACCCGCTCCGTCAAAATCCCCTTCATAACTGCGGTTTGCCGTCATAATAAATGGTGCAGCATTTGCAAATTCTGCTAGTGCGTAGTTTGATACTAGGTCAGTAGTAATTAATTGATTTGGCATCTTGCCGTCTCCGTGAAAATTGATTTCCAGAGGAAGAGCGGCAATAAGCTATCTTGTGACGATTAGCGCTACTTGCCGCGATTCCTCAACATTTTCCGAAAGTCGGACACACTTGGAATCTGCCCAGGTGCTTTGTTTCCTGCGGCATTACTCTTAAGCTGTCCCATCACTTTCGGCTGCGTTTTCGGCGCAGATTTATCCTTGATTGTCAGCGCAGTAGAAAGCTTTGTAAGCTCTTTAGCTTGCGCATGGGAAGAGAGACCAGCGATTCGATACAGTTCATCTCGATTCTTACCCAGAGCGTGAATCACATCTCCTGGGTTCGGTAGCACTCGTAATACAGTGCTAATATCTTTGGTAAAAGGTAATCGATGATCATTAATGATTTCATCAAAATCCTCGTATTTCTCAGATGCACGCTCAAGGTCTCTATTAAACTCGTCCTCAAGACGCTGCATATCTAATTGTCTACCTTGATCAAACTGTTGTGGCATTTGCTGTTGTTGTGGCTGATTAGCGTTATCTGGTGCCCCTTGAGCTTGTTGTTGTTGCTGGGACATCATATGTTGCTGCATCTGCGCAATCTGATCCTGCATAGCACGCATTTCGCGTTTATGCTTCTTTTCCTGCTGACCTAACCGTTTCTTGACGACATCTGGGATGTCCTCTTTTGTTTCGGTATGCTCAACAGGTGACTCAGACTCTACAACTCCATTACCAATATCAGGTTGCTCTGTAGCTAATACGTTTTCTTCATTCATCATTTGTCTCTCATCATCAGTTTACGGTTTACTAATAACCCAGTAGTTTTCGGATCACTACGGAACCCAGCAATTAAATTGCAGAAAGTACAACAATTACTAAATATTATACATAGTAATAATTATTTGTGCAAATCCTTAATAATGCTTGCTATTTTCGCAGTGAAATCTAGGTCTGTTTTATGGTTTTGCGATTCTCTATTATGCTGATTGTCCTTAAGTTTTTCCTGTAATTCTTGAGCGTCCATAGCTAACTTAACTTTCTCAAGCTCATGTTTCTCGTGTCTCATGCGCAATTCTTCTGCTCGTTCTTCTAATTGTTTCTGTGCTAACTCTTGTTGCATCTTCATCATTTGCTCTTGGGGGCTCGGCGGCTTGGGTGGCGGCTCTTCACCACGTTCCTCTGCCAATATTTCGGGTGGAACGAGCTTTTCAAACCTCTTAATGAGACGATTTTGATCTTCTACATCTAAGTTTTTGGCTATTAAATCACCAACCAAAGGTAATATGCGCTGTGGATCACTTAATGCTAATTTTGTGAACACTTCTAGTGCTTGTGCTTTTTGTACTGCAAAGGATGGAGCTGCGCTGATTTCAACGTCAAAATCACCGTTCATAATAGGATTTTCTATTTTTCCGTCAGGCATTTCTTTATTCAGCTCAACAGACCTTGATTCACCGGCAGCATTGGATAATACTACACTGCGTTTATCACCGTATATGGCAGGCATTAAACTCAATACTATTTTACCTCCTTGAGCTATTGCTTGGTTCATATTATCCATGAAAACAAAAGCACTTAAATTTCCCTGCGTAGCTCTATTTTCTATAGCAACCCCTGAAGCTTCATTGGATTGTTTTCCCAAGTTAGCATCGTAGAAGCCTAATATCTCTTTTATGCCATTCACCGAATAACTTAATGCACCAAGTATTGACTGAGGCAACTCTGATGCTGGGAATCTTTGAGGCATTAATCCAGTTTTTGGATCAGATTTAGCCAATAATATGCCTTGTGATACTTCGGGATTACGCCACATAAATTCTTGGCCGACAATATTATCTGGAGTTCCTAACCATTGTTCACGCCTGCGGTTTTTAACTTCTGTTGCGATATCACTTATAAGATAGTTGACAAATTTCTGCATATCTCTAGCGTCACAAATGAACGATTTTGTGTATTGTTTTCCTTCAATATAACAACTTCTGCCAGGAACAAATACAATTGGTAATTCTTTAGATTCCCATTCTGTTACTTCTATAATACGATCACGCAATAATCGATAATGCATTATCCTATAATCTTGTGTATGCCTAGTCATGACAATATGTGGTTTTTCGCGCATAAGAATCACATTTGCTGCCGATTCTTCTCCCATTTTTTTGCCAATATCTCTATATTCTGCTTCTATTTCTTTCCATTCTTCTTCATCTACAACCCTACCGTCACTCAATTCATAAATAGTCTTGGGGTACCACTCTTTTTGATAAAACTCGCATATTACAACGATATCCTTCATTTTGAATAATCTAGTATTGAGAATCTGCGGTTGTTGATATGATTGCGGGTCAGTAATCCAAGGATATGTAGATTTAAACTCATCTAACGACATTAATATCAATCTACCGCAATAATTACCATCACCCTTGTGCGGCATCTTTGCGGCTGGATCAAAAAAGCATGTAGTAACATCTTCAATGAGATCGTATTTTATTACTCGTCTAAAGCTATTACTTGACTCATAGTCTGTGTAAACCGAAAAAGCACCATATCCGAACTGCATGGCGGAAGCGAAAGCAGTCTGATAAACAATATCATTATCACTGTGATAAGAAATAGAACGCAGCAAATCAGTGCGAAGTTGCAAATCTTCATCTGTAGCAATCCCGTTAATTGATCTAACCATCAGAGCAGGACGCATTTTTCGATGCTCTGCTATTACTTTGTTAACAGTATCAGCCATTGTATTATAAGTTAAGCAAACTTTTGCTAACTGTATAAATTGTGCACGTTCGTTAGATTCCCACTGATCACGCAATAAGAATTTCATATCACGTTTGCCAGCGGTAATGTTTTCTTGGAAATATCCCGTCCAAGTGTTAATCCCTTTACGGGCTTCAATTAATATTTTTGATTCATCTATCCCATAATGGTCAATATCATCTAATAGTTCTTTATTCAAGATGCCCATTTGTTCTAGGGTTATTTCTGCTGCAAGTTTATAAGGCATATTCCATTGCTCCGTTAATCCTTTATTTAATCATATACCAATCTTCTGCTAATAAATCTTCTATTTTTGGTACATAAACTCTATATCCGTATCTTTTTGGATCACAAATTAATAATTCACCTTCATCATTGGTCTTGCATAAATAGTATTCTTTCCATCCTATTCTAGCAATAAAATTACCGCATATTAGTAAATGTAGGGCTTGATTTAAAGGAAAAAGAGTTATTTTATTGGAGGATTTTTTCATTAATTACTCAATGCTATATAAAAAACATTAAAAATAATTGGTAACACTATAAAGAAAATCTCATATAACATATAAAAAAATAAGATAATAAATACTGTAGTGTATATGCAGAAAAGTATTGTACCTATAAAAGAAAATATACTTTCCATGATAATTTGAAATAACTCTTCTTTTTTCGTCATTAATTACTCCATCTGAATGTTGGCAGGAAATCTACTTTATCTTTGGGTTTATCATTTAGATTTTCTATATTGCTACCCGCAAACGCCAAAGCCACATATTGCAATGCATCATGTGGATGACTGCAGGAATTTTTAACAGGTTCTACGTGGAACCTTTCTTCTCCAACAGATTTGATCTTCCTGAAATAATAATCTTTGATAAATCCCTTGCGTACTGTAGGCGCTCCGATACGAGACAGCATAAAAGATGGTTTACCATCAACCATACGATTCAAAAAGAATTTAACTGCATTCTCCCTGGGGGAGAAATCATTTGTATCTGCAGCAGATACATTAAGCTTTAATGCCCTCATTACTCCTATGCAGGATAGCTCATCATAAGCTTCATTACGTGCTTCTCCAGATGGATCAGCATAAATGGCTTTAATTTTGTACTCTGGGAAATCTCTTTTAACGCATGGAATTAATATGTTCTCACAGAAAGTATTGATGCTCATGTCTTCCGATATATACTCTTTGAGTAGCAATAACTGACCGCGAGGCGTAAATTGCACCACAACAGCCGCAGGAGTGAGACCGAAATCTTGGCCGATATACAAAGGCAATCCCACAATAGGATGTAAATCATCCACACTGTGCAAATCATCATTGTAGTCAGGGTAAACAACTTTACCAGTACGCAGTGATCCATACTGTCCCAGGCAATAGACTTTAATGTACTCCATGTCTTTGCCGATTGCTGAATCGCGATAGTAATTTTTGTTCTTAATATGTTTATAATTGTCATGTTCTGGGTTATCCACATAAAGTCCATCGTTTCCTATTATTGGTTTGCCTTCTTCATCAACTAGCAAGCCAGTAGGTTGTTTGAATAGTTTAAATCCTGGAAGTTTCTGCAAATCAAACATGCGCCTTATCCAATGATCATTATCTGGCGGGTTTGTATCTGCTATAATTCCTGTCCAATAATCTTCTCTACAAAAGTCTTGTGATGGATATCGTAATCTGCTAGAAATGTGGTCGAATGCAGCTTTTGGAATCTCTGAAAGCTCGTTGAAGTAGCATCCCGTAATTTCAAGTGATTTAAGCTTGCGGATATCGTCATCACGATCCAACGCAAGAAATATAAGCTCAAGTTCAATTCTTCCGTGGTCATCATTAAATGCGTGCTCATATGTTAGTACGGGTTTCTGTCTTTTCTCTATCATGCCGAGATCGCCAAACCACATCAGCCATGATTGCAATGTAGTGGTAACAAGTTCACCGGATGTATTTCTTATAATAGCCCATTTCGATTTGCGAATCGTGCCATTATGCCACGGAGGCATTGCCGCAGCTTTACGAGCAATATCTTGTAAGCACATCGTAGTTTTACCGCTGCCGTACTGTCCAAGAACCAGCCTAACGCGATCATTAGAATTATG
>Ga0137403_10004177_pt1 | contig 17074 bp, 15 predicted proteins | sample CZOMad2_1_16fung_FD_122057 | JGI IMG/M metagenome (GOLD analysis project Ga0137403, IMG submission 122057) | Vadose zone soil fungal communities from Angelo Coast Range Reserve, California, USA - CZOMad2_1_16fungal (Hybrid Assembly) | ecosystem: Environmental > Terrestrial > Soil > Vadose zone...
AGTCAATATCGGCCATGCGCAAAGAAAGGCAGCTCCGCATGCAAAAAGTTACCGCGCGTGGGCGCCGACATCGATGCAATCGAAAAGGCGACTGCTGGTGTGGACTAGCCTTCGACCCCTGCTCGGGTCTCAGAAGAGATATCCTCACTGGTTTACTGTGCTGATAAAATCAAATCCTCTAACACTGATGAAGCAAATGGAAACCATCCGCTGCGGTCGCCTACCTGCCATCCGCAACTTGGGGTCAGACTCTGGGGAATGATCGCCCAATAGAGCGCGCCAAGTGCCCGGTCTTCGTCGTGGGATGCCATCGATCCGGCACCAATCTCATTTACAACAATTTGCTCTCGGCCGGCGGGTTTGCCGTTTACCGCGGTTACTTGCCGTTTTACAAAATGCTGATTCCTCGTTTCGGCACTGTGGAGAAAATGGAGAATCGGCGAAAAATAATGCAGACCTGGGTTCGCAGCAAGGGATTCCGCAGGTCAGATCTCGATCCCAATCAACTGCTGGAACTGGCCGTCAATGCGTGCCACACGGGTGGAGACTTTATTCGGGTGGTGATGGACGCCATTGCCCGAGATCAAGGAGTCGATCGCTGGGCCGTCTATGATCCAGACAACGTCCTTTATATCCCTAGGATTAAGGCCGATATTCCCGAAGCGTTGTTCATTCACATCATTCGGGATGGACGCGATATCGCTTTATCACTCAAAAAAATGGGAGGATTTCAGCCTCTACCGTGGGATCGCAGATCCAGAGGTTTATTGGCTACAGCCTTGTACTGGGAGTGGATGGTTCGCAAGGGCCGACTCTACGGCGGTCAGATTCCCGGCGAATTGCCAGCAGCTGAGGCCGACTTGTTCCAGAAGCGATAGAAGGGAAGCCCGGCAAGAATCAGGAGCAAGCCAATCGAGGAGCGGCCGGGGCGCTGGAGCCAGATATTGACGGTCAGCGCGAGCGCACCGGCGACGAAGAGGCCGGGGACCCAGGGGTAGCCCCAGCAACGGTAGGGACGCGGCAGATCCGGTTCTGTCTTGCGCATGCGAAAGAGGGCGACGACGGCAAAGCCGTAGAAGATCCAGCCCGCGAAGATGAAGAGATTCGTGAGTTCTTCGAAGGTGCCGGTGAGCGCCATCAAGCTGGCGAGAATCCCCTGAAAAATAAGCGCTCGAGCCGGGGTGCGATATTTCGGATGAATGCCGTCGGCAATTTTGAAGAAAATCCCGTCGCGGGCCATGGCGTATCCTACGCGCGCGCCGCTCAACACCGAGGAGTTCATGGAGCCGAGCGCGGAAATCACCATCGCCCAGGTGATCCACGCGGCAGCGCCGTATCCGGCGATCCGCGCCACGACGTCGGAGGCGATGTGGAGCGATGAAGCCACGCTGGAGAACGGCAACACTTTCAAGCAAGCAGCGCTGAAAAGAAGATAGATCACGGCGACAAATCCGACGCCTCCCACCAGCGCACGCGGGAAATTCTTTTGCGGATTTTCGACTTCGGAGCCGACCAGATTCAAATCCTCCCAGCCGTCATAGGCCCACAGCGCAGCCGCGAGCGCGGCAAGAAACGCAGTCAAAATCACGCCAACACCCGCGCTCATGTCTGGCCAAAAGGGATCGGGAGCGCGCGCGGCCGGGGCGGCCGAGAAAAATGCAACCGCGATCACGATGACAACGGACATGATCTTGATGCTGGTGAGGAAAACCTGGACGGCTCCGCCGAGCCGCACGCCCAAATAGTTCACGCCGGTCATGATGAGAATCCACAGCACAGCGAGCGGCTGTGCCCAGGTGAAGACAAAATCGTAGGGCTTGAGCCATCCGGTGAGGCCGGGGATGGCGATGTGCACGGTGAACAACGGCGCGGCAACAACTGGGAAAATAAAACTCAGGAAGCGCATCATGCCGGCGGAAATGGAAGCCAAGGAGCTGGGACGCCCGACGATGGAATGCGTCCAGCCGAAGAGAAATCCGTAGACGGGGCCGAATCCACGGCGCAGATAGGCGTATTCGCCGCCCGCTTCCGGAATCATGGAACCGAGTTCGGCGAACGAGAACGCGCCAAAAATCGAGAGAATCGCGCCGATAATCCACGCGGCAAAGACAATGGAAACGCTTTTGCCTTCGCGCGCCATTTCCGCGGGCTTCAGGAAAATGCCCGTGCCGATCATAGTGCCGACAACGATAGCCGCGGAGGCCCAAGCTCCCAGACCGCGCACCAATTCCAGGCGTTTTTCGCTCATCGCTCCTCTGTAGGGGCAGTCCTTTTCAGGCCCGCTCCCTTTCTTCTGGTGGCTTATCGCGCGCGCTGAACCGGCTCGCGACAGACCCAGTCACAAACGTGACGATCGCGCCAATCATGAAGTACCAGGTATACGCCACGCTCGTGAACTGGAATACGCATAAAATTGTGGCGAGCCCCACAATCATTCCGGCCAAGGCGCCGCGGGCGTTGGCGCCGCGGTCGAACGTGCCGAGAAGAAAGAGGCCGAGCAGGCTGCCGTAGGGCAGCGACGCCACGGTCAGCCCGGTTTCAAGCAGCGGGCCCCACTTCACCAGGCCGAAGCCCATCAGCACCAGGCCCCACGCGAGCGTCATGCCTCGGGCGAGGCGCAGGAAGCGGGCGGGGTCGGCGCTTTGCCCGCGCAGTTTTGCAAAATCGAGCACGCTCGACGCGGCCAGAGAATTCAACGAGCCGCTGGCATTGGACATGGCCACGGCCACGATCGAAGCGAGCAGCAGGCCGGCCAGTCCCACGGGCATTTCGCGCACCAGAAAGAGCGGCAGGATGCGGTCGGTGCGTTCGCCGGGCGCCAAGAGCGGAGAATGCTGCGCGAACACATAAAGGAACACACCAATCAGCAGAAACACTGTGAATTGGACAAGCACGATGACGCCGCTGGCGAGCAGGGCGCGGCGGCTGTCGCGCTCACTCTTCGCCGCGAGGAGGCGCTGCACGATGATCTGGTCGGTACCGTGGGTGGCCATGGTGAGAAAGGCGCCGCCGATGAGTCCGGACCAGAAGGTATATTTGGTGGCGAGATTCCAGGAAAAATCGAATAGTTGGAGTTTGTGACCGGCCGCGGCTGCTACCTGGACCACTTCGCTCCAACCGCCGGGAATGCGGTGCAGCAGAACGAGAAACGTGACCGCGCTTCCGGTCAGATAGATCAGCAACTGCGCCACGTCGGTCCAAATCACGGCTTTCATGCCGCCTTCAAAGGTGTACAAGACCGTGAGCGCGATGACGATGACGACCGCGAGCTTTTCCGAGGTCCCCAGAACGACGCTGACCACCAGGGCGATGGCAGAAACGCGGACGCCTTCGGCGATGGCGCGGGTGACGAGGAAAGTGCTGGCGGCGACTGCGCGCATCTTCTGGCCAAATCGCTTTTCGATCAAGGCGTAAGCGGTGAAAAACTCGCCGCGAAAATAGCCAGGCAGCAATAAGAGCACAATGAGCACGCGGCCGATCAGGTAGCCGAAGACCAGTTGAAGGAAGGTGAGGTTTCCGCCGTAGGAAATGGCCGGCGCGCCGATGATGGTGAGCGTTGAAGTTTCCGTGGCGACGATGGAGAACGCGAGGGCCCACCAGGGGGCGGTCCGGCCGCCAAGAAAATAATCGCGCGCATCCTTCTGTCCGCGGCGGAAGCGAATGCCAAGGGCCGTCACGCCGAGCAGGTAGGCGATGACAATTGCCAGGTCCAATGGATGAATGCGCATGGAGCGGCCTTTCCGCCGGGCACGCGGTGCGCCGCGGAAAAGTGCGATGAGGATAGTGGCCTTGCATTGACCCGTCAAGGAATCACGGCGCCGGATCAGAATATTCTCGTAACCCTGGCGGCGTAGAATCCATTCCAAACGGGCATTTTTCACGTATGCTTTTTGCGTGGAATACGTGCTGGGGTTCGATGGGGGCGGAACGAAAACGGAATGCGTGTTGATGGATTCCGCGGGAGGAATCGTCGCGCGGAGTATCGCGGGGCCCTCCAACCCGACGCGAGTGGGCGTGGAGGCGGCGACGCGTGAAATTGAGAAGGCAGCGGAGTTGGCGTTGCGGGAGGCTGGAGTCGAGCGAAAGGCAGTCGTCGCGCTGGGCGCGGGATTGGCGGGAACAGGGCAGGCAGAAATGAAACAGCGAATGCAGGCGTCGCTGGAGCGCGCATTCCCCGGAATCGTCGTGAACGTGCTGACGGATTTGCAAGCAGCATTGGCAGCCGCCGGGAATGGAGCTGCGATCCTGCTGCTGGCGGGAACCGGGTCCGCGGCCCTCGCTCGGGACGAGCAAGGAAAAATCTGGCGAGCCGGGGGTTACGGCCCGCCGTTCAGTGATGAAGGGAGTGCTTACGATATCGGCAGCCGGGCCGTGGCGAGAGCGATGAAAGAACGTGAGGAGCAGGGGGCGGAGTCAGTTTTGGGAAAGAAGATTCTCGAACGGTTCGGATGCAACGCGTGGCCTGAGCTGCGGAAGCGCGCCAGCGCGCAGCCGGATCAAGTCTTTCCGATGATATTCCCGATTGTGGCCGCGGCGGCAGATGCCGGAGATTCAGCGGCGCGCGAGATTTTGCAGGAAGCGGCCCGTCATCTAGCCGCTCTGGTGGAAATGGTCGCAACTCATGCGGGCCTGCGCGGAGAGAATTTGGGAATCGCGAAAACAGGGGGAACGGTGGGCCGGTCCGCGTTTTATGATGCGCAAGTGGATGAGGCGCTAAAGCGAGCCGTGCCGCGCGCGAAAATCGGTGCGTTGCAAATGTCGCCAGCGGAGGCGGCAGCACGCGCTGCGAGATATTAGGATGTCCGAGGCGACGACAACTCGCGAACGCGCACTGGTCGCTGCCGGCGAGGAGCTTGCAGCGCTCCTGCACCATCCGTCGGCGGACGTGCTGATGGCGCTGCTGGACAATCCCGCGCTCGATGAAACGAAACTTTGTTTGCTGCTAGAAAGAAAGGATCTGCCGGGCGAAATTCTGGAAGAGGTGGGGCGGCGGAAACATCTGTTGAAAAATTACAGGGTGAAGCGGGCGCTGGCGTTTCATCCGCGGGCGCCGCGACTGATCAGCTTGCGGCTGCTGGGGGATTTATACCTGATGGACCTGGTGCAGTTGACGCTTTCACCCGGCGTCCTGGCGGAATTGAAACGCAGCGCGGAAGAACAATTGCTCGCGCGGCTGCCGCAGCTTCCTCTGGGACAGAAAATCACGTTGGCGCGGCGCGGGCCGGCACGAGTGGCGGGCGCGCTGCTCGCCGATGGCCACGCGAAGGTGATTCCCGTCGCGCTGGACAACCCAAACGTGACGGAAGCGCAAGTACTCAAAGTTCTTTCACGCGAAAAACTGCCGACTGCGCTGATTCCTGCGATCTCGCATCATCGCAAATGGTCCGTCAGTTACAATGTGCGTCTCGCGCTAGTCCGCCACCCGTTATCGCCGCTGGCGACAATTCTTGCGTACCTGCCGGAGATCACGGTATCGGATTTGCGTGAACTTGCCGCGCCGGGTATCGTTCCCGAGAGCCTTCGAAAATATTTGCAAGCCGAAGTGCAGCGCCGGATGCGCACCGGCGGAAGAGGGGAGAAGCAGAGTGCTGCCTCGGAGGACCCTTCCGCGTCCAAGTCAGAATGAGAGGCGCTTATTCCCAAAATGCAATTGCCGGGAACAAAACATCCGCGACCGGCGTCGTATGTGTTGTGAGGAAAGATAGCGTATGCTTGGACGCAAGGAACGGCGATTCTGTCCCGGCGCCGCGGTATGTAATCCCTGGCAGGGGGTTGCACGAGAACTATGGGCAGTGGGGATCATCCGGACCGGCGTCTCGAACGGCGCTGGGCGACGCGGTACTCGTTTCGCGCCGACCTCGAGATCGAGTGGGGTTCCGCGGTACTGCGCGCGAGCACGCGCGATATCAGCGCCAATGGAATGTTTATCGAAGCCGTGGATCCCCTCTGGATCGGCGCGGGCTTCACGGCGCACTTGAATCTCAAGCAGCCGTTAAAGGTCGATTGCTCCGTGAAACGAATCGAACCGGGGCGCGGGATGGGCGTTTCCGTGGCACTTGCCGAATCCGAAAGCCAGAAACTCTACCAGGATCTTCTTTCCTCGCTCTCCGCGACCGGCGCTTGAGAGCGATTTATACTAGAGCAGGACGCTGCCTGGTTGGCGTCCAGCCTGGGGAAGAATGACACGCTGCCTTGATTGTGGTTCCGTGCGCACGGCGGATCAGTGCTCCGCGTGCGGGCTGACTTCCGCGGCCGCCGAAGTCATGTTCCGCCGGCGATTCCTGAAGCGCACGATATTTTTTCTTGCCGGGTCGCTGGCGTTCCCTTATGTCAGCCAAATTTATGCGCCGCTCGATCTAGACTTGATGCTGGTGTTCTTCGGCGTAATTTTTTTCATAGCGCTGGCGATTGCCGTGCTGCTCGACCGGTGGGCACGCAATCGCCAGGACCTCGAAGTGCTGAAGCGCATCTACGCGGGTTTCATTCCACTGCCATGGATTCTGGCTGCGACCTTGTTCCTCAACGGAAAATTGGATTCGCCAAAAAAATTGACTTACCACGCTACAACGGTGGTCGGCCGCTACAACATGCCTGGAGTTGTGCGCGGCACGCGACGGGTCTTCGTGCGCTCGTGGCGCGAGGGACAGAAGTACGAGCGGCTGGCGGTGGATGCCGACGATTACGATCGTTTTCAGTCGGGCGATTCCGTGGTCGTGGGAGTCGCGCCGGGGGCGCTTGGGATACCCTGGTACTACGGCGTGTACCGGCGCTGAGGACCGGTAACTAGAAATTTGAAACTGGAAACTGTAATCGGGCTTTCAATAGGCCGGCTTGCCGTCGGGTTTCAAAGGGATCTGCAGCTCCAGGATGTGACCGTCCTTGCCGAGGCGGAAAGACACGCGCAGCAATTGCCCGACGTTGCGCTCTTTCCATTCTGAGATTTCCAGGGGCTGATCCGGCGCGTCGGAATTGGACCACTCGACGCTTTCGCCACGCGGCTTTACGGTTTGCGGATCGATTTCGCGAACCTCTTGCTCTTTCATATCGAGGAGCAAGTAGCGCTTCCAGAGATGCACCAAGAGGAGGCCCTTCTTCTCCGAGTGATACATGTTCCACGATTTTGGCGCCTCGCCATTGAATTTCACGATGGCGAAAGCAACGGGCTTCCAAAGTGTCTTTTCGCCGGCCTGCAAGCCGATACTCAAGGAAAGACCCAACAACAGTATCCCGGCGGCGGAAATCAAACGATGGAATCTCATGACTCAGGTAGATGCTCTTTTTCCATTTGGCGGCGGAATCTCCCGCAATCCGTACAAGATTGGTCACTCAGTCCCGGTATTTCGAGTGTACGGAACGGGGCGGCGAAAGTCGACTATAGGCGATGAGGGCGCCTCGTGAAGTTTGAAACAATTCAGTGACACTAGTGTTGCAGTATTTTTGCTTGCCCTGAGGGGATTCACGCGTTACCCTCCCCCTACCTGCCGGACTAAGCTACCCCAATGGGACGAAATTGCGGGAAAGGCCCAACGAGAGTCCAAAGACGAGTCGAGTTTCGCGCAAAGGACGAGGTTGCGCGAGCGAGTGGTCCGTGCAAGTCGAGACGGATACGGTGATAGTCTCGTCCCGAACGACCGCGGCCACCCCAGGTTCCCAGGGAATTAAACTCTTTCTGGAGGAAGATCATGAAAAATCTCGGATACAAGATCGCAGTTGCGACAGCCCTCGCGCTCGCGACGGGTTTCGTTGCGAGTGTGAACGTGCGCGCGCAGAATGATGACCGGCCGCACCGCTTCTCCGCCAAACTTTCGACCTTTAATGAGGTGCCCCCCAAGGGCACGGGCGCTACGGGAACTTTCCAGGCCAGGCTCAGCGAAGACGGAACGACCCTGAATTGGACCTTCACATGGTCGGGATTGACCGGCCCACCCCTTTTTGCGCACATTCACTTTGGCCAGCGCGGCGTTAACGCCAACGTAATGACCTTCTTCTGCGGCGGACCCAAGGGAAGCCTGGTTAATCCGCAAAAGCCCGACTGCCCGCAAACCACGTCCGGCTCGATCACCGGCTCGACCACTGCGGCCGACATCGTCGCGCTGAATTCAGGCACGACAGACCAAGGTCTGGACGCAAATGACTTCGCGACCTTCCTCCGCGCCATCCGCTCCGGCGACGGCTATTGCAACATGCATACCACGCGGTTTCCCGGCGGCGAAATCCGCGGACAGATCGCGGTCCATCGCGGCGACGGGGACGACGACGAGAATTAGCTCACGACCAGGCTGGAAGAAAAAGGGACGGACAAGGTCCGGCCTCTACGTAGCCAGGCCGATGCCGGCGATCAAGGCTTCGGGGTCGGGGGCTTGTACGAGATCTGTGTGACAGTTTGATTCACGACATGCTTCGGCGGTTTCTTCTTCGGCGGCTTCCTGACTTCGCGTCTTCGTGCGTCTTTGTTACCCATGGCCAACAGCTTGCCACAGGTTGCTGAGCATAGCTAGTTCCGCGTTGCGGTATTGCTCGTTGTTCAGAGTGTGGGTCCGTAAACTGAACTCTTGCCCGTATTGAAGATGACAACTTAACGAAGTACTTAGCGAAAAACTATGGGTTTACCTTAAGATGTCTATACACCCCCGGAGCGGAAGTTTTTGGCTAGCAAGAGGAACGGATGGGTCTGGACTCCGATCACCCCCAGGAAGAACCTCGCCTGACCGAAGAGCGTTTGTCTGTTTTTGACAAGCGCCTCATTGGGCGTCATGTGATTTTCTCCTTAGCCGTTGTCTTGGTATATCTCCTTCTTAATCGGCCCGAAGTCATCATGGTGTCTCAGCTTGGATTCACTGTCTGGTTTCCAGCCACGGGACTGGTCCTGGCGGTCATGCTCGGCGTCAGCCCTCGGTATTTTCCGCTAACAGTCTTTGCCGATGTGCTTGCCGGGGCAGCGATCTATCACCAGCCCTTGCTGTCCTGGAGCGCAATAGTGGCTTCCTTTCTCGGAATAGGCGGTTATGCAGTGGCGGCCTATTTATTGCGGGGCCCGCTGAAGATCGACGCGGGGTTACGAAGACGGAGAGACGTGGTGCGGTACGTTTCGATACTGCTGGTAGCAGCCGTTTTCGCTACTGCCATCGGAGTGGCCAGCCTGGCAGCGGACCATACCATTTCGTGGAATCAATACTGGAATTCGGCCTGGGGATGGTACGTCGGTGATGTAGTCGGCCTGGTTGGTTTTGCTCCGTTCCTGCTCATTCACATTCTTCCACGGGTTAGAAGAATGCTATCGCTCCCTCGAGAAAGGACCTTCCAGAAAGAACGGAGAATAAGGGATGCAGAACCGATAAGGCCGGTAGATGTGCTGGAAGCAATCGGACAACTGGCCAGCATTATCTTGGTGCTCTGGATCATGTTTGGGCGAACACTGGGATACAAACAACTCTATTATTTGGCATTCGTTCCAATCATCTGGGTCGCCATGCGCCATGGGATAAAGCGTGTCGTGACCGGCTTGGTTATCTTTAATTTCGGCATTGTCATCGCATTGAAACTTTTGCCGGTGCCGCCAGACTCGCTGACCAAAATTGGTTTGCTGATGCTAACAGTCTCAGGGACAGGATTGATCGTAGGGGCGGCAGTGACCGAGAGGCACCGGATGGCAAAGCAACTGAGCGAGCGGACAGCTTTTCTGAACTCGCTCATTGAGAACAATCCTTTGGGCATTGTCGTTCGCGATCAAGCGGGCCGCGTGCAACTTTGCAACGAAGCGTTCGCAAACCTCTTTCTCTACAGGCGGGAAGAGATTGTCGGACATTCCCTTGATTCGCTGATTTCTCTGCCCGGCGAAGCCGGTGAGGCCAATCCATTGTCAAAACACCCCACTCCGGGGCAACCGGTGCATCAGACCATAAGCAAAAAACGCAAAGACGGAAAGACGCTGGATCTGGAAATGCACGCTATTTCCATTGCTTTGGATGGCCAAATGGAAGGTTCGTACGCGATTTACAAAGACATTTCTGAACAAGTGAAAACGGCTGCGCAAGCACGGGACCATTCCGAGTCGCTTAATCGCCTGGTGAACGAACTCCAACTCCGCACCACGCAAATGACACTGCTCAATGAAATGGGTGATTTGTTGCAGTGCTCGTCGAGCAGTATGGAGGCACATGCAATCGTCGCGCAGACGGCAAGAAAACTCCTGGTAGCTTCCACCGCTGGTGCGCTCTACGTATTTAAGTCGTCCAGAAACTTGCTCGAGGTGGTGGCCCCCTGGGGAGAGTGTTCAATCTCGAGACAACCGTTTGCTCCGGATTCCTGCTGGGCGCTTCGCCGGGGACAACCGCACTGGAGCGAGCATCCTGGCGGGAGCGCGATCTGCCCGCATCTGGAGAATCCCGCTCCAGCAAGTTATCTGTGCGTTCCTCTGGTGGCCCAAGGCGACACTTTGGGCGTGTTGCATGTCCAATACAACCGAATCGAGAGCAACAACAGAACAGAGGCTTTCGAAAGCTTGCAGGAATCCGAGCAGCGGTTGGCCGTCGCCGTGGGTGGGCGCGTTGCGCTCTCCTTGGCAGGCCTGCTCCTGCGGGAAACACTGCGTGATCAGTCGATTCGTGATCCTCTAACGGGGTTATTCAACCGCCGGTTCATGGAGGATACTCTCGGCCGGGAGTTGCAACGGGCGAAGCGCAGGAGTCAACCTCTCGCCGTTGTGTTTCTCGATCTCGATCACTTCAAGCGATTCAATGACATTCACGGCCACGATGCAGGGGATGCTGTATTGCGATCCATGGCCGGGCTCTTCCAGCAGCACTTCCGTGGTGAGGACGTAGTTTGCCGTTTTGGAGGAGAGGAATTTGCGATCATTCTTCCAGAAGCCTCAGCGAAGAACGCAGCCATGCGCGTAGAACAGCTGCGCCAGACGGCCAAAAAGTTCAAGGTTTCCCACAAGGAACAGATACTAGACACCGTTACGTTTTCCATTGGCATCGCCGCCTATCCAGAAGACGCATCGAGCGGCGAGGAATTGCTGCAGATCGCCGATGCATGTCTCTACGAATCCAAAGCGAAAGGACGTGATTGCGTTACAATCGCGGGTCTTCATAAGGCTTGAATTTTCGTCCACGTCCGATGGAGCTTGCGCCTCGTGCGCGCAACGCGCGTTTCTTGAATGGTCGATCACCATGTAAAGCACGTCGATATCTCCTTGGAGTCCCTGAAGAGCCCCTGGGTTAGCGGTCACCGCAGAGGAGCGTAATGCCGGGCTTTAGCCCTCGAGTACTGTGCATTTTCTCTGCCAATTCCTTCTGAAACGTTTCATGGCCTTTTGACACTATGTTTATGCCACAGACCAGTCTCGGTGTTGTGATTTACCAAGGCGAGTCCACAGGGTTCAAAGAGCAAGCTGTGCGACAACTGACTTCCCCTTCAAGAAGGTTTACCTCGCGAGTCGAGGCCCCCGAGGACGTGTGGGTTTACTGGCGCTGCGATGGACTAGACGATCTCTCGCATGTTCAAAATATCAGCTTAGGGGGTTTGTTTATCGAAACGCCGAGGCGAACAGCAGAGAGTACTTCCGTTAGCCTGAGTTTTCTCGTTCGGGAAGGACAAGTCCGTGCCGATGGTATCGTGCGACACGCGATTCCGGGCACGGGAATCGGACTCAAATTCAGGGCCGTGAGGGAGGAAGACCGGCCGTACCTGGCGGCCTTGATGGCAAGGGTTCGTGCAGAGCCCCGAACGCGAAGCGAATCCTGAGCGGACAACCCATGCGCGGGCCATTTCCGAGGCCACGGGCAAGGGACGTCGCAGCATTCGGTTCTTCAAAAATACTTTCTCTGCGAGGACGGTTTTTCCCCTCTGGAACCCCGCGCAAATTCTCTCCAATTCAAGCTACCGATACCTCATCCGCACAGGCGCAAGGAGCTTCTCTCCCAATGATTTGCTAAAGTGACTCTCTGGCCCCGGCGACAGGCGAAGAGGTACAGTGGTCGCATTGTGCAGTGAGACCGTCTTGCAGGCGAACATTCATCTTCGGCTTGCCATTCCTGGCGATATTCCTGTTTTGCAGGCGCTCATCGCTGCGTCCGTACGCGGCTTGCAGGCGCAGGATTATACGCCGGCGCAGATTGAAGGTGCGCTCAAGACCGTTTTTGGAGTGGATAGCCAATTGATTGCCGACGGGACGTACCTCGTCGCGGAGGCAGTACCTAGCGGAAGTGAGAGCCATGAACCAGAGTATGACGGAGCCGCGAGTCTGATTGCCGGTTGCGGCGGCTGGAGCAAGCGCAAGACTCTGTATGGCGGTGACCGCTGGACGGGCAGAGAAGACGAGCTTCTCGATCCCCTTCACGATGCCGCAAAGATTCGCGCGTTTTTCATCCATCCGGCCTGGGCGCGGCAGGGCATCGGCGGAATGATTCTGGAAGCCTGCGAATCGGCCGCGCGGGCGGCGGGATTCACGCGATACGAGATGGGTGCGACGCTGACGGGGGCAAAGCTCTTCGGCGTGAAAGGTTACGTCGCCGTGAAACCGATCTCCATTCCACTCATGAACGGTGAAGTGCTCCCGGTGATCCACATGGAGAAGCGAGTGTCCGGCACGCCATTGGATTCGGACACGCGCGGGTTCCGGCGGGTATAATGCCGGGCGATGATTTCAGCGGCTGATTTCTTGCGGCGAGTGTATCGCACGTTTGGGCGAGTATTCCCGCGATGCAGCATGATTTCGCAGGCGATTGCGTACAACCTGTTCCTGGCATTTTTCCCGGCGTTGCTGGTCGCGGTGGCGCTGGCCACGAGCCGAATCGGGGGCAAGACCAGTCTGCTTGACCTGATTACGGATTTGACGCGGTTCTTGCCGCCGGGAAGCCAGGCCATCGTTTCGGAGTTCCTGGTGAAGCGCGGCCCGGACACGTGGAAGATCGCGGCCTTGGGCTGGACTGGGACGTTGCTTGCAGGCTCGCAAGTAATGAAGCTGGTCATGCAAGGAATTCACAGCATCTACGGAGATAAGGAGCCGCTGGGATTTCTGCACCGGCAAGTGCGCGGTTTGATGCTGTTGCTGGTGACTATCGCGCCGCTGCTGGGGGCCGCGATACTCGGGATTCTTGGAAAGCCGCTGCGGCGATGGATTGCGCTGGAAATCGGAAAACACACGAATCTGCAAGGCTGGTGGAATTTCTTTTTTCCAGCGATGGCGATTGTGCTGGCGATGATGGCTTTGACGGTGATTTATCGCGTGGCGCGGCCGCGAGAGCACAGTCTGCGAAACGTCCTGCCCGGAGCCATGCTTGCGACGCTGCTATGGTGGCTGGCGAATGTATTGTTTGGCATTTACGTTCGGCGCGTACCGTACAACGTAGTATATGGTGGGCTGGCGGCGGTGATCGGTCTGATTATCTGGATGCAGCTTTCGGCGGTGATTATTTTCCTTGGTGCGGCCTGGAACGCGGAGCTGGCGGAAAGCCGGGAAGCGGTGCGAACTCGTGGCTGAGCAGATCGTACGCGTAGCGTGCTATTCCGGATACAAGGGCGATGAGCGTCCTGTGCGTCTATACTTTCGCGAGAAAGCCCTCGAGATCGTGGAGACCGAAGATCGCTGGTATTCGCCTGGCGCGACGTTCTTCCGTGTGGTCGTGGATGGCGGCGACCGCTACGTTCTCCGCCACGAAGAGGCGCAGGACGTGTGGAGCCTGATCGGGTACCGGGCGATTGCCTGATTGACACAAAAATTAACGAAAGCGTATAGTCAAGGCACTAATCTGCAGTAAGGCATCCCCAAGCGCCGGGCCTCGCGGCCACCGAGGGATGCGGGTGCCAGAAGGGCAGTGATGTCTCACCCAGGTTTCTTCCAGGTCTTCCGGCGTCTCACCATCCTGAGCCTCCTTTGCTGTGCATTTTTTCCCGGCAAGCGTGTGATTGCTCAAACACCCGCGCCAGCCCCATCTGCACAAGACACACAGGCCCAGCCAGATGCGACCGGCAAACCCGCTCAGCCGCCGCCATCTACTGACAATCAAGAGGTGTCGAGCCGCGATACCCCGACGACGTTCAAAGTCAGAGTCAACCTGGTGCTCGTGCGCGTGGTGGTCCGCGATGCGAGTGGCAAGGTTGTCAGTGGACTAAAAAAGGAAGATTTTCAACTGTTTGACAACCGGAAGCCGCAAACGATTTCGTCCTTCAGCCTGGAGACCCCGGAAACCCGCACGGCTTCCGCGGTGACTTCCCCCGGGGCTGCAGGGTATTCGTCAAGCGCCGATCCCATTGCCGGGAAGGCCATTGTTTTGCCGCAGCGATTTGTGTCCATGGTTTTCGATGATGTCCATCTCTCGATGGAGGATTCGACGTTTGTGCGCGACTCCGCCACGCGCTTTTTTGGCTCGCTTGCGCCCAGTGACCGCGTGTCGATGAACACCACTTCCGGACAGTTTGCCCAGGAGTTCACGGATGACCACGAGGCGTTGAAGAAGGCGGTGTTCGGGATTATTCCGCGGCCGCTCGGTGCCAACGGTTTTCATGATTGCCCGGACGTAGGCTATTACCAGGCAGACCTGATCGTGAACAAGTCCGATGGGCAGGCGCTTGCCGTGGCCACCGAAGATGCCGTGCAGTGCGCATTTGGCGGGGATGAGCGCATGGCGGCCCAGGCACAAAACTTGGCGAGAGCTGCGGCCTTTCGGGCCGTTTCAGCGGGAGACGCCTCGTCACAGTATGCCTATCGGCATTTGGAGGATATAGTGCGGCGGCTGGCGAGCATGCCGGGGCAAAGGGTGCTGGTATTTGTCTCGCCGGGATTCCTGCAGACCACGATTCAGTCCGAGGCTTCGGAGCTCGTGGATCGTGCGACGCGCTCAAACATCGTAATCAATACGATTGATGCGCGCGGCCTTTATGTGCCCGACGTGATGGGGGACATTTCCAGCCCAGCACATGACGCGTTTAGGACCGCAGGCTACAAGGCTTCTTACCGAGTGGCCGCGCAATCCGCACAAGACGACGTGATGGCGCAATTGGCGGATGGAACGGGCGGGACGTTTTTTCACAACCGCAACGACGTAGATGAAGCCATGCGAGAAGCGGGCGCAGCGCCGGCGCTCTCCTATTTATTGGGTTTTTCTCCGCAGAACCTGAAAATCGACGGGCGCTACCACGCGCTGAAAGTCTCGCTGACAAACAAGGAAAAATTCAAGATTCAGGCCAGGCACGGGTACTTTGCGCCGCGGTCGATCGCTGATCCCGCGGAGGCAACCAAAGAGGAGATCCGTGAAGCGTTGTTTTCGCAAGAAGAGATTCGCGACCTGCCCGTCGAATTGCAGACGCAGTTTTTCAAGAAAGACGAAGCTGAAGCGCGGCTCGCGGTCTTGACGCATCTGGACGTAAAGGGCATCCGCTTCAAGAAAGCGGAAGGCCGCAACAACGACAAATTGACAATCGTCACGGGAATCTTTGACGAGAATGGGAACTATATTACGGGCGGAGAGAAAATTATTGAGATGAAATTGCGGGACACAACGTACGATCGGCTGAGCCGTTCGGGGTTCACGGTGAAGTCGAGTTTTGACATAAAGCCGGGGACGTATCTGGTGCGGCTCGTCGTGCGCGACAATGAAGGCGCGCAGATGGCCGCCCGGAATGGGGCAGTGGTCATACCTTACTAGAACACCAGGACGCGGTGGTTCAGGCGGAGGTTCTCATGAGTACGAATAGCAGCTGGAACCGAAGAATTCAAATAGGCGCGTGGTTAGCTGCCGGTTTGGCGTGTGCAATTCCCTTGGCGGTGCGCGCCCAAGAGCAGCCCGCGCCGCCACCGCCGCAGGCGGCCCCGCCGGCTGCGCCGCAGCCCGGAGTGATGATCAAGAAGGAGTCGAAACTCGTGCTGGTCGACGCCGTCGTGACAGACAAGAAGGGAAACTACGTCCACGACTTGTCGCAGGCCGATTTCAAAGTTTTCGAAGATAACAAGGAGCAGCAGGTTTCTTCTTTTTCCGCGGGTGTGGATGCGGCTGCGCAAGCGAACGGGCAGCGGCGCTATCTGATTCTTTTCTTTGACAATTCGACGATGGCCATGCCGGACCAGATCCAGGCGCGGGGCGCGGCCAAGAAATTCATCGAGGCCAATGCCGGTCCGGATCGCATGATGGCGGTGGTCGATTTTGGAGGTTCGCTGCGCATCGTGCAAAATTTCACGGCGAACGCAAATTTGCTGCAAGCGGCAGTCTCGGGAGTGAAGAGTTCTTCCGTGGATCCCAACGCGCCGTCGTCGGATGTGCCCGTCACGGTGGCGTCCGCGGGTCTGCCCTCTCTTGGGAATGCCGCGGCGGACTTTGGCGCGCGAAGCATGCTGCTAGCGGTCCGCAGCCTGGCGAAAAACCTGCGAGGTATCCCGGGCCGGAAAATGGTCGTGCTCTTCTCCGGCGGATTTCCGCTGACATCCGAAAACCAATCGGAGCTGACGGCGACCATCGATGCTTGCAACAAATCGAACGTCGCGGTGTATGCACTGGATGCCCGCGGATTGACTGCGCCGGTCCCTGGCGGGAGTGCTCGGAGAAACACCGCGGCAGGCAAGACGCACGCAGTTTCGAATCGGGCGTCGAATCGCGGGGCTTCCGCGCGGCCGCGGATTTTGCTGGCGGCGTTTCCGGCGAGTGCCATGCCTGATCCGCAGCGGCCGGGCGGCGGCGGTACCGGAGGTGGCGGAACGGGTGGTGGCGGGGGAGGCGGTGGCAGGGGCGGAGGCGGTGGGACAGGTGGTGGCGGTACCGGTGGTGGAGGCAGAGGCGGCGGGGGTGGTACTGGAGGAACTGGGGGCGGCACCGGAGGAACTGGTGGTGGGGGCAGAGGCGGCGGTACGGGCGGCACGGGCGGAACGGGTGGTGGCACCCGGGGTGGGACCGGCGGCGGAACTGGCGGAGGCACGCGCAGCGGGGGCTTCAATCCCGGTTCCAATTACAACAACTCTCCTTTTAACCGGCCGCGAACGATCGTGCCGCAGTTTCCAACTTCGGCTTCGTCGAATCAGCAGATTCTTGCTGCCCTCGCGGAAGGAACAGGCGGATTCACGATCTTCAATACCAACGAT
>Ga0137403_10004178_pt1 | contig 17072 bp, 14 predicted proteins | sample CZOMad2_1_16fung_FD_122057 | JGI IMG/M metagenome (GOLD analysis project Ga0137403, IMG submission 122057) | Vadose zone soil fungal communities from Angelo Coast Range Reserve, California, USA - CZOMad2_1_16fungal (Hybrid Assembly) | ecosystem: Environmental > Terrestrial > Soil > Vadose zone...
CTCGAGGTCAGCGAAACTCTTGGATGGACGCACCAGCGCACACGCGACCAGGAATCCGCACAGCTCGTCTACCGCAAAGAGCGTCTTCGCCATGGGCGTGTCGCGCGGCACGCCCGAGTAGGTGGCGTGTCCCAACACCGCTCTGAGCAGCGGCTCCGCGACGCCCTTGGAGCGCAGCAGATTGACGCCCCAGCCGGGATGGCCCTCGGTGGCTGAATGTTCCTGGTTGGGGAATTTCTCGTAGTCGAAATCGTGCAGCAGGCCGACGAGCCCCCACGCCTCCGGATCTTCGCCGAGCTTGGCGGCGTAGGCCCGCATCGCGGCCTCGACCGCGAGCATGTGCTGGCGCAGCGAGGGCGATTGCGTGTGCTCGTGCATGAGGGACAGGGCTTCGGCTCGGTTCACTGGATCTCTACCCCCCACCGTTCACTCCACAACGCGAGCATGAGCTGCGGCCACAGCCTGCGCGCATGATTCCGGCGACCGGACCGGTGCTCCGCCAGGAGCGGCGAGTCCAGCAAGCGGTCAGCCAGCGGCGCGAGTCCTGTGTTCAGCCAGCGCGCCACGGGCACGGAGAGACCCCGTTTTCGGCGGTCGATGGCCACATCGGGCACCAAGCCACGCGCTGCTTCCTTTAATATCGCCTTGGTGGTGAGGCCTCGCACCTTGAGATGCGAAGGGCCGGGAAGCACCAGCTCCATCACTTCGCGATCGAGGAATGGCGCCCGGGCCTCGATCGAAGCGAGCATCGTGGCGCGATCGACTTTGACCAGCAGATCGTCGGGCAGATAGGTCAGAAAGTCGAACCACATCACGCGATTCAGAGGATCCTCACTCGGGAAGCGGTCCAGCCTGGCGGCGAGCTCGGCACTGACGCCGTCCTCGATCGCCATCGCACCGAGCCAGGTGAGGTGCCGCTCCAGCCATGGCAGCTCGGCGGCCGCCAGGAACTGCTTGAGCATGTACTCCAGCGTCATCTTGCCGGTCGAGGACGGCCAGCGATCCACCGCCCACCGCGCCGCACGCCGCAGCGGGGCCGGTAGGCTCTGCCAGCGCTGCGCAAATTTGTGGCCCAGGTAAGTCGGGTACCCGCCGAACAGCTCGTCTGCGCCTTCGCCGGACAGAATGACCTTCACGTCCTCGCGCGCGGCTTCCGCCAACAGAAACGTGGGCAGCACCGCGGGGTCGCCGAGCGGCTCCGCGAGCGAGCGCGACACGACGTCGAGCGCGCGACCGAGCGATTCATCGTCCGCCGTGACGACGTGATGGACGCTGGCGATGGCATGCGTCACGGCTTCGGCGTACGGGCTCTCGTCGTAGCCGCTCTCCGTGAATCGCACGGCATAGGTGTGAATGCGCTCGCCAGGCATGCCGCGAGCCGCCGCGGCAACGAGCAGTGACGAATCGAGTCCCCCGCTTGTGAAGATCCCGAGCGGCACGTCCGACATCAGCTCGCGCTTCACGGCGCGGAGCAGTGTCTCACGCAGCGCTGCCCTGTCGCCGAGGGATTGTGTCGCCGGGCGGCTGGCCACCTCCGCGGCACTCCAGAAGGACCGAATCTCTATTCGATAGTCGTCCGCAATGAGCAGCGACGCAGGCGGGAGTTTGTGAATGCCGTCGAACATCGTGTAGGGCGCCGGTACGTATCCCAGGGCGTGATACAGCCGCAGCGCTTTGCGATTCAGCCGGCGCGGCTGGTCGGGAAACTCGAGTAGCGCCTGGATCTCCGATGCGAATCGCAGTTCGCCGGCAACCTCGGTCCAGAACAGCGGTTTCTCGCCCGCGCGATCGCGCGCGAGCACGAGCCGGCGCTGCGTCTCATCCCACACCGCGAGGCCGAACATCCCCTCGAGCCGGGCCACGGCGTCGGCGCCGAACCGCTGGTAGTAGGGGACGATCGTCTCGATGTCGCCGTGCGAGCGGAAGGGATAACCCCATGCGGACGCTTCCCGCCGCAGCTCGGGAGCATTGTAGATCTCGCCGTTGCAGACCATCCAGATCTTGCCGTCGGGACTTTGAAACGGTTGGTCGCCGGTCGTGAGATCCATGATGGCGAGGCGGCGTGCCCCGATGCGCGCGCGCTCGTGACCGACGATGCATTCGCCGTCGGGGCCGCGGTGGCGCAGCGCCGCGGCCATCCGCGTGAGCGCCTCGGGATGCCGCAGCGCCGCTTCACGCCGCGCTATCGCGCCGAAGATGCCGCACATGGTCCATAGACCGCGTACTTGCCTTCGACGGCGAGCAACGGGAGCACCGAATCGAGCTGGGCACGGACGCGCGCGTCGTTGGCGCGCGCCATGAACACGGCCGGTGTGGGGCAGTCGCGCGCCCGGTCACGCCAGTATTCGGCAGGCCTGAGCGGCGACGAGGTGCCCTGCCGGAACTGTTCCTGGTAATCGATGACGAAGTTGCTCGTCAGCTCGCGCGCGGTGGCAGACGCGAGCCGTACTTGATGTCTCAGATAAAAGGGCAGGGACGTTGGGAATGCCGAGACTCCCACAACCTCGACATCCTCCACACCCTCCACCGTCGGCCGTACGTTCTGAATGACGCGTGCGATGGCAGCCGACGAACGATCCTCGCCGACGGCGGCGAGCAGCCGGCCAGATACGATGGGCATCGCCATCACGGTCAGTGCGTACCCCATCACCACGAGCGCCGGACGTGGTCGCGCGACTCGGCCGGCGTATCCGACCAGCGCCGCCGAAATCAGCAGCGCGATGCCGAGCGCGAGCGCGGTCTGCGGGATCGCGGCTCGTTCCGCCGGCGTGAGGTTGATTGGCGCGGGCAGCCAAATGGTCAAGGACACGAGCGCTATCCCAAGCAGCCCTGCGATCACCGCATAGGTGCGCCGTCCCACGCCGATTCCACCGCCCAGCCCCCTCGCTGCCGCAAGAGCGAAGGCAGGCATCAACGGCAGGACATACTGCGGGAGCTTCGACTGATTCAGCGAGAAGAACAACAACGGTGCCAAAACCCAGCACGCCAGAAAAATCGCCTCGTGGGCCTGCGGGTTCACGCGCCGCGCCAACCAGGCCCAGCGCCAGCGCTTCAGACCAGCGAGCGCGGGCACGATCCAGGGGAATGCGGCGACCGGAACGATGGGCAGATAGTACCAAAACGGCGCGGTCCGGTGAAAGCGCGTCGTGGTGACGCGCTCGAACGTTTCGCGCACGAAGACGTAGTGCGGAAACTCGGGCACGCGCTGCGACACCGCGAGAAACCACGGCAGGGCGACGAGCGCGAACACGCCAAGGCCTGCGAGCGGAAATAGTCGCCGCAGCCGGTGGCCGGTGAGGAGCGAGTAGGGGATCAGCGCTGCGAGCGGAATCAGAATTGCGAGGGGGCCTTTGGTAATGGCTCCAAGTCCGATCGCGGCCCATGCCAGTACCGGACGCTCATCCCAGAACGCGAGAATTGCGAGCGTCGTGCAGAACGCGAGCGCGCTGTCCATGATCGTCGTACGCGCGTACGCCAGGACCAGCGGCATCGTCGCGAGCGCCAGCCCCGCCAGCCATCCCGCGTCCGTACCCCACCGTCGCCGCACGAACCACACGACAACGATCAGCGTGGCGAGCGTAAACAGATACGCCGGCAGCCGGGCGGCCGTCTCGGTTGGTCCGAGGACCTCCATCACCGCGGCGGCGGACGCGAAGTAAACGATCGGCTTGTCGAGGTATGGCAGCCCGTCGAAATGCGGCAGGACGTAGTCGTTGGTCGACGCCATCTCGCGCGCGACTTCGGCGTTGCGCCCCTCGTCGGGATCGAACAACGGATATCCGCCGAGGTCGAACCCCAGCGCCAGGGCGGCGGCAAGGAGAAGCACCGGCAGCCGCACGTACGCGCCGAGCGGCAGGACGGGCGTATTAGGAACCGGGAGCCTGAGGTGTTGAGGGGGGCGGAGGCTGGACCGGCGCCATAGGCATCTGCGACACCGTGATCGGGACGTTGGCTTTGCGCTCGCCGTCCACGGTGATCTCGAACCGATACTGCCCGGCGTGCGGGAACGGCACGTCGAACACGAGCACAGCCGCCGCCTCGATCTCCGTGACGCCGGCGGGCGGCTCGGCAAAATTCACCGTTCCCGAGCCGCCCAACAGCTCCGTGGCTTCTTCATCGAGCAGCTTGATCTGCACCTGATGTTCGCCGACTTCCGTGCGTCTGCCTTTCAATCGCAGCACGAGGTGCAGCCGCGGATGCATCACCGGAAACTGCGGCACCCAGATGTGCTGGAAGATGCCGAGCACCGACATCTTGCCCGATTGATCGACCAGCGCGTAGTCGGCGACGACAGCGAAATCGAGATGCACTTATTTTTTCGCCACTGAAACGGTGTAACGGACCTTGTCCCACGCGAACGTGATAGTCGCAGGCGCCGCTGGCGGTTCGAACGCGATCACGAATTGCTCGACCGGCGTAGCCAGCGTCTCGGATTTGGCATCGATGCGGGCCAGGTCCTGCTCTGGATGATATTCGGTGCCCCACTGCCCGTTCTGTTTATTGATGATGAGCTTCCAGCCGGTCGGCGAAGGCAGCGTCCACAGGGTGTATTTGCCGGCGGGGACGGTCGCGCCGCCGATCACGAGGTCTACGGGCGTGTTGAGCTGCGTTGCCGCGTTTGCGCCGGTGCGCCACACCTTGTCCCACGGCTCCAACGCGCCGAAGATGTTGCGGCCGCGGCGGGTCGGACGGCTGTAATCGATCCAGACCTCCGAGCCGGCAATGGTCGTGCGCGCCGTATCCCGCGGCGAGAGCTGCCCGAGTGGCCGCTTTGCGAACGACTGCGTCGCTTGCGCCATCGGGACCGACGCGACGCGCTGCGCTTCCACCTGGAGTGTGCTGCCTTTGCCGGTCAGCCAGGTCAGGTGGCCCTGCCGATCGAGCCGGAAGGTGAACGGTCCGACCCCCGCGAGCTGTCCTTCATCGAACATCAGGACGAGCGTGTCGCCGCCACGTTTGCGGATGGACCCACCGCTGGTCTGGGTCGCGGAGAAGATTGCGCTGAACCGCACGCTGTCCTTCCCGACGCCGCGCGCGGAGCGGCCCATCTGCTCCATCAGACCCATGACGTAGAACTGGTAAGGGAATGTGCCCCGCGGCGCGGCGAGTTTGGACGTGACGACGCTGTCGCCGCGCGGCGATTTCATAACGGCGGTGTCGCCCACGAATTCGACCGACTGTCTCGTCTCCATCGGCCCGGGATCACCACCGATGTTGTGCGTCACGAGCTCCAGGCGGCGAATCGTCCCGTCAGGGTTCAGATCCGCGGTATAGATACGATGGACGCTGCGCGGCGTGCGGATCACGTACTCGCCACGTAGCTGCGTCGGCGTACGGGTGTACTGCTCGAGCGAAACCGTGTCGTTGCCGAGCCGCACCACGAATGCGCCCGAGTCCTGTACGACCATCGTCATTGCCAAAAGCAGGGCAACCACAAAGCCTCCAATTACGAGACGCGGATCGACGTGATTTCGTCGTTTCCCTTGATTGCGTTGACGACATCCATCCCCTTGGTGACCTGCCCGAACACGGTGTGCAGGCCGTCGAGATGGCGTTGCGGCGAATGACAAATAAAGAACTGGCTCCCGCCCGTGTCTTTGCCTGCGTGCGCCATGGAGAGCGTCCCGGCGACATGCTTGTGGGTGTTCTTCTGCGTTTCACACTTGATCGTGTAGCCCGGACCGCCCGTCCCGACCGGCCCCTTGCCGGTCTTGGAGTAGGGATCCCCACCCTGGACCATGAAATTCGGGATCACGCGATGGAATTTGGTCCCGTCATAGAAACTGGAATTGGCGAGCTTCTCGAAATTCGCAACCGTGCCGGGCACTTCGTCGGCGAATAGATCCAGCTCGATCGTGCCCTTCTTGGTTTCGATCACGGCTTTCTTGTTCGGCATCAGCAGCCTCGAGTTAAGATGGGTAGGAATCTAGCTCACGACTCCAGCAGCTTGGCCAGCTGCTCCGGCGTGGAGACGGGCAGCGAGCACGTCGTCCCGACGCACACCGTGGCGGCAGGACGGTCGGCGATCTTGCGCACCACCACTTTCCGCGGCCGGTACGTTTGGAGTGCGAGCAGGTGCATCGCGCACGCGGGTCCTTCACCGCTGGGGCCCGCCACTTCGATCCGCGTGATCGGGTGCACCGCCCAATCCACGGCGCGCAGCAACGTGGACCCGTACAACGAGAGCTCGCGCGCGCTCCCGGCGAACGCGGCGAGATGGCGATCGAGTCGCTCGCGCCATTCCGACTTGTCGGTGAGTGCGCTCAGGCGCGCCAGTACCAGCGCGGCGACGCCGTTCGGCGACGGAGTCGGCGCATCTTGCACCGGCTTGGCACGAGTCGCGAGGTATGCCGTGCCGGTCGTTCCCGCGATATCGAAGTAACCCGCCGTGTCGTCCGCGTGCGCCTTGCCACAATACGTCATCACCTGAGTGGCGCGGTCCAGCCAGCTGGTTTCGCCGGTCGCTTCGTACGCATCGAGGAATGCCGCCGCAGCCTGCACATTGTCATCCAGCATCCCGCGCGGCTCGCGTCGCCCCAGGACGTGGGACATCCCACTCCCTACATCCCACGCCTCTGACCAGATCCGTGCGAGAACTTTCAATGCCAGCGCATTGCAGTCCGGCCGATCCAGCACGGCACCGGCCTGCAGGAAGGCGCCGGCCATCATCGCGTTCCAGTTGACGTAGGGTGAGCGGTCGACGAACGGCGCCTTCCGGCGGTCACGCGCGGCCTTGAGCTTCGTCATCGCCGTGCGCAGGACAGGCCAGTCGTCATCACTCACCGGATCCTGTTTCCACCACAGCACATTCTTCTTGGGGTTGTGGTGCATCTCGCCTGTGTCCTGGATGTCGAACACACTCGACGCGACCGCGTATTCTTGCGCTGCCAATTCGCTTTTGGCTTCGTCCACCGTCCAGGTCCAGTAGTCCCCGTCATCCCCAAACGTCAGGTCTGCGTCCTGTGACGTCGCGAACGCGCCCCCCCCGGGCTCCTTGTCGGCCATGACCTCCAGCACCCAATCCACGATGCCGGTCGCGACTTCCTTGAACAGCGGCGTGCCGAACGCCTGGTATGCCGAGAGATAGGCTCGCAGCAGCTCGGAGTTGTCGTACGACATCTTCTCGAAGTGTGGGACGATCCAGCGCTCATCCACCGAGTAGCGGTGGAAGCCGCCGCCCAGGTGATCGCGAACCCCGCCGCGCGCCATGCCCGTGAGCGTCTTCTCGACGATGTCGCGCTGCCAGGCGAGCCCACCCCGGCCGTCATGCCAGCGCGCGAGCAGGAACTCGCTGGCCGCGGGATGCGGGAACTTGGGTGCCGCGCCGAAGCCGCCGTAGCGCACATCGAAAGCCTTGGCCATCTGGTCTGCCGCGCCGCTGACCAGATCGGCGCTGACCACGCCGGGCTTCGCTTCATCGAGCGTCTGGACGACGTGGTCGCGAATCGCGTGCGCATTCGTGGTGACGCGCTCCTGCTCCTCGCGAAACGTGCGCGCGATTTCCATCAGCACGCGGCGGAATCCCGGCCGGCCGTAGGCGTTGTTGTCGGGCGGGAAGTAGGTGCCGCCGAAGAAGACCTCACCCTCGGGCGTCAGGAACGCGGTGAGCGGCCAGCCGCCCTGCCCGCTGAGCGCCTGCACGGCGCGCTGATAGCGCGCGTCCACGTCGGGCCGCTCGTCGCGGTCGACTTTGATGCAGACGAAATCGCGATTCAACAGCGCGGCAACCGCGGGGTCCTCGTACGACTCGCCATCCATGACGTGGCACCAATGGCACCACACGGCGCCGATGTCGAGCAGGATCGGCTTCTTCTCTTGCTGCGCGCGGGCGAACGCCGCGTCGCCCCACGGAGACCAATGGACCGGCTGGTGCGCTGCAGACTTGAGATACGCGGAGGGTTCGGAGGCCAGCTGATTCGACGACACGCCCCCCCCGCTAATCCAGGTACCGGATCGCCGTTTGCGTCAACAACTCCGCGCCGATCACGAGCGACTCCTCATCGATGTCGAACGTGGGACTGTGGTGCGGGGACGCGCGGCCGCCCTTGGGTGCCGATCCGACGAAGGCAAAGCACCCGGGGACACTCGCCAGAAAGTAGGCCATGTCTTCGCCGCCCATCGTGCGGACACCCTGGCGGACGTTGTTGACTCCGATCACGCCGGCGGCGACGTCGCGCATCAATACGCTCAGCTCTTCATTATTAATGAGCGGCGCGCTCAGGCGGCGGTAATGCACGGTGGCCCGCGCCCCGAACGCCGCCGCGACGCCTTGGGCCGTCTCCTCGACCAGCCGCGGCGCATCCTCGAAGAAGTGCCCGCCGAACGTGCGCACCGTGCCGCGCAGGTCGGCGCGGTCGGGAATGACGTTGAACGCCCGTCCCGCGTGGACCTCCGTCACGGAGACCACCGCTTCGGCCAGCGGATCCCGGCGCCGGGAGACCAGGCTCTGCAGCGCGGTGATGACGTGCGCTGCGACGAGCACCGGATCGATCGTCTGGTGCGGCGCGGCGGCATGACCTCCGCGGCCCAGAATTTCGATCTCGAACTGATCGACTGATGCCATCACGGGTCCAGCCATGATCCCGATGGTGCCCACCGGCAGGTCGTTCCAGAGGTGAATGCCGAAGGCGGCGTCGACCTTGGGTTTGTCGAGCACGCCGTCCTGGATCATCGCTTGCGCGCCATTCGACACCTCTTCGGCAGGCTGGAACGCAAACTTCACGCTGCCGGCGAGCTCGAGCGGCGCGAGGCGGCGCGCCACCTCGAGGCCGATCGCGACGTGCCCGTCATGGCCGCAGGCGTGCATTTTCCCCGGCTGCTTCGAGCGATAGGGCACTGCGTTCGCTTCTTCGACGGGGAGCGCATCCATATCGGCACGGAGCAGCACGCAGCGACCGCCATTCTTCTTGAGTCCCACGACGCCGGTCTTCCCGATGCCCGGCGTGACCTGGTAGTTCAGGCCGCGCAAACGCTCGGTAATCAGATTGGCGGTACGCGTCTCCTCGAACCCCAGCTCGGGGTGCTGGTGGATGTCGCGTCGCGTCGCGATGAGCGCTGCGCGGTCGACTGGACTGAGACTGCTCATACAAGCGAGCTCGGGCACAGCCGGTTGATGACGCACGCAGCGCACTTCGGGCGCCGCGCGATGCAAACGCTGCGGCCGTGGAGGATGAGCGTGTGCGAGAACCAGGTCCAATCAGCGCGCGGCACAATGTCCATCAGATCCCGTTCGATCTTCACCGGATCGTCCTGCCGGGTGAGCTTCAGCAACCGGGTGAGCCGATGGACATGGGTATCCACGACGACCCCTTCGTTCTTCTTGAACCAGGTGCCGAGGATCACGTTGGCCGTCTTGCGGCCCACGCCGGGCAGGGCGGTCAACTCTTCCATCGTTTGCGGGACTTCGCCGCCATGCCGCTCGACGAGCGCCTGCGCCATTCCGATGATCGATTTGGTCTTGTTCCGAAAGAAGCCCGTCGACTGAATCTCTTTTTCCAGTACTCGGGGGTCGGCGGCCGCATAGTCGGCCGCCGTGCGGTACTTCGCAAAGAGATGCGGTGTGACCATGTTGACGCGCGCGTCGGTGCATTGCGCGGAGAGAATCGTCGCGACGACGAGCTCGAGGGCTTTGCTATGGTGCAGCGCGGAGGTCGCGTCCGGATACTCGCGCTTCAGGCGAGCGATGATCTTCCGCACCCGCGCTTTGCGTTCGGTCGAAGCGACTTTCGTCTTCATGGGTCAGCCGGAATCTAGCAGCGTCAGGAGCCGGCAGGTGAGCAGCAGCAGCTCGCCGGCATTGGCTACCGAATACAATCCAGCCGCGGTGCCGCCTGCCAGCTTCGGAGCAAAGGGTGCGCTGCCGTCGTCGCGTGCCGCCGCGATTTCGATTTCGCCGGCCTCCGGATCGTCAGGGTCCGCGCGGCCCTCGAGTCCCACCGCGCTGAAGCCCGGTCTGTCGGGACGCATCCCGAAGATCGCCAGGACGTCGATCGCACCGCCGCCGGCGGCGGCTGCGGTCACAAACATGCCGTCGAGCGGTTCGGGCGGGCTGCCTTCGTTCGGCGCGCCCCACACGCGTAGCTCGGGCAGCTGCAGGTACTGCGCTGGTCGAGGCAGCTCGGTCGTGATGCGCTGTTCGAGGGCGGCCCGACGCAAGGTCTCGTCGCTGATCTGATAGACCGGTTGCTCGGCGGCCCAAAACTGATATGCGTGATGCAGCAGCAGCGCGTGCACCTCGAGCGCATCTGCGCCGGCGCCTTCCGGCATAATCTCCTTGAGCAACCTCCCAACGGGTTCGAGTAATACGAAGCGATCGCGGTCGGTGACCGCCGCGCCGTCCTGCTGGAGCGCCTCGGCGATGGCCGGAAATCGTGGCTCGATCTCGGTGAAGGCGAGCGCGAAAGGCGTCGTTCTCATGCTTTGGGAAGGAATTCGTCCAGGCTACGCACAAACTCGGCGGTTGCCTCGACGTGTGGGCAGTGTCCCGTCGGCAGCTCCTTGAGCCGAGCCGTGAGTAGCGCGGCGAGCTCGCGCGATCCGGCGATCGGGAGCGGATCGAACCTGCCGTGAAGAATCAGGGAAGGGGGAATGGGGAAACGGGAGGTGACCGCTTGGAGCTGCGGCCGCAGATCGTACTGGCCGAGGCTCTTCCAAACGGCTTCCTGAGTGCGTGCCGTCACGCGGAACGCCGTGAGATTCTTCGCGTCGTGGAAGTCACGGAAATACCCAGCGACCGACAGCTCGAATGCGCGCCTCTGATAGGCCGCTGGGTCACGCTCCCGCAAGCCGCTGGAACGCAGCGCGTCGCGCTCCCGCTTGATCTCCGGAGCCGCCATGCGACGGGCGAATTCTTCCTCGAACTGGCTGCGGTACTCCGCGGTTATCGCGGCGGGAGCAACGAGCGCCAGCCGTTCGACGCGGTCGGGATGTTCGAGGAAGTACAGCACCGCCAGCAAGCCGCCCCAGGAGTATCCACACAGCGTGAGCCGCTCGAGGCCCAGCTGCGCGCGAATGTCCTCCAGGTCTGCGACATGCTCCTGCCACCCGACCGGCGTGTCCCGCGACACCGGCGATTGGCCGCCGCCACGCTGGTCGTAATAGAAGAGGGAGCGACCCTGTGCGAGCAGGTCGTATTGCGGCAGGAGGTAATCGTGACTCGCACCTGGACCGCCGTGGAGAACGACGACGAGAGGGCCGGACCCCACCTGCCGCGTGAACAGATGCACTACAGCAGTACAGCCAGCGCGTCGGCGACTTCCTTCACCTCGGCATGCTCGCGCTCGCCGAAGCCGTTCGGCACATCGGAATCAATGTCGATCTGTCCCAGGATGTGGTCGCCCCGCCGGATCAGAACCACCAGCTCCGACTTGGTGAACAGATTACAAGCGAGGTAATTCCCGATCGTGCTCACATCGGCGACGTTCTGGTCCCGCTTTTCCGACACGGCAGTTCCGCACACGCCCTTCCCCACGGGGATGCGGGTGTGCTCGGTCGCGCGACCGGCGTACGCTTCCAGTTGCAGCTCGTTGCCGTGCAACATGTACGCATAGACAGACGTGTAGGGCGGACCCCAGGACCGAATTCGCTCGCAGGCCATCCGGAGCAGCGCCTGACGCCCCTCATCGTGCAGATGTGCCGCGCGCAGGGCGCGCACGACCTTGGTGGCTTCCGATGCGGCGCTGCTCGTCACGAGCGCTTCCCTCGCACCGTAGGGGCGGCCGTTGTGATCAGGAGCAGTGCGAGCATGGTTGGTACTCTATAGATTGAGCCTCCGCATGGCCACCCCGCAGCATTTCGCCGCGTCGTTTGCCCGCACGCTCGACCTGTTTCGCGATCCAGGAGCGAAAGAGGAGCAGAAGACGCAGTTCCGTACGTTGGCGGGCATGCTCAAAGTGGATGGCGTGACGATCGCGGCGCAGGACGGGAAGCTGCTGGTGAACGACACGGCCGTGGATGCCGACACGCTGCTGCAGCGGCTCGAGTTTCACTCCGTCAAGGAGATCGCGATTCCACCCGATCCGCCGCTCGGCGAGATGTTCGAGCTGCTGCGAGCCCTCGCCGCTCAACCTGGCGAGGAGGACATCGCGTCGCGATTGCGGGCGAGCGGGGCTACGCGTGTGTCCGTCAGAATGCAGACTTTCGTCTTTGGAACGCCGCTTGTTCCCCCCCCCTCCAGTCCTCCGCCGCCATCGCCGCGGGCGAATCCGGGTCTCGATGCGGCAGCTGCGCGGAGTGTGGCTCGCGACGTGGACGACATCCCGGACATCGTTCGCGAGTCCACCGCGCAGAGCTCCGGATTCTCCCCGGCAGCCGCGGCCACACGTTCGACGGGCGATTTGATCGAGCAGTTGAAGGACAACCCCGGCGGGCCACATGTGGGAGACGTGCTTGCGGTGCTAGGCCGGCAGCTCGAAGCGGCGATGAAGACCAAGCGCACCACGCAGGTGCTCACGATTGTGGCTGGGATCGTGCGGGCGGAGCAACAGGTGAGCGACGCAAGCCGACGGCGGCAGTACTCAATCGCGCTGAAGCGTATGTTCAGCAAGGCGTTGCTCGAGGCGATCGCCGAGGTGGCCGATCATCCCACGGATCGCGAGGACGCGCTGCTGGTGTTGCGCCGGGCAGGGGAGGACGGGGTCGAAGTGCTCTTGGATCTTCTCGTCGCGGCCCCGACCATCGATGAGCGTCGCGGCATTTTCATGGCGCTGACAGGCATGAAGGAAGGGACGGACCAGCTGGTGCACATGCTGGGACATCGTCAGTGGTTCGTCGTGCGTAACGTCGCCGAGCTCGCGGGCGAGCTTGGCCTGGAGGTGGCCGTACCGGCGCTCGCTCAGCAGCTCGAGCACGACGACGAGCGGGTCCGGAAAGCGGTCGCCCTGGCGTTGGCGAAGATCGGATCGAGCTCGGCGGCGGAGCCGCTGCGTCGTGCGTTGCGCGACAAGTCGGCCGAGGTTCGCATACAGGCCGCCCTGGGTGTCGGCGGCCGCAAGTCGAACGCGCTGGCGATGCCGCTGGTCGCGGCGATGGAAGAGGAAGAGGACGAAGCGGTGGAGCGGGAGCTGATTCTCGCCCTCGGTCGGATCGGCAGCACGGCAGCAGTCCAGGCGCTCATCAAGTTTGCGCAGCCCGGTGGGCGATTGTTCGGTCGGAAACCGGCTGCGTTGCGCGCGACTGCGGTCGAGGCCCTCCGTCTCGCCGCGACGCCCGCGGCGGTTGGGACACTGGAAGGTCTGACCGAGGACGGCGACAAGGAAGTCCGCAACGCCGCTCAATCCGCACTCGGGGATCTCAAGCGGAAATAGGGCAGATTTCTCTGCCTTAATGTCACTTGCAGATCGCACGGAAAACCGCGTAACGCAACGTCAAGAATTACGACAACAGCACGCGCATATTCCGTGCTATCCGCTGCATTTATCTCATTAATCTAGAATGTGTTACGCCTGTCCTGCCGCAATGGGTGCGGTTCTTGCCCAAAGGGGGTGCGCAGTTCCATATCCACGACCTCTTCGGTCAGGAGAGATCATGAAAAACGTTCGTGTACTGTTTGTTGTCCTTGGCCTCTCGGCGCTGCCGCTCTTCGCGGTAGCCGCGCAGGGCAACGGCAACGGCAACCAATGCAAAACCGCGCCGTCCTCGCCGAACGGGCGGGGCGTCGGTATTCCGACGGCCCCGGGACTAGTAAAGAAATGTCCGGTCACGCCGGCGGCGCCGCCTCCGAATCAGCAGCCGGCGGCAAGCTTCACGTTCAGCTGCTCAGACCTCAGCTGCAGCTTCGCGAGCACGAGCACCGACCCCGATGGGTCGATCAGCGCGTATAGCTGGACGTTCGGCGACGGTGGGACATCCAACGCCCAGAATCCGTCACACAGCTATGGGGCGGCTGGCAGCTACAGCGTTACGTTGACGGTCACGGACAATCAGGGAGCAACCAGCGGTCCACTGTCCCAAACGGTCAATGTGACGCCGCCGCCTCCGGCCCCGGTGCCTCCACCGCCTTCGAGTCCACCGTCTGGGATCAATTACGTGAGCGGCATTGTGTTCGAGGATCTTGACGGCAACGGCCTTCGCGATCCGTTCTCCGGTGAGATGGGCCTAGAAGGGTGGACCGTCGAGTTGTGGTGGAATGGCCAAGTTTTGGCCACGACGACCACCGATGTGGATGGGAACTACCTGTTCCCGAACCTCGCCAACTCTACGTATAGCTTGTGTATCCAGGCTAAGGGGGGGTATACGCAGACCCTTCCAGTTGGTGGCACAGGATGTGGTGGTTCGGGTTACACTTTCACCTTCCAGGGCGTGTTCCAGCAGATGTTCCCTGGCACCTTCGGAGCGATGCTGCCATAGGTTGTCGTAACTCCTGACCAATTCAGGGCCCCGGGCAGTCCGCCGGGGCCCTGTCTTTTTTCAGCTAGCGCGGAATGAAATCGGTTCCCGGCTCGAGCCGGCGCGCGAATGCGGCAAGGAGATCGGCGGCGCGATCGAGGTCCTCGAGCGCCACCATTTCATTGGGGCTGTGCATGTAGCGGTTGGGGACGCTCACCAGACCCGTGGGAATGCCGCGCATGGCATTGTAGATCGCGTCGGCGTCGGTGCCGGTGTCGCGCGGCGCCGCCTGGATCGTGTACGGGATCTTCGCCTGCTCGGCGCACTCGACCAGCACGTCGAACACGACGGAGCTCACGGAGGACCCGCGGCTCAAGACCACGCCGCCACCCAGCTTGTGGTCGCCCACGTGCTTCTTGTCGGCGCCGGGATAATCGGTCGCGTGCGTGACGTCTACCACGATCGCCACATCGGGCTCGATCCCCACCGCGCTCGTCCGAGCGCCGCTGCCGGTCCAGGCGATCTCCTCGCGTGTCGACGCGACGGAAAACACGGCGGCATGGGGCGGCCGGGTGGCGGCGAGCCTCCGCATCGCCTCGGCCGCGACGAAGGCGCCGATGCGATTGTCGAGGCTGCGGGAAACGATGCGGCCGTTGGGGTACTCTTCGACCCGGCTGTCCAACACTCCGGGGTCACCGACGCGAACGCGCGCCGCCGCCTCGTCCCGGCTGGCCGCGCCGATGTCGATCCACAGGTCGATCACCTTCGTCACGCGGTCCAGCTCGTCCTTTTTCAGCTGGTGGATCGCCTTCTTCCCCACGACGCCGTGGACCGACCCCTCGCGGCTCAGGATCAGCACGCGCTGGCCTACCAGAACCTGCGAGTCCCACCCTCCGATGCCGCTGAAGTAGAGAAAGCCGTCGTCATCGATGTGCGTGATCTGGATCCCGATTTCATCGATGTGCCCCGTGAACATCACGCGCGGCTTCCCCTTGGCATTCAACACGGCCACGGAGTTGCCGTGCACGTCGACGCGGACGCTCTCGGCGAACGAGCCGACTTCGTCGCGCCACACGCGGCCCGGGGCCTGCTCAAATCCCGAGGGCCCCGCCGTGTCGAGGAGCTTCTTCAGAAATCCGACGGTCTTGATGGTCACGCTGTCGTTGATGGTGTCGTTATGGTGTCGTAATAATGTTACTGCCGGCGCAAGCCAGTGCGATAGAGCAACACCCCGAGAATCGCGAACATGATCAGGCCGACGATGGCCGACGTCGCGAACCCGCCGAGCGTGTGATACAGCCCGAACTTTTCCGCGAGCCACTCCGCGGACAGGCCGCGGGCGCTTCCCCACCCGGCGATGGCCGCGACCGCGATCCCGCAGATCGCGCCGCCCGCGATCAACCCGCTCGCGAACAGCACGCCCGGACCGGATTCGATCTCGGCCAACGAGCGGTTCGCGGAGCGGACTCTCCGCTCGACGAGCCAGCGGACGACGCCACCCGCAAACATCCCCGCCGACGTCGTGATCGGCAGGTAGACGCCGACGGCGACCGGCAGCGAGGACACACCCATCAACTCGATGGCGATCGTCAAGAACACGCCAATCAGCACGAGTCCCCAGGGCAGCTTGTGCGTCAGGATCCCGTCGGTGATCAGCGCCATCAGCGTCGCTTTGGGAGAATCGAGTCGCTTCAGCTCATGCCCGCGGTATTCGTGAATGCGGCCGCCGATGCCCGGGTCTACGACGTAGCGAATCTCGTGCGACGCCGGATCGACCAGGTATTTCCCGGGGGGGACGCCCACCGTTTCGACGTAAACGCGAATCACCTGGTAGCTGCTGTTGTCGATCGAGTCCGTCCCGCCGATCCCGAAATGCGACATCGTCTCGGTATGCACGACCACGTTGCCGTCGGGGCTCTTGCCGCTCGCCGGCGCCACGAAGCCGGCGCGCGTTTCGGGGACCTGGTAGCTGTATGCGCCGTTGAGGAACGTGAGGGTCCAGCCCACGGCCAACGCCGATCCGATCGCCCCGATGAGAATCGCGATCTGCTGGCGCCTGGGCGTCGCGCCCACCAGGAATCCCGTCTTCAGGTCCTGCGACGTGTTGCCGCCATTCGCCACGGCTACGGCGATCACGCAGGCAATCGAGATGGCGCGCACACGATCGTCGATCTGGTTCCAGCCGAGCAACAGGAAGATGAAGGAGATCGCAATCAGGGCGGCGATGGTCATGCCGGAAATCGGGTTCGCCGAGCTGCCGACCTGGCCGCAGATGCGGGACGAGACGGTGGTGAAGAAGAACCCGAAGATGATGATCAGGATGCCACCGAGCAGGTTCACGCCGATCCCCGGGATCAGCGCAATCGCAATGGCGAGCAGGATTGAGCCGTAGACCGTGACGCTGATGGGCAGGTCGTCATCGGTGCGGAGCTTCGCGGTAACTGCTTGGCCGAGGCGGCTGGCGCGCATGTCGGCGAACCCGGCGCGAAACGCCCCGATGATCGTCGGCAGCGACCGCGCCAGCGCGATAATCCCGGCGCTGGCCACCGCGCCGGCGCCGATGTAGAACACGAACGCCGCCCGGATCTCGCCCGCGGACATGTCGCGGATCAGCTTGGTCGTGCCGAACATCGGCTCGGTCATGGCGCTGCCGAACAGCTTGATCGCCGGCATGAGCACGACGTAGGCGAGGCAGCCGCCCGCGAACAAATAGCCCGCGATCCGCGGCCCGATGATATACCCGACGC
>Ga0137403_10004179_pt1 | contig 17072 bp, 12 predicted proteins | sample CZOMad2_1_16fung_FD_122057 | JGI IMG/M metagenome (GOLD analysis project Ga0137403, IMG submission 122057) | Vadose zone soil fungal communities from Angelo Coast Range Reserve, California, USA - CZOMad2_1_16fungal (Hybrid Assembly) | ecosystem: Environmental > Terrestrial > Soil > Vadose zone...
AGATGCCTTCCGAGTGCGCCTCAACGACCACGCTCGCCGCACCCTTAAACCGGCGGATCTACAAGCGCCCCTCCGACTCGATGGCGAGGTTGGCCTCGACGAAATGATTTTGGAACGGCTGGTTGAACTTGATCGCCTGCGCCCAACCGGACAGGGCAATTCCGCCGTGCAATTCTTCGCGCGCAATCTCGGGCATCAACGCCCGCTGCAACGCATCGGCGCCGACAAGAAGCACGTCAAGATGTGGGTCACCGACGGCTTGGCCACGCACGAAGCCGTCTGGTGGGGCGCGGGAAACGGTTCCCTGCCCGTCGGAAAATTCGACCTCGCCTTCGTGCCCCAAATCAATCTTTACAACGGAAAACGTGCTGTCCAACTGAAGGTACTGGATTGGAGGGCTGCCCTCTGATCTAGTAGCAGCCGACGTAAGGAGGCTCACTTATCAAGAAATAATGGAGACTCGTCACCTCGTCTCCTACGATATTATCTTCACGCATCACGTTTCACTCTTCACGTATTGCGTGTTGCGTGTTCCGTGAATACGATTTGAGCGCTTGAGTACGGAACACGCCCATCGGCAAGTTCGATCAAGAAGAATTATGAGAATTTCAAATATTTTACTTGGGGTAATTATACTTTCGGCCGGTTGTTCGAGTCCAAAGTCGCAGGTTCAGGTTGTACCTCCACGCCAGCAAGTTCAAGTTGTGCCGTCGCAACAACAGGTCGTTTACGTGGACGGTGAATTCCGAAACCCCGGACCGTACGATTGGACCAATGGAATGACGCTGCAGGACGCGATCACCGCCGCGGGTGGACTCACCGATTTTGCACATCTCAGATTGAGAATACGCCATGCGGATGGCTCGATGCAGATCTATAAAATGAAGTCCGGATACCATTTGACCAACAACCCACCCATCCAGGCGGGCGACAGTATAATGAGTCCTCGCTACTACTTTTGATTCATCCCCATGACCTCCGCAATCATCGTCGCCGCCGGCAAAGGCACCCGCATGGGACCGAACGTGGACAAAGTCTTCCTTGAAATTGCCGGCAAACCCGTCGTCGCCCACACCTGGCAGCGCTTCGACGAAGCGAGGTGCATCGATGAAATCATCCTCGTGGTCCGCAACGGCATGCAATCCGCCTTTCAGGAACTCGCCGAAAAGTTTTCGTTCAAGAAGCCTTTCCGCCTCGTCGCCGGCGGCAAAGAACGGCAGGACTCCGTTTGGAACGGCCTCGAAGCCGTCTCGCCGAAAACCGAATTCGTCGCCATCCAGGATGCCGCCCGCCCCTGCACGAGCGAGGCATTGATTGAGGCGACCATCGCCGCCGCCCGCGAGACCGGCGCCGCTGTCGCTGCGCAACCCATCACCGACACGATCAAGGAATCCGCCGATGGAAAATTGATTCAACGCACCCTGGACCGCTCAAAACTTTGGTCCGTGCAAACCCCGCAAACGTTTCGCCTGGAAGTCATTAGGCGCGCCTTGAGCGAAGTGCGGCGCAAGGGCTTGCTGGTCACCGACGACACCGCCGCTTGCGACCTGATTGGCCAACCCGTTCGCCTCGTCGTCAGCACCAAGCCCAATCCCAAAGTGACGCGCCCCGAGGATTTGCCGTATTTGGGAGTGTTGTTAGGCGCGGCATAAGGCCGCATTGGGAACTGAATCGATTCTGGTTGCTCTTATTAATGCCTCCCCCTAAGGCCACGCGGTAGGGACAGCGCGCCTGCGCCGTCCTTGCCGCTGAGCGTCGCCACGTGTGACATCCCGAGGCACAGGTCGCAAAAATGCAAAATAGCCCTCGAAACCTGGCAGCTATGTGATATTTTTTCTGCGGCTTCTATTATGAAACGACGTTTGATTTTTGGCACTGTTATCGCGGTCCTCGCCGTGAATCTCTTCATCGGCGCCCGGGTTTATTCCAATTCCACCGACTCCGCGCCCAAAGATTCGGTTTATCCGAACATGAAACTTTTTTCCGAAGTCATGGAAAAAGTGCGGCGCGATTACGTGGACGGCACCAACCTGACTTATCAGGACCTGGTCTATGGCGCGCTCAAGGGGATGATTAACGAACTGGACCCCCACAGCGAATTTCTTGACCCCGACAAATACAAGGATCTCCAAAGCGATACCGAAGGCCATTTCGGCGGGCTCGGAATCGTCATCGCGATGAAAGATAATTTCGTGACTGTCGTCGCGCCCATGGAAGACACCCCCGGCTTCAAGGCCGGCATCGTCTCCGGCGATCGCATCCTGAAAATCAATGGCAAAAGCACCGAAAACATGACCCTGCCGGATGCCGTAAAAATATTGCGCGGCGATCCCAATACCGACGTCAGCATCAGCATCATGCGCCCCTCGTCCGGCCAGTTGAAGGATTACAACCTCACCCGCGCCGTCATCAACGTGGACATGGTCAAGGATATCAATGGCAAAAAGGAATTTCCGCTCGGTGAAAATAAAATCGGTTACATCCGCCTGGTGCAATTCGGCGCAAAAACCAGCGACGACCTGGAAGTTGCCTTGAACAAACTGAAAGGCCAGGGCATGCAGGCGCTGATTATCGATTTGCGCTGGAACCCCGGCGGTTTGCTCGACCAGGCCGTTGAAGTCTGCGAAAAGTTTCTTCCGCGCGGGCAATTAATCGTTTCCACCGAAGGCCGCAATTCCGGCCAGGATTCCAAGCATCGCGCTTCGGGCCGCGGTGATGAGCTCCACGGCATGCCGGTCGTCGTGCTGGTGAATCTCGGCAGCGCAAGCGCCTCAGAAATTGTTTCCGGCTGTTTGCAGGACTTGCATCGCGCGATTATTCTCGGCGAGAAAACCTTCGGCAAAGGCTCCGTGCAAAGCATCATCCCGCTCGACGACGGGTCGGCCCTGAGGCTCACCACGGCGAAATATTACACGCCCAGCCACAAAGTCATCCATGAAGTCGGCATCACGCCAAACATCGTTGTGCCTACGACCGAAGACGAAGATCACGATATCCGCCTCCAACTCACTCCCGGCGGTGTGGAATCCCTGGACCAAAAAGAGCGGGATCGCATCAAGGCCGCGCACGATCCCCAACTCGAACGCGCCAACGACCTCCTGAAAGGCATCATGCTTTACACCGACCGCTCCACCGGCAAGTCATCGGACAAAATGGCGGCGCAAGCGACCACTGTTAAGTAAATTAAATGAGTAACTGGTTGAATTGGGAAAATGGGGCATTCCAGCCCGCCCTCTTTAACTGACAAACTCTTTAATTCATTAACTGCAGCCCCATGCTCCTCGCCTTCGAAACTTCCTGCGATGAAACCAGCGCGGCGGTGGTTCACGAAGGCCGCGTGCTATCTTCGGTTGTTTCCTCGCAAATAAAACTGCACTCGGAATACGGCGGCGTGGTCCCTGAACTCGCCGCGCGCGAACACTTGCGAAACTTGCTTCCCGTCGCCACCGCCGCCCTGGCCGAAGCGCGCGTGACGCCCGAACATCTCACCGCCATCGCAGCCACTCGCGGCCCCGGCCTGCCCAACGCCCTGATGACCGGTTTCAAATCCGCGCAAGCGATGGCCTTCGCGCTCCGCAAACCATTTCTCGGCATTCATCATCACGAAGCGCATCTTTATTCGCCCTGGACCTCCGGCAACCCGCTCGCGGCGGATTTTTCCGCGTTTGAACCGAACGTCTCGCTCATCGTCAGCGGCGGCCACACCATGCTCGTCCACGTTCGCAATGAATTGAAACATCGCCTGCTCGGTTCCACCATGGACGACGCCGCCGGGGAATGTTTCGACAAAACGGGAAAGCTCATCGGCCTCCCCTACCCCGCCGGCCCGGAAATTGATCGGCTCGCCGAAAAAGGAAATCCGAAGGCCTTTGATTTTCCCCGTCCGATGATCAACGACCCAACTCACGACTTTAGCTTCAGCGGCCTGAAAACTTCCGTCCGTTATTTCATTCGCGACCACCCGACGCTGCTCGAAAATTCAAAAAGCGTGAGTGACCTCTGCGCCAGCGTGCAGGCGGCCATCGTCGATGTGCTCGTGAAAAAAACCGTGAAGGCGGCCAACCGTCTGGGCGTTCGATGCGTCACCGCCTCCGGCGGCGTGACTTGCAACCGCGCTCTGCGGCACGAACTCGCCGCGGCGTGCAAATCATACGGCCTGATGTTGCGCCTCGCGGAAAAGGAGCTTTGCACCGACAACGCGGCGATGATCGGAATTTTAGCCGAAAGAAAATTGCGCCAGAGCCAGGATTACCATTCCTTCACCGAGGAGATTCGCCCCAATTGGCCGCTGGAGGACGATCTGGTCGCCGCGGGATAACGTCCCTGCCCCGGAGCGCGGAATTCATTCCGCGTGCTTCGAGGGAACAATAACGACTCGCGGAATGAATTCCGCGCTCCGCTACCAACTCCGATTCCGATAAATCAACATGCGCCCCGGCCCGTCGGACTCATACTTCCGGGTCAAATCCTTCAAATGCATGAGCATCCACGGTTGCGCCATGTTGTTGCCGTTCTTCGTGAAAACAATGTCATCCGCGAGATAAACCGCCGAGTGAATCGCGTTATTGCTGTTGCCGTCGAGGAACAGAACGATGTCCCCGTACTTCGTCGGCTTGGCAATCTGATAATAATTCGACTCCAGATATTTCACGGTGTAAGCCGGGTCCGTGAAGCGGTCATCCGGAACCTCGTTGAAAAAATTCATCGTGCTCCAATGGCAATCCATCGCCGGATCACCGGGGCGGGAGGGCATCGGAAACGTATAAAGCCGCTGACGGGCAAATTGCGGCAGCAAATAGACCAGGCCAATCCTGCCATCCGGACTATTTTTCAATGACTCGATCAACGGAGCGACGTCCTTGATGCGTATGCCGCCCGGCCATGCCCAGTATCCCAGCAATTTGTCCGTGTCGGTGTCCGGGCGGAGGCGCACGCCGGCCATCACCGCGGACTCGCTGGAAAGCGCCCGGAGCAACCGCATCTGCTCATCCTTGTCCGAAATTTGTTGCAGGACCAATTCGTAATCGCTGAAACATTGGAGATCTCCGCGCGGGTACATCAATTTTTTCACCATCGCCGTGACCGCGGCGCTTACTTTGTTGGTCGCAAAAGCCTCCTCGAAAGTATTCCCGGAATAACAGAATGGAAATCGCATGTGCTCATTCTCCGAACTGCGCGCCAATTCGTGATACAATTTCGCGCGCGTTTCCGGAGAGAACGACGTCACCAGTTCATTTTCCGGCGAGACCGTGGTATTGCCGTTCGCGCTTGAAACCCTGCCGGGAGCCAGCGCGCGACCCACTTGCGCCTCGGTCAATCCGCACGACAACATCGCCTGCCGAACCTGCGCCATCGTTTGCCCGTCGAAAATCCATACCGGCGTCGTGATGTGTTGTATTTCAAACGCCAGGTATTCCTCCGGCGGCTGAATTTTGATGTCTCGAACAAATAGCTCGCCCCATGGCGGAATTTGGGCCGGCTCCGGCCCGGCGCCCGGCTCCAGTTCCCTCACCGACTGCGGACGCGGGCTGCTTTTCGCCACCGCGTAGGTCACCATTCCGGCCGCCACCACCAGCGCGAGACTGAAAACAATCGCCCCAAGTAAATTCACTTGCAGGACCACCCCGCTCTCGCCCCGCTGCGTTTTATTTTGTTTTTTAACCATTTATTCCCATTCCCGAAAATCTCATAAACGACTCAACCCGAATAGTATAGCAACTGACGGGGAAACAGCAAATGAATGCAGGAGAATAGCCCGAAAATCGGAAGCTTTTCAACCAGCGGTTCCCTGGCAGCCGTTCGAATCGGTTACTGCCATTTTACAAACACGATATACATGCTCGAATTTGCCGGAGCATTAGCATTCTCGGTGTTTGTTCCCAAGGTGAGACTTTCCTCACTTGAGGCGTTACGCTGAAAAAGTTTCATCGAATGGCCGTCCACGACGATTGCGGAATTGGTCGGCTTAAACTGGCGCGTCAACCAATCCGGCCGGACCAACCGGTCATCATGCGCCACAAAAATCGTTGAACCGGCCTTCACCGCGACTTCCATCAAATCCACCGCATTATACCGCGCGTCGGCAGCTGCCGCCTGCACATAATCCGCGCCCCGAAGCTCGGCCGGCAACGCCGCAAACACTACCTCGCGGTCCGTCAAAATTCTCTTTCCATCTTGCGCATCCTGTTGCAGACGCACGCTGGCAGTCGGCCCGGAATAAGAAAAGCCGGTAATGAATTTGCCGCTTTCGCTCGCCTTATGGTCCCGAATCTGCGGTTCATCCCACGCCGCGGTTATCACCGGACGTTCCGCCGGCAGCGGCGTCACCGGCATCACTGGCAGCTCGGCCGAATACCCATTCTCCGTTTTGATCGGAACCGACCTCACGGTCACGCTCGCGTAGCGCAATCCATTGCACATCGCTTTGACCGTAATCCTTCCCGCCGTCCTCGTGGCGCGCACGGCCACACGATTGATGCCGCACTCAAGGTCCAGGTAGGGATGATTGACAGAATTGGTCTTGCCGCTGTTGTAACCGCCGCGCCAAATTCCCTCGCCCCGGGTTTCAAAATCCACGCGTTGTTGAAAAGTCGGGCAACGCTCGCCCTTCGCGTCCACCGCCTCAACGTTCAACAACAAAATTTCCGAGCCATCCGCGCGCAATCCTCCATTCGGATTCACAATCGGAGTCAATCGCAACGCCACCGCCGGGCCCGTCGTATGCAGCGCGTGCATGCCCACAACTTTACTGTCCGAATACGCCACCGCCTTGATCTCGCCCGGCTCCCACGCCACATCCTTGAACGCAAATACATACGGACCGTCCGGGATCGGTTTCCCGAACCCGAGCGATTTGCCGTTCACGAATAATTCCACGCTCTTTCGGTTGCACGCCACATAAACGGTTTTCTTTGTCCCCGCCGAATACGTCCAATGCCCGATGATGTGCACCTGCGGATCGCGAGCGTCAAACATCGCGCGGCACACATAATACGCCTCCTTCGGCAAGCGCACCGCATCCACTTCCCCGCCCGCGCGGTCCACTTCCGCCGCATCACGACCCCCGCTGGTGGTATCGGAAAAAATCCAGTTCGCGCCGCCCGAATGCTCCGGCATCCCGACCTTTTTGAGAAATTGCGCCACCTGGTTCACCGCATATTGTTCCGAAGTCAGCACATAATCCGAGCGCCCCTTCGCTTCCGCATAACCAAAAGTCGGCGGCGAAAAATCATCCCACACGCGCCGTGGCGATTCTTCTCGATTATACTCGCCTTCCACGACCGGCAGCTTTTTCAATTCCCAACCGCCTTCCGTGCCGATGCACACATCCATAAATTCGCCATCCACCTCGTCCGAGCGGCGATGTGCATAGGCCCGTCCGCCGTGGGGATCGAATTGGTCCATGTAGCCGCGCAATTGCGCCGCGTGTTCGCGTGTCACCTTCTGGTTGCCGCCCTCCCAAATTAAAATCGAAGGATCGTTGCGATAATAAATAATCGTGTCGCGAAACCCCGACGCGCGCAGCTTCCACGCCGCTCGCACCGTGTCGGACTCGCCATCCAACCCGGGCTGCTCCACCATCAAGCCAAGTTCATCGCACGCGGTAATCATTCCCGGTCCGGCCGCACAATGCCCCCAACGCACCCAATTCCCGCCCGCCTCCTTCATCAAATTCAACGTGCAAAAATGCATCCAATCCGGCTGCGCCGCGCCCAGCCCCGCCCATTCATCGGTTGGTTTCTGACCCCAGCCGTGCAGCTTTTCGTGATGGCCATTAATGAAAAACCCTTTGTCCGCCGTCCATTTCACCGTGCGAATCCCCAGCGGAATTTCGCTCGTGTCCACCGTTTGCCCATTGACCTGAAGCGCGCACACCACCCGATACAGGTAAGGATAATCTGATTCCCAAAGCTCCGGTTTCGGCAATGAGCCCGACACCGTGAATTTCGCGCTCGCGCCCGCCGTTACTTGACCGTCGTGCCTCAAAGTCAGGACCGCCTGGCCCTCGCGGTTCAACACCTGCGCCACTAATTCCACTTGCTCACCCGTGCTGCGGCTGTTCTCGACCGGCACCTCCACGTTCACCGTCGCCGAAGCGCTCGAAATATCCGTCGCATACACATACGGCCCCGCCGTTTGCAAAAAGCTGTAAAGCGGCAACGAAATGTGCAACGGATCCGTCACGTAAAGGCGCACATTGCGATAAATGCCGCCGTGCGCCGGATGCCAGTGCGGATTATTCCACGGTATCTGGTAAGCCTGAAGTTCCTCAATCGTTTCCGGGATCGCGGAATTAAATTTCGTCTGCACCGCCGCGAGATTTGGATTCGCCGTGGGCGCGATGTTCAACGGGTTATCCTCTGTCGGCGCTTCGGAGGACGACGCTTCACGCCCGAGGGGATCCTTCATGAACCGATTGTCGCACATCACCGCGAGGACATTCGGTTTTCCAAAATGCATATACGGTGTCAGGTCAAAACCAAACGGGATGAAACCCGTCTTGCTCGTCCCCAGCAACTTTCCGTTGAGATAAACCTCCGCAACCTGGCGCACCGCTTCGAATTCGACGTAAACTTTTTTCCCCTGGAAAGATTGCGGCACGGTAAACGTCTTCCGATACCACGTCCGACCGCCCCATTGGTTCTGTTCCCCATGATGACCGCGAATCGACCAATCGTCGAACGTATCCGTGTCGTTGTAGGTATGCGGCGCAGAAACATTCGCCCACGCGCCATCATTGAAAGCGGCCGCTTGCGCGCCCGCCGGGTCATCCTTGACGAACTTCCAATCCGGATTGAAATTCAGCGTAATACGCTGTGCCGCAGCGTTATAAACAAGGCATAACGCGCCGCTAAACAATATGCCATTTCGTGCCAGACGACGCGCGACATTCCAAAAGTTCATTTATTTTAGCTTCGACACCCTTCGGTAACGGGCTGGTTACCAAACGACATCGAAGCCAATACCGGACACACCCGCGTGCGTCAAGCATTGACCCGTCAAACACGCCTAGAACAAACGGCGTACCCGTTCAGGACGGGCTGAACTTCCACAGGCTCCGCAAATACGAAAACAACCGGTCCGCTCCGCTCGATTTTTCGACCAGTTCAACCTGCCCGGCGTCCTTCACGGGCATCGCAAGTTCCACCGGCTTGCCCTTGCTCAGAAATGCGGTCAACAATCCAGCCACCGACCCGAGCTCCTGCGCCCGCCGGATGTGATCGATGATGTCCATGACCGGCCAGGTCTTCAGCATGAAATCCGATGCGCCCTCCCGGAAAGCCCGCTCGCGGCCTCCCGGCCCCGCAAAAGTCGTCAGCATCAACACGTGCGTTTCCTGCGCGAGCATTTTGATCGGACGAATCGCATCCAGCCCGTTGTACTCGCCCATTTCCACATCGAGCAAAATAATGTCCGGCGCCGCCTCCCGCTTCAAAGCCTCCAGGACGCCAACGGGCGAGGAGAACTGGCGCGCGCATTCGAAGCCATCCTCTTCCTTCAAAATACTCGTGAGCAAAGCGCGAAAAGCGGAATTATCATCCACCATCCAAATGCGCGTCGGCGCAAATTCCTGCCGGTTCATCGAACCGGCGGGTGTCTCTAAAACCATCCCGGCGGACTCCAAAATTTCGTTACATCCATTCATAATTATCCTTTCGGAAAATGTAGTGCAGGCACCGTGCCATTTCGTTGACGCGCACGTGACACTTCGCAGACGAATCGTCGAATCGCAATAAAATGCCCTTCAAACCGATTTCTCAAATTTATGACAGTCTAACGATGAAAGATTCGTTGTGTTCCGTTTTGAACTGATTGCAATATTCGCACCAGCCGATCGCCGCATCCCTCCGCTCGCGCACAAGCACCAACTTCCAAGCTCCAGAGAAATTCCAAACACCAACCTGCGCGTGAAATTAGCCGTTGGAGCTTGGTCCTTGGAGCTTCTCTGGACCTTGGATGTTGGAATTTGGAGCTTAAAACCCCAGCTTTTTCACATCCCGCGTAACATTTTCCCCGCCTTTACGTCTTGAAACCGTCCGCTTAAACTAAAATCAAAGTTAATATCGATAAAATATGAAGAAAATCTTAGTTGCAGTGTTGGGTATGCTCTGTGCCACCGCGCTCGTCGTGAACGCGCAGGACGCCACCAAGCCGGCGAAGAAAAAACTCACCGCCGAGCAGGAAGCTCTCCAGAAAGAAATGCTCGCCAAATATGACACCGACAAAAATGGCAAGCTCGACAAAACTGAACGCGCGGCCATCAGCAAGGAAGACAAGGAAAAGATGACCAAAGCCGGTCTCCTCAAGGCCCCCAAGAAGGCTGACGCCGCCGCTGGCGCTTCGACCAACGCCCCGGCTCACTAATCTCGGTTTCGGCTTAAGACGAAATCATTCCCCCTGAAAAACAAAACGCTCCGCTGATTTCAGCGGAGCATTTTTTATTTAGCCCGTAGCGGCGCCTCGACAGAGCGCCGCAAAAATCCGGAGCGCCGATTTTCAATCGGCTTACTTCGCCCCTTGATCAATCCACGCGCGGATCAAGCCCACCTGGTCAGTCGTCAACGGCTTCCATGGGTGCGCCATATCCATCGGCGGAGCCGGCGGAGCGGGAGCGTTCGTTCCGCCATTTGCCGGATTCCTCGGCGGACGCGGCTTGGGCGGCATTGAAATTTTTCCGTTAATTTCCGAAACCGAGAACACCAGCTTGCTTTGCTCGCTGTGTCCCGGCTCAATCACCTTTCCGTCCTTGGAACCTTTCAAGACACCCTCGACGGAGTCCAATCGCAAGTTGGCCTTGGGCCGTTGCTCGCCGTGACAACGCAGACAAGTCTCATCGAAAATCGGATGAATATCTTTCTCGTAAGTCACGCCTTCCTGCTTCGCAGCCGGCGGCAATTTGCTTGGGTCAGGAAGTGGAGCGGCCACGACTGAGAAACTGGCAAAAGCCAGCGCGGTCACCAGCGAAGCAGAAACGTATCTCATAATTTAATTGATTCCGAGTGAATGTGGAGAAAGACAACCGCAAACGACCCGCGGTTACAAGTTTTTCCGAATGCACAAAATAAGCACTTCGCGACCCCATGGCAGACGTATTTAAATTGCCAGTGCTTGAGCCCTCTTTCATTAACACCGTGGCTTCAGCCCGGTGAAAAAATGGAAGCTGAAATTAAGTTGAGCCGTTTTAACGGCTTGGTCGCGGTGCCGAAGGGGAAGCCGTTAAAACGGCTGAAGATCATACTGGACGAACACTACACCGGACTGAAGCCACGGTGTTAGAGAATTCGAAATGCGTCTGCCCTGTTCGCGACCCTCGCTCGGAGTTCCACATTCATGCGGTCGGACTGCCACCGCGATTCCCTGAAAACCTCTTCCGTACAAAAAGAAAGAGGCCGGACACTACTCCGGCCTCTAATGAGAACAACTTCAAATCCATTTATCACTTTTGATGCGGCGCAGCAGTTATTCGCCTTACTTCACACACGGTAACCTGCATTTCTGCATCTCAATGACGTGCTTACAATACCCTATCCCGTGTCCCCCGCATGTCACCATTACTGGTTACACGGCCCAAACGCGCCAAAACCATTTATTTTCCCTTTGTTTTGAGCCCTTTCAGCTCCAATCGACCCTCCTGAATTCACGCTTTCCTCCTTCATTCCTGTCCCCATCATGTCCCCAGAGACGCAACTTACGCCACTTTCTCGACCTGGTTTCTGGTCCGATTCGAGTTTTATTCGTTTGCTCCACAACGACTTCCAACTAAAACATCACCGTAAGTTTTTCTTTGTAAGTGTTTTCGTGTTGAATGCGAGCGATGAGAAAAGAACTGCATCGAAAGCCGAACTCGGCCCCCGCCGACCTTGGACTGCGGACTGTGGACTCAGGACTGTGGACTCAGGACTTGGTCGGCCCCGCGCCCCTATTCCAGCCTATTCGGGGGGGTGTATCTGGCCACCATTCGTCATTCGTCATTCGATGTTCAGCGTTCGATGTTCGATGTTGAACGTCATCCACACCCTCCTTACCTTCCCCGCCAATGGATCTACCGCCGCTAACCCCCAGCACCTTGTATCTGGTCGCCACGCCGATCGGTAACCTGGAAGATATCACGCTGCGCGCCTTGCGCGTCTTGAAGGAGTGCGATGTCGTCGCCGCCGAAGACACGCGCCACTCCGGCCAGCTCCTGAAACATTTCGGCATCTCAAAACCACTCCTGAGCTATTTTCAATTCAACGAAGCCAAACGCAGCGAAGAAATCATCGAGCGGCTTCGGCGCGGTGAGAAAGTTGCCCTCGTCACCGATGCCGGCAGTCCCGGCATCAGCGACCCGGGCGAACGCGTCGTGAAAGCCGCCGTCGCCGCCGGGTTCCGCGTGGAATCGGTGCCCGGCCCGAGCGCATTGGTGGCCGCCATCACCGCCAGCGGATTGCCTGCCGACGAATTCCATTTCATCGGTTTTCTCCCCCACAAATCCGGTCAACGACGCAACAAGCTGGAATCGTTGAAAACTTTTGAAGGCACCCTGGTTCTGTACGAATCACCCTATCGCGTCGAAAAATTGCTGGGCGAATTGAGCGAGGTTTTTCCCGAACGCCAAATCGTCCTCGCGCGCGAACTGACCAAGAAGTTCGAGGAATATTTGCGCGGCAAGCCGGCCGAGCTGCTCGTCGTCGCCCAAAAACGTTCGCTCAAGGGAGAGTTCGTGGTCCTCATCGGGCCGGAAATCGTATGAGAGAAACAGCATGAAACCTATCGCGCGCAGCACCCTCGAACCGGAGCGCGGCTCTGCGAGCCGCAGCAGCTCCGCATGGAACAACGATCATCGAATCTCCACGACTTTGCGCGAGGCCAGCCCACTGCGGGTCGCAGACCCGCGCTCCGGGAACGACACTGGAGCATTCACTCCATCGGAAAACCATTTGAGTTTGCTTCTCGCGAGAGGCACAGTGACGACCATGAAAAGAGCGTTTTTTTTGATTGGGATTATCCTCGCAATGAATGCCCGGGCGACGGTTCCGGAAATTTATCACGACGGATGGATTGATTTTAACAAGAACGGCGCCAAGGACATTTTCGAGGACTCAACGCAGCCAGTGGAAAAACGTGTCGCCGACTTGCTCGCGCAAATGACCTTGGAAGAAAAAATCGGGCAACTGCATCAAAACACGCGGGACACGGGCGCGGAAAAAATCTACAAGGACCAAATTGAGCGGGGAGACCTCGGCTCGCTTCTCGGCAGTAGCGCTATTATCGAGTCTCCCCTGCAACGCAATGCCCTTCAGAAAATGGCCGTCGAGGGAACGCGCCTCGGCATTCCTTTGATTTTTGGCCACGATTCGATTCACGGCTTTCGCACCACTTTTCCCATTCCGCTCGCGCAAGCCTGCGCCTGGGAACCCGAGTTGTTCGAACGCACCCAGCGGATTTCCGCGCGCGAAACGGCCGCCGGCGGAAATGATTGGACCTTCGCGCCGATGGTCGATCTCGGCCGTGACCCGCGCTGGGGCCGCATCGCCGAAGGCTTTGGCGAAGACCCCTATCTTGGTTGCCTCTACGCCGCCGCCAACGTCCGCGGTTTCCAGGGCACGAATGTCGCCGCGCCGGACCGCGTCATTGCCTGCATGAAACACTACGTCGGTTACGGCGCGGCGGAAGGCGGGCGCGATTACAACACCACGGAAATTTCCGAATACACGCTCCGCAATTTTTATTTGCCGCAATTCAAAGCCGGCCTCGATGCCGGCGCGTGGACCTTCATGACCGCGTTCAATTGCCTCTCCGGTGTGCCCGCCAGCGCCAATCGCCATGTGCTCACCGAGATTCTGCGCGACGAATGGAAATTCAACGGTTTCGTGGTCAGCGATTATCAGGCGGTCGAACAACTCATCGATCACGGCGTCGCGGCGGATGCCAACGAATCCGCGCGCCTCGCCATCACGGCGGGCGTGGATATGGAAATGGTTTCGAGCAATTATGAAACTTTGCCAACGCAGTTACAGGAGGGAAAAGTCACCCAGGCGACCATCGATGAATCGGTGCGGCGCATTCTGCGCGTAAAATTTGCGAAAGGCCTCTTTGATCGCCCGTACGCGGATGAGACTCTCTACAAAGATGCCTACCTGAAACCCGACGCCGTCGCGCTCGCGCGTGAAGCGGCGGCCAAAGTCTGCGTACTGTTGAAAAACGAAAAAGACGCCCTGCCCATTTCCAAATCCGTGAAAAAGATCGCGTTGATTGGCCCAATTGCCGATGTGCCCGGAGAGATGCTGGGTTGCTGGGCCTCACGCGGCCGTCCACAGGATGCCGTGTCGCTCGCCGCGGGTATCCGGGCGAAACTCCCGGCGACTGCCCGGCTCACCGTCTTTTCCGGCTGTAACATCACCAACAACACCGCGCAGATTAGCCGCGCGGTGTCTGACGCCAAGGCGGCTGATGTTGTCATTCTCGCGCTGGGAGAACCGCGCGAGTGGAGCGGTGAAAGCAAAAGCCGCACGAAACTCGGCGTTCCGGGCCGGCAATTGGAATTGTTCCAGGCCGTGGCCGCGACCGGCAAACCAGTGATTGTTGTCCTGTTTAATGGCCGGCCATTGACCATCCCTGAAATCAGCACCAACGCCACTGCCATTCTCGAAGCCTGGCATCCCGGCGTGCAAGGCGGTAACGGCGTCGCCGATATTCTGTTCGGCGACGCGAGCCCCGGTGGCCGGCTCACGACTTCCTTCCCGTACGACGTCGGCCAGGTGCCGATTCACTACAACCATTTCAACACCGGCCGCCCGGGCATCGGCGAATACAAAGGCAACTATGTGGATGCGCCCATTACTCCGCTCTACCCCTTCGGCTTCGGCTTGAGTTACACCTCATTTGAATACAGCAAAGTCCAACTGAGCGCCCCGAGCATGAAGTCCGGCCAAACCATGACCGCCCATGTGGAATTAAAAAACACTGGTCTGCGCGCTGGAACGGAAGTCGTGCAACTCTACATTCGCGACGTCGCCGCCTCCGCCGGTCCGCGGCCAGTGCGTGAGTTAAAAGGCTTCCAAAAAGTCCAACTCAACCCCGGCGAATCCCGCGACGTGACCTTTGCAATTTCAAATAAAGAACTCGGCTACTACGACTCCGCCGGCCATTGGCTCGTCGAGCCCGGAAAATTTCAGGTATGGATCACCAGGGATTCAGCATCAGGGAAGCCGGTGGATTTCCAACTGGATTAACGAACCACCGGGGATCAAATAAACTTCCCCGGATTCAAAATGCCCTTGGGGTCGAGCGCGTACTTTACGGTGCGATGCAGCTCCCGCACCTCCTTCGAAACCGCCAGCGGCCACCACGGCTTTTTCGCCAGCCCGATGCCGTGCTCACCCGTGATGCTTCCACCCCACGCGACGATCTGCCGGAACAAATCATCCAACGCCGCGTCCGCGCGACGGTCCGCGCCCGGCTTGGTGTAATCCACCATGACGTTCGTGTGAATGTTCCCATCGCCCGCATGGCCAAAACACGCGATGGGCAACTGATGCTTCTTTTGAAGTTGCGCCGTGAAGCTAAACAAGTCCTCCAGCCGCCCGCGCGGCACGACGATGTCCTCGTTCAACTTCGTCAAGCCCGTGTCGCGGAGGGAATAAGAAAATTCGCGCCGAATCTTCCACACCTTCTCGCATTCCACCGCCCCAAGCCCGCGCTCCACGAACAACGGCCCGTGACGCCGCACGATCTTTTCCAGGTCGCGAATCTCCAGTTGCACGGATTTTTTCTGCCCGTCCAATTCCACAATCACATGCGCGCGGCATCCACGGAGCCGCTCGCTTTTCGTTCGGTTATAGGCCGCCGCGAGCGTGAACGCATCCGCCACTTCGAGCGCGCACGGCAAAAAGCCCGCTTTGAATATCGCGTGCATCGTCCGGACAGCGTCGCGCATCGAATCGAAGCCGATCGCCAGGCACGCGCGGTACGGCGGCAACGGAAGCAGCTTCAGTGTGGCCTCGGTAATGATGCCCAGCATGCCCTCCGAGCCCGGAAAGAACCGCGCAAACTCGAAGCCGGTTTTATTCTTATGCGTCCGCCCACCCACGCGGCAAACCGTGCCATTGGCCAGCACGACTTCCAGTCCGAGCACGTAATCGCGGGTGACACCGTATTTCAAACACCGCGGACCGCCCGCGTTGGTGGCCACATTCCCGCCAATGGACGAATCCGCCTTGCTCGCCGGGTCCGGCGGATAAAACAGTTTTTGTTTTTCGGCTGCCAACTGGATTTTTTCCGTAATCACGCCCGGTTGAACCACCGCCACAAAATCCTGCGCGTTGATTTCCTTGATGCGATTCATCCGCTCCAGCGAAAGCACAATTCCGCCCTGAATCGGCACGCAACCACCCACATAACCATATCCCGCGCCACGCGCCGTGACCGGTATCGCGTGCCGATTCGCAAAGCGGAGCAACGTGGAAACCGACTCCGTCGAACCCGGCAGCACCACCGCATCCGGCTTATGGCTCGCGAACCATTTATCCCCCGAATATTTTTCCAGGACGGAATCCTTGAAGAAAACTTCACCGGCCGGCAAAAGTTTTTTAAGTTGAGAAAGATTCTTTAACTTCGAGGAGTTCATACGAAATGCGGCCAAACTGAGTCCACGCGGCTGCAACCAATCATTCGGCGGGCACATCTCCAGCATCCAGAAACGCCCGGGCTTCCGCAGCCTGGTCCTCCATGACCTGCACGCGAATGCCGCCCGTTGCCGCCGAGTAACCTTCCATGCTCAAGGCGGCCAGTTCGCCCATCATGCTCAGGCGGTTCGTGTGCGCGAGATCGGACTCCAACTGGCGTAACCTCTCGTGCTCCTCCTGCGCGCGCACGAGTGCTGTCACATCGGTGCCGGTGCCGCGATAGCCACGGAATTCCCCGTTGGTGCCAAACATGGGCTTGCCGCTAGCCCTCACATACATTGGAGAGCCGTTGCCGCCCAACGAGCAATATACGAAGTCACGGAACGGTTTACGTGAATCAAGGGTTGCCCAAACAAGCCGCCACTTCTCCGGTTCCGTTTCAAGGTCAAGAGCGTGATCCCAGAA
>Ga0137403_10004182_pt1 | contig 17063 bp, 11 predicted proteins | sample CZOMad2_1_16fung_FD_122057 | JGI IMG/M metagenome (GOLD analysis project Ga0137403, IMG submission 122057) | Vadose zone soil fungal communities from Angelo Coast Range Reserve, California, USA - CZOMad2_1_16fungal (Hybrid Assembly) | ecosystem: Environmental > Terrestrial > Soil > Vadose zone...
AGCAGCAAGACCCTGGCGCCGGTGCGAGCAACGGTAATGGCGCACGCAGAACCTCCCGGTCCCGCGCCGATGACGATTAGATCATATTGGGCTGCTTCCAAACGATCACTCCCATGCGGAAAAGAAAAAACTTTCTGATTTCAATATTCTCGGCCGCCGCAACGTTGGACAGAATCCCTCTGACTTCCTCCACAGTGTAAGCCCGTTGTACCGAGGCCGGGGCATCGTGCCGGGTGATGCGGCTGCGGTAAAGAGGCGCGCCGAGATAGCTGAGCGCAAGGTGCAGAGGGTGGCGCTGCAGATCTTGAATCAGAAATGCGTGGCGTGCCACGCGCACGCCTTCGCGGGCGAAACGGACAATCTCATCAGGCTCAAGGTGATGCAGAAAAAGGGAGCAGCCTACGGCATCAAAACTATCGTCGCGGAAGGGAAGAGCCAAGGCATCGCCGCAGACGCCGGGATGGATTTTGCTCAGGTGCGTTGGGGCGCGATCAAGAATGACCGGTTGCGAAGAAATGCCTGAACGGGCCAGGAATCGCTGGGTGCGCGTGGCGACATATCCTTCGCCGCCGGCCACGTCGACCCAGGAGAGTTTCTTCAAGTCGCGTTGCTGCGCGACCCGACGCAGCAGGCTGGACATGGTATGCACGCCGCCAAACCAGCTATTGAACATCCGCAGGTCTTTGAGGGAGGCCGCCACTTCGCGGGGCGTGCCGGCGTCAGTATCGAGCAGTTCGGCCACCACGACGCGCTTCATGCTCAGACCCGGGCCAATTCTTCTTCCAGCAACTGCTTGTTGTAAAGGTCAGTATAGTAGCCGTTGCGCGCGATGAGCTCTTCATGCGTGCCCAGTTCCACGATTCGTCCTTCATGCAGCACAGCGATGCGGTCAGCATTGCGGACGGTGGAGACGCGGTGAGAAATGAAGATGGTAGTGCGGTCACGCATCACTTCACGCAGGTGGTTAAGGATTGTTTCTTCCGTGTAGGTATCCACGCTGGAAAGAGCGTCATCCAGGACGAGAATACGCGGGTCGCGGATGATGGCGCGGGCAATCGCGCTGCGTTGTTTCTGTCCGCCGGAAAGTGTGATACCGCGCTCGCCTACCAGCGTTTTGTACCCTTCGGGGAAGCCCTCAATATCGCCAGCGATGTTGGCGGCAGCGGCAGCGCGGCGCACCTGATCGTCGCTGGAGGTCTCCACGCCGAATGCGATATTCTCGCGCACCGAGTCACTGAACAGGAAAGTCTCCTGTGGGACAAAACCAATGTTCTGGCGCAGCGTTTCAAGAGGATATTCGCGTATGGGACAGCCATCGATCAGGAGGGAACCGGGAGGCGCGTCATAAATTCGCGGCAACAGGTTTACCAGCGTGGTTTTGCCGGAGCCGGTCGGCCCTACGATCGCCAGACTGCTGCCTGCCGGTATGGTGAGATTCACGTCCTTGAGAACTGGAACTCCGTTGTAACTGAAATCAAGATGACGGAACTCGATCTCACCGCGTAACGTGGTGACTGTTTTAAGATCAGGCGCGACTTCGGCATCGGTAATTTCGGACCGCGCCACCAGGATCTCGTCGATACGGCCCATCGATGCGGTTCCACGCTGGAAGATGTTGATGACCCAGCCAAGAGCAATGACCGGCCACGTAAGCATGACGATATAGGTGTTGAAAGCGACGAAATCGCCCAGGCTGATGTGGTGCAAAAGCACCTCGCGCCCACCCAGCCACAAAACCAGAACCAGAGCAAAGCCCAGCAGCAATTCCAGCGTCGGCCATAGCATGCCGGTAAGCCGTGCCAGTGGCAGGCTGCGGGTCACATATTCCTGGTTGCTGGTCTCAAACAGCGCGATCTCGGCTTCTTCCTGCGCATAGGCCCGGACCACGCGGGCGCCGGAAAAGTTCTCTTGCGCTCGGGCTGAAATATCAGAAAACTGCGCCTGAATTTTTTCAAAGCGCTCATGGATCCGTCGGCCGATGTATTGCACAACAATGCTGGCGATAGGCAGCGGCGCAAAAGCATACAGGGTGAGCTTAGGGCTGATTTGCCACATGAAGACCAGCGCGACCGCAGTAAATACCAGCGTATTTGCCGTATACATGATCGCTGGCCCGAGCAGCATGCGCACAGCATTCAGATCATTGGTCGCCCGGGCCATGATGTCACCTGTTCGGTTTTTCTGATAGTAAGAATAGGAAAGCGACTCCAGATGGCGAAACATGTCATTGCGGAGATCGTATTCGATCTCACGTGAGACGCCGATCACAAGCCAGCGGGTAAGAAATTGGAACACGCCCTTGCCCAACGCCAGTCCGACCAACATCGCCGCGAAAACCAGGATTTTCTGATGCGTAATGCCGTGGCGGTTCAGGTCATCCACGGCGCGACGCACCACCTGCGGCGAGAGCACCCAAAGGCCGTTATTGAACAGCACCGTGATCGCGCCCCAGAACAGCGTGACGCGATACTTATTGAGATAGGGCCACAGCGGCTTGAGATTTTTGCCCATAGAAGGAACGACAGCTAATAGATGATTTTAACAGCGAGAAAGGATCGAGAAATCCGCACCCTCAAGCGCGATCCTGTTTATGTTATTAAAGACCCGTCTTTCCGGCGGGTATAAGCCAGACGCTTCTGAAAGCGTTCTTGCGATCCTCACGTCATGCCGCTCTCACCTGCTGCCATGGACCGTCCCTGCAACCTCGTCGATCTTGCGTGAACGACAGGATCTTCGTCTCGACCGCATCACGCGAATCTTCGCCACCAGCATCGCGCCCGATAGCAGGCGTTAACGCCATCTGTGTCACCCGCAATACCGTTTCCACGCTGCTCAGATTTAACGAAACATCGACTGTCTTAGGTAATCCTTCCACGGTTTCTGATCTGCGCTCATCTGCGGAAATCTGCGGCAAGCCCTGCTGTTCTCCGTGTCTCCGTGCCTCCGTGGTGGATGTTTTCTGGTGCAGCATCCACAACAGTTTTGACATCGTCTGCAGATGCACCAGCAGTCGTCCTGCTGTCTTGCAATCAATCCTGCCATGAATCAGCGCCCGGGATACCACCGCCAGCGTTGCCTGAATGCCCTTGAAGTCGGTGAACAGGTCGGCCATCTCGCATTCCGGCCTGCCCTGTCGGCGCATCTCCGCTACCGCTTCGGCCAGCACGATCCGCCGCTCCAAATCCCGGCGAAAAGCCATGGCCTGTTGCGCGGCGTGAGCATGGCATATCTGCGCGCCTTTCTCAGCCGGTGCCTTACACTGCTCGCCATTCCTGCGGAACAACTGGCACCGCCGATAATAGCTGTACCGGGCCGCGGGAATTCGCTCTTCCGGCGCTGGATCCACCGCCACTGTTGGAATCCTTAGGTGCTGCATAAAGTTAAGTCGATCTCGCCTCTCAATTACCAAATTACCAATTTACCCAATTACTAAATCTGTCTACCCCACCCCCCCTTGCCCTCGACTAGGATTCCAAAGGAGTTATTCCATTCAACCCCAGAAATTCGGTGTTAAATCGGGTCCCAATCACCGTCGAACTGGCCTCAAATCACGTCAAAAGTGCTTGTTTCACCGCTTACCTGATCAGTTCCGGGGGTTTGCTTTTGGGGTCAGCTAAGGGCTAAAGGCTAAGAGCTAATAGCTGGGTTTACTCTACCTTTTATTCGCCTCTATTTCAATCGCGAAAAAGGACAATGCTCCTCGGCAAAAATTCGTGTGACACAACAGCAGCGATGGTCAAATCCCGCTACAATCAGCCAGATGGACGGGGAACTGAAACAGAAAATCGTTACTCATGCCGACAAGGCTTACTTTGCCGAGCATCAGAAAAGCCTTCGCGAAACCACTGAAACCGTTAGGAGGGCAATAAATTCCTTTGCCGCGAAGGGTAAAGTTCTCTCTGGTGAGATGGTGCGAGAGATCGCCCGCATTGAATCTGACCATATCAAGACCCTCGTTCTGGCAAAGGCTAATGCGTTGCTCGAAGGGTACGAACTATATGGGGGCGAAATTGATAACTTCATTCAGGTACAAGCGAATGAGTTGCGATGGGATTTGATCCGAGCGATTGGCCGTGATCCACACTTGCTTCCTCCAGGTGTTCCCGCCAGTGACATGTTCGAATCCTTCCTAGTTCAAAATACCGCCGGCATTCTTGAGACAATAGAGTGCGAAATCGAACGAAGAAAGGTAATACCGAAATTGAGCAAACCACAACAGGGGGTGCAGAACATTTATCACCTGCACGGGAACAATTCCCGCGTGAACATCAACAGTACAGATCACTCCGTAAACGTCGTCAACATCACGACCCAAGAACTCTTTGTTCATCTGCGCCAACTGCTTTCAGAGAATGTTAATGGGGAGACGCAAACGCGCATCCTGGAAAAGCTCGATGCGCTCGAAAAGGCCCAGAACACGCCAACATTTGGCCAACGATATGCTGAATTCATTGCTGCTGCCGCAAATTACACGACACTACTGACGCCCTTCATGCCCGCTCTAGCCGAAATGGTGAAAAAGGCGCTTGCCTGACGAATAGTAGCGAGATTGAAAAAGGACAAATCACAAATAGGAAGCCAAATGATTCACCACATTAAGACCTCAATCATCTTCTATTTCAAATTGTGGTGGGCAAAACGGCAACGTGAATCCCTGCTCAATGATGTTCAAGCACAAATCCGAAATGCCAAAACAGACAACGAGCGGGATGAAATATGGGCGAGCAATGATTGGGATGTCCAATTAGCCCAACAGGGAGTTCAATCTCTGCAAACCCGCTATTATGGCGACATAGCAAGAAGGAAGGGAATACCGACACCACAAGGCAAAGAGGATTGGGAACGACTCATCTCAACTCAAGACATCCGCATCCTAACAGTGGAATCAATCGCTAAACTCAGAGGCGCAATCAGACAGCATCACAAAGAACTCAGGGACGTCGTCCTTCCTTATCTCGCAATCATCATTAGTGTGGGTGCCCTGATAGTCGCATTCCTGAATTACCACAAGCCCGTAACAGCCCCACAGTCCATTAACCAGCCAGCCCAACAAATCGCATCACCAACACCCGCCAGCACACTAACGCCTGCACATTCAACGAAGTCAAACCAACACATCAAGCCGCATCAATCAAAAACTAACAAGGCAGACCACTGACAACAACATAGTTCCTGATCCGCAGAATGGATCAAGTACGTCTTCTATGGTGACGAATCAGGGCCCATGCACCCACCACCATAAGCACGTACATGAACGCTCGGAAGGTGCCGTAATCCAAGATATCGAAGAAGCGTTTAATTGATTCCATCTGAACTCCTGACGCACCTTACTGCACCCTGAGAGTGCCAGCGCGAAACGTGGACTGATGTACGAATTGAATTCCTCTCACCATATCTCACAACAGTCGCCAAGGAAATGCATACGCGCCACTTTATTTGTTTTACCCAGTGAAACAGCAGTGCAAAAGACTCGCTGCATGTGGATATAAGTGGAAAAGCGCGCGCTGCCTGCACTGGGTAACCAAGATAAAACGGTTCTGTACCAGCCATACAGACCGGCAGCACATCCTGCCAACGCCGAAGAGATCGATCTTGTGATTGCAAGAAAAAACAATATATCCAACATTCCGGCATCGTAGCGCGAATCTGAATTCTTGTGTTATCACAGGGAGCTAGGGCAAGCGACAAACTCCCTCCGGCGCAGGGAGAAAGACGCAAGCAAAAGACCCTGCTAATCCCTTGCGGGCGGCAGCCGTGGTCGTTCGCCTCATTGGTTCTGCTCCGAATCCGCGTTAATCCGTGTTCATCCGTGGCAGGATTTTTGGTTTACGACGGCGTCTTCATAATCAAATACCCACCGGCCAATCCAAAGATCAAATCAGGCGACCACGCGGCAATCAGCGGGGGGAGCTGGCTCACATTGCCCATGGCTTCAAACAAGCTGGAGGTCAGAACGTACGTTACTCCGATGACCAGCGCCACTACCACGCCGCTCAGGGCTCCTCGGCGTCCGCCGGAAAGCGCGAAAGGCACTGCCAGCACAGCCATGACGAGTGTGATCAGCGGGAAGGCAAGTTTCTTCTGCAACTGAACGCGGAGACGCACCACATCAAAGCCGCCCTGCTGCAGGTCATAGATATAGCGCTGCAGTTCGTCATAGTTCATCTCAGACGATTGCAGGACTTCTTTTTTAAAGTAAGTCGGCGGCTCATTCAACTCTGCGAAGGTGCTGACGTCAAATTTGCGCAGATCTTCTTGGGGATCGGCGCCCTGAGAGTTGCTCCAGGAGCGCTGCCAGCCGTTTTCGAAAGTCCATTTCTGCAAATGCTCCGCCCAGCGCGCCCGGGCGGCATAAACGCGCTTGACCATCTGGAACGAACGCGGATTCAGCTCAAACACTGAGACGCTGCCAAAGGTGTTGCGGTCCGGATCAAAAGCCTCATAGTAATAAATTTTGCGGTTTTCCACGGTGCCGTCCGACCTCTTTTTGCTCTCGCCAAAAATCCATTTCCTGTCAGGACGCAGGTAGGTCTGCGCCGGCTTGCCTTTGATCATGTTGCGCAAAGTCTCAACCCGCTTGTTGGCGTACGGGAGGTACCACTGGTCAAGCACAAAAAGTCCGCCGGCCAGAGTGGTGGCGATAATGAGAATCGGAATGACCGTGCGGTAGATGCTGACGCCTGTCGCTTTCATGGCGGTGATTTCGTTCGATTTCTGCATCAGCCCAAACATGATCAGCACGGTCAGCAGCACGGCCAAAGGCGTGACCTGATAGAGCACGGAGGGAACAAAGTTCAGAAGGTATTCAAGCTGGGTGAGAAGCGGAATTTTCTTTCTCACAATGTCGGAGAGCAGCTCGAAGTAGGTAAAAACCAGGAACAGAACCAGCAGGCTGGAAAGGATGAGCAGCAGATAACTGACAAAGCTGCGCAGGACGTAGTCATCGAGAATAAGGGGAAAGCGCGTGCTGAAAAGCCGGCCGCGCCTGCGGCTACCGTTCGCCAGCTCGTCAGCTTTGGAGTTGAACACCTTTCCAAAAAGATCCTTGAATTGGCCAAGTAACATTTGTCCCAGGCCGAGCTCGATGGGAACTTTATCCGTGCGTGTGAGCAGCACAATGCCGATGATCGCAAAAACAATGTTGGCCATCCATACGCCGAGCACGGGAGACATTTTCCCGCCGCGCGCCAGAGAGACGCCGATGATTGAAATGAAATAATAGATAAAGACCAGGATTATGGTGAGCACAAATCCGGCGCCCTTGCCGCCTTTTTTAGCGGAAAGGCCCAACGGTATACCGATCAGCACCAGCACCAGACAGGCGGTAGGGAGGGCCAGGCGGCGGTTGAATTCTATCCAGTACCAGCGGGCAAACTCTTTGTTGGAATTGTATTTCTGCCGGTAAAGTTCGCGGGTGCTGAGCTGCGCCACCGGAACAACTTCCTGCGCCGGTTTGGTCACGGGCGGCAAGCTGATGGCGATATCGGTTTCTTCAAAGGTAGTAATGGTGTACTGGTCAGGCGTGCGGGAATTCGTATCATGCGTTTCGCCATTGATTAAATGGAGCCGGATGGCTTCCGTGCCGGACGCGCTGACAATGGCTTCCTTGGCGATGGTGATCTTGGGAGCGCCGGGAGTGCTGATGTCGGCGTCAAATACATTTTTCCAGACCGCGGCGCCGGAAGCGCTGGAAATGTCTTCCACGTAAAGCACATGGTTTTTGAAACCTTCGTAAAAGACGTGCGGCTGGACTTCGAAGGAAATCTGGGTGGCAGCCAGTTTATTTTGCAGTCCCGCCAAGGCTGCGGCAGAGCGGGGTTCCACGATCACAGTATTGACCAGCGCCAGCAACCAGGCGGCAACCCCGAAAACCGAAATAATCCTGAGGAATTTGCGGACGCTTACACCGGAGGCCCGCATGGCTGTGACTTCACTATCGGCCGCCATGCGGCTGAGCCCCAGCAGGATGCCTACCAGCACTCCCATGGGGATGGTGACTTTCAACGCCGCGGGCAGGGTGAGAAAGAAAATTTCCGCTACGCTGGGGAAGGGAGCGCTGTTGCGCACCACGGCTTCAAGAATGCGCGTAAGTTCACGCATAAAAATGACAAACGTGAAGACGGAGGCCCCGATCAGCCCGTGCCAGAGCACTTCCTTCAGTATGTAGCGGGTAAAGATGCGCACGCGTTTTTCTTCTGAAAGTCTAGCAGAAGCCCGCTTGTGTTATTAATGGATAATCAATGGGTACGCCCGCAATCCATCTGCTGTTCCTCTGGCACATGCACCAGCCGTATTACAAGGACCTGGTCACCGGGGAATATCGCCTGCCCTGGGTGCGTTTACACGCGCTCAAAGACTATTACGGCATGGTGAAGCTGCTGGATGAATTTCCCGGCCTGCACCAGACATTTAACCTCGTCCCCTCGCTGGTCACGCAATTACAGGAGTACGTCGGCGGAACCGCTCAGGACCCCTTCCTGCAAGTGGCAGCCATGCCTGCGGATGAGATGGACCTGGCGGAGCGGCTGTTTGCGATCCAGTACCTGTTCCAGGCCAATGCCGAAAACATGATTGGCCGGTATCCACGCTACCGCGAGTTGTTGCAGGAGTTTCACGCTCGCCCACAGGATATCCAGAACAATGCCCGGCGCATGAGCAACACCGACATTACGGACCTCCAGGTGCTCTCGCAGATCGCCTGGATGGATGAATTTTTTCTTGACGATCCCTGCATCAGCGAACTGATCAGCAAGGGCCGCGAGTTTTCGCTGAAAGACCAGCAGCAGGTGATCCAGATTCAACAGGACTTTCTGGCCAAGGTGCTGCCGGCCTATGCAGCGGCGGGAAAACGCGGCGCGATTGAGATTTCAACGTCGCCTTTTTACCATCCCATCCTGCCGCTGGTTTGTGATACCAGCATGGGCGCGGTCTCGCATAATGGCTTGCCGCTGCCAACGCAGCGGTTTCGGCATCCGGAAGATGCTCGCGAGCAAATCGAACGCGGCTTGACCTTGCATGAACAGGTCTTCGGGGCTCGACCACGCGGTATGTGGCCGTCAGAAGGAAGTGTATCGAACGAAGCTCTGAAAATCGCACATGAATCGGGAGTCAAGTGGATGGCGACCGACGAGGGTGTGCTATGCCGTTCGCTGGGAACGATTTTCGATCGTGATGGCAGCGGAAAACTGGATGCCGGAAGCGCCGGACAGCTCTACCAGATCTTCCGCTGGCAGCAAGGCGCGGCAGAAATGAGCATGGTGTTCCGCGATCATTCGCTGTCTGATTTGATCGGATTTGTCTATTCCGGCGTGCCGGCAAGAGAGGCGGCTGATGATTTTATCCGCAGAGTGAAACAGGCTGCTGAGCCGGTGCTGGCAAAAGGCAAGACGGCAGTGGTGCCGATCATCCTGGATGGCGAGAATGCGTGGGAGTTTTATCCGCAGTCGGGGCGCGAGTTTCTGCGCCGACTCTACGATGGCATTCAAAGAGATCCATCCATTGAGGCACTGACTGTGTCGGAAGCCATTGATCGGGAATCTTCACCGCAGTTAATTGGTTCAATTGTGCCGGGCTCGTGGATCAATTCGAATTTCGATGTATGGATCGGCGCACCCGAGGACAACGTAGCGTGGGACCAGCTCACTGCGGCACGCGATTTCTTTCAGGAAAATATGGGCAAGGCATCTGAGCAACAGACAGCGCTGGCTTATGAAGAGCTGCTTATCGCGGAAGGCAGTGACTGGAACTGGTGGTATGGCCCCGAGCACCATTCGGCCAATGATCGCGATTTTGATGAGCTTTATCGCAAGCATCTTTCCAATGTCTATCTTGCCCTGGGTGGCACGCCTCCTGACGTGCTGGCGCAGCCGATTGCCGGTGCTCACGCCAAACCGCAGTTCACGCCGCAAACCAGTTATATCCATCCGCCGGTGGACGGAAAGAATATTGGCTACTTTGAGTGGCTGGGTGCGGCCTCACACGTCGCCGACCGGCATTCTTCCGCCATGCATGGAAAACTTTTTGTGCTGGACACTGGCTATGCCGGGATTGACGACGAAAACGTTTATTGCCGGATGGATTTTATTGACCCTCCGGCGGAATGGGCCACCGGAGATACGCGCCTCGTGGTGACGATAGAAACATCGGGTCCTGGCAGCAATGGGGGCCAGACGGTCCGCTTGGAGGCTGACATATCAGGGGGAAAGCTTCGCGGATGCAAGCTGGGTGAGAATGGCCAGCAAAGGGAGACGGAATCGGTTCGAGTAGGGATCGGATCGATTTTTGAGTGCCAGGTTCCGCTCAAGCTGCTGAATGCCGCAATGGAAGCCCGGTTGCGCATTCGCTTTTCCTTGTGGCGCGATGGCCTTCCGCTGGATGCGCTTCCTCAAGAAGGCGCGATCGAGGTGCTCGTCGCTGCGGAGAGCGAGTTGAGCGCCCTGCCTTACGCCAAGCCGTAGGGATCAGTAGTTGGTATTTAGTACTTAGCCGTAAGTCCGCAACAGTTTCGCCCTACTGAAACGCGCCGATCTTGCAGCCAAATACCAAATACCAAGTACTAAGTACTAAATACTGGATTGAGGGCGAGCCCGACTTGCGTGGCGAGCCCGCCGCATCAGGAGCTGAGAAATGTTTACAAGAATGTGACTCTCAAGCGGTGTGGAGCACAGCGACATAAAAAAAGAAGGCCTGCTTGCGCAGGCCTTCGAGGGTTGAGGGGTAGAGGAACTGTTTAGTGGTTGTCGTCGCCGCGGACCGCGATCATCGAGTACGCACCGGCATTGAAGAACACCAGACCGCGTACGCGAATAGTGGCTCCGGCTACCGGCGTAGTCTTCAGAGTCGCGCCGACGGCAAACGTGACCGGCACAGAGGTTGCGCCGCTCAGAGTACCGAAAGCGGATGTTGGACTGATGGTGAGCGTAAAGCCTGAGGCGGTTGGCGCAGGTGAAGCCGCAACCGTACCGATCAGGGCCTGCTCACGCAGTTTGACCTTGTTGGCCAGAACGGCAGGAGCACTGGTGCTGGAATCAGCCTCAATGCGCTGGCCTTTGCCAATGTGAGTCGCGTCAAACGCAGGAGGGGTAATGTTCAGCTTGTCTGCGCGCACGCTGTAAACGGTGCTGGAGTTGACGGCAATATCCACCGTGACCGGCGAGTTTGAAGTGCCCGTCGAATCTTCCTGATGGACGACCGTGATCTTGGTCAGCGGATTATCGAGGGCTGATATCAGACCTTCGACTTCTTCGCCGGCCTGGGGGCCTTCTCTCTCGACTTTTGTCGCGAGCTTGGTGCCCTCACTCTTGGTGACGCCGTCAACTTCAACGATATCGCCCACCTTCAGGTCAGAGAGCTGCGTGATGCCGTCTTTGAACCTGGTGTTGGCGTCAGTGGCGAAAGTGATGTCCGTGGTTTTGGTTGTGATGGTGAAATTGGGAGCGGCGATGCTCTTCACCGAACCATGAACGTCTTCCAGTTCACCATTATCGTGGTCTTCATTTCCTTCATTGCCGGCCGGCGGCGTGGCAGCCGAGGTCACGTTAAATTTCGGAGTGACGGTGGCTGATGTGATCGGCGTGCCATTGAGTACCACGGATGCTGCCAGGTCAAGGTCAAAGTTGAGGAACAGCGGCGTGGTTGTAACTGTGATGTTAGGAAATGTTACGGTCACTGTGCCGCCTGAAATGGTCGCCGGAACTTTTGTGGGCGTGGTGCCGTTGATGACCACGACTTCAGCGCTGGTCACGGAGATGGTGGCTCCGCTGTAGGTACCAGGCGGAAGGTTCGCCAGCGTTAATGGCTCAAACGTGCCGGCTTGATGTGAAAATTCGACTTCAGCTGGTTTTGCCAGCAAATTCGCCGTGGTGGCAGTTGGGCTTACGCCGGTAAGGGTGATCGAGCTGATGTTCAGCTCGAATTTCGCAATCTGGTCATTGACGGCGTCACCGGTCTGAAGGACGATTTGTCCCGCTCCGGTCGAAACTGTATTCTTCGAACCGCCTCCGCAACCTGTCAGCAACAAAGCAAACACCACGCATAGTAGTGTGAACAAATAAACCCGTTTCATAGGGCCTCCAAGAGTAGATTTTCTGAGGATTCGATCGAGTGGCGTTGTGTTAGTAGAGTACTACGAACATCGTCCTGATAGCGGGGCGGCTCCGTCTTGTCATCGCTCCCTTGTACATGCCCCAGACATCCGCAAGACAACGAACCTCCGGTGTGCTTTTGCCGCGAGAGATACGCGGCGAAAGTGGCAGAGTTCGAGACTTTAAGAACGCTTTTCAGGCTGTACCTTTTTTCCTTTCAGGACGAAGTAGCACAGGGGAATCTATGCTGACTGGTTAAAGTAAATGCAGTCGGCGTGCCAACTTGTGATCATAAGTAACCCCTTTCGTTTCAGCAGCTCAGATTGCTCAGAAAAAGCATGGCTGAGTTGATCTGACTCAGACACCGTGTCTTGCGGACACAGGCTGGGCTGCTTTCTCGCAGATCGGGAATGAATAGAAAAAACACGGCGCTGTTCCGAGATGTGAACAGCGCCGCGGTACTCACTTGGCCGATAGAAGGCTAGAAGCTCTCAGGCGGTTTGCCCCCGTGATGATGGTCGTCACCAGAGTGATCGTCGGAGCCAGATCCCGAGCCGCCGTCGGAGCCAGACCCGGAACCAGAGCTTGATCCCGATGAATGGTCCCCGTCACCTGTGCCAGAGGAGTGCCCACCGCTGTCTGATGGATCACCGCCATGATGGTCGCCCGTATCATGCTGATCCGAAGCCCGCAGACTCTTGATGGGATCGTCATCGTCGAGCGAGGTTATTCCATTGTCCCGGCGGCTGGGGCGGTCAAGCCGCGGCCGCAAATCCTGCGTGGGACGGGGAACTTCCGGACCGGTCTCCATGCCTACGCGGCTGGAGAAGCCGGCGGTGATCATCACGGACTCACCACGACCCGTCACCGCCTCAAGTTCGACCACGCCTTCATCTACATCTACCTCAGTGAAGCCACGACGATCGACCTCAACGTCAAACTTGGTGCCACGGACAGAAATGACCGCGCTGGGAGTGCCGATCTGGAATGCCGGCGATCCACCTATACGCTTTTGAATCTGCGTGCGGACGCGGCCGACCAGCAGCTGAAAATATTTCCAGCCACTGGCTTCAGGCTGCTTCAGCAACAACTTGGTATGAGCACGCACCAGCACATCGCTGCCATCAGAGAGTTTCAGCAGCAGGCGTCCATCGTCCGTGCTCACCGTTGTATCGGGCGGCAGGATCTCGCCCCGGACAGGAGCAGCGAAGGCCTGTGCAGGAAGCTGAATGCTGACTTTCCCCTTGAAGTCGGAGATTGTCGCTCCGGCGTAAGGCGCGCTGGCGGCAGGCGCCTGCGAAGCTTCCTGGGCTGCGGCGAAGGCGCCATACAGCACGACGATTAAAGTAAGAAACAATTTGTTTTTCATGGTGTCACCTCTGAAACTTCACAGGCGCCTCGCGGCAGAGTAAATGCAAACGTGGTGCCTGCAGATTCATTGCTTGTTACCTGGACCCTTCCGCCGTGCTGCTGAGAAATCCGGCGGACAAAACTCAGTCCCAAACCCCATCCGGGAATCGATTCACTGCGGGCGGGACGATAGAAGCGTTCAAACAATTGCTCAAGTTCGGCCTGAGGAATGACCGGCCCGGAGTTCTGCACTTCAAACTGTACTTCCTCATCGGAAGAGTGCACGCGCATCAGGACGTCTGTTCCCGCGGCGCCATACTTGATGGCATTGCTGACCAGGTTGAGCAGAGCGCCGGAGATGAGCGTCTCATCGCACAGCACAAATTCGTCATCGCAATCCAGTTCTACGCGCACGGTCACTTTGGCTGCGGCGGCCAATGGCTGCACGACTTTTTCCACGTGGTCGATCATGGTGCGAACACTGGTGCGAGCCAGGCGTAGCGGCCGGGCACCGGCATCCAGACGCAGAACTTCGAGATAAGTGTTGATCATTGCCACCAGGCGGTTGGTTTCGCGAAAGATAGTGGATGGAGCTTCGCGCGTTGCCGGCGAATTCGGATAACGCATCAGCAGTTCAGAAAAGCCCTGAATGGAGATGAGCGGGGTGCGCAGTTCATGCGTAACAAAGCTCAGGGCCTCGGATCGTGCCTGGTCACGCTGGCGACGAGCGGTGATGTCTTCCGCGATCAACAAGAGAGCGCCGGCTTCAGCAAAGGAGGTCCAGGGGAGGCGGACGGCATGGAATAGCCATAGCTCTTCGCCCAGCGAAACTTCATTTTCCGCCCAGGACGCCGGCTGAGGCGGCAAGTCCGCGAGTTCCTGCCAGCCGCCCGCGAGTTGCGTCACAGTCGAGAGTTTGTCGGTGACAATAGAATGCCTAACGCAAAATGCCTTCCAGGTTTCATTGCTGAATAGAAGCGTGCCGTCAGCGCCATAAACGGCAAGACCTTCGTTCATGGTTTCAAGCAGCGTCTGGTTGAAGGAATAAAGAGAAGAAAGTTCCGCCTGAAGATCTTTGAGCGCCGCCAGCTTCCAATGCAGGCGGTCGGACGCAGGCCATTTGGCGAGATCGGTGCCGGATTGAGCAGGTTTGAGCTGCCCGTAGTGCGGACTGATGGCGTGGCGCAGCTGTTGCAGACGCGAAGTGACTTCGCGATCCACGATCAGCAGGTTTTCCAGCTGCGCGATAGGCGCAGCAAGGACGCCGGCGACCAGCAGCGGTCCATATGAAAACAAACGGTGAAAGTCTGCAAACAGAAAATATGCCGCCAGATATCCGCCACCCAGCATGCCCAGAAGGATTAAAAGTCCATGCACGCCGGGATAACGCACCACCACCCAGAGCGCAACGGCGCTCATCAAGACCGCCAGCGCGAGCTGGCCGACGTTGCCGATCTGTGACAGCATGCGGCCGCTCAGCGCCATGTCCGCGACATTGGCGTTGATTTCTACCCCTGGCATGGGCAACTGGTTGCTTACCGGAGTAATCAGGCGGTCACTGATGTCGATTCCCCCGAAACCGATCAACACTGCCTTGCCTGCAAGCTGTTGGCCGCGTTTGCCGGCCAGAAGATCACCCGCTGAAACCACCACGAATGGCGGGTTCGCCTCTCCTGGCTCAAACTGCGGCCGATAATCGATCAGGAGCGGCGGCAACAAAGCCATACGCTCGACGCCGGGCGAGTTCGCGTCGGCAAGATTTTTCGTGGCTGTCACGCCATGTTGCGCCAGCTCAGCTAGCTTGAGCGCGAAGGCCGGACGCACTCCATCAGCGCTGGGTTCCTGAACCGGAATGCTACGGCAGAGGCCGTCAAAATCGATGATAGCCTGTACATGTCCCACGCCTTTGGCTGCCGCGGCGAAGCGGGGCTGCGGATCCATCCATAAATTGCCGGTGGGTGACGTGGAAATTTTGGCCGCCAGCACGATGTTGGGAGCGGACTGTATGGCGCTGGCCAGCGCGGAATCGTTTTGTTCGTCCTCAAGTTCGGGCAAGAGGATGTCCATGCCGATGGCTTTCGGACTCTCTGCGCTGACGGCACGAATAAGCTTAGCCAGCTCTGCGCGCGGCCACGGCCAGCGGCCATACTGTTCCAGGGAAGCATCGTCAATCAGAACCATGGCAACCTGGCTGGAAACTGGCAGCGGACGCCGGACACGAAAGAAGAAATCATTCAGCTTCTGGCTGAGCGTGGAAACAGGGAAGCTCAAACTCACCAGGCACACCAATCCCAGCAGTATGGCGTTGAGCCGAATCCATCGGCCCCAGCTGATGGGCTTTTCGGGCCTCGCATTGGAGAAGATCTTCATCTCTGCAACCAAATGTCTTTTCTTGTAGAAATCAGCCAACCATCAAATCAATGCCCAGGCGTCGCGCTTTCTGATACAAAGTTTTTCGTTCGATGCCTAGAGCCCGCGCGGCCTTCGATTTGTTGCCTGCGTGCTCCTGCAGGACACGCAGAATGTGCTGCCGCTCCATGTCTTCCAGCGACGAAGGAGGAGTCTTGTCTGGAAGCCCGTTGCTGCGGATCATCTGGCGTTCACGTTCAACGTCGGCTACGCCGATCTCGCCGGAGGAACAAAAGATACCAAGACGCTCTACCAGATTTTCCAGTTCGCGAACATTGCCCGGCCAGGACGCATTGGTCAGCATTTTTACTGCGGAGTCGGTGATCGTGATATTGCGCTTGCTCTTATGGTTGGAGCGCTTCAGAAAATGTTGCACCAGCAAGGGAATGTCTTCACGACGCTCTTCAAGTCCGGGAAGGTTGATCACTACCACGCTCAGCCGATAGTAGAGGTCTTCACGGAAGCGGCCTTCCGTCATCAGCTTGGTCAGGTCGCGATTGCTGGCCGCGAGAATGCGAACGTTAATCTGTGTGTATTTATGCGAACCGACACGGCGTATCTGCTGCTCCTGTACGGCGCGCAGAAGATTGACCTGAAAGCCGGGCTTGGTTTCAGAGATTTCGTCGAGAAAAAGCGTTCCGCCGTGGGCCGCTTCAAACAGGCCCGGGCGGCTGCTGTCGGCGCCGGTGTAAGCGCCTTTTTCATGGCCGAAAAGCTCGCTCTCCAGAATGTTTTCCGGAAGAGCGCCGCAGTTCACGGGAACAAACGGCTTGTCTGCGCGCGAACTATGATCATGCAACGCACGCGCCACCAGTTCTTTGCCTGTGCCGCTCGCGCCCAGTATCAAAACGCTGGCCTCTGTCGGAGCTACGCGCGCAATGGCGCGATACACTTCAAGCATTTTCGGCGTGCGTCCAATGATGGATGTCTCCGGGCCATCATCGACGGCAGCGGTGGCCTCGCCCGAGGCACGTTTGCTGGCCTGCACCTTCCGAACCAGAGTGAGAAGATCGTCGATGAGCAAAGGTTTACCGAGATACTCGATGGCTCCGGAGCCCAGGGACTTGGTGACAGTCTCAACGCTGGTGTGCGCGGTCATGATCACGCAGGCGCATTGCGGCTGCAACACTTTGATGAGGTCGAGCACGTTCAAGCCGTTGGCTGTGCCCAGATAGAGATCGAGCAGCGCCAACTGTACCGGCTCCTGCCGCAGGATCACGT
>Ga0137403_10004183_pt1 | contig 17063 bp, 1 predicted proteins | sample CZOMad2_1_16fung_FD_122057 | JGI IMG/M metagenome (GOLD analysis project Ga0137403, IMG submission 122057) | Vadose zone soil fungal communities from Angelo Coast Range Reserve, California, USA - CZOMad2_1_16fungal (Hybrid Assembly) | ecosystem: Environmental > Terrestrial > Soil > Vadose zone...
ATCGCTCCCATCGCTCCCGTCGTGGCCCAGGCCAGGACCTCCGCCCGTTCCTCGGGGGCGCCGAGCGGCAGCTCGTCGAGCGGGCTCTCGGGCGCCGCGACCGCCGCGGTGAGCAGGGTCTCCAGCTGGGCGAGCAGGCGGTCGATCGTCGGGCCGTCGAAGAGCCGGGAGTTGTAGCTCGCCCAGGCCGCGATCCCCTCCTTCCCCGGCTCGAGGACCAGGCTCAAGTCGAAGATCTCGGTCGCCAGCCGGTAGCCCAGGTCCTGCCGCGAGGCCTCCAGGGTGAGCCCGGCGAAGGCGAGCCGCGGCTCGGGCAGGTTCTGGACCTGGAACATGATCGAGAAGGGAGATCCCTGCGCCGGCTCCCGCTCCCCGGCAACGGCCTGGAGCACAGTCTCGAGCGGCAGGTCCTGATGGGCGTAGGCGCCGTTCGCCACCTCCCGCACACGGGCGACGAGGGCGCTCCAGGGGAGGTCGCCGGTGAGGTGCGTGCGCAGCACCAGGGTGTTGAGGAAGAAGCCGATCAGCCCTTCGATCTCACGCTGGTTGCGGTTGGCGATCGGGACGCCCACCAGGAGATCCTCCTCCCCGGTGTAGCGGTAGAGCAGGGTCTTCCAGGCGGCGAGGAGGAGCATGAAGGGGGTCGCCCCCAGGCGATCGGCCAGGGCCTTCAGGTCGGTGGCGAGCCCGGCGGGCAGGAGGCGCGCGCTCTCGCCGACGACGAAGCCGTGGGCCGCTCCGCGCGGCCGGTCGGTCGGCAGGGAGAGCGGCGGCGGGGCGGCGGCGAGCTGCTGCCGCCAATAGTCGAGCTGCTCCGCGAGCACCTCGCCCTGGAGCCACTCGCGCTGCCAGGCGGCGAAGTCGGCGTATTGGATGGGGAGAGGCGGCAGCGGCGACGGCCGGCCCGCCGCGAACGCCTCGTAGAGGGCGGCGATCTCGCGTACCAGCACCACCCACGACCAGCCGTCGCCGACGATGTGGTGCAGGTTGAGGAAAGCGACGTGCTCCTGCGCTCCGGCGGTGAGCAGGATGGCGCGGAAGAGCGGTCCGCGCCCGAGATCGAACGGGCGGCCGTGCTCCGCCGCCTCCAGCCGCGCCATCTCCGGCCGGCGCGCGCTGGCGGGGAGCGCCGCCAGGTCGACCACGGGCAGGGAGAGCGAAGCCGGGGGAAGGATGCGCTGGAGCGGTCGCCCCTCCTCGGTGACGAAGATCGTGCGCAGCCCCTCGTGCCGGCGTACCAGCTGGTCGAGGCAGCGCTCGAGGATCGGCGCGGCGAGCGGCCCTTCCACCTCGACGCGATTGAACAGGTTGTAGATCGCCGTTCCCGGGTCGAGCTGGTCGAGGTACCACATCCGCCCCTGGGAGAAGGAGAGCGGCGAGGTGTCGGAAGCCGCCGGCCGCCTGGCGATGCGCCGCACGGGCGGCGGCTCGACCGCGCTCTCCCGCTCCGTGCCGGCGAGCGCCGCCTTGAGGACCGCGCCGGTCTGGGCCACCGTGGCCGCCCCGAGGAGCGGCTGGAGCGGCAGGTCGGCCTGGAACGACTCGCGCAGGCGCGAGGCCACCTGGGTGGCGAGGAGCGAGTGGCCGCCGAGCTCGTAGAAGTTGTCCTCGGCCCCCACCTGGGCGACGCCGAGCACCTCCTGCCAGATTTCCGCCACCTCCCGCTCATAGAGGTCGCGCGGGGCGACGAAACCGGTGCGCAGGTTGGGACGCGCCAGCCGCGCAGGCGTCGCCGACGTCGAGGGCATTGCCGGCTCGGCGAGCGCCGGGATCGCAACGATCGCCGGGGTCGCCGGGGCCGCGGCCGCGTCGATCCAGTGGCGCCGGCGCTCGAAGGGGTAGGTCGGGAGCGGCACCCGGCGGCGCCCCTGGCCGGCGTAGAAGGCCGGCCAGTCGACCCGCGCCCCGGCGACCCAGAGCCGGCCGAGCGCGCCGAGCAGAGCGGCGAGGTCGGAGCTCGTGTCCTTGGGCTGGCGCATGGCGGCGACGACCGGCCGCTCGTCGGGTGAGGCGAGGTGCCAGCGCAGGAGCGGCGCCAGGCCCGCCGCCGGGCCGACCTCCAGGAAGGCCATCCCGGGCTCGGCGGCGCGCAGGGCCTCGACGCCGTCCGAGAAGCGCACCGGCTGGCGCAGGTGCCGCGCCCAGTATTCGGGATCGGCGGGATCGGCCGGGCCGTCGCCGATCCAGCTCCCGGTGCTGCTCGACAGGAACGGGATTTCCGCCGCCTTGGGGCGCACCGCCGCGACCCGCTCCCGGAAAGGGGCCAGGACCGGCTCGATGCGCGGCGAGTGGCCGGCGAAGGCGACCGCCAGGGGGAGGGCGACGACCCCCTCCTCGGCGAGACGGGCGGTGAGCGCCGCGACCGCCGCAGCCGGGCCGGCGACGCTCACCAACGAAGGCGCGTTGAGCGCCGCGAGGTGAACTTCGCCGTGCAGAAACGGCGTGATCTCCGCCTCGGAGAGCGGCACCGCGAGCATGGTCCCGAGGTCGGCGACATGGCCGGCCTCCCCCACCTGCTCGATCAGGCGCCCGCGCTCGGCCACCAGGTCGAGCGCGTCCTCGAAGGTGAAGACCCCGGCGAGGACGGCCGCCGCGTACTCGCCCAGGCTGTGACCGAGCATCGCCTTCGGCCGCATGCCCCAGGCCGCGAGGAGCCGGGCGAGGCCGATCTCGACCGTCAGCAGGGCAGGCTGGGCGACGGCGGTCCGCGCCAGCTGCCGCGCCGCCTCCGCCTCCCCACCCGGCGCCGGGTAGAGGACGCGGCGCAGGTCAAGCCCCAGCCGGGGGGCGAGGCGGTCCGCGGCACTGTCGATCGTCTCCTTAAAGAGCGGCTCGGACGCATAGAGGTCGCGGCCCATGCCGACGTGCTGCGCCCCTTGGCCGGGGAAGACGAAGGCCACCGGCCGGCCCGACTCCGGCCAGCTCCCCGCCGGCCCGGACGCGGTCAGCAGGCGCACCGGATCGCCCGCCTGAAGGCAGGCCGCGGCGTCCGCCGGGTCGCGGCAGACCAGGGCCTCCCGGACGGCGAACTCGTGCCGGCCGATCGCCAGGGTGTAGGCGGTGTCGGCCAGCTCCGTGGTGTTCGCGGGCGGCGCGGCCGGCGCGGCCGGCCTTCCCGAGAGGTGCGCCGCGAGCTGCTCCCCCGCCGCCGCCAGGGCCTCCGGGGTGCGGGCCGAGAGCGGCAGGAGCTGCCAGGGGCGGGTGTGGACGGCCGGCGTGGGCGCCGGCGCCTCCTCCAGGACGACGTGGGCGTTGGTGCCGCCGAGCCCGAAGGAGTTGACCCCTGCCCGGCGCGGCGGTGCCTCCGGGGTTCCCTGCGGCCAGGGGGCGAGCGCGGCGTTGACGTAGACCGGAGCGGCGGCGAAGTCGATTTTGGGGCTGGGGCGCTCGAAGTGTAGGCTGGGCGGGATCTCGCCATGCTCCAGCGAGAGCACGGTCTTGATCAGCCCGGTCACCCCGGCCGCCACGTCCAGGTGGCCGAAGTTGCTCTTCACCGAGCCGATGGCGCAGAAACCCTTCTTCTCGGTGTATTCGCGGAAGGCCCGGGTCACCGCCTGGATCTCGATCGGATCGCCCAACGCCGTGGCGGTGCCGTGGGCCTCGACGTAGGAGACGGTTTCCGGATCGACCCCGGCGACCGCCAGCGCCTCGCTGATCACCGCCGCCTGTCCCTCGACTCCCGGCGCCGTGAAGCCGACCTTCAGGCTCCCGTCGTTGTTGACCGCCGAGCCCAGGATGACGGCGCGGACCGCGTCGCGGTCGCGGAGCGCGTCGTCCAATCGCTTGAGGACGACGACCCCCACCCCGGAGCCGAAGATGCTTCCCTGGGCCTGGGCGTCGAAGGTCCGGCAGTGGCCGTCCGGCGACACCACCGAGCCCGGCACGTAGCGGTAGCCAAGCCCGGCGTCGGCCTGGATCGAGACCCCGCCGGCGAGCGCCAGGTCGCACTCCTCGTTGAGCAGGGCCTGGCAGGCGGTGTGGACGGCGACCAGCGAGGTCGAGCAGGCGCAGCTCAGGCTGTGGCTCGGGCCTTTCAGGTTGAGCTTGTAGGAGACCCGGGTGGTGAGCGAGTCGGCGGCGTTGCCGATGATCACCTGGAGCGGATCGGCGGCCGCCACCCGCGGGTTGCCGATCAGGTGGAAGAGGAGGTAGGTCGAGGTCGTCGCCCCGGCGTAGACCCCGGTGCGGACGGCCACCCCCTGCGGATCGTAGCCGGCGCTCTCCAGGGCCGCCCAGGCGCATTCGAGGAAGACCCGGTGCTGGGGGTCCATGAGCTCGGCCTCGCGCGGGTTGATACCCCAGAAGAGGTCGTCGAAGCCGTCGTAGCCCTCCATCTGGGAGACCGCCCGGACCCAGGTGGGATCGGCGAGGCGGGCAGGGTCCAGACCGCGCGCCAGAAGCTCCGCCTCGCCGGGGAAGCTGACCGCCTCGCGCCCGGCGCGCAGGTTCTCCCACAGCTCGGTCACATCGCGGGCGCCGGGGAAACGGCCCGCCATGCCGACGATGGCGATCTCGGTTCCGGTCGGCTCTCGGCGCGCGGTCATCTCTACTTCCTACCTCCTAGTAGAAGAACACGACCTTGGTGAGGAGCGAGCGCCCCGGGGTCCCGAAGAGCGGCTGCTGGGAATCGAAGAAGTTGACGTAGCTCTTGATGTTCTCGTAGATGACGTACAGCTTCGAGCCCGGCCGGAACTCCCAGTTGACGTCGAACTTCTCCCGCAGGTTGGCGTTGCGCTCCTGCTGCACCCACAACCGGGTGGCCAGCTGGGGGGTGAAGGCGTAGGTGATCTCGCCGAGGAAGATGTCGTTGGTGAAGCTCCCCTCTTTCAGGTGGACCCGGGTGTCCTGGTAGGTGACGGCGGTGTAGAGACCCGGGATGGGACGGTAGGTCAGGTAGTAGAGCACCTGGGTGAAGTGCCCGTCGAAGTATTGGCCCCAGGCGACGCGGCCCACCCCGGCGAGCGGCTTCGTGTAGTCGGTCTGGAAGCCGAAGAAGTGGTGGGTGAAACGGTAGGAGCCGGGCGGGATGAAGATCCCGTGCTTGATCTCGAACGGGGTGGTCAGGACCTCCAACTCGTCGTAGTACTTGTAGGCGACTCCCGACCCGTCGCGGAAGTAGCCGCTGTATTTCAGGTGGTTGATCCGGGTCTGGAGCTCGCCCGTGGTGCGATCGGTGATGTAGTCCAGGTCGTAGACGAACCAGCCCTGCTTCCAGATTCCGCCCTCGGGCCAGAGGATCCAGTAGTTGTCGGTGCGGAAATGGCGCACCCCGGTACGGGTGAAGAACCCCAGCTCGTCGTTGAAGTTCTGGCCGATGTCAGTGTACTCGTAGTGGAGGCGCGCGTTGCGGCTGTCCCAGTAGAGGTCGGTGTGGGCCGCCACGTCGTCGCCGTTCAAGCCGGGGGTCGAGCTCTTGGTGACGAAGCCGCCGGTGCGCAGGTACTGGTTCAGGGTCACGTCCCAGTCCGCCCCGCCGACCCGGTTGCGGTCGTCGGTCGCATCCTTCGAGAGGCCGATGACGCCGAACGAGGAGCCACCGGCAAAGTCGCGCTTCAACCGCAGGACGCTGTAGGTCGTCCGTGGCTCGTCGACCACGCCGCCGTAGCCGTCGGCCTTGTGGGTGGCCTCGGTTTCGAGCCCCAGGACGCCCACGTCGTAGTTCCCCTGGTGGCCGGAGAGCTTGAGACCGCCCAGAAGGGGGATCGTCGCCCGGCCGTCCGGGGTGAGGCCGATCGACCGGCTGTGGAAGAGGAAGTACTCGGCGGGGTGCTCGGGGTCCGGCCGCTCGCCGAAGTAGAAGAGGCTCGACCCCTCGAGGAAGAAGGCCCGCTTCTCCGGGAAGAGGAGGGCGTTTCGGGTCAGGTTGACGTCCTGCTCGTCGGCCTCGGTCTCCGAGAAGTCGGTCTTGATGGTCAGGTCGGCCACCAGGTCGGAGGTCAGGTTGGCCTTGACGTCGCCGCCCAGGTGGGTGACCGAGGAGGTCGAGCCGCCGCCCGGCGGCTGCTCGGCGCCGCCGATGGCGTAGGGGATGAAGTGGAAACGGCTCCCCGGCTTGGCACCTTCAATGCCGACGAGCGTACCGGCCTCGGAGAGCTTGTAGCGGGCGTACCAGGAGTGCCCGACCGGCTTCCAGAAACTCCTCTCCCGCTTGTGGGCCGCCCAGCGCTCGACGTTGAATCCCCAGATCTGCTCCGGCCGGTCGGGGAAGCTCAGGGTGCGCCAGGGGATGGCGAACTCGGCCGTCCAGCCGGCGGCGTCGCGTTTGGCGACCACGGTCCAGATGCCGTCCCAGTCGAGGTTGACCTGCTCGCCTTCGTTCCGGACCAGACCGTCGACCTGCACCCCGCCCGAGTTGGTGGCGAAGACGTAACCGCTCCTGCCGTCGTGGTAGGTGTCGATGAGGATCTGCAGGGTGTCGTCGTAGGTGATGTCGGCATCGCGCGTCAGCGAGGTGGTGACGATCCCCTTGGGCTCGGAATCGTGGCAGCGGACACCGATGTAGAGGCTGTCGTTGTCGAACCCTAAGAAGACCTCGGTCGTCTCGAGCGCCGGCTCTCCCTCATGCGGCTCGAGCTGGCGGAAGCCGTCGAGCCGCGCCGCCGTCTTCCAGATCGGATCGTCGAGCTTGCCGTCGATCACCGGCGGGGTGGCGAAGCGGACCGGACGGGCGACGTAGGCGGAATCGGGCTTGGCCGGCGTCGCGGGCGTTGCGGGCGCCGCGGCCGGCGCCTCTGGCGGCGCGACGACCGGCTGCGCGGTCGACGGCGGCGCGGTGGCGACCGGATGGGTGGTGTCCGGGTGGGTCGGCGCGTCGGGGGCCTGCTCCTTGGGCGGCACGGTGGGAACGGTGGGCGGCGCCGGCGCGGCCGGCGGCTCCGCGGGAGCCTGGGCGAGGAGCGTCCAGGGGAGAGCCAGGGCGAGGACGGCCCCCAGTAGGAGGGCACGGCGGCGATCCACCTTCGGGGAGGTTCGGGTTACGAGTCTCACGTCGTTCTCTCTCCTTGCCGCCGAGGCGGCTCCATGCTCCAGGTGTCGCTTCAGGATTCGAATCCGCCGGCTCATCGGCCGGCCCCCCGCTTGCTCGCCAGGCGCGCCTTCCGGCGCTCGCCCCGTTCCCGGCTCTCCTGCTCGGCCGGCGCCGCGCTCTCCGCTCCCCCCGAGAGACGCCCGTCCTTACCTGCGACCTGGCCGCCGATCTGGCGGGCGAGGGTGGCGACCGTGGGAGCCTCGTAGAGGCTGACTTCCGACAGGCTCGCTCCCAGCCGCTCGCGCAGCCGCTGGACGAGCCGCAGGCCGGCGAGCGAGTTGCCTCCCAGCTCGAAGAAGTTGTCATGGAGGCCCACCGGCTCGACCCCCAGGATCTCCTGCCAGACGGCGGCGACGCTCTTTTCGAGCTCGCTCTCCGCCGGAACGTAGGCGGTGGCGAGCCCCGGCCGCGGATGCGCCGCGGCGGCAGGTACTACCTCCTCCAGTGCGGCCAGAGGGACCAGGCGCTCGTTCTCGGCCAACCGGCCGGCGAGGTCGAGCGTCGAGACGACGACCTGCGGCAGCCCCGCGCCGGCGCCACTGGCTGCGACGACGCGGCGGAACGCCTCGACCCCTTCCGCCGAGGCGAGCCCCTGGGCGAGGCTCTGCTCGCGCCAGGCCCGGAGCTCCTCCGGCACCGCGGTCGAGATCGCCATGCCGGTCTCCCGCCAGGCGTCCCAGTTGATCGACGTCGTCGCCTCTCCCTCCCGGGCGCGGAGCGTGGCGAAGGCGTCGAGGAAGGCGTTGGCGGAGACGTAGTCGGCCTGCCCGACCTGGGGCAGGAGGACGGTGATCGAGGAGGTGAGGGCAAAGAGGTCGAGATCGGAACCTGCGAAGATCTCGGCCAGGACGAGCGCCCCGCGCACCTTGGGGGCGAGGACCCGCTCGGCCGACTCCCGGGTCTTCCCCGACAGCAGCCCGCCGCCCGCCACGCCGGCGGCGTGGATCACCCCGTGGATGCGGTCGCCGAAGTGCGCCTCCGCCGCCGCCACGGCCTGCCGCATGGCTTCGAGGTCGGTGACGTCGGCGGAGAGGGCCAGCACCTCGCCGCCCGCCGCCTCGATCGCCTGCAGGCGCTCTTTTTTCTCTCCGGAGACCGGCGAGCGACCGACCAGCACCAGGCGGGCCTTCGACTCATGCGCCAGGTGCTCCGCAATCTCCAAGCCGATCCCTCCCATGCCGCCGGTGATCAGGCAGATCCCGCCCTGGCGCAGGCGCGTCCCCGCGCTCTGCGGCAGCGGCACCGGCTCGAAGTCGCGGACGAAGCGCAGACCGCCGCGGAAGGCGACCGTAGGAAGAGTGGAGAGAGCCGCCGGTCGCTCGATCTCCGCCAGGATCTGGGAGGCGGCCCGCTCCAACGCCGCCCTGCCGCCCCTCCTGAGCGCCACGTCGAGGCTCCGGCAGGACAGATTCGGAAGCTCCCGCGGGAGCACCGTGACCGGTCCCAGGAGGGTCGCCTTCAGCGGTTCGAGCGGCTCCTCGCCGGTGACCTGAGCGAGGCCGGAAGCAACGACGGTGATCGCGGTCGTCTCGGCGGCGCTCTTCCTGCCCAGCGCCTGGGCGAGGAAGACCAGGCTGTAGAAGCCGCGATCCAAGGCCCAGTCCGGATCGACCGGATCGGCGTTTTCGGCCGTCACGTTCCAGAGGTGGAGGACGTGCGACGGCACGCGGCCCAGGGCGTCGAGGAGCGCGTCGTAGTCCGTCCGCCTGCCGGGCGCGATGGTGAAGACGCCCACCCCGCGCCCGAAGCCCTCTCCCAGGGCCACCCGGACGACGCTCCGGCCGCCCGCCTCAAGGCGCTCGGCCAGGATCTCGCCGAGCCCCGCGCGGTCGAGGAAGACGAGCCAGCTCTCCGCCGCCACCGCCACCGCCGCCTCCGAGACGTTCACCGGCGATATCGGCGATACTGGCAAAACCGGCAGTCGGGACTGCTTCCAGACCGGGGCGTAGAACCACTCCGCCGGGTCGCTCCGTCGGCCGCTCTTCTTCTGCTCCGTCCGCTTCGCCTCGGGGAGCGGATCGACCCAGTAACGCCGGCGGTCGAACGGATAGGTGGGGAGCGCCACCCGGCGGCGCCTTTCGCCCGCCCAGTAGCCCGTCCAGTCCACCTCGCCGCCGGCCAGCCAGTAGCGGGCCAGGGCGTTGCCGAGGAAGATCGTGTCGGGATCGCTCTGCTTGGGATGGCGCAGGGTCGCGATCATCGCGTGTCCCGCCCCGGCCGCCGGGTGCTGGCGGGCGTGGGTCGAGAGGGTGTTGCCGGGGCCGACCTCGAGCAGGATGCGGCGCGGCTCGGCGAGGAGGAGGGCGACGCCGTCGGCGAAGCGCACCGCCTGGCGCAGTTGGCGCGCCCAGTAGGCCGGGTCGGTCGCCTCCTCGGGGCGGATCCAGCTGCCGGTGACGTTCGACAGGAAGGGGAGGCGCGGCGGCTCCAGGCGCACCCGCTTGACCTGCTCGATGAAAGTCTCCAGGACCGGCTCCATCATCCGCGAGTGGAAGGCGTGGGCGGTATGGAGCCGCCGGCAGGTGAGCCCCTCGGCCGCGAGCCGCGCCGTCAGCTCCTCAATCGCCTCGACCGGCCCGGAGACCACCGAGACCGCCGGGCGGTTGACCGCGGCGAGCGACAGCTCCTCGCCGAGGAGGGGAAGAACCTCGGCCTCGGGCAGCGGGACGCCGAGCATGGCTCCCGGCGGCATCTGGCTCATCAACCGGCCGCGCGCCGCGACCACCGCCAGGGCGTCTTCGAGCGAGAAGACACCGGCCAGGCAGGCCGCCACGTACTCGCCGATCGAGTGGCCGAGCATGGCCTCGGGGCGCACCCCCCAGCTCATCCACAGCCGCGCCAAGGCCCAGGAGACGACGAAGAGGGCCGGCTGCGCGACGTGGGTGCGCTGCAGCCGCCCGGCGGCCGCCGCCGCGTCGCCGTCGAAGAAGAGCGCCTGGCGCAGGTCGACGCCCAGGTGCGGCTGGAGCAGCCGGCAGCAGAGGTCGACGTCGTCCCGGAAGGTGGGCTCCGCTTCATAGAGTCCGCGCCCCATGTTGACGTACTGCGCCCCCTGGCCGGGGAAGAGGAAGGCGACCGGCCGGTCGCCGGGCTCGGACGCGGTGGTCAGGAGGCGCTCGGGGTCGAGGGTTTCGAGGACCGTCGCCGCGTCGTCGAGCGAACGGCAGAGGACGGCCCGGCGGTGCTGGAACGCCTTCCTCCCTAGGGTCAGGGTGTAGGCGACGTCCGGCAGATCGATCTCGCGGTCCGGGCGGCGTAGGTGGTCGGCCAGCCGGCCGGTGGCGCGCTCCAGGGCGCCGGCGCTCTTCGCCGAGAGGAGGAGGAGCTGCCAGGGGCGGGAGGCCGCGGCCGGGGTGACCGAGGGCACGGGCGGCGCCTCCTCCAGCACCACGTGGGCGTTGGTCCCCCCCATGCCGAGCGAGGTGACGCCGGCCCGGCGCGGCCTCCGCTCTCCCGTAGGCCAGGGGCGCAGCTCGGTGTTGACGAAGAAGGGGCTCCCCGCGAAATCGATCCGCGGGTTGGGGGCGGTGAAGTGGAGGGACGGCGGGATCACCCCGTGGTGGAGGGCGAGGGTGGTCTTGATCAGCCCACAGACCCCGGCCGCGGTGTCCAGGTGGCCGATGTTGGTCTTGAGCGAGCCGATGGCGCACCACCCCTTCGGGGTATCGGCGGCATCCGGGGAATCGAAGACCCGCGACAGGGCGGCGATCTCGATCGGATCGCCCAACGCCGTGCCGGTGCCGTGGCATTCGAGGTAGGAGACCGACCGCGGATCAATCCCCGCGTTCTCGTAGGCCCGCCGGTAGACCTCGACCTGGCCCTCGACGCTGGGGGCCATGAAGCTCACCTTGAGCGAGCCGTCGTTGTTGCAGGCCGAGCCCTTGATCACGGCGTAGATCGTGTCGCCCTCGGCGAGCGCGTCCTCGACCCGCTTCAGCACCACCACCCCGGCGCCGTGGCCGGAGACGAAGCCGGTCGCCTGGGCGTCGAAGGCCCGGCAGTGGCCGTCCTTCGCCGTCGTCCCCCCCTCCTGATAGAGGTAGCCCGAGACCTCCGGCAGGTGGATCGAGACGCCGCCGGCGAGCGCCATGTCGCAGTCGTGCTGCAGAAGGCTGACACAGGCCTGGTGGACGGCGACCAGCGAGGTCGACGAGGCGCTCTGCACGGTGATGCTCGGCCCCTTCAAATTCAGCTTGTAGGCGACCCGCGAGGTCAGCGGGTCCTTGTCGTTGCCGAGCGACGCCTGGAGGGTGTCGACCGAGGCGACCAGCTCCATGTGGGAGAGCAGGTTCATGATCATGTAGGTGTTCATGCTCTCACCGCCGTACACCCCGACGAGGCCGGAGTAGCGGTCGGGGTCCCAGCCGGCGTGCTCCAGCGCCTCCCACGAGCATTCGAGGAAGAGCCGGTGCTGCGGGTCCATGAGCTCGACCTCGCGCGGGTTGAGGCCGAAGAAGGCGGCGTCGAAAAGGTCGACGTCGCCGAGAATCCCCTTCGCCCGGACGTAGTTCGGGTTCTCGACCATCGCCGGGTCGGCCCCGGCGGCGAGCAGCTCCTCAGCGGTGAAGAAGGTGATCCCCTCGCGGCCGGCGACGAGGTTCCCCCACAGCTCCTCGATTCCCTTGGCCCCCGGGAAGCGACCGGCCATGCCGACGATGGCAATGCCGCCGCTGCCGCCGCTGCCGCCGGCTCCGGCGCGACCGCGCCGAACCGGTGCGGCGGTGGCGGCAGTGGCCGCGACCGCCGGGACGATCGCGAGCTCCGGCCGTGCCGCCCCGGCGGAGAGATGGCGGGCGAGCGACGAGACGGTGGGGTACTGGAAGAGCTCGAGGAGCGGGATCTCCCGTCCCAGCGCCTCCTTGAGGCGCGCGTGGACGCGGGTCATGCGCAGCGAATGGCCGCCCAGGTCGAAGAAGTTGTCGTCGATGCCGACCGTCTCGACCTTGAGCTCCGCCTGCCAGGCGGCGGTGATCGTCCGCTCCAGCTCGCTCTGCGGTGCGCTGTAGGCGGCGACCAGGGTGGGCCGCGTCCGCGCCGGAGCGGGGAGGAGGGCGAGGTCGACCTTGCCGTTGGCGGTGAGCGGCAGGGCGGCGAGGCGGACCAGGATCGACGGCACCATGTAGTCCGGCAGCCGCTCGCGCAGGTAGGCGAGGAGCTCGCCGACGGTGGGCACCGCCGGCGACGTCGCCGGCACGCCGTCCTCGGGGACGAAATAGCCGACGAGCTGGGGCTCGCCCGCGTCGTCGCGCACGGCGACCACCGCCTCCCGCACCCGGGGATGGAGGGCGAGCGCCGACTGCACCTCGGCGAGCTCGATGCGGAAGCCGCGCAGCTTCACCTGGCGGTCGATCCGCCCGAGGTAGATCAGCTCGCCGTCCGAGCGGACGAGCCCCAGGTCGCCGGTCCGGTACATGCGGCCGCCGGTCTCCCAGGGGTCGGGCAGGAAGCGCTCGGCGGTCGCCGCCGGGTCGCCCAGGTAGGCGCGGGCGAGGCCGTCGCCGGCGACGTGGATCTCCCCCGGGCAGCCGACGGGGAGCGGCTGGAGGTGGCGGTCGAGCAGCAGGATGCGGTGGTTCTGGAGCGGCCGGCCGATCGGCGGCAACGTTCCCGGCGCCAGGTCGGCCGGGACGAGGGTGCGGCAGGTCGAGCAGACGCTGGTCTCGGTCAGGCCGTAGCCGTTGACGATCCGCACGCTCCCCAGGAGCTTGTCGACGTCGCCCGCCGACAGCGCCTCGCCACCGACGAGGATCAGCCGCAGGCGCGGCAGCCGGTCGCGGAGCGCGTTCAGGCGCGCCATCATCGACGGCACCGTCGAGACCATGGAGATGCCGTGGCGGTCGATCAGGGTGACCAGGGCGGAGACGTCCAGGATCTCCTCGCGGCCAGGGAGGACGAGGCCGCCGCCGGAGCAGAGGAGGGGGAAGATCTCGCCCACGAAGCTCGCGAAGCCGAGCGCGGTCAGCGGGAGGATGCGGTCCTCCGGCGTCGGCCGGTAGCTGTCGAGGAACGAGGCCACCAGGTTGACCAGGTTCCGGTGGGTGAGGAGGACCCCCTTGGGGGCGCCGGTCGAGCCCGAGGTGTAGATGACGCAGGCGAGGTTGCCGGCGAAAGCGGTCGGGGCCGGGACGGAGCTGTCCAGGCGCGCGATCTGGGGGCCGGCAGAATCGAGCGCCACGATCGTAGCGGGCTCGACGAGCGGCCGGAAGCGCTCCTCGGCGACGACGATCTCGACCCCGGCGCTCGCCAGCAGAGAGGCGACCCGGGCGCGCGGCGTCTCCGGATCGATCGGCAGATAGGCGCCGCCGGCTTTGAGCACCCCCACCAGGCCGACCAGGAGGGCGGGCGAGCGGTCGAGACAGACGCCGACCCGCGACTCGGGGCCGACGCCCAGGCCCCGCAGGTGGCGGGCCAGGCGGTTGGCGCGGCGGTCGAGCTCGCCGTAGCTGAGCGCCCCACTGCCCGTGATCACCGCCAGGGCGTCCGGGGTGCGCGCCGCCGGCTCGGCGAGAAGATCGGCGAGCGTCGCCTCGTGACGGTACGGCGCGGCGGTGTCGTTCCAGACCGTAAGGAGCTGGCGCTCCTCCTCGACCGTGATCAGCGGCAGCTCCGAGATCGGAGTCTTGGGACAGGTGGCGATCCCGCCGAGCAGGCGCTCGAAATGGTGGGTGAAGCGCTCGACCGTCGCCGCGTCGAAGAGCTGGACGTTGTAGTCGAAGGAGGCAACGAAGGCCTCCCCCACCTCGCCCAGGGAGAGGGTCAGGTCGAACTGGGCGATGCGCTGCGGCAGCGGCACCATCTCCAGGCGCAGGCCGCCGACGTCGGCGTAGGCTCCCGGCTCGCCCAGGGCACAGGCGGTCAGCTCCTGGCCGTCCGAGAGCTCCGCCTTCTGGAGGGCGAACATGACCTGGAAGAGGGGCGAGCGGCCGGGGTCGCGCTGCGGCTCCAGGCGCTCGACCAACAGCGGGAAGGGATAATCCTGGTGCTCGAAGGCGCCCAGGGCGTCGGCCTTGGCCCGCGCCAGGAAGGCGGCGAAGCTGGGGTCGCCCGAGAGATCGGCGCGCAGCACCAGCGGGTTGACGAAATAGCCCAGGGTGCGGGCGAAGCCGGCGCGGGTGCGCGCCGCGGTCACCGTGCCGACGAGCAGGTCCTCCTGCCGGGTGTAGCGGTGGAGGAGGACCTGGAAGGCGGCGAGCAGGGTGACGAACGGGGTCGCCTCGCGCTCGCGCCCCACCTCTTTCATCCGCGCCGAGAGGTGCCGCGAGAGGTGGAGCTGGACCGCCGCCCCCTCGAACGTCTGCACCCGCGGCCGCGGGCGGTCGGTGTGGAGGTCGAGGACCGGCAGCTCGCCGCCCAGCCGGGAGCGCCAGTGCTCCCACAGCCGTTCGCCCGCGGGCGCCGCCAGCATCTCCTCCTGCCAGCGCACGTAGTCGGTGTAACGGAGGCCCGCGCCGGGCAGCTCGATCCGCTCCCCCGCCTTGAGGGCTGGGTAGAGGAGGGCGAGATCGTCGAGCAGCAGGCCGAGCGACCAGAAGTCGGTCACGACGTGATGCAGCGAGAGGAGCAGGACGTGCTCCAGGGCTGCCCGGGTGAGGAGGACGATCCGCACCAGGGGGCCGTTCTCCAGGTCGAACGGCCGGCGCCCCTGGGCGGCCAGGAAGTCGGCCAGGCGGTGGTCGCTCCAGCCCTGGGCGTCGATTTCGGTGAGGACCGGGACGGCCGGGTGGGGCTCCCCGGCCGGATGGACCCGCTGCACCGGCTCGCCGCGCGAGGTCGGGAAGGTGGTGCGCAGGGCGGCATGGCGCTCGACCAGGGTGGCGATCGCCAGCTGGAGCGCCGCCACGTCGAGCTCGCCGCGCACCCGCACGGCGGAGGCCACGTTGTAGGCCGCGCCGGCGGGGTCCAGAGCATGGAGGAACCAGAGCGACTGCTGGCCGCGCGACAGCGGATGGTCGCCCACCGCCTCGCCCGCGACGAGGGTCGGCGCCGCGCCGCCGGCCCGGGCGAGGATGGCGTCGGCCAGCTCGGCCAGGCTGCCGCCGGCGAAGAAGCTCTCCATCGACAGCACCACCCCGAGCCGCGACTCGACGGCGTGCATCAGCTCCATGGCGGCGAGCGAGTCGAGTGGATAGTGGCCGAGCGGCTGGGAAAGATCGATCTCCTCCGCGGTCATCCCGGCCCGCGCCGCCACCTGGACGGCGAGCCAGCGGCGAAGTCCTTCCGGCGTATCCAGCGTCTCCGGCATCGGCGGTTCGGTAGAAGCCGCTTCGCCCCCCGCTCCCCCCGCTCCCGACACCCAGCTGTCCAGCGCCTCGAGCGTGCCCTCCAGAAAGCGGGCGCGGCAGGCGGCGCGTTGGATCTTGCCGCTCGTCGTCTTGGGAAGGGTGGCCGGGCGCAGCAGGACGACGGCGTGGACCTGCACCTCGTGCTCCTCGGCCACCGCCCGGCGGATCGCCGCCACGACGTCGCCGAAGTCGTCCTCCCGGTGCTCGCGTCGCACCTCCTGGACGACGACCAGCCGCTCCTCGCCCTCGGGACCCTCGGTGCCGCCGGCAGTGACGGAGAAGGCGGCGCCGCAGCCCGGGCGCAGGGCCGGGTGGGCGCGCTCGACGGTCAGCTCGACGTCCTGCGGATAGTGGTTCCGGCCGCGCAGGATGATGAGGTCCTTGCTCCGCCCGGTGACGTAGAGCTCGCCCGCGGCGCCGAGGAACCCGAGGTCGCCGGTCCGCAGCCAGGGGCCGGCAGCGTCGGCGGCGGCGGCCGTCCGCGCGCCGAAGCTCGCCGCCGTCGCCGCCGGCAGCTCCCAGTAGCCGGCGGCCACGGCCGGACCGGCGATCCAGATCTCCCCCACTTCGCCCGGCGCCACGGGCCGCGACGACTTGGGATCGACGACGGCGAGCCGCGCGCCGGAAGGCGCGGTGCCGCAGCCGATCAGGGTGCGGGCCTCGGCGGCGATCGCTGCGGGCTCCGCCGGTACGCCGCGGTGGCGCAGGAGCTCCGCGGCGGAAAAGGCGCCGACCGTCGCTCCGGCCCCGCGCTCCCCCACCGCGGCGAGGAGGGTGCCCTCGGCCAGGCCGTAGCAGGGGAGAAACGCCTCGGGCCGGAAACCGCAGGGGGCGAAAGCGGCCGCGAAGCGTTCCAGCGTGGCGGCGCGCACCGGCTCGGCGCCGTTGAAGGCCAGGGTCCAGCTCGACAGGTCGAGCTGCTCTCTCTCCGCGGCGCCGATCTTCTCGACGCAGAGGTCGTAGGCGAAGTTGGGGCCGCCGGAGGTCGTGCCGCGGTAGCGCGAGATCGCCTGCAGCCAGCGCAGGGGACGCTGGAGAAAGGCGACCGGCGCCAGGAGGATGGCCGGGTTGCCGACGTAGAGCGGGGTCAGGATGCCGCCGATCAGCCCCATGTCGTGGTAAGGCGGGAGCCAGATGACGGTCCGCTCCAGAGGCGTCTGGGCGAAGGCGAGCCGGATCTGCTCCAGGTTGGCGAGCAGGTTGCGGTGGCGGAGCATGACCCCCTTGGGGGCGGCGGTCGAGCCGGAGGTGTACTGGAGAAAGGCGAGCGCCTCCTCTCCCACCCCGCCGCCGATCTCGCGCCATTCCTCCGCTCCCTTCGCCAGCTCGGGACCTTCCGCCGCCTGCCAGAGGACGCCGGGGCTCCGCGGCAGCTGCCGGTCGAGGCCGGCGAGAACGGCGGCGGTCGAGAGCACGGCCCTGGCGCCGGCGCTCTCCTGGATCGACAGCAGGCGGGCCGAGGGGCGGCGCGAGCGCGGCGGGTAGGCGGGGACCGCCACCGCGCCGGCGTAGAGGCAGCCGAAGAAGGCGGCGACGTAGTCGAGCCCCGGCGGGTAGAGCAGGAGCACCCGCGCCCCTTCTCCGATCCCCTCCCGCGCCAGGGTGGCGGCGAGCCCGCGCGAGCGCCGGTCGAGCTCGGCATAGGTGAGGTGCGCCTCGGCCGTCTCGCCATCCAGGAGAAAGGTATAGGCGAGGTCTTCCCCCTGGCGCTCGGCCCGGCGCCGCAACAGCTCGATCAGCGTTGCTCCCCGCCC
>Ga0137403_10004184_pt1 | contig 17061 bp, 20 predicted proteins | sample CZOMad2_1_16fung_FD_122057 | JGI IMG/M metagenome (GOLD analysis project Ga0137403, IMG submission 122057) | Vadose zone soil fungal communities from Angelo Coast Range Reserve, California, USA - CZOMad2_1_16fungal (Hybrid Assembly) | ecosystem: Environmental > Terrestrial > Soil > Vadose zone...
CGCCAGGAGGACGAGGAGGAGTACCGGCGCGAGCGGCGGCGGATGGAGGAGAGCCTGGAGCGGAAGATCGAGAAGCTGCGGGCGGGGGGGTAGGACTCCCGATGCGGCCGAAAGTCTATGTCGAGACCTCGATTCTCAGCTATCTGACCTCTTGGCTGAGCCGGGACCTGGTTCTCGCGGCTCACCAGCAAATCACCCAGCAATGGTGGGTTGAACGACGGAGCGGTTTCGAACTCTTTGCGTCACAAGCGGTTGTCAATGAGGCGAGCGCCGGGGATGAGAAGATGGCTCAGCGCCGGCTGGACGTGCTGGATGAGCTTCCCCTCCTTGACATCACGGCCGAGGTGTCCTCTCTTGCCGAGGAGCTGATCCGAATTGGGCCGATCCCGCCGAAGGCCGCCGTCGACGCAGTACACGTCGCTGTTTCATCCGTCTACCGTGTGGACTACCTCTTGACATGGAACTGCCGGCACTTGGCAAATGCCGCAATGCGGCCCAGAATGGAGCAGGTTTGCAGATCTCTGGGTTATTCACCCGTGGTGATCTGCACTCCAGAGGAGTTGATGGAGGTATGAAGATGGAAGAGTGGCGAGACGAGATCGTCGAGGAGATCCGGGCCGTGCGCGAAGCCTATGCGCGTCGCTTCAACTACGATGTCCGGGCTATCTGCGAGGATCTGCAGCGTTCCCAGGCGGAGGGGAAGCGGAAGGTCGTTCGGCCTTCGTCCGAGCCGGCCGGAAAAGAAGGCCCAAACTCCCGAACGGCTGCATAAGGTGACCACAGGCATAGGTCGCTCCAGTCCAAAGTTCCCTTATCGTCTTATAATGAGAGCAACCAATTCGCGTAGACCCACGCCGGGTCTTCGTCCGCTACCGAGGAGGTTCTCTCATGTCCCTTCGCACGAGCCTGTGTGTGCTGGTCCTGCTGGCCCTCTCCACCCTGGCCGGAGCCGCCATGCCGCAGCCGATGAGCCCAGCGCCAGCGTCCCCGGCGAAGATCGCCGCCGCGCTGAATCTGACGGGAGTCCCCTCCTGGCTGCCGGCGGGAACCGGGGCCGCCAAGAAGCCGGGCGCCAACAGCCTGTTCACCCCCAATTGCGCGTCGGTCTGCTGGCAGATCGCGCACGAGTGCGTCGCCGGTTGTGACGGGGACGAGCTCTGCCAGAGTAACTGTAGCTACGATTTCAACTGTTGCAACCAGGCCTGCTACCCGGATGGGCCTCAGTGTTACTGAGGCGGTAGGGCGCAGCGCCTCACCCCAGGTTGTGGAACACCTTCTGGACGTCGTCGTCCTGCTCCAGCCGGTCGACCAGCTTGAGGACCTCGGTCGCCTGGTCCTCGGACAGCTCGATGGGGGTCAGGGGGAGGTACTCCGACTCGGCGGAGAGGGGGGTGATGCCGCGGTCCTCGAGCGCCTTCTGGAGGTTGCCGAAGTCGGCGAAGGCGCAGCGCAGGACGAGCTGCGGCTCGCCCTTCTCGCCGGTGCTCTCGCCCATCTCCTCCAGCCCGTGGTCGATCAGCTCGAGCTCCATCTCGTCGGGGTCGAGGCCGTCGGGCTTCAGGCGGAAGACGCCCATCCGCTTGAACAGGAAGGCGACGCTGCCGGAGCTTGCGAAGTTGCCGCCGCCCTTGTTGAAGTGGGTGCGGAGATTCGAGACCGTGCGGGTCGTGTTGTTGGTCGCGGTCTCGACCAGGATGGCGATGCCGTGCGGACCGTACCCTTCATAGAGGATCTCCTCGTAGTTTTCCGCCTCCTTGCCCGCGGCGCGCCGGATCGCCGATTCGACCTTGTCCTTCGGCATGTTGAACGAGCGCGCGTTCTGCACCACCCGCCGCAGCATCGGGTTGGCCACCGGGTCGGGGCCGCCGGCGCGGACGGCGATGGTGATCTCCTTGCCGATCCGGGCGAACTGCTTCGCCATCCGGTCCCAGCGGGCGAACATCGTGTGCTTGCGGGTCTCGAAAATGCGTCCCATGGGGGGGTCTCTCGCGAAAGAGGTTGAACCGGCTTTGGGGTGAAGCCCGGCAGGGCCGGACGGGCGAACCGGAGGCGGAGGGGTCCTGGCCGGCGAGGGTAAATGTAGCCCGACCCTCGGGGGCGAGTAAAGGGCGGCGGCCCCTCACCCCCCTTACCCATAGGCGCTAACTTTGGCTCCGAGCGGTCCGGGCGGTGGGTCCCTCCCTCTCCGGCCGCTTCCGAAACCCCTCCGGGCGCTTCCCGACCCTCTCCGGGAGGTTCCGGATTCCCTCCGGCCGCTTCCGGACGGTCTCCGGGAGGTCCCGAAACCTCTCCGGACCCTTCCGGACGGCCTCCGGGGGCTTCCAGAATCCCTCCGGGAGGTTTCAAAAACTCTCCGGGACCTGCCAAAAACTCTCCGGGAGCTTCCAGACGCTCTCCGGACGCTTCCGGAGGCGCGGAAAGTCACTTTCCACGCATGGGAAGTCGAGCCGGAGGCGTCCGAAGTCGAGACGGAGAGGTTGAAAGTCGACCTGGAGGGCTCGGAAGTCGAGCCGGAGAGACCAGAAGTCGGCCCGGAGGCGCTGGAAGTCGACCCGGAGAACTTTTTGAGGGCGTTCCAGGGATTCTGGACACGCGCGCGGAGTCTTCGGTCGGGCGCGGCTGTGGGAGTACCTCGCGCGGAGACGCCCTGGCGGCGGTGGTTCAAGGGGGATTTTGTGGTAGCGGCTGGGCGTCTACGCCCTCGACAGAGACGTTCTCTTCACATCAATTGATCGGCATGCGCCCGGAGAAGCCTTCCTCGTAGGTGTGGAAGAAGGCGAGGGTCGTTTCGGGGAAGCGCCAGCAGTAGTAGCCGTCGCCGCTGTCCCAGTCGACCAGCCACATCCCCTTGACCTCGCAGCCCAGCTGGCTCACCTGCCGCGCCCACTCCTGGATCAGCTGGTCGCAGATCTCCTGGATCTCCTCCCGGCGTTCCAGCATGTCCTCCTGGCTCTGCACGGTGCTGACCACCGCCTCGACCTGGCGCACCGCCGCCGCGGTCAGGTCGCGCACCGTGGGAAAGGTGGACAGGGCCTCGTCATACGAGAAGATCCGCCGCGCCGAGCGTTTGGGGAGCATGCCCCGATGGTAGCAGACCCTCGCACTCTGCTGTACAGTGGCGGCACCGACGAACGACAGGAGCGAAAGCCGCATGGATGAAGGTCTTTCCGGCCACATTGAAGCAATCACGGGTGGCATGTTTTCTGGCAAGAGCGAAGAGCTGGTGCGCAGGCTGCGGCGCGCCACCATCGCCCGCCAGATCGTCCAGGTCTTCAAGCCGCAGACCGACACCCGGGATGCCCCGGAGCGGCTGGTCACCCGCGACAAGCGCGAGCTGGAGGCGGTGAGCGTGACCTGCTCCCAGGAGCTGCGCGAACGGCTGCGGCCGGACGTCCAGGTGGTGGGGATCGACGAGGCCCAGTTCTTCGACGACGGCCTGATCGAGCTGGTGGGCGAGCTCGCCGACTCCGGGCTGCGGGTGATCGTCGCCGGGCTCGACCTCGACTACCTGCGCCGCCCGTTCGGGCCGATGCCCCGCCTCCTCTCGCTCGCCGAGTACGTCGACAAGATGCATGCCATCTGCATGTGCTGCGGCGCCCCGGCCCACTACAGCCAGCGGCTCTCCGGCGGCGGCGAGCAGCTCCAGGTCGGCGACGGCGACGCCTACGAGGCGCGCTGCCGGCGGTGCTTCGAGCCGTTCGCGCCCTAGGGTCTCAGGGGAGGATGGGGGTGGGTTGGTTGTTCTCGTCGACGTGCACGTAGACCACCTCGGCCTCGGTGACCTTGACCCGCCCGGTGCCGCGCGTCCGCCGCTCGGCCTCGACCACCACCTTGACGGTCACCGAGGTCCGCCCCACCCGCAGGGTCTCGGTGTAGAGGCTCACCAGGTCGCCGACGAAGACCGGGGCATGGAACTCGACCTCGCGGAGAGCCACCGTGACCAGGCGGCCGCAGCCGTGGCGGTGCGCCTCGACCGCGCCGGCCTGGTCGATGTAGGAGAGGATGATGCCGCCGAAGATGGTGCCCAGGGCGTTGGTGTCCTTGGGCATCATGATGACCCGGATGGCGGGCTGGGTCGGTCCGCTGCCGTTCTGTGTCGCCTCGCTCATGCTCCCCTTTCCGCGCTTGTCGAGCCGCCGAGGGGGATCATGGTATCCTAGCTGCCCCGTCGGGTTCGGCAGACCCTGGATATGGACCTCACCTCCTCCCAGTCGGGCCTCCGTAGCCCCCAGAACGACGTCGCGCTCCTCCGTCAGATCGCCGAGCGCCGGCCGGAAGCCCTGGCCGAGCTCTACGACCGGCAGGCGCCGACCCTCCTGGGTCTCGCCCGGCGCATCCTGGGCAACACCGCCGACGCCGAGGAGGTCCTGCAGGAGGTCTTCCTCCACGTCTGGAACCGCGGCGGGGCGCTCTACGACCCGGAGCGCTCGTCGGTTTCGACCTGGCTGGTGCTCCTCACCCGCAGCCGCGCCATCGACCGCCTGCGCAACCGCCGGGTCGTCGACCGGTCCCACGAGGTCGCTCACACGGAGAATCCGGTCACCCATACATCCCCCGAGGGGGATCAGAACGTACTGATCCATGAGAGACGGGAGCGGATCCGGCAGGAGCTGGCCCGGCTGCCCGCCGAGCAGCGGGAAGTGCTGGACCTCGCCTTCTACAACGGCCTGAGCCAGACCGAGATCGCGGACCGGACGGAGATTCCGCTCGGCACGGTCAAGACGCGGACCCTGCTCGCGATGAAGAAGCTGCGCAACGCCCTGCGTGCCGAGATCCGGGAGCTTTTGTGAACGAAGATCCGATCGTCCAGCCGACGCCTGCCGACGACCTCGCCATCCTGGCGGTCCTGGCGGCGCTCGAGCGCCAGCCCTGGGAGGAGGGGTTCCTCGCCAACCCCCCGGCGGAGCTGGGGGAATCGGCGGAGACCCTGACCCGGCTCTACACCGAGGCGTTGGGGCTCCTCCCCGGCGAGCTGGCGACGACGCCCCCGCCGGTGCTCAAGGAGCGCCTGATGGCGATCGTCAACGGCGACGAGACCCAGGAGGTGAATGCCCCGGTCCTGGTCCCCCCGGCGACGCCACCCCCACCCCCGGCACCTCCGGCGGCCGTCTCGGCGCTTCCGCCGGCCGCGCCACCTGCCCCGGTAGCGGTCCGCCGTTCCCCGACTCCGGCTGCTGCGGCGAACGTCCCCTCGCTGCCGCTCCCGCCGCTCCCGGCGCTCCGGCCGGCCCGCCGCTCCCGCTGGGCGCTGGCGCTCGCCGCCATGCTGGTCCTGGCGCTGGGCCTCTCGGGGTTCCTCCTCTACGGGCTGTGGCAGCAGGGGCAGAAGATCGACGACCTGACCCGCGATCGCAACGCCATGATCGAGCGCCTGAAGAGCACGGGCAGCAACCTGGATCAGGTCCAGAAGGAGATGGCCGACCTGCAGGAGCGGGCCGCCCTCATGTCCTCGCCGGGGGTCGAGATCAGCCCGCTGCGCCCCACCGGCCAGGTCCCCCTGCCGGACGGCACCTACGGCATGCTCTTCGTCGCCGCCGACCACCAGCACTGGCACCTGGCGCTCCACGGCCTCACCCCCGCCGGCGCCGGCCGCCAGTACCAGCTGTGGTTCGTCAGCCCCCAGGGGGCGGAGAGCGGCGGCACCTTCAGCGCCAACCCGGGCACCCGGATGGACCTGAGCTCCACGCACATGCCCGCCGGCATTCAGGCGATCACCATCACCCTGGAGCCGACGACCGCCACCGCCGCCCCTTCCGGGCCGGAAGTGATGCGCGCCGGGTCGCCGGTCAAGGTGACATAGGACCTTTCCCCAGAGGAGACCAAGAGATGAAGGACCATCTGAACCGCCGCGACTTCGGCAAGCTCACCCTGGCCGCCTTCGGCGGCGTGCTCGCCGGCTCGCTGGCCGGAGAGCGGCTGCTGGCCGAGGAGAAGAAGGCGCCGGCGGCGGACTTTCCACTCACGGACCCGCACGTCTGCTGCGGCCTGAACACCTGCAAGGGGCACGGCAAGGGGGCGAGCAACGAGTGCGCCGGCATGGGCTCGTGCGCCACCGTCGAGGCCCACGGCTGCGCCGGCACCAACGCCTGCAAGGGCCAGGGGCCGACCGGCGACAACGCCTGCAAGGGCCAGGGGAGCTGCGGCGTTCCCACCCGCGGCGAGGACTGGAAGAAGGCGCGCGCCAACTTCGAGGCGGCGATGAAGAAGGCGGGCAAGAAGTTCGGCGCCGCGCCCAAGGAGTGCTCGGCCTGAGCCGTCCGCCGCGCTTGGGCCTTCCCAACCTGGGCCTGGGAGTCGGCCTGCGGGCCGTCCACTTCGACCCCATTCTCTCCCAGCGGCCGGAGGTGGACTGGTTCGAGGTCATCAGCGAGAACTTCATGGACTCCCAGGGCCGGCCGCGCCACGTGCTGCGGCAGCTGGCCGAGCGCTATCCGCTGGTCCTCCACGGCGTGTCGCTGTCGATCGGCGCCACCGACCCGCTGAATTTCGACTATCTGAAGAAGTTGAAGACCCTGGCCGGGGAGGTCGGCGCGCGCTGGGTCTCGGACCACCTCTGCTGGACCGGGGTTTTGGGGCGCAACAGCCACGACCTCCTCCCCATCCCCTTCACCGAGGAGACCCTGCGCCACGTGGTCGAGCGGGTGCGGATCGTCCAGGACGTCCTGGAGCGCCCCCTGGTGCTCGAAAACCCGAGCTCCTACGTCACCTTCGCCCACTCGACGATGCCCGAGGAGGAATTCGTGGCGCGGATGGCGGCGGAGGCCGACTGCGGGCTCCTCGTCGACGTCAACAACGTCTACGTGTCGAGCTTCAACCACGATCTCGACCCCGAGGCCTTCCTCCGCGCCCTCCCCCCCGAGCGGATCGTCCAGTTCCACCTCGCCGGCCACAGCGACTACGGCACCCACTTGATCGACACCCACGACGACCACGTGATCGACCCGGTCTGGAAGCTCTACCAGCTCGCCCACCAGCGGACCGGTGGCGCCTCGACTCTCCTCGAATGGGACGCCCGCATCCCCCCCTTCCCGGTGCTCCACGCGGAGGTCCTCAAAGCCAAGCGCTACCTGGGCGAGACCCTCCCCGAGCCCGGGCCGGTGGGCCGCCTCCCGGCGCCCCCGCCGGTTTCCCATCTCTCCGCGGTGCCCCACCCCCTGCACCACGTCCTGCCGGAGGTGGCGTGAGGCCTGGCCGGCCGTCCCATCCCCCCGTCCCGCCGGAAGGCCCGCAGCTCGACGTCGTCCAGCAGTGGTTCCAGGCCGTCATCATCCATCCGGAGGGGGTTCCGGGGGGGCTCGGCTCGGAGGAGGCCCAGCGCCGCCTGCCGATCGGCCCCGGCGAGCTGGCGACGGTGATCGCGCCGTCGCGCAACCTCACTGCCGAGGAGCGGCTGGGGATCTACGCCCACGCCTACTACGCCCGCCTCCTGGAAGTCCTGGCCGACCGCTTCCCGGTGCTCGCGCAGGCGCTCGGCGAGGAGGTCTTCGCCGGCTACGCCTTCGAGTACCTGCAGCGCTACCCGTCGCGCAGCTATACCCTCGACCGGCTGGGGGAGGACTTTCCCCGCTTCCTCGCCGAGACGCGGCCCGACCGCGATGCCGTCGATCTCGCCAATGTCGCCGATCTGGCCGACCCGACCGCCGAGACCCCGGAGGCGGCGGCCTGGCCCGACTTCCTGATCGACCTCGCCCGCCTCGAATGGGCGATCGCCCGGGTCTTCGACGGCCCCGGGGCCGAGGGGCAGCCGCTGCTCGCGCCGGAGGCCCTGGCGGCCCTGGGGCCGGAGCGCTTCGCCGCCGCCCGCCTCCCGCCGGTCCCCTGCCTGCGCCTCCTCGCCTTCCGCTACCCGGTGAACGCCTACTACACCGCCGTCCGGCAGGCGGCGCTGGCGGGAGATACCGCGGAGGTGCCGCTCCCGGATCCCGCCCCCGAGCTCGTGGCCCTCTCCCGCACTGATTTCGTCGTCCGCCGCTACTCCTTGACTCCCACCCGATACGCCCTGCTCGCGGCGATCCTCGACGGCGCCCGGGTGGAGGAAGCCCTGGCCGCCGCGGCCGCCGCGAGCGACACCCCGGATGAGGCGCTGGCGGCGGAGGTGCAGGAGGCGTTCCGGTTCTTTGCGGCGCAGGGGTTCTTTCTGGGGATGGAGTAGCCCCTCACCCCCGGGTGTTATCCTTGCAAGGATGGCACTCGCACCGGCTTCGGCCTTCTCTCGCCGGCTCCTGATCGCGTCCGTCGTCTTTGGGCTTTTCGTCCTTTTCGACATCGCGCTCTTCGGCTGGCTCATCTTCCGCTCCCTGTCGGAGCGCGAGGTGGAGCGGGTGCTGCTCGAAACCCGCAACGAGGCCGAGACGATCGCCCGGCAGATCGAGCACCAGGCCGAGGGCAAGGGGAAGGACCTCTACACGGCGATTGCGGTCGAGCACGAGACCCAGACCTACATCGACTCGGTGATGCGCCAGCGCGACATCGTGCAGGAAGTCGAGATCCGGGACAAGAACAACCTCCTGGTCTACAAGGCCCGCACCCAGGCCTCGGTGCCGGTCCGCACGCCCGGCGGCGGCCCCACGGTCGGCACCCCCGAGCTGGCGCCACGGGTGGAGACCAAGAGCGTCAACCGGGAGTTCCAGTACCAGGTGCCGAGCATCCAGGTGCCGATCGGCGATTTCGGCACCCTGGTGGTGGGGATCAGCGGGCCGGAGCTCGCCCGCCGGGTCCAGCTGCTGCGGGTCGACCTGGTGCGGCGGGCGGCGGTGATCGGGGTCATCACCCTCCTCCTCTTGACCTCGGCCTACATCGCCGTCTGGCTCCTCTGGCGCCGCGCCGCCATCCTCGAAGCGAAGACCAAGGAGGCCGAGCGGCTGGCCTACATCGGCACCCTCGCCTCGGGCCTGGCGCACGAGATCCGCAACCCGTTGAACTCGCTCAACCTCAACATGCAGATGTTGGAGGAGGAGATCGCGCACACCGGCGGGGTGCGGACCGGCGGCCGGCTCCTCGCCATCACCCGTTCGGAGATCAGCCGGCTGGAGCACCTGGTGACCGACTTCCTCGCCTACGCCAAGCCGCGTCCCCTGGAGCTGGAGGACGTGCCGGCGGCGCGCCTCCTGGAGCGGGTCCAGGCGGTCCTCGCCGGCGAGATCCAGCGCCGGGGGGTCGAGGTCGAGCTTCAGGACCGGAGCGGCGGGGCGCGGCTACGGGTCGATCCCGCCCAGTTGAACCAGCTGCTCTTGAACCTCGCCCAGAACGCCCTGAACGCCACCGAGGAGAGCGGCCGTCCGCCGCTCCTCCGGCTCCTCGCCTACCGGCACGGCTCGGAGGTGGTCCTGGAGCTGGTCGACAACGGCATCGGCATCCCCGCCGAGGAACAGGGGCGGATTTTCGACCTCTTCTATTCGACGCGGAAAGGCGGCACGGGCCTCGGTCTCGCCATCGTCGAGCGCATCGCCAAGACCCACAACGGCCGGATCACAGTCAAGAGCAGCCCCGGGGTCGGCACCTCGGTCGCCGTGGCCTTCCCCGCCGTCGCCCCCGAGTCTCCCGCCCGCGAGAGAGCCCCCATCGAGTCGCCGGTGGGGACCTGAGGCGGGCGCTCCGCTCTTCCGGGACCATGGTACTCTGGATCTTCTCAAAGGGAGACCGGGATCCATGGACCAGGAGCTGAGGACCTATCTTGACGAGCGCTTCGGAACGCTCGACCGGAAGATCGACGATCGCTTCGAGACGCTCGATCGGAAGATCGACGATCTCGACCGGAGAGTCGAGGCACGCTTCGATAAGGTGGAGGGCGAGATCCGTCTGACCCAGGTCTCGGTCGAGGGCGTGCGCGGCGAAGTCCAGCTCCTCGCCGAAGGGATGATCGGCCTGGAAGAGAAGATGCAGGCTCTGAGTAAAGAGGTGACGCTCCGACTCGACCAGGGCGAGGCAGCCCTCATCTCGTATTACAGATCCCTCGACCGCCAATACGACGACCACAACCACCGGATTCGCTTCCTGGAGGAGCGGGCGCAGCGGGAGGGCCAGGCTCCGCTCGACTACATCCGCGAGCGGTACGGCAAACCGAAGACCGCTACCTGAAGACCGGAATCGCTACAAGGTCAGCAGGCCGGCCCCTCAGCCGCCGTGCTTGAAGTACTGCACGTCGCGCTCGTGCTGCTTGGCCGCTTCGAGAGTCTTGAAGGTCCCCAGGTTGCGCCGTTTCCCAGTCTTCGGGTCCTGCTTGCGCGAGTACAGCCGGTACTCGCCACTCTTGAGCTTGCGGATCATGACAGACTCCTCGGGCGCGCATCTGGCGGTCTCCACTGTGGGACACGCCTTCGCGCCCGTCCGGAAAGTGGTTCAGGATCGATGCCATGGCACCTCTCTTGCTCACTCCTGCTGACGGGCGGCGCAAGAGCTTCAGGGCTTCGCGCGCCCAGCAACTCAAGAAGGGAGCTGTCATGCTTTCACGAACCGTTACTCTGCCCCAGATCGGCATGATCGCAGGAACCCGCGCGGCCCTGGGGGCCGGCGTCGCCCTCCTGCTGGGCGATCGCCTCGGCCGCAAACCGCGGCGTACGGTCGGCTGGACTCTTGTCGCCGTAGGCGCCCTGACCACCTTCCCGCTGGTCAGAGGGGTGCTGCGCCACAAGCCTGAGCCCGCGCCGGCAGTCTGATCGGTAGCCCGGGCACGGGGTCAGCGCAACCTGGCGAGCACCTGCTGCGGGGTGAGGATCTGCCGGCTCGCCGGCCCCCGGGCCGGTGTCTTCTGCCACAGCGCCAGGAAGATCTCTCGTCCCGCGGCAAAGGGCAACCTGGCGGCCTTCCTTTCCAGCTCCTCCAGCCAGCGAGCCGGGTCGTCCGGCGCCGTCCATTTGACTTCGCCGACGAGGAGCGCTGCCTGGTCCTCGCTCTCGGCTACGAGGTCGATCTCCAGCGGCTGGTGGTCCAGGCCGGGGCCCCACCAGCGACCGGCGGGTCCCCAGGTCCGGCCGAAAAGGTCGAGCCACGGTACGCTCGCCCGCGCGAGCTCCTCCCAAACCTCGCCGGCATGGTGGGGAAAACGGGCTGCCACGTCTCTCTCCACGGCGGCGATGTGCCGGGCTTCCAACCGTGAGCGATCGGGTTGGACGAAGCGAAACCAAAAGCGCAGGAAGGGGTCCGCAATTCGGTAAAGGGTGCGCTTGCTGGTCCGCGCGGAAGTGCCGAAAGGAGTCTCCCGCAGCACGAGATCCATCTCGATCAGGCGTTCCAATGGCCGCGACAGGGAGGTGACCGGCTTGCCCATGCGGGCCGCGATCTCGGAGATCCGGTGGCAGCCCTGGCCGATCAGCCCGAGGATCGACGCCGCCTGGGCCGTGTCGCGGAAGTCATCCAGGAGCAGCCGCGTGGGCTCATCGTAGAGGACCCCGAGCGGGCTCAAGACCAGGGACCGGATGGCCGTTTGAAGGTCCGGATGATCGCCCGCCAGCTCCCAGTACCGTGGGACGCCGCCCCACACGGCGTAGGACTCCACCGCCTGGGCCGGATCGCTCGCGGGGAGGACGTCCTGGATCCAACCGGCCCGGAGAGGGGCGATCCTGAGGATCTCCCGCGCCCGGCCAAAGAGCGGCGCCGTGCGATCCAGCGCCAGGCCCTGCATCATGCGTTGCGAGGAGCCCGCGAGAAGCAGGTGGAGTCGCCGCTCGGGGAAGCTATCGATGTATCTCTGCAGGACGCTGGGCAGCTCGCGGGCCACGGCGGCCAGAGCCGGAAACTCGTCCAGGACCAGCGCGGTCCCGGGAGCGGCCTCGTTCCAGAAGCGGGCGCAGAGCGCATCCCACTCCGGGTAGGTCACCCGGTCGAATCCGGGCAGGAGGCGCGCAATCTCCGCAGCCAGGCTCGCTCGCTGAAGCGGGGCCTCCCGCTCGTCCCCCACGTAGTAGATGGACCGCTCCTGCGGCAGGACCTCACGCAGGAGCCGCGACTTGCCACAGCGCCGGCGGCCATAGAGCACCGCCAGGGAGCCCTCCCGGCTCTCCAGCAGCCGCGCCAAGCGCGCGGTCTCCTCGTCGCGGTCAAGAAAAGGTAGCTTCATCAGAACTATGCAGCAGGAACATTATGTACCAGCTGCATAATGTCTGCAACCCGTCTTCACGGGACTCGCTGGCCAGTTCTACGCGCTTGCCTGCGTCTCCTGCGGATCTGCTGCGGTGATGCCAGGCCACCTGTGCCGGGACATATACTCTCCCCCCATGGAACGCCGGGCCAAGATCGTCGCCACCTTAGGGCCGGCGTCGTCGGAGGAGAGCGTCTTGGCCGAGCTGGTCGAGGCGGGGGTCGACCTCATCCGCCTGAACCTCTCCCATGGGACCCACGCCGAGCACGCGGAGCGGATCGCGCGGGTGCGGCGGGTCGAGGCTCGCCTCGGCCGGCACCTGCCGGTGATCGTCGACCTCATGGGACCGCGCTACCGGCTGGGCCAGGTGCCCGGCGGCCGGCGGACCCTCACGGCCGGCGAGGCGATCACCCTGGGTCCGGCGGCGGCCGGGAGCACCGGGGTCGATCTCCCGGTCGACGATCCCGAGTTCCTCCGCCACCTGATCCCCGGCGAGCGGATGCTCATCGACAGCGGCCTGGTCGAGCTCCGGGTCGAGGCCAAGCAGGGATCGCGGATCCGCGCCCGGGTGGTCAACCCCGGCGAGGTCTCGACCCGCAAGGGGATCAACCTCCCGGACACCCACCTCCCCTTCACCATCTCCGACAAGGACAGAGACGACATCGCCTTCGCCGTAAGGGAAGGGGCGGATTTTCTCGCCGCCTCCTACGTCGGCGAGGCGGCGCACGTCCGCGCCGTCCGCGACGTCCTGCGCCAGATCGCCTGCCCCCCGGGCGCCGGCCCGGCCAACCGGCTGCTGCCGATCATCGCCAAGCTCGAACGGGCGACCGCCGTCGAGCACCTGGAGGAGATCGTCGCCGTCTCCGACGGGGTCATGGTGGCGCGCGGCGATCTGGGGGTCGAGGTGCCGCTCTCCACGGTGCCCGTGCTGCAGAAGAAGATCGTCGCCGCCGGGAGGCGGGCCGGCAAGCCGGTCATCGTCGCCACCCAGATGCTCGAATCGATGATCGAGCAGCCGCGGCCCACCCGCGCCGAGGCGACCGACGTGGCCAACGCGGTTTTCGACGGCGCCGACGCCCTCATGCTCTCGGGCGAGACCGCGGTCGGCCGGCATGCGGTGGCGGTGGTCGCCACCATGGCGCAGATCATCCTGGAGGCCGAGAGCTACGACCGCCAGCACCACGCCGGCCGCCACACCCTCCTGCGCCCGCTGGCCGACGCCCAGGCGCGGCACGCCTTCGAGCTGGCGCTCGGGGTGGACGGCCAGGACGCCCTCCACGACCGGCCGGGGATCGATCTCTCTCCCGATGTCCCCGACGTCGTCTCGGCCGCCGCGGTCTACGCCGCCGGGGAGCTCGAGGTGGACCGCATCGTGGCCTGGACCCAGAGCGGCTTCACCGCCCGCCTGGCCGCCCGCTACCGGCCGTCCGTCCCCCTGGTCGCCCTGACTCCCAACGAAGAGGTGGCCCGCCAGCTGCAACTCGTCTGGGGGGTGCGGCCGCTGGTGGCGCCGGGCGAGGTGGAGCACCTGGACGGCGTCATGCAGGCGGTCGACCGCCAGTTGCAGGCGGCAGGGCTCGCGGAACCGGGGGCGCGGATCATCGTGCTCATGGGCCACCCCATCCGCGAGCGGCCGCTCACCAACCTGATGCGGGTCCACCGGGTGCGCTCGGTGGAGGAGTGGGAGAGGACCCGGCCCCGGTCGACGGAATGATCCCCTTACGAGACCTCAATCCGAGCCGCACCCGGCCGGGGGTGACGATCCTCCTGATCGCCGCCAACGCCTTCCTCTTCCTCTACGAGCTGTCGCTCGGCCCCAACATCCAGCCGTTCATTCTGCAGGCCGCCTTCGTGCCCGCCCGGTATCTGGGCGGTCTCGGGAGCGTGGGGGGCGGCAGTCTGCCCGCCGGCTTCGCCTCCGCTCTCCTCTCCATGTTCCTCCATGGCGGCTGGACCCACTTCCTGGGCAACATGCTCTTCCTCTGGATCTTCGGCGACAACGTCGAGGACCACCTGGGGCACCTGCGCTTCCTCTTCTTCTATCTCGCCTCGGGTTTCGCGGCCACGGCCGCCCAGGCGTTCATGGACCCCGCCTCGACAGTCCCCATGATCGGCGCCTCGGGGGCCATCTCGGGGGTGCTCGGGGCCTACCTCTTCCTCTATCCGCGGGCGCGCATCGTCTCCCTCGTCTTCCTCGGCATCTTCGTCCAGATCATGCAGGTGCCGGCGATCGTCTTCCTGCCGATCTGGTTCCTCATCCAGTTCTTCTCCGGGCTCGCCTCGCTGGGGGTGCCCACGGCGCACTCGGGTGGGGTGGCCTTCTTCGCCCACATCGGCGGCTTCGTCGCCGGCTCGCTCCTCCTCTTCGTCCTGGGCCGCCGCAAACCCCCGCCGCCCGCCGCCCTGCCCTGGTGAGCTTTTTCCGGCGACGATACGTCCGGGCCGCCCTTCTCCTCGCGGCCCTCCTCGCTTTCGACGCCTTCGTCGTCGAGCCGCACCTGCTGCTCTTCGAGGACCGGGCGCGGATCGCGATCGACGCCTCTCCCCTGCGCGTCGTCCACCTCTCGGACCTCCACATCGCACGTGAGGAGCCGCTCCTGCGCCGCCTGTTGCGGAGCGTCGCCCAGGCCCATCCCGACGTCATCCTCCTCTCCGGCGACCTGGTCCGCGACGTGCCCGACCTCGAACCCTTCGCCCGCCACACCGCGGCCGCCACCGCCTTCCTCGCCCAGCTGCGCGCCATCGCTCCGGTCTACGCCGTCCAGGGGCACAGCGAGTACCAGGGGCTGATCGTCGCCGCCCTCCGGGAGGCCGGGATCGACTGGCTGTCGAACCAGGGAGTGCGGCTGGGGGGAGAGCGGCCGGTCCTCCTCCTCGGCCTGAACCAGCAGGTGGGGGAGGACGCCTACGTCCCCCACTGGCACCCGCCGTTCCGCATGGTCCGGCAGCACGGCCTTTGGCGGCTCTCCGGTGAGCGGACCCTACCCTACAAAGACTTCTACCTGCACTACGACCCCGCGCCCCGAGACCTCGCCGACGAAGGCGGCCCGCTCGCCTGGAGCGGCTACGAGATGGTGTGCGACAGCTGGATCTCGAATCCGGACGTGGGAGCCGGGATCGCCGTCCACAGCCGCTATGTTTTGGGGGAGGACCGCATGCTCCGCCTGCGCCGGGTGAAGTCCGAGGACGGAAGGCCGGGGAGCTTCTGGCTGATCGCCCAGGGGACGACCTTCGAGGGCCACCCCGACACCGGGGTCGATCCGCAGCCCGGCCGCTGGTACCGGCTGCGGATGCGGACGGAGGTCGAGCCCGGGAAGGTGCGCTTCTTCGCCCGGGTCTGGCCGGTGGAAAAGCCCGAGCCGGCCCGCTGGCAGGCCTGGGGCGAGGACCGGAGCCCGCTGCGGATCGAGGCCGGCACGGTGGGCCTCGGCGCCTGGGGCGGGGGAACGGTCCTCTACCGGAACCTCAAGGTGACGGCCTTGGACGGCCAGGTCCTCCTCGACGAGCCCTTCGCCGGTTCCGGCGGGCCTGGCGGCCCGAACCGGCTGCCCGCCGGCTGGCGGCAGGGGGCACGCGGCACCCGGCTGGCCCTGGCGCTCGCCCGCAGCCCCGCGGTCCCCCCGGGCACGCCCCGGGTCGTCCTCTCCCACGTCCCCGACGTCGCCCCCGAGGCCGCCTACCGCGGCATCGAGGTGGTCCTCGCCGGCCACACCCATGGCGGCCAGGTCCGCGTCCCCTTCGTAGGGCCGCTCACCACCCGCTCCCGGATCGGCGCCTATTTCGACCACGGCCTCTTCACCTGGGCAGCTCCCAACGCCAGGGGCTGGACGACGCTCTTCGTCAACTCCGGGGTGGGGACGTCGCTTTTGCCGGTGCGCTTCTGGTGTCCGCCGCGGTGGGCGGTGGTGGAGCTGGAGGAGGAGAGGCCCCCGGCCCCATAGGCGCTAACTTTGTGCCGTAGAGAGGGCCGGGCGGTTCGCGGTATAGACACAAGATCGGTCGCCGAGACACGAACAGCCTCAGCTATAGACATAAGAACCGGTCGTAGAGACATTAGGGACGCGCCTGGAGACACAAGAATCGCAGCTGTAGACACGAGGGAACTCGTTGTAGACATAAGCGACGGGCCTGGAGACACTACGGAACGGGCTGTAGACACAGGAATTCGCACTGTAGACATTAGAAAGTCCGCTGTAGACACTAGAAAGTCGACTGGAGACACTAGCCCCCGGCCTGGAGACACTACGGGTCGACTTCTCGTGTCTCTACGCCCTGCCGTAGTGTCTACAGACCCGATTCTTGTGTCTCCAGCGCCTTCGGTAGTGTCTCCAGCCGGCGTTCTTGGGTCTACAACGCCTGCCGTAGTGTCTACAAGCCCGGTGTGAGTGCCTCTACGGTCGTTCGTAGTGTCTACAAACTCCTCCCGAAGTCCTGGAAGCCGGACCGTCGTGTCTCCACCAGCGCCGTGGCCGCCTCCGGGGGCCTCGCCGATGGCGCGGGCCAGGATTTGACATCTGCGCAAGTCCTCCGCATGTTGCGCGGCGGCGCGTTCTACTACGACTCCACGAACGTCCGCTGTGCCGTCCGCAACAGGAACGTCCCGGGCTTCAGGGACAGCGCCATAGGATTCCGAGTCGCGCTGTCCCCATTCCGCTCTGATCTCTGAGAGCTCTGGACTCTGTTTTCTCTGGGCCAGCCCTCACCCCCGGCACCCATAGGCGCTAACTTACCCAGCGGGCGCGGGATTGGAGTGGCTGGAGGAGCGGGTGGGGGTCCCTGGGAGCGCCGGCGTCTCGCCGGCAGGATAGCGATGAACTGCAAGAGCCGGCGAGGACGCCGGTGCTCCCAGGGAGACACCTCGCCGGAAAGTCGGGCCCACTCGCGGCGCCGCTCGGTGAGGCAACTCGCCAAGTGGGGGGACCCGGCAGCCGCGGGCCGTGCCCCTGGCTTCCAGCTCCCTGCTTTCGTGTTCGATCTCCCTGCTT
>Ga0137403_10004185_pt1 | contig 17053 bp, 24 predicted proteins | sample CZOMad2_1_16fung_FD_122057 | JGI IMG/M metagenome (GOLD analysis project Ga0137403, IMG submission 122057) | Vadose zone soil fungal communities from Angelo Coast Range Reserve, California, USA - CZOMad2_1_16fungal (Hybrid Assembly) | ecosystem: Environmental > Terrestrial > Soil > Vadose zone...
CGCGGCCGCTGAATGCCCCTCAGCTATAGAGGAAAGTGGACCGCAGATCAAGGCCTCGTCTTATGTTGGAATCTCAGTATTCAAGAACCGTTAATCCCGCCGGTGCGGCGCGTTTGACGGCTACCCGGTCGCAGATCATGCCTGTGGCCAGATGCAGATGTGTGGAGCCTGCAATCGCATCCCTCGCTTCATCCGCATCACTGTCTTTGGGATTGGCCGACGTCCGGTTCAAGACCACATAGGCGATCAAAGCCTCGTTGACGGCTATCGCCTCACCGACCCGATCATCCATCAGTCCCAAGGTCCACACATCAAGGCCTGTCGGTTGGACAGGAATGATGACCTGCTCAGCGACACGGAGGGCGCTTTCGACCTCTCGGCCTAGTGAGAACGAAGCTGCTACCAGCGGCAATGTAGCTCTACGGGCCAATAAAACAACGACTTCGAGCGTCACTGCCATATGTGCTACAGAGGCAAACATGGGTGTGCCACAGCTCGTCCAACGGGCACTCTGTTGGCACATTGATAAAGGCACGGGTTGTGGCACAGCGCTTTACCCTTTGTAACCACAATGTTAAGAGGCATGCAGCGTTGAGCCAGTAACGAAGGTTTCTGGCACGGACCAAGAGAGGGAAGCGCTAGATTGCCGTGTATGACAGCTACGTTCTCACTGGGCCTTTTACCAGGGTCACGGCTCATCGATATCTTCGATGCCGTTAACCATACACTACTCATTTTAGGGGCTCCTGGGTCGGGGAAGACCACGCTGCTGCTGACACTGGCCAAGGACCTGCTAGATCGCGCGACGCGGGACCCAGCGTACCTTATTCCTGTCGTCTTGCCACTAACATCGTGGGCCATCCAGCGGCGCCCACTTGCGGCCTGGCTCGTGGATGAGCTGCATCAGCAATATGATGTGCCCCATCGAGTTGCCCAAGCATGGGTGGAGACCGACCAAGTCCTACCGCTACTCGATGGGCTGGATGAAGTGATGCCCGAGCATCAGACCGCTTGTGTAGAGGCCATCAATCTGTATCGGCAGGAGCATAGTATGCTCCCTCTGGTGGTCTGTAGTCGGGTAGTCGACTATGAAGCTCTTAAAGTACGGCTGCGGTTGCAGGGTGCCATTGTCATACAACCTCTCACACCTGTGGAGGTGGAAGCATACCTAACTCAGGTCGGAGCTTCCTTGGCAGGAGTGCGTCAGGCGCTTCAGGAGAATTCTGCGTTGGGAGAGTTGTTCAATACGCCATTCATGCTCAGCATCGTGGCCATGGCATATGCGGGACGGCCAGTCGCAGAGCAGCATACGAGTGAAACACCCGAGGTCCGACGGAGGCACCTGTTCGCGGCCTATGTGGAGCGCATGCTTCAGCGCCGGAGCATCTCTACCCGCTACGCCCACCAGCAGACCGAAAATTGGTTAGCATGGTTGGCCTGGCAGATGGGCCAGCACAGCCAAACCGCGTTTTATCTTGAACATATGCAACCCGATTGGCTCCCCGATAGAGTACGTTGGATACCAACAAAGGGTGTCAGGCTAGTCGTCGTGCTGCTCTTCGCCCTGGCCACTGGAGGGCTCTTCGGTATAGTCACTGGGGTGGCAAGCGGGCTAGTTTTAGGGCTGCTCTTTGGGGTGACAAGCTGGGTGGTCCTCAGTCGTATGGAGGCCATAAATATTGGCGGTATCATCGGTGTCGAAATTCTCCATTGGTCGTGGCCAAGGAGCTTATTTTCGCTACTCTCAATTTTTATGACTGGGATAGTCTTCGGGCTAGTTTTAGGGCTCCTGTATGGGTTGCTCGCCGGGTTAGTTGCTGGGCTGTTATTCGTTGTGCTTACAGGGCTAATGCAAGGGTTATCTGCCGGCACGATCGCAACGAAAACTATTCCCAATCAAGGTATATATCGATCAGTCCGGAATGCTTTTCTCGTTGGGGTACCCAGCGGGGCGATCATTGGGCTAGCCGGCGGGTTAATCGCTGGGGTGGGCATCGGGCTCGTTACTGGGATTGCCGGTGGGGCAGTTCTCGGACTGCCCTATGGTGGATTGGCGTGTTTGCAGCACTTCGCACTTCGGCTCGTGATCGTCCGAAGCGGCTTCGCACCATGGCGCTATGCGGCATTCTTGGACTATGCGGCCGAGCGCCTTTTCCTGCGCAAAGTCGGTGGTGGCTACATGTTCATCCATCGACAGCTGCAAGAGTACTTCGCCGCACGTCATATGGAGCCGGGCGGTACTACGGACGGTGAGTCATCGCGGAGTTGACAGAATGGGGTTCCAGGCGTTATCAGCGGAAAATTTACGGTTAGCCACAACTGCCTTGTTATCAAATGGTTACGATGGCCTATAAACCGATGTGACGCTACCGGTTTTGCTGTCCAGTACGGTTACATCCCTCTCAGCATGTGAAGTCACATACAGCACAACGTCTTGTTTTTTTGATGTAATCGCGCCTGGAGACCGACGGTGATTTCGTCGCTATCTTCCTTACCGAAAATTTTCCGCTGATAACGCCTGGAACCCCAGAATGACGATTTCTTGATCATCGCAGGCGTGAATGTTGCGGTAGAGATTCTCCAGGGCTCCGACGCGCACAGGATTGCGAATCAACTGGATCCGATGGCCGACCGCATGGTCCATGATAAATTTCTCCATGAACTCCCCCGTCTGATCTGACGAGCCGTCATCGACATAGATCGCCCGAAAGTTGTCGTACTCTTGGGCGCAGAGCGAACGCAGATTCTGCTGGTACCATGGACGATTGTTGTAGCTGGGTATGACGATCGCCATCGGTTTCATGACCGTGTCTCCCCAGGAGCTGATGGACCCGCCTGTCACCACCCGCGTCAGAACCTGATCGATGCCAGTGCTGCCCCGGCCAACATGAGCTGGCTCATCGTCTGCGACCAGCGGCGCGCCGGCGATGAGGCGGTTTCACGCCACGCCGGTGTCAAGGAGGGGGAGTCGTGACCTGGGGTGCGCCAGACGCATGTCTAGGCCGCCTGGAGGACACGCTGCCGGAGGAGTGCGACGCCGGCCCGCCCGTAACCCTAGCGCTTCACGAGCTTGAGGCGATGGACATGTCCTTCCGTGACCCCGTTGCTCCATTCCAAGGTGAGTCCGGTTTTAATCGCGACGAGGTCCTCCTGCAACCCACGCGCGAAGCGAGCCAACTCCTCAATCCCACTGTGGGTGGCCTCGGCCATCCACGCCTCCAGGTTATGGCTCTGGCGCTCCCGGACCATGCTCAGAAGGCCTAAATGAGCGTAAAGGCGCGCGCGATTCGTGCGTCGATCTGACGCAGCTGGTCGAGATCGATCTGCGCGTCGTCCGACCGATGAGCAGCTGGGCAGACCATGGCGAACGACACCGCACAGGCAGACGGTCCTTTTAGTGAGGCGCACCGCGCAGCGGGGTAATAGCATAGTCGTGACAAGCTGTCGGAGTTTATGAGCCATAATCACTCATAATACTGCGATACCCCCCGATTCCGCTCCATCTCACCAAAAATGACGAAGAGCCAGGATGTTGTGACGTGACCCCCATACCGCGGTGCGGTAGGCGCGCGGGCAGAAACGGGGGCGCCATGGGGGTATAATGCTGACCTCGATCCAGACAAGCTAAGACCGTGCAGCCACTGGTGTGGTGGACAGCCCGTTGACGTGACTGGTTCTGGTCAGGCATGTGGTGATGACTGGTGGCTTCGCTCGGGCTGAGCGGAGACCCCGTTGAGCTGGGTTTTTTGAGGAGTCCTGACCGGGTCTGGATGTACTGATTTCCCTTGGCAATGGAGGGATCCCCATGCGTACACGCCACCCCAAACCCCCTCGTCCCGCTTCGCTCCCCAGTATCAACCCGCACGCGGCCGGTTTGGACATTGGTAGTGAAGAGATTTGGGCGTGCGTACCTGAGGACCGTGACGCCCAGCCGGTGCGGCCCTTTGGGACCTTTACCCCGGACCTCTATGCGCTGGCGGACTGGCTGGCCACCTGCCGGATTGAGACGGTGGCCATGGAATCGACCGGCGTCTATTGGATTCCCATTTATGAGATTCTGGAGGCACGAGGGTTCCGCGTGTGCCTGGTTAATGCGCACCATGTGAAGCATGTACCGGGGCGCAAGAGTGATGTGAAGGACTGCCAGTGGATTCAGCACTTGCATACCTGTGGCCTGCTGAGTGCCTCGTTTCGCCCCGAGGCGGAGATGTGTGCGTTGCGCGCCTATATGCCCATCGCGCCACGTTACTCGAGTATCGCGCCGCCCATATCCAGCACATGCAGAAGGCATTACAGCAGATGAACGTGCAGTTGGTGCAGGTCTTGAGCGATATCACTGGGGCCACTGGCCTGGCGATCATCCGTGCGATCGTGGCCGGCGAGCGGGATCCGGTCCAACTGGCACGGTTCCGAGATCCGCGCTGTATCAGTAGCACGGAAGAGATTGCGAAAGCGTTGACCGGCCATTATCGGCCCGAACATGTGTTCGCGTTGACGCAGGCGTTGGCCTTGTATGACACCTACACTGCGCAGGTGCGGGAGTGCGATCTCGAAATCGCCCAGCACTTTCAAGCCATTCGGCCGACGTGGCCAGACGCGCTGCCGCCGGTCGATCGGGCGGACAAACGCCTGCCACACTGCAAGAATGCACCCAGCTATGATGCGCGCACCATGCTCTATCAGCTGACGGGTGTCGACCTGGTAGCCATCCCGGGGCTGAATGCCAGCACGGTGCAAACCCTTCTCTCGGAAATTGGCTTGGACCTGCGGAAGTGGCCCAACGCCAAGGCGTTCTGTGCGTGGTTGGGATTAGCCCCACGCCATGAAATCTCGGGTGGGAAAGTCTTGCGCCGGAGTACGCTGAAGACCCGCAACCGTGCCGGACAGGCCTTGCGGCTGGCCGCCCAAGCGGTCAGTCGCAGCCACAATAGCTTAGGCGCTTTCTACCGGCGCATGCGGGCCCGTCTCGGCCCCAAAGCGGCTATCGTGGCCACGGCCCATAAACTCGCGCGTATTGTCTACCACCTGCTGCGGCATCGGCTCCCGTTTCGCGACCTCAGCGCTGCAGACTATGAACAGCGGGCCCGGGAGCGGGAGATTGCCACTTTGCGCAACAAAGCGACGAGGCTTGGCTTGAGGCTGGTGGAATCTCCGGTGTGCTCCACCAATATCAGAAGTTTCTGAGCAGGGCTGGGTCGAGGGAGGGGCAGAAGGCCTCCCACCGGCCGAACAGTTCTCTGCGCTAGCCGCCTAATCACCACACCGACCGGGCCTGCAACACCTCCACGGAAAATTTGCGACAGAACCGCACCCTGTCTAATTCGCAGGGTTCGGGTTAGTAATCCGTATCAACTCGGCCGTCAGCGCCGTCCCTGCTTTTTGACCAGTTATCTCAACCTTCATACGGGGCCGCAGTTCACCCGCCCTTACCTCCTGATTATTGCGAATGATACGAGTGTGTTCCTGTAGATTGACGTGGTAGCGCCCTTCGAGCGATTGCACGACCAGTTGTAGCGGCCATGTTTCCATGACATGCACGATTTCAGCTTCAATCACCATGGTTTGAGCTCCCTGGCCCGTCACCTCGTTGTGCGGCGGATCGACCGAGCGGCCGCACAAGAGGAATAGGGACAATACCCCTAGTGCGGAAACAAGGGACCTTGTGGGCCATGGTCTCACCTCGATTCCCCCCTTTGCCAAAGGGGGTCGCATGGAAGGCACGGCCTGCCCAAAGAGGTTTCCTGAACATGCATTAGGCTGCTTATGACGCAAGACTGCTTGTAAGTACGGTTTCTCACTGGGCGGAAACTCTGCTGGGTTCGCTCATACGCAAACCAATCTCAAGGTGACCACGCAAGCTCCATCTCCTTGGTGAGAACCGGCGTTCGCACGTGCGCTCAACACCCACGGGTCCGCCGGTTCGAACCGGCAATGCCGCTTTTCCTCTTCTAATCATCTCAGGAGATAAGAGTCCTCAGCCCTATCCGCCTACGGCGTGGTCACCACTAATGGAGCGTCAAGCGTCAAAGGTTCCGCCACGCCAGCATGTTATTATAGACCGCCGTTACAATCCGCGTGGCACTATTCGGACATCCGCCATAGGCATGAACGCCAACGGCATGTCGCTCGCCGTTCAGATACCTCCATACGGGGCTTCCGCTCTGCCCGCCATATGTGTCGAGCATGTAGTAAATCTTTCGAGCGGTGACACTACTCACCCGGCCGGCGTTAAACCATTGCGTTCCGAATGGTTTGTCCCCAGCATAGCCGGAATTGTTCACGAGAAGGTTGTTCAAGGAGGCGTCCGTCAGGCTAGCGAAGCCGAAGTACCCGACGACGTTACCTAGTGGATCGGGAAGAATAATACAGCCGTAGTCGTAATTGGGATCGGTATTATTTGTCCATCCGGTTACACTCCGGAAATTAGTTCCCACCGACGAACCGAACGGACGGGCGGCTCCGTTCATGCCGGGAATCACTTCGATCCTTCTGGCCCAGCCACCATTCGACTGGCTATACACGCAGTGTCCGGCGGTCATGACGCATTTCGGGCCAATAAACCAACCGGTCCCGCGAAAGCCTGCTCCATTAGGCATGGTGATGATCAACTGGCAGATCCAGCGCCACGGAATAACCGTCGTCCCCGTCACCTGAACCCGTTCATCACTGCCGCAGACCGATTCAGGCGTGACAAATTCCGTCAACTCAGCTGGAAGAAGCGACGTCAGCGCCTCGGTAAGGAATTGCTGAGGCATGCCTTCTGATAACGCGTGTCTGGGGTCAAACCCAGGTAAGAATTCAAGCTCACCAGTCTTTGGTATGCCCTGGAAATCAGGAGCGATTTGGTCCGTCCCAGTCTCCTCTGGCGCTGTCGTCCCCAGGGACTCCCCCGCAACCGACTCGTGCAAGTTCCTTTGTCCTCCCTCTTCCCTGGTGGTCTCGCCTAGTCCTCTCTGTGCCCTTGAGGAGACGCTTTCGTGTGGGTTCTCTGCCATCGTATTCTCCTATCATCTTTCATCAGGCTGGAAGTGAATCCGAGTGAAGGAAACTTCGCGACAGGAGCGAAGTAAATCAGCTCTATTACGGCTCTCCTGTTAGGGTGCTGCAGCTCTTTCCCAAGGCAAGAGTGATGCCAGCTCAATCTATCGCGTTAAGTCCGTGGAAATACAAATTAAATTTGACAAGAGGTAACCAGGATCTTTAGAGGAGGATGTACAGAATTACGCTCTAGAGAGGCTCCAGTAGCTGAGGAAAAGAGATTTGGAATCAAATCTCAGTAGTATAGAGAGTTGTGCAGGCATGAGCATGGTGGGTGATATTACGCAGGGCTCATCGTCAGTTTTGGTGAAGCAGGGTTGGACCGTGCCCTTCAGAGCTCGGCGATCTCGCCGGCCGCGGAGACCGACTTGTTTCCCCCTCCATATAGGCCTCGGGGTAGCGAAAGGCGAAATTTTGGCCAAGTAGGGCTTACCCTAGCAGGCGTATCACGACCTGCATGAGCCTGCGCGGGCAGGGTGGCACATGTGCTCCCCCTTCCACACCACTCACCGTGACCTCGCAGGGCTTCATCACTGCCACCCAGCGGCACACCACCCTCTTGACCGCCGTGGCCACTCGTCCTGTCGATGGGTGGTCGCGGCGGGCTGCTCGTCAGGCTGGGCGTCGGGGTGCTCGTCGGGTTGGACGCCGGCGGCTGTGCCTGCCTCCAGCACGTGATGCTCCGTCTCTGGCTGATTCGCAATGATGCCGCACCCTGGTGCTACGTGGATTTCTTGGATTATGCCACCGAGCGGATCTTCTCACATTCCATCGCATTTCGTGGTAACGCCCTGAGCCCTTCATGATGGTCTTGAGATGTCAACATGTGACCCCTATCGTGTCTCGTCAGCTGACGAGACCTGATGACAGAGGGGTGACCCATGTGCACAGCGGCCAAACCGACTCGAGAAGACTGCACCATCACTGTCGATTTTCGAGACGAAGCCACCTACTTCCGCCTGATTGAGGATGGCCAGGCGTTTGTCGAATAAGTTGACAATGCCTTACGCGTGTTGGCAGATGAAGTCGGCCACACGCTCCGCAATCATAATGGTCGTGGCGTTGGTATTGGCCCGAATCACATTGGGCATCACTGACGCGTCGGCGACTCGTAGCCCTGTGAGCCCATACACCTGGCCATACTGGTCTACCACCGCCAAGGGGTCTGACGCTGGTCCCATCTTACAGGTGCCGGAGATATGCTGCGAGGTGGTCACGTGTTGCCGCAACCAGGCGTCGAGCGCGTCGTCGGAGGCCAGCTCCTGGTCGGTGGGCGCGAGCCGCTCTTGCACGATATCCGCGTAGGCGTCGTGCTGCAGCAAGCGGGCGCACAGTCGGACCGCCTCACGCAACCGCTGTCGGTCCCATGGGTCCTCCAGATAGCGGTAGTCCAGGTGTGGCTGCACGGTCGGGTCCGTCGAGGTGAGCCGCAGCTCACCGGCGCCGACGGCCAGTTCCAGGATGCAGGTCAAGCGAATCCCCTCGGCCTGCAGCGGGTCTCCCCCGAGGGGGGAGGAAAAGGACGACTGCATGATTTGCATGTCGTTGCGGTCGCTGGACCCTCCGGCGGTGTACCGGAGGGCCAGTTGTGTTCTGGGCGCTTTGGGGTCCAGGGGAAACCCCGCTTTGACCTGCACCGGTACCCGGATATTCGGATGGTCGCGCAAGTTCTGCCCAATCCCGGGTAACGCCTGCACGACCGGGATGCCCAGATGGCGTAGATGGTCAGCCGGCCCCACACCCGAGAGCATCAGCAGCTGCGGCGACGCGATGGCGCCAGCCGTCAGGACAATCGCCTTCGCCTCGACGACAAAACGCTCTCCACCGCTCTCCACGTCCACGCCCGTGGCCTGTTTCCCCGTAAAGAGGAGACGCCGCACCAGCACATTCGCTTTGACGGTCAGGTTAAGCCGATGGCGGATGGGGTTGAGATAGGTCAGCGCCGTGCTCATGCGGATACCGTCGGGGTTATTCATCGGGAGAGGGCCCACCCCCATCGAAGCGGGGTGGTTCATGTCCGGGTCTTCGGGGAAATCTGCCGCGAGACACGCCTGATAGAAGGCCGCCTGCGCGGGCAGCCAGGTCTCGCGCGGATGGCGACGCACCGGAATGGGACCGTGGACCCCATGAAAGTCACCTCGGATGTCCAGGTCCGTTTCCAATTTTCGAAAGTAGGCTAAGACCTTGAGGAAGGTCCATTCGTCGTTGCCCAGGGCCGCCCAGCTGTCGTAGTCTTCGGGGACACCGCGCAAGAAGACTTGCCCGTTAATCGCGCTGGTGCCACCGACCACCTTCCCGCGCGGCACGGGCATCGATGTGCCTTGCTGGGGCGTTGGCGTGCCCACGAAGGACCAATTGTGCGGGGCGTCTACCGCCGAGGCGGTTTGGTCATAGCCGTACTTGAGGTCATCGGGGTAGTGCGCCAGATCCGGATAGTCCGGTCCTGCCTCCAAAAGCAGCACCGAGCGATGCGGGTCTTCCGTCAGACGCGATGCTAAGACACACCCTGCGGACCCCGCCCCAATGACGATGATATCATATGGCATACGCTCCTCCGTTCTCTGTGTGCCCTCGTGTCCCTACCACATTCCATCGGATTTAGTGGAGAGCATGGAGAAGCTGGGGATTAGGCCGCTTCAGCCAGCTCTCCGACCTGCATGTCAGGATACCACCGCTTGAACAGAGAGCCTAATTCTCCGTTGAGGGTTTTGACGCGCGTTTGCAGTAGCAGATGCGCACCGCGTTTCGATCACTGCATCTGTTGTTTCTTACAGAACCGCTGGTCGTGTACCTGAAGCGTGCGGATAAATCCATCAGGCTCGCCTGTCGATCGTCACCATGGCAAAACGGCACCGATCAGCAGGCCATCATGCCGTCACGGCGGCCCTCTGAACTAGGTAGTAATATCCAAGTAATGCTCACTGACAATAGCAGCTTTGGAACCCGTTGAATATAAACAATGGTAGTAGAGGGTTTTCGAGGAAAAGCATGACATGGAGTGCACTACCCTTTTTTTACCTTCAGAACATCGCTAGCCGATTATTGGGGTCACGTCATGGGACGGCAGTGAGGCCTCTATATATAGAAGACCCCGCCAACGCGGGGTTTTTGTCGCAGAGCCGTTTCGTTTCCTTGGATATAAATTCCCCCGCCCCCTCTCTCCTATTCCGGGTGCATTCCCCGCTCGGTCGATCCGTCGCCGCCTCTCCAGTATACCGGCACCCTCACGCTGTCAAGAGTTTTGGTGGCGTCCCGCTTGCAGCGGGATTTTTTTATTGTAACCAACTCTTGACAGCGTGAGGGAACCCGCCGGTGTGTCGAGGTCGAGCGACGGCTCGGCCGAGCGGATGCAGGCTGAGTCGGATGCTCCAAAGGTCGAGCAGGATTATCCGGATAACCACATCAATTCTATGGGATACATTCAGGACTTCGAAGTGAAGCTCACCGAGCTTCTGGCAGGCGTGGACGAGGCTACGCGTAAAGACGTGCTCACGTACGTTAAGCGCACCGTGGTCGAGTCCTACAAAAACGGCATTGAGGCGGGCAAAGCTGTCTCCGTCGTTCGGGCTGTCGAGCGTCAATCGCGCACGGCGGTCGGGAAGTAATCGCTAACCGGGGCGGGAGTGGTGGCCTGCCTGCCGCAGGCAGGCACGCTCTCGCCCCTCTCATCTATGCATTCGATTCAATCGTTTCAAGATCGCATCATCGCCGGCGACTGTGTGCGCGTGATGCTGGATATGCCCACCGAGTCCGTGGATCTGGTGGTCACTGACCCGCCGTATTTGGCCCGCTACCGCTCGCGGGATGGGCGACAGGTGGCTAACGACGACCCAGCGGCCGGCAGCACGTGGCTGTCCGCGTCGTTCGAGCAGATCTATCGCGTGCTCAAGCCGGTCCGGTTTTGCGTCTCGTTCTACGGCTGGCATCAGGCCGACCGGTTTTTGCGGGCATGGCGCCGGGCGGGGTTCCGCCCCGTCGGGCATCTGGTCTGGGTCAAAGATTACCATTCCAACGAGCGGTTCCTCCGCTACAGCCACGAGTCAGCCTACCTCCTGGCCAAGGGAGACCCGCCCAAACCGGCTATAGCACTCCGGGATGTGCTGGAATGGCAGTATACCGGGGACGAGCTGCACCCGACGCAAAAGCCAGTGATGTCCCTCCTGCCCCTCATCATGGCCTACTCGCAGCGGGGCGACATCGTGCTGGATCCGTTTGCGGGGTCGGGTAGTACGGCTGTGGCAGCGCAGGCATTAGCCCGCCACTTCATCGGCATTGAACTGGAGCCGATGTACGCACAGGTAGCCACTGAGCGCGTCATGCGCGAAGCCGTGGCCGAACACACGGCAGGAGCGCAGTCGTCGAGCGCTCCGAGTAGCAAGGTAACGTCATCATGAATTATGCACGTTCGATTTCTTGTGACATTCAACACAGGCGATGCCGCGACTTCCGAGGAGGCTCGCGAGCATGTCTTCAACACCCTGTTGGCTGAAGGGTTTGCCAATCAGGTTGGCCGATGGAACGCCGGTCTGGCCGACTGGTTTGTCATCGGCGGCCGCTGGTCGGGAGCATTCACGCGGGCGTTGCTCGACAAGGAAAAACTTGAAACAGTCGAGAAAGAATTTGAGCGCAAACACGGCTGGTGGCTCGGTGGGCAGGAGCATATGACGGAAAAACAGCGCCGACAGCAGATGAAAAAGATATTTTACCGCGAGTTTCCTGATTTTCAGGGAGAGATGCCGTATGGGCGCGATCAGTACCGAGAGCACGGGTATGAGGATGACGCCATGGTTGTCACGCGGGAATTGTATGACGCGCTCCTCAAGGCGTATGAGGGGCAGGAGGACAGCGACGAGCACGCGGATCTGGACTGGACGCCGGTCTCGCCTGAGATGGTCGGCACCAAGTGGCTGGTGGTGGTGGACTACCACGCCTGACCCGCGATGCAGGAGTAACATCGTGAGGGTTCCACAAATCGGTACGGATTAAAGATTACCGGCCTCTCCATGTGCAGAACACCCCATCGGGAGTAGGGTGCAACGCGCGTCCCGCATGAGAGAGATAGAACACACCCTCACTTCTCCTCCACCGTAACACCGGAGAGTTAAACAATATGAGCCATGCATATTATAATCAATGAATGAAAAAAGATTCTTAGTGATTACCGCCTATGGTGGAATTATCACCGACGTGAGACCGTTTGAGGATATTGTCGAGGCCGTCAATCATGCAGAGCGCGCATGGAAGAAAGCCAACGCTGAACGGGATGATATAAAAATCTTCGACCTTACGGGAAATATCCACTGGACACCAGATTACTAATCTTATATAGGCCACCTGATACCATACATGGCTGGTTGTCGGGTGGCTGCCGGAGTGATTACATCAGTTCTTCCGTACAGAACGTTACAATCAATGAAGAAATATATTGTCAATTATTCACGAAAAGAATACGGTTATGTCCGTGTAGAAGCTGAAAATGAATCCGAAGCAGAAGAAAAAGCACAAGAGCTTATTAACCACGGCAAAGGTATTCCGCGTGACGGTGATACCTATCTCGACGTAGAGGAAGAATCCTAATCCTTGCTAGAAGCCATGAGCCGTGTACGGCGGCTTGTGGCTTCACTGGAGGCATACCAAGGTCAAGCTACCTATTCTGCAGGCGCGCGCCAACAGAGTACAGCAGCTCAGAGGGGGCGGGACTCCCACCCACCCCCAAGGGGGGAAACGAAACGGCTGCAGAGAAACTCCCTCATGAATTTTCCCACTCATGCCCCGCCTTGCGGGGCTGGTTCATCCTCAGTGCGCTCATACTACACTTGAACCAGATTTACGCGGAGGCTCCTTGCTCGGGAGGGAACATGGATAAGCAGGCTCGCAAGGAACGAATTGAGAACATCATCGCCATGGAGGAAGCATTCCATATATTTGAGGAGCTGCCGCTGCCAGAGCGGTTTCGGAAACTTGCCGAATGGGCAGAAACGCATCTCTCAGCTGCGGACCAGGAATGGATCTATCAGCAATGGCAACAAGTCCTCGAGCGTTCCATGGAAGAGCCGCCTGACGAATCAGCCCTCTCAGTCGAGCGAGGACAAACTCATAAAAGGGGAAAGCCATGAAGACATACTGGATCGCGGCAGAGATCACGCGACGGGCCTTCCTGAAAATCGAAGCCGACAGTAAAGATGAGGCCCGAGCCATGGCGGAGCAGCTGTTAGAGGAAGGTACGTTCGAGGGGTGGGAAGAAGACCTGCCCGACGTGATCGTTGAGGAGATTCCCGAGGAATTGGCCCAATGAAACGCATCCGCGCTCAAGTCGAAATCACCCGGCGTACCTATGTCGCGTTCGAGGTGGATGATGACCTCGATGACGAGGAGATCAAAGTCCTCGCCATCGAGGAAGCGGAGCTCGCAGAATGGGAGGACGACCCCCCAGAGGTGGTATCGTTTGAGGTATTGGAGGAGCCATGACCCCAGAAGAACTCAAAAAGCTCCACGAAGAGATCAAAGAGGCCCTGAAAAACTGTCCCCCCTTGGCATCGGGTGATCATCGGGAATGCTGGGAAGCTCTCTACCGTGCGGTATTATCCGATGCCCCCGAAAGACGTATATGGAGAGTGGCGTATCCGCGAACCTTCTCCACGGATGTGAACGATTTAACGATTTAATGTGCAAAACACATCTCGCCCTGGCGGCATCAGGCATCCCGGCTTACCGGATGACCTCATTGGCCTGGAAGAGGAGGGCTGGGGGAATGGTCAGGCCGAGGGTTTCGGCGGTTTTCAAGTTGATGACCAGCTCGAATGTCGTGTGCTGCTCCACCGGTAGGTCGGCGGGCTTGGCGCCCTTGAGGATCTTGGCCACGTAGGTGGCGACGCGGCGGTCCGCCTCCTCAATGTTGGGCCCATAGGCCATCAGGCCCCCAGCCTCGACATACTCCCTGGCTTGATACATCGTCGGCAGCCGGTGCCTGGCTGCAAGCTCTGCGAGATACGCTCGGTTCGCGAAAAACCCGGGGTTCTGGTGCACGAAGAGGGCCGCAATCCCGTCGCTGGCCATCGCCTGGAAGGCGTGGTCCCACCCCCTCGGGTCTCTCCCCAGCTCGACGCTCGTCAGCTTCACTCCCAACGCCTTCGCCGCCGCCTCGGTCTCTCGGATAAAAAATGTCAGAGCGCCCAGGCCAGGCAAGGACGGAGAGGCCGGGTTCGACGGCGGGTGGACGGCCGCCACGTGGGATGCCGCCGGGACCGCCTCCCGGAGCAGTTCGAGTCGCTTCGGCCACAACTCAGTCTCCATCACACTCATCCCCGTCACGTTGCCACCGGGCCGGCTGAGGCTGGCGACCAGCCCGCTGCCCACAGGATCGAAAATCTTTACCACGATCGAAATCGTCTGCGTCGCGTTCTTGGCGGCCACAGCCGCTGGCGTATCGGGGACGACGATGAGGTCAACCTGGAGACGGACGAGATCGGCGGCGAGGGCGGGGAGGGTATCGGACTTCAGCTCCCCCCACCGGTACTCCATGAGGAGATTCCGACCCTCAACGTAGCCCAGGTCTCGCAGCGCCAACCGGAATGCCTCGATGCCCTGGTAGGGCACAGATGGCGTCGGAGACACGCCAACCGCGAGGTAGCCGATCCGGTAGACCTTCCCGACCAGCTGCGCGTCGGCCACGAGCGGTGCCACGAGGAGGCCGAAGGCAAGGGTGACGAGGAGTTCGATGATGCGGCGCGTCATGGCAGTCTCCTGGGTTCATGGATGTGTGAGGCATTCTATGCGCGACGTGCTAGGGAAGGAAATCAAATTTTGCACATGAAATCGTTCACATCCGTATAGAAGGTTCGCGGATACACTATGGAGAGCCTGGGGACGGGAAGCTGTGTGATCTATCAAGGAAGGTATGCCAGGTGCTCCACGGAGGAAACAAAACGCCGCAGAAGCAGAAGAGGATATATATAGGCGCTTTGATTGACAAAACGCCTGCAGCGAGTAATATTTCTATATGGAGAAACTCAATCAACATGATGATTTTACTACCCTCCTGAAGCCCTATGAGAATCAATGGGTGGCGCTGTCTCCTGACTACTCCACCGTCGTGGCCAGCGGAGAGACCTTGAAAGAAGCGCATGCAAAAGTCCCCCAGGGAGAGCGCGAAACGGTGGTCTTCCACAAGGTGCTGCCATTTGATGCCCTCTATATTCCCTCCACGCTATGAAGTATCACTACCGAGCGGCGGTCCCCGAACAGGCTGGGCCGTTGTTGTATCGTCCGATTGTCGAAATTGAAATTGTGGGACCCAAGGGGAGGCTGCGCGAACTGGCGCTGATTGACTCAGGCGCCGACCGTTCGATGCTCAACAAAGATATTGCGGATATTGTGGGGATTGATCTCACCCAGGCAACGGCCCGGAAAGCCATTGGGATTACGGGGGCAACGACGGTCTACATCACTGAGGTCGAACCTGATTGACTGACAAAACTCTAGGCGATCAGGCGACGGCATCTTCGAACTCCAGAGCGAAGAAAAGCTGAGGTGGTGTTTGATGCTGGATTTTTGAGGCCATGGCGGGTGCAGGATCGGTTTCCGCAGATAGATGCAAGTGGGGGATGAGCGCGTCGCCCCTGCTGAGGGCAAGTTTGACCCAATTTCAGCCGATTTTCAGGTAGCTCTGGCCACGGAACCAATGCGAGTCGACCCAGCGACGTTTGCCTTGTGCGACCACGGCTGTGCCCTGTGCCACCAGATACAGGGTTGTGCTGGCCAGCACACCACACAGACGCTCGAGCGCGTTCGCCGACCGCATCAGCGACGACTCCAGCTGGAAGCCATTGGATGTATCGTCCAAGAAGTTCTCTTCGATATCAAACCGCAGGCCATATGCCTCAAAGGTCTTCTCGTCGGTGGGCTCATCGCTCACCACGAACCAGTATTCCTGACGGCTTAGAGGACGACCCATGGCCAGATGGACGGGGCCATACCCCTGCTTGGTCAGGTACACATGATGCCAGAAGAGCGCCTTCCCGGGAGACAACGGAATACGGTTGACTTTGCAGCGACGCTTTCCCTGACGGTCTAGCCAAAAACTCCCTTTGATCCGAATGCGCCAATGCCACCCCAACCCTGTCAGATGTTGCCTGAGATGCGTGTCAGCGAACCCACGAGCCGCGGTCAAGACGACCGTACAGCCGACGGGAAGCCACTCCACCACCTTATCCAAAAGCTCCTTGTATACGTCATACGCCACACTGCTGCTGGGGGGGTCCAGGACTGTCCAGACCATCGGTATGGCCCTGCCACGATACACGAGCGAGAGGCGCACCAGACCGTCGGTATGCCACCACATCGACGTGTCCAGGGCCAGATACACGCGCTGATCACCCCACTCGGCAATGGCTTGCTGAATCAACGGACCATAGAGCGCATGCACGTCTATCCGCGTATGCTCGAGCCAGCGGGTAAACCGACGCACGGGGCTCTGCGCGTATACGGCTCGGCTGTGCACAGAGGGGACCCAGGCCGTGAGACTGATGTTGCCAGCCTGGATGAGGCCTGCCATCATCCAGGCCAGGGTCTTCAGATGCCGACGATCCAGCCAATTGTGATGTTGGCTTCACACCTGCACCAGCGTCTCATAGAGACGAGGCGTGCCGTCCATGTCTACCCTCCTTGGAAACCGGTTGTCCCAAAGAGAGTATAAACCGATCTGAGGTGGGTGGGAGGGCACGCCTCTCTTTTGTCAGTCAACCAGGAGGTCGAACTGAAACTCGCCGGTTCTCGCGGAAAAATGAACATCCCTGTCGGGTTTATCGATTCACCATACGTGAGCGTGCTCTTAGGTCAACACGGGTTTTTTGATCTGCATCGCATCACGTTTGAAAAGCACAATCATGTCTTTAAGATCATCCCGGTCAGGAAGAAATAATTGTTCCCTTCCCTCATACCTCCCCATTCGCTCAATCAATTTCCACCATTCTGAATTTCAAGCTGCCGGTACAGAGACGTGGCCCAGCCTAGCCTG
>Ga0137403_10004186_pt1 | contig 17053 bp, 13 predicted proteins | sample CZOMad2_1_16fung_FD_122057 | JGI IMG/M metagenome (GOLD analysis project Ga0137403, IMG submission 122057) | Vadose zone soil fungal communities from Angelo Coast Range Reserve, California, USA - CZOMad2_1_16fungal (Hybrid Assembly) | ecosystem: Environmental > Terrestrial > Soil > Vadose zone...
GCGGAAACGCTCGAGGCGGGAGCCGTCGATGATCGCGAAAACAATCGGCGGTTCCTTTCCATAATTCAAAGGAATGCCACGCGCATGCATCGCTTGATTGATGACATTCTTGAGCTAAGCGCGATTGAAGCAGGAATTGTAAAGCTGAACCCTGAACCGGTACGAGTCCGGGCCCTGGTAGATGATGTCATCAGCACGCTGACAGCGGCCGCTGCATCCCGAAATATAGAGGTGAGTAATCTGATCCCCACCGATTCCGAGGTGTTGGCCGATCCTCATCGACTAATGCAGATGCTGACGAATCTGATCGACAATGCCATCAAATTTAACCGCGATGGTGGCACGGTCTCGATCACGCTCAGTAGCGGCGCACGCGATCGGATCGCAGTGGCCGATACTGGTGAAGGTATTCCTTCACATCATCTTGATCGTTTGTTCGAACGATTTTATCGCGTGGATCGCGCGCGATCGCGCGAACTCGGTGGCACGGGCCTCGGGCTGGCGATTGTAAAGCATCTCGCGAAATCGCACGGCGGTGAAGTTGTGGTGCGGTCGGAATTTGGGAAAGGGACTGAATTTACAATTGAACTTCCACATCAAAACGACGCACCGAAAGACGAAATCGTGGCGCTGCGTGGCGAGCCCGGCCCGTCGCAATCAATGCGATAGTAGATGTCGATCACTCAGTTCACTTATTAACGAGAGTCGGCTGACAGTCTTACTCAACAAATCTTCCGCCAATCTGCGAAGCTGAATGGGCATCTCGACGGCTCGATATTCCTCGAGTTCGTTGCCGTGCCGCTTTAACAGTTGGAGTTCGGCGCTACAGAACTCACATTGCCCGAGATGGGTTCCAACCGTCGCGCGATCCTGGATCGCCAAGCGAAGGCGGCGATAGCGCAGCAGCGTTTCGGACGACGGACATCGTGTGGTCTTACAGAATTTTGACGGCGAATAGGAAGGCATCATTTTCGGGTACTAGAGACTCATCCATTTCGACAAAAGCTCGAATGGGTCCGAACTTCCAGAGAACGACGTGTGGCACATACCAGCTTTCCTCAACTATTTCAACAGTTAGCCTGAGTGTAAAAAAATGTTGCGCAATGTCGTGTCTGTTTGTTAGTATTGCTCTAGCTTGATCGGGGAGCGCTTACTCCCTGGTTCCGCACACTCGGTGAATTAGTTATTTGCAGCGCACCGAACCGCAGTCCCCCACGTTTGGATCTGACTTGCCAATCAGAGCCAGCGACCTTTCCGGGATTGAAAAGGTAAACAGAACAGCTGAAGCCGTATCGATCACACGCTCGATCTCTTTTTGGACGAACGTTGCCCCAGCATCTCCTTGCAATTACTCCCAGCGAATGATCGTGCCGCGACAGCGCAGTAAAGGGTGTCATTCCTAGATCGATCAATTCGTCAGCCGCCGATTAGCAATGCATCCACTCTCATCTTTCGGGACAAAAACTATCGTGAAATCAATCACTCAAAAAACGCACGATTCCAGCGTTGCCGTACCGCGCGAAGTTACGCGTCCCAGCCGGGCCGCCGAACGAAGTAGCCGGGCGGGTCACTGGGTCGAAAGCCTGCGCAATTCTGACGTCAATCGTTTGTGGGCCGAGCTTCATCGAATCGTCAGCAATCATCCCCTGGTCAGAGCCTCGCGCAGTGCGGGCCTGTTGATCGAAGAAGGGGCGTCGAGCGCCTACACCGATCTTACTCAGGAACTCTTCGTGCAACTCTTAACAAAGTCGCGCTTCCAGCATTACCTCGACACCGCGATGACTGACGCTGAGATCGAATGCGAGATCGGCCAAATCGAATTAACGAACCTCTTAACTGCTGAATTGCGAAAGCGCCATCCCGAAAGCTATCGATTAGCGCGACGCATTTCGACGTTGATTCAGTCGAGCGCCAACTTCCGACGCTTTGACAGCATCGGCATGACTGAAGAGCAACACCGCCGCCTGGCCGATCGAGTCTATGGCTTGAGCGAATGGCCCGACAACAAACCGGGTCGCGGCTCGCATGAAATGGAGCAACGCGCACACATGATTCCCGTGCGACAGCGAGACACGCGCATGGTTGGTTGTACCGGCGATGCACAGATCGTCATTAGCAATTCTGATTTGGAAGATCTGATTGTTTCCGTGCTCGAAGCAATCGACGGTCCCGCTGACGTCCGCAGCTTACGCAGTCTGGTGATGTCGCGTCTGCCGGTAATGGATATCTATCTTGTGCCCCTCGGTGGAGACGATCCGGACTCTGATGGCCCAACCTACGATCCGGCCGATCTTCGAGAGAACCCGGAAGAGAGTCTGCTTCGACATGAATCTCAACAGGAAGCCGCGGGCTCAGTCGACAAGTTTTTGACGAACCTGCGCGGCAACGTGCGCGGCAAGATCAAGCAATACAACCGGATGGTTGGCGTTCTATGGCACTGCTATTTGAGCACGGATCATGCAACACAATTGGAAGTTGCGGCCACATTGGGTGTTTCTGATTCTTTGGTATCCGACTATCGGCGCCGTATTGAACAGGAACTGCGCGCGCTGTCGTTTACTGAAGTTGAGGAAGCGCGCATGTTTGAGTTGGCCCTGCGTGAGCGCGTCCGCACGATGGTCGCGATCGAAAGCGAAGGAATGCTGGCTTAAGTCCTTCGTCTTCCTGAGTGATATCGACATTAATAGAAGCGCGGGGCCGCCTGCGCTTCTTTGTTTTAAGGGCGAGTGCCATAGATGATCAGGCGTCATCAAAAGCAGGATTACGAAACAGTTTCACGCTCGCGAAAACGACGAGCTAGTGGATCCTCAGCACCCGAAGATCACTTCGCGTCAGCTGCGCTTATTACAGAGAAACCCTCAGCAATTCATCATGAACAAGCGACCGCCCTCCTCACCCCAATAGACGCAATCACGTTCCTTAAACCCGGCCACGTGTTTTCGTTCGCAGCTCTCTTTGTCTTTACGATTGTTTTGTATGCACGGCCAGCCGAGTTCTATCCTTCCGCAATCACGAATTCTTTAGCTCTGATCATTGGAATCGTAACTCTCGCCTGCTTTATCCCCACCCAAATATCGCTGGAAGGAAAGTTGACGGCGCGTCTCTCGGAAGTGAACCTCGTGCTGTTGCTCATGATCTCTGCACTCCTTTCGATTCCCCTCGCGATCGATCCGGCGATCGCCTGGACTGAATTCGGCGGCACGTTCGTTCGCGGCATTCTCATCTTCATTGTCATCATCAACGTAGTCCGCACGCCGCGTCGCTTGAAAGCGCTTCTGTTTCTATCGGTGGGAACTGCAATCGTGCTGAGCGCCCAGGCAATGAATGATTACCGGCTGGGGCTGATGACGGTAGAAGGCTATCGGGCGGCGGGACGCGGCACCGGCATTTTCGGAAATACGAATGACATGGCGCTCCACCTCGTGACGATGTTGCCGATTTCCGTGGCCTTCTTTTTTGGTTCACGAAACGCTCTCAAAAAAATCATGCACGCCTCCTGCGCCGCGTTCATGATCTTCGGGATCGTGCTCTCTTATTCGCGCGGAGCTTTTCTTGGAGTGCTGGTCGTCTTCGTGTTTTTCGCGGTGAAAATCGGCCGTCGTAGCAAATTTGAGATCGCCGCGCTGCTGGTTGCCGCGGCAGCCGCAATGATTGTGCTGGCGCCGACCGGCTACGGGGATCGACTGCTATCGATATTCATGCCCGGTCTTGATCCCAACGGCTCGGCTGATTCACGACGGGGCGAACTCTTCCGCTCGATCTACGTTGCTTTGCGCCATCCGCTGCTCGGCATCGGGATGGGAAATTACCAGCCGAACATGTCGTACAAAGGGCTGGTGACGCACAACTCTTACACTCAGGTTGCGTCAGAGATGGGTATGATTGCGCTGGTTCTGTACACGACGTTTATCGTCGCACCACTGCGAAAGCTAGCTGTAATTGCGCGTCAAACCTTCATCGCCCGCGAGCATTCGCAATTCTACTATCTCGCGCTTGGTCTCCAGGCGTCATTACTGGTCTTCATGATTTCCAGTTTTTTCCTTTCTGTAGCCTACGGGTGGAACGTTTATTACCTGGTCGGATACGCAGTTTGTTTTCGCCGGATGTACGAATCTGAAACCGGAAAGTCTGTGGTGCTCGAACAGCGAAAACGCCAACGGGATCGCCTGCCAGATGCAAATTCGATCGGCGAGTCCGCGCATCATCCGGTAATCGCATGAGCCTAAGAGTCACAGCCGAGATCATTTTTTGGTTGAGCGCCGGCGCGCTGTTCTACACGTACGTGGGTTATCCGTTGTTGATTTCTTTGGTCAGCACTCTGCGACCACGCAGAGTAAAGCGAGCTGACTATGCGCCTTCAGTGACGATGATCATCACTGCGTACAATGAAGAAGGTGCGCTGGCCGCAAAGCTGGAGAACAGCCTGGCACTCGATTATCCGCGTGAGCTGTTTGAAGTTATTGTCGCCTCAGACTGCTCAACCGATCACACCGACGAAATCGCGCGGGCCTTCGCAAGTAAGGGCGTGCTGCTCCATCGACAGACGGAGCGCCTGGGCAAAACAGCGGCGCAGAATGCGGCGGTCACGAAAGCGCACGGCGACATCATTTTGTTTTCCGACGCGACGAGTTTTTACGCGCCGGATGTTTTGAAGCAGATTCTGCCGAATTTTGCGGATGGATCAGTTGGTTGTGTCGGCGGCCGCCTGATTTACGTCGATCCGGGCGATACTCACGTCGGGCGCGGCGCAAAGTCTTATTGGAATTACGAAACGTTTCTGAAGCGACATGAAAGTCGCGCCTGCTCTCTCATCGGTGTCTCAGGATGCTTGTACGCCGTCCGTCGTGCAGCATATCAGCCTCTTTATCACGAAGCATGCAGCGATTTCATCATTGCGACGAAAATGATCGAGCAGGGCTTGCGCACCGTCTACGAGCCGGACGCAGTTTGCACCGAAGAAACCAATCAGCAACACGCCAATGAATTGCAAATGCGCGTCCGTATCATCGCGCAAACATTTACGGATCTTTGGCGACATCGCGCGATGCTAAATCCGGTTCGCAGCGGGTTGTACGGCATACAACTTCTTTCGCACAAGGTTATGCGCTACTTCGTGCCGTTCTTTCTGATCGCGATGTTGGCGGCTTCGGCTGCGCTGTCAGGCGTATCGATTTCTTATCGAGTGTTCTTAGTCGCGCAATCAATCGGATATTTATGCGGCGCGATGTCATGGCTGCTGGAAAACTTCGGCGTGCGCAGCCGCATCCTCGCGCTGCCGCACTATTTTGTGCTCGCCAATGTCGCTTCGCTAATTGCGATGATCAAGTTCTTGCGCGGCGAAAGGTATGCGCGCTGGGAACCGATTAGATCTCAATTTCAGATCTCAAATTTGAGATCTGAGATTGTCAAAGAAAAATGAAGCCAAACGTCCTCTTCATCATCGACAGTTTCGAGCAGGGCGGCAGTGAGCGCCAGGCGCTTCAGCTCTTAACCCAGCTGCATGAGAGCGGCCGGGTGAATGTCCGTCTTGCGTGTTTACAGAACAAAGGATCTTTAAAGGCAGACGCCGAGCGGCTCGGCATCGGAGATATTTACGAATACCCGCTGACGAGTTTTTATGACCTGAACTTTGGGAAACAGCTTCGACACCTTGTCAGCTACATCAAAGAAAACCAGATTGATGTTGTTCACACGCACTGTTTTTACACGAACATCTTCGGAATGACTGGCGCGTATCTGGCGCGCGTGCCGGCGCGGCTAACCTCAAAGGGCGAGACCGACGGCTTTCGTTCACCAATGCAGAAACGCGCGGAGCGAATGTCGTTTCGTTTGGCTCACCGCGTCATCGCAAATTGTTTGGTCGTACGGAATCAACTGATTCGCGAAGGCGTAAATCCGAAGCGAATCATCCAGCATTACAACGGTCTTGATTTAGATCGCATGAAATCCGCCGCCGGGCTTACTCGTGAAGCAGCATTGAAAATGTTCGCGTTACCTGAAGGTCGCCGCTTCATTAGCATCGTAGCGAACCTGCGAAATCCGGTGAAGGACCATTCGATGTTCCTGCGCGCCGCAGCATGCGTGCGCGCGGTGACTCCCGATGCAGCATTCGTCGTCGCTGGTGAAGGCGAACTGATGCCGGGTCTGCGCCAGCTGGCCGCCGAACTCGGCATCAGTGACGATGTTCACTTCATCGGCCGTTGCGACGACGTCGCGAGTCTTTTGTTTGCATCACATGTTGGCGCGCTTAGCTCAAAAGCTGAAGGGTTCGCCAACGCGATTCTCGAGTACATGGCCGCCGGACTACCGGTGGTGGCGACAGATGTTGGTGGTGTGCGCGAAGCGATCGTGGAAGGCGAGACTGGACATATCGTCGCCAGCGGTGACGATGAAGCAATGGCAGCGCGAATCATTCAAGTTCTAAAGGACGACGAAAATGCTCGCCTGATGGGTGCGCGCGGCAAAGCAATCGTCTCCGAAAAATTTTCCAGCGATCATCATCTGCATAACACCCTCGAGTTGTACGATGAACTGCTCAGTAAACATGCAGGTCGTTTAGAAAGCGGACTTGTCCGCGTGCCGGCTGCTGGACAGGTCCCACATCTAAACGAGAAGAATTAAGACGCCCGACCCTCGCGCTCCTGATGACTGCGAACGCACAGACCCGCGCAAGAACAAAAGCGACGCGCCGCCGTCGCTTTCTTATTATCGCCGCAGTGTTGTTGGCGGCGTCGCCGTTTGTCGCATGGTGCGCCGCTCGGTTCTTGATCGTCAAAGCGGACGTGCAATCTCCCGACGCGATCGTTGTGCTCAGCGGCTCATCGACTTATGTGGAGCGCGCCGCATGGGCTGCTCAGCTTTACCGTGAAGGCCGAGCGCCACTGATTGTGCTAACCAATGACGGCTTGATCAGCGGTTGGGATCGTCTTGAAGAGCGCAACCCATATTATTACGAACTGAGCACGCGGCGTCTGGAGCAGCAAGGCGTGCCCGCGGATCGCATACAACTCGCTCCCGGCCAGGCGCTCGGAACTTACGAAGAGAGTCTGCTGGTACGTGACTACGCAACTGCGCACAACTTAAAGCGGATACTGATCGTAACTTCCGCTTATCATTCGCGCCGAGCCTTGTGGTCCATGCGCCGCGCCTGTGAAGGCAGCGGCATTGAAGTCGGCATCGACAGCGCCCCGCCGGGATGGCAAACGCCTTCGCCATGGGCGTGGTGGAGAAAACGCTGGGGGTGGAAAACTGTGGGCGGTGAATACGTGAAGATGATTTATTACTGGGTGAAGTATTGAATCAAGTGTCAGTCTTCCTTGCAGACATGACCTCATCGTAAATTGCGATCAATGAGCGGACATATTCGTGCGGTGAATGATTCTTTGAAATAATCTCTGCGGCGTTCTTGGTTAAGCGACGACCAAGTTCAGCGTCACCAAGCAGACGCACGATCGCAGCCGCCAACGCTTCCGGATCGTTTGCCGGTACTAACAAAGCGCCCTCTTCATTCGCAACGATCTCGGGCACGCCGCCGACTGCGGTCGCGACCACTGGCACCTTCGCCGCCATCGCTTCCAACAAAACATTCGGTGAGCCCTCGGTGAGCGAAGGCAATACAAACACATCAGACATCGCATAAAAAGGCCGAACGTCAGTGACCTGGCCGGCGAAAATAATGCGCTGACTCAAACCTGACTGGGCCGATGCTGATTCCAATGGCTCGCGCTCTGGTCCGTCGCCAACGATTACGAGGTTGCAATTGAGATCAGGGTTCGTTGTGCACAACTGTTTGAAAGCTCTGATTAGATCCGCATGCGCTTTTTCTTTCGACAGACGCCCAACCGAAAGAATAACGGCTTCGTTCTCAACAATGCCCAGCCGCTCACGCAGTGCCCGCACGTCTTCGGCGCCAGGCTGCGGGCCAGGGCGAATGGAATTGTGCCGTACTCGAATCCTCTCGGGCGCCACGCGGGCGACGCTGCTCAACTCGAGCGCGAAAGCATTGCAGACGGTGATGACGAGGTCAGCCTTTGGTAAGGACCAGCGATCGAACCGATTATAGATTCTCATCTTCCGATCAGTCGTCGTATAGCCGTGATGAAAGGCGATCCACGGATATTGCTTCCACAGCCGCGATCGCCACATTAGAAAATGCGACTTCACGGAATGCGTGATCACGAGGTCGGGCTGCCGCTGCTTAACGATTTCTTTTAGTGCCGAAACCACGGCGAGATCAAAACGCCGGCGTTCCGGAATTACATCAATCTCAATTCCAGCTGCTTGCGTTGCCTCTACAAATTCGTTTGCGCCTGGTCGCTGGTCTGAACCGCGATTGAAAGTGATCAAAGAGCCTTCGATGCGGGGCAAATCGCCGGACTCTTCGCCAATCTCGTGGGCTGTGCGATGAAAATCAAGCACAATCTTGGCGACCGCATTCATGGTGGTCGCTTCGACGACTGAGACGATTTTCATCTTTGATTTCATCGCTAGTCAGTCATAGGCCGCGACATCTCGGAAGCCATTGCCTGATATTGATTCAACAGCTTTGCGCCAAGCGTGGACCAATCGTAACGCTCACGAATCAACGCATAACCGCCGGCAATCAGCCGCCCTGCTAATTCATTATCGTCGATGATCCTGATGACAGCTTCGCCGATCTCTGCTGGGCCATCTGTCAGCAGAATGTTTTCGCCGTCGCTCGAGTCCAAACCTTCCGCTCCCAATTTGGTCGATACGACCGGCACGCCCGCAGCCATCGCTTCGAGAATCTTCAAGCGACTTCCGCCGCCAACATTCAGCGGCACAACGGCAGCGATTGCTTCGCGATAGAAAGGCCGCACGTCATCGACGCTGCCGGTAACTTCGACGCCGTCTTTTGACGATAGGGCGCGCACCTCAGGTGACGGATCGCGGCCCACGATCGTAAATACCAGCTCAGGTTTTTTTCCTCTCACCGCAGGCCAGACGTTGCGCGCAAAATTTATTGCGCCATCGATGTTCGCGTGATAATCCATCGAACCGACAAAGACGACGCGCTTCTTTCCCGCCGATTGTTCACTGGCGTAGTAATCAACATCAACTCCATTTTCAACCACAAAAATGCGCGCCCGGGAGTTCATGCGCCGCAGTCGTTCAGCATCCGGCTCGCTCACCACAATGTGACCGTCGAATTCATTAAGCGCTCGTTGTTCAAATTCATTCATCAGCCGAGCTGTGCGGCGCGCGTAGGTTTTTCGGGCCACGCTTTGCTCACGTTCGGCGTACTGGCCCATCAAATCCGATTCGATGTTGTGCCAATCACAGACTACGATGGGGTGACTACGTGCAGCGCGAATGACTGGTAGATAATTCATCAGATGGATGCCTTCAACCTGCACAATGTCGAAATCATTTTCCGCCAGGACGTGCGCGAGCCTCTTACTCATCTCATTTGTGGTGTAATTCAGCAGCGGTAAAGGGGTGCGACCGACTGCGCCGCGCAGTACTTTCGCGAACGAATACCCGGCGAGACGCGGCACAGTGACTATTCGTTCGTACACCGGATCGAGGGCGCTCGTATTGTTCTGCTCATCGCCAAAAGCCAGCAAGGAAATGCGCGCCTGCATCGCGAGAATGCGGGCGAGGTGATAGTTGCGCAGTTTGGCTCCGGTATCGAGGGGCCAGGGCGTGCGCGGCGCAAATTGCAACACGCGTAGGTTTGGCGGGTCTGTTTTCAGCGAGAGTGCTCCCAACGAATTGTGCTTCCGTGATACGCCGACCACAGATTCTAACGGTAAATGTCAGTATCACGCAGAAATTTTCCCACGACCCGAAAAAAATCATGGATTTAGGGCCACCTTGATCCTGTATACTGGTCGTGGCAGTTTTCCCGCCCCGGCGGTCCACCCCAAGGATCCCAACCGAAACAAACTTTCAGGATGTCGTCGATCGAACCTTCATCTGCGGATAACTTCGTCAATGACGATCGCAATCGTCATTTTCGGACTGATCATCTCAAAGCCGATCTGGGCGCTCGCTCGGCGAGGGGAGGCGCGGTCACGCTTACGGCCCAGGCCTGCAAATTTGTCCTCAGCACATTATCAGCGATTGTGCTCGCCCGGCTGTTAACGCCACAGGACTACGGACTTATCGGGATGGTCGCAATCATTGTCGGCTTTCTCGGCATGTTTCAGTACCTGGGATTATCGACCGCCACGGTCAAGTGGTCAGAACTGAATCATGAACAAGTCAGCACCCTCTTTTGGGTAAACATAGGGTTGAGTGCCGCGATCATGCTCTTGACGATTTGCGCCGCGCCACTCGCCGCTTGGTTCTTCAAAGAGCCCCGGTTGACGGGCATCACGATTGGCTACGCAGTTGCCATACTCATAACCGGCGCCGCAATCCAGCACGAAGCAATCCTGATTCGACAAATGCGTTTCTCCATCATTGCGGTGATCGAAATTTCGGCGATGGCGATCGGACTCAGCGCCGCGATCGTGGCTGCTTTATACGGCGCGCGCTACTGGGCGCTGGTCATCAATCAGCTGGCACTGGCAACAGTAATAGTGATCGGGTCATGGTCAGCATGCCGTTGGCGACCCAGTCTGCCAGTACGCGGAACTAATGTGCGATCGATGCTCTCGTACGGCGGCAATCTGACCGGCTTTAACATCACGAGCTACTTCGCGCGTAATCTGGACAACCTCCTGCTTGGCAGAGTTTGGGGCGCATATCAGCTCGGCCTCTATTCAAGAGCATATCAACTGCTGCTGATGCCGATGGCCCAGATCAACAGCCCGCTGTTTTCAGTCGCAGTGCCCGCCCTCAGCCGTCTCACCGACACGCCCGAACGATATCGAGCTTCGTACCTGCGCGTGCTGGAGAAAATCGCAATGGTCACGATGCCCGGAGTGATTTTCATGATCGCGACCTCTGATTGGCTCGTGCTTTTCCTGCTCGGCCCGCAATGGCGAGACACCGGGCGCATCTTCATGTTGCTGGGAGTAGCGGCAATAATTCAGCCGGCCACGCGAACCGTGCTGTGGCTGTTCACCACTCAGGGACGCGCGCGCGAAATGTTTTTGTGGGGGATCATCAGTAGCGTCATCGCGGTGGTCTCGATCGTTGCCGGTTTACCCTGGGGAGCAATCGGCGTCGCGGCCGCTTATGCAGCTACCGACCTGGTTGTTACTACGCCGCTCCTGTTTTGGTTTGCGGGACGGCGCGGCCCTGTTAAGACGAAAGACTTTTATCTCACTATAGCTCCGGCGGTCTGCGCCGCTCTTTGCTCACTGGCGGTGCTGCTGATTAGTCGACCATGGCTGGCCACTCTACCTGTCATTCCAGTGCGGCTGTCTCTTGCGTTTGCGATTGCCGCTCTGGTGTCGCTCATGGTTTTCTCCGCGCTGCCTACCGGCAGACTAGCAATGCGCGGTTTCAAGGAGATGTTGCTGTTGTTGGTTAAGCGCAATCACGAATCGATCGCGTAAATCATTTCGTCAAAATGTTGAAAAAATTCAAGCAGGCAACCTTGATGTCGTTGAAGACGGCGGGAGTCGCAAGAGCTGTGCAGAACAGCCGCTGGCGGCGCCGGCGTCTTTTGATTCTTGCTTATCACGGCATTTCGCTTGATGACGAACACGAGTGGAATTACACGCAATACATGCCGGCCACGGTCTTGCGCTCGCGGCTCGAACAATTGAGAAGTACGCGCAGTAATGTCCTGCCTTTGGATGAGGCGATCGAGCGGCTTTATCGGAATGACCTTCCCGAACGGGCGGTGGCGCTAACTTTCGATGACGGCACGGCGGATTTTTATCAAAAGGCTTTCCCGCTGTTGGAAGAGTTTGCAATGCCGGCGACGCTCTACTTAACGACTTTTTATTCTCACTACCACCGGCCCGTCTTCGACATCATGTGTTCTTATCTGTTGTGGAAGGGTCGCCATTCACAACTCGATTTACAGCGGCTAACGGGTGAAGCTGCTACGTTCGATCTTCGTGGTGCTGAGGCGCAAGATACCGCGCGCGTGGCTCTACTACGGTTTGCGCGCAACCAGAAATTCTCAGCCGAAGAGAAAGATGCGCTGTTGGCGAAGCTGGCGGCCCACATCGACATTGATTACGAAAAGCTGGTCAACCGGCGAATCATGCAGAACCTCACCCCCGGTGAAGTTACTGAGTTGGCGCGCGCCGGCATCGACGTCCAGTTGCACACACACCGCCATCGCACACCGAAGGATCATGCGCTGTTCATTCGCGAGATTGAAGATAATCGCCAGAGCATTCAGGCAATGACGGGAAAAGTTGCCGCGCACTTTTGCTATCCGAGCGGCGCTTACGACCAAATGTTTTTGCCGTGGCTGAAAGAGTCAGGAATTGTTTCTGCGACGACCTGCGAAGTGGGCTTTGCTTCTCGTAACACAGATCGCTTGTTGTTGCCGCGCGTGCTGGACAATCTCGCACTCTCGCCAATCGAATTCGAAGGCTGGTTAAGCGGCGTCTCCGCCGCGCTCCCGAGACGAGCGGTGAACGGACACAATTCAGGAGGTCAATCGGGATGAGCCTCTTTGCCGGAATCATTAATCGTCGCGGCCGTTCGTTGCCGGACTCGGTTTGTTCGAGCCTGGCCCAATCGATTTCTCGAAACCCGATCGACGAAGTCATCTCGTTTCGATACGCGAGCGCTTACTTTGCGAAGATCGACGTCGGCGCATTTGGCGAGCCGGGTTCGTTCGCGAACCAGCACGGAACCTTGTCATTACTGACCGGCGAGCCTTTGTTAAGTGACGGTCGTTATTCTAATCGACAGCAGGAATTGCGGGTCCTTCACGACCAGTGCTTACAAAATAATTGGGACGCATTCAAAGGCGCTGACGGGACCTTCTGCTTCGTTCACTATCAGCCGCAAACGGGCAGCCTCACGCTGGTCGCGGACAAAGTCGGAGTGCGCCCGCTCTACTTTTGGATGAATGACGAGTTGGTTGTTTTCGCCAGCACGTTGCGTGTGCTGGAAGAGTGTCCGCTCGTGCCGAAAAAGATGGATCTGCGGGCAGTGACTGAGATGGTCGCGCTCGACGCGCCGCTCAGTGATCGCACGCCCTACGCGGGTCTTCGGCTCTTAAAGGCCGGCGAGATCGTCGAGATCACAAACGAGACTGTATCGACGCGTAGTTACTGGCGATGGGATCAGATCGAGATTTCGAACGATCCTGAGGCGGTTCGTTTGCAAACCATTCACGATGAGTTTCAAACAGCGGTGGCGCGCCGCATCAAAGGTGACAAAGCAGCTGCGGCCTATCTCAGCGGTGGACTCGACTCGCGTCTTTGTGTTGCGGCCTTGATTCACGACGACGTAACAGTGCACAGCTTCAATTTCGCGCGAACGGGAACGCAGGACTGCTTCTTCGGAAATGATTTCGCCGAAAAGATCGGTTCGATTCATCAAAGCGTGCCGAAACAAAGCGGGGACAGCGTGCCTGACTATTCGTCACTGATGGCCGCAGCTTTGAAAAACCTAAGTCCCAATCACGAACATCCGCGACTGGTCTGGTCTGGCGAAGGCGGCAGCATGCTATTGGGCCATATTCACCTGAGAGAATCGCTGATCGAATTGATGCGCGCGAACAAGATTGATCGCGCGATCGAAGAATTCATCCAGCAGGAGCAGATAGACCTACCGATCAGGCTTTTCCGGCCGCTGATTCGTGAAGGTGTCCGTGACGTCATCCGACAAGGCATTCACGAAGAACTCGATCAGTTAAATGCCGCAGACGCCGGGCGCAAGTTCTATCTCTTCCTGGTGCTTAATGACCAACGGCGCAAACTAATGGTCCACTTTGAGAACATCGATCTGCACCGGCTGGAATTCCATCTCCCGTTTTTTGATGGAGCGTTTCTCGAGTCGGTGGTCGCGACCAAGCTGGACTGGTGTCTGCGACACAAACTCTACGTCAAATTGTTGTCGCTGTTTCCGCCCGCCGTAACCCAGGTCGCCTGGCAATCCTACCCGGGACACGAACCGTGTCCGCTGCCTGTCCCAGCGCACCTGGCTTATCAATGGGATGAAAACTATCAGGCGAACGAAAGCGTCGCGCGCAAGCGCCGCGTACTCCGCAATGCGTCAGAGGTGCTGCACTCCGCTAATTTCCCAAATCAGATTCTGAGCAAAAGAAATCTGCGGCTGGCTACCTGGATTCATTCAAGTGGCTGGCGAGATTACCAGTACGCAATCGAGGCTGCCGAGACTTACTACAAGTACGCAAAAAACTGCGGAGGCAGCGTTAGTTTGTCTCTTTCATAAGCGCATGAATTCATTTCCGACCACATCATCAGTTCTTGATCAGCGATCGGCGATCGCCGCGGCCGAGCTTTCGGCGAATGAAAACTCTACGGCTGATAATCCGTTGGTCAGCGTGGTCATTCCTGCCTACAACGTTGCGCGGTTCATCGGCGAGACGCTCGAATCAGTCTTTGCGCAGAGGTTTACGGACTACGAAGTGATAGTAGTGAACGACGGTTCGCCCGACACCGAAGTTTTCGAACAGGCAATCGCGCCGTATCTCAATCGCATTCGTTATCTAAAGCAGGAAAACCTTGGCGCCAGCGTCGCCCGCAACACGGGCCTGCAAGCAGCACGCGGAGAATTCATCGCATTTCTTGATGCGGACGATCTCTGGTTGCCGGCCTACCTGGACCAGCAGATGAAATTCATTCGCGAACGCGGCTGCGATCTCGCATGTGCGGATGCAAGATTCTTTGGCGATCCGTCCACTGAGGGCCGGACGTACATGGACACGCTGATGCCGGCTGCGGCAACGGTTGACGACGTCACGTTTCTGCAGCTCGTCAATGCGGATCGAAGCCTGATCACATCCGGCGTGGTGGCCCGTCGCGAACCAATGATGCAAGTAGGTTTGTTTGACGAAGCTCTGCGCAACGCACAGGACTTTGATTTGTGGTTGCGACTCTCTTTGAGCGGATCGCGCCTTTCTTATCAGCGCAAGGTGTTGCTCAAGTACCGCTGCCGTCCGGACGGATTAACCGGAGACGCGATCAATAGTCACCGCCGAGAGTTACGGGTCTTTGACAAGATCGAACATTCATACGATCTCTCGCCGGCGGAACGCGACGAGGTTTCCCTCGTCATCAAGAACCGGCGCGCGTTGCTGGAATTTGAAATGGGTAAGCATCACGCTGCGCGCGGTGATTTCAAGCAAGCACGCGAATCATTCGAAGAATCGAATCGCTTGCGGCCGGGCTCGAAAAAGCAGATCGCGCTTTGGCTTACCAGTTTTGCGCCGCGAGCGATGCAGGCGATCTGCGCCCGCCGCATATAGAAAAAGCCATGAAACGTTTCAGCGAATCAGACATCCATTCGGAAGGCCCGCGCGAGCACAGCGTTCGGCTGGCGTCCGTCGATGCGCTCGCCTCGGAACTCGAGCGCAACGGCGTAGTGGCTTTGCCTTCACTGCTTACTGCTGAGCAACTGCGCGGAATGCAAACCGCATTCGCCGCCAGGCTGAAGCGGCTGCGCTGGAACCAGTTCGATGGTTATCAACGAACCGAACCTTATCGACTCATGATCGAAGATGTCCTGCTGCTCGATCAGGGCTTCGTAGATCTGGCCATCCATCCGCTGGTCAAAGAGATTTTGGCGAGATATCTGGGCCCGGCTTACGAGCTCACGGAAGCTAAGGGCTGGAAGTCTCTGCCGACAAACCGCGACTTTCACGGCTGGCATGGTGACATGTGGTACGACCAGACCGTTGAGACAAAAGTTCATCGCGAAATCAAGCTGGCGATGTATCTCACCGATGTGGGCAGCGGCGCGTTCAACGTCATCAAGGGAACGCACCAGCGACAGCACCCACACAATTTGAAGCGGGCAGAGATCAAGGAATTGCCGATGTCTGACCGCATCGAACTGGCAGGTCCGGCCGGAACCGCCTTCTTGTTCGACACCACGGTCGTGCATCGACAGGGCATTCCCATGCTCGAACCGCGACAGGCGATTTTTTACGCCTACCATGATCCGAGGGTCGCTCTTCAGGAAGAGGATATTTATTACAATCGTTATCATCCGCTATTTCTCAACGCGGCGTTCTTGGGAAACCTCTCAGAGCAAGACCAGCGGATTCTCGGTTTCGGCAACCAGACAAATCTTCAGCCGGCATTTAATCGCCACGAAAACCCTCCGCTGATTCACCGGGCTTACAGCGCCTCGCTGAGCGTTTCGCTTCGAATGGAACAGTTTCGCGAACGAATGGCCGCACGCTGGCGGCGAGTGTTGGGAGTGAGACCAAAGACTCGTTATTGATCAAGTTCCCCAATATGCAAACTACTTCGACAAACCGCCGTACCCCTCGTCGCAACCGGACACTGGTGTCAGTGTTTGGCGTTGCGCCGCGTCGCATCGGCGGGACAGAGATGTTTGCGCGCGAGTTGTCTTTGCAGCTGGGAGAGCAGGGCTGGAAGAGTGTCCTCTGCTTTTTGTCCGAACCGACGGGCGAGGTGCGCCGCTTTCTCGATTTGCCGAACGTCTCGTTTGAAACGCTCCCTGATTCGACAAACGGAAACCGGGAAGCCCGCCGCAATCTAAAGCGGATCATTGGAAAGCATAAGCCTGAGATTGTGCATCTTCATTTCGTGAGCTTCCTGACGCTGTATCCGTGGATCGCTCGTTTGAGATCAGCCCGGAAAGTTTTTTTCACAGATCATCATTCGCGGCCTGAGGGCTACCTGCAGCGACGGGCTTCACTGTGGAAGCGAGCGGCCGCCCGATTGATCGGCCGTCCATTCACCAAAGTGATCTGCGTCAGCAACTATGGTTATGAGTGCATGAGTTCTTTCGGACTGCTGCCGCGAAATCGATTCGAGATGATCTACAACGGTGTCGATGTTTCGCGCGTCAACGCGAACCCGGATTTGGCAAAGGCCTTCCGACAAAGATTTTCGATTCCGGACGAGCGGGCAATCGTCACGCAGGTAAGCTGGATGATTCCGGAAAAAGGAATCAGCGATTTTCTCGAGATGGCGCGTCGCGTCAATTCCCAAAGACAGGATGTGCAATT
>Ga0137403_10004187_pt1 | contig 17052 bp, 15 predicted proteins | sample CZOMad2_1_16fung_FD_122057 | JGI IMG/M metagenome (GOLD analysis project Ga0137403, IMG submission 122057) | Vadose zone soil fungal communities from Angelo Coast Range Reserve, California, USA - CZOMad2_1_16fungal (Hybrid Assembly) | ecosystem: Environmental > Terrestrial > Soil > Vadose zone...
TCTGTTTTCAGCGTCTCAGATTTCAGCTTTTCAGCTTTCAGCGTGTCAGCGTTTCGGCGCAGCCAATCGCACGCCTTTCGCTGGAACCAGTTGTTTCGGGCGATGATCAGCGGCCAGCCGCGCAGTCGGCGCACACGCGCTAGTATCTCAAATGCAACAAGCCATGAATTGAACGACGCAACAACAGCTTCTTTCAGTTCTTGGTGCCATCGACCTCTGACGTCTGAACGCTGACATCTGACATCTGACATCTGACTTCTATCGATCCTTGCCAGGAGCGAAGATGGCGGCATCCATGCGTCCGTGATTATTCGATTGAGGGCCGTGCGGCGAGCCAGTGCACGCGGAACCGCGTAATGTTCCCGCGCGCCAAGCTGGCAACAGATCCATGTCCTTTCAGTCAATTAAGTGATCCCTTCTCCGGGTAATCAAACAGATAACTTTAGCCAACGTTTGTAGCTGCTCCACGATACGGGCCGACGCTTTCGAAGAGCAGCCGGTAGTCCTTTGACTGCCTCCCACCACCAAAATGGTTCCCGAATGATCCACGACCAGCCCCGCTTATACGCATAACCGAACTGGGAACAAACTCGCCATGCGGCAATTGCGACTGCGAACGGAAACGGGCAACGCATCAAAGTGCTCCACATTTCATTGCGAGCATGCCGATGATGATTATGAAGCTCACTGCGCTCCTTTCCGGTGTAATGATGACGAATGATTATATGTGGAAAATAAAGCACATCCCAACCATTGGCTATGCACTGTAGAGCGTAGTCTGGCTCTTCATACATGTGGAAAAATATTGACTCGAACCCCGGTAGCTCGAGATACGTTGACCGCCGCAGCACCGCACCCGAGTTGGCAAAGGAACGGGTCAGTCGTGGAGGACCGAAGTTAGTTTCGACTAATGTTTCCGGATACTCATCCGTCCGCTGTGGAAAATGCATCACTGCCAGCTTCGGCCGCTGTTCAAAGAGAGGAACACACTTAGCGATGCAATCGAACTCCTCAGGATAACTGTCGTCATCCAAAGCCAGCACCAAATCTCCTCGGGCTTCGCGCATCATCCGGTCACGCGAGGCCACTGAACCGCGTCCAATTTCATTCACGATCACCTTAGCCTTTGGCAATTCTCTGTTAACCACTGCGACGGTGTCGTCCGTGCATCCATCGGCGGTGATCAGGATCTCGAGTGGGGGCGGATTTAACTCGCGCAACGCCCGGCAGGTCCGGCGCAACCCTCCCGCACGATTCCGCGTCGTGATCATGACCGAGCAGGTCATCTGCCTCTCAGTTTCAATCGAAACAAAGTGTGAAGGCGTTTCCGCCGAAGCACTCATCCGCATTTAGAAGGGATATGCGACATCATCCTGCAAACGGATGACTTCACCCATTCTCGAAGGCCCGCGTATCTTCTGCTGACTGTCACGGGAGCCATCTCTCTATCCACTGTCGCCACTATCAACCCATCGACGGCGTAGCTTTCGCCGGGCGTGTGCTCGCAAATGACGAGATAGCCGCATTTACGCAGAAACCGAAGACACTGGGCATGGACCCTATGGCCGTGCGTAGAGATGAAGACAAATTCGAATCGCCGTTTCTGTAAGGAATCCGTTGCTCCAAGCAACATCTCGTATTCATGACCTTGGATGTCCGAATGCAATATCGCGACTCGTTCCAGTCCTTCGCGCTGAACAAATCCATCGACAGTCACTGTTGGAGGGTCATCGTCGAGACTTTCTTCTTTGCCGATTAGAGCGCGTTGAAAATGTCCGTTGAATCCGTTTAATTGGAAGTTTCGTTGACCAACCAAGAGATTATCGGCAGCGGGCTCAATCAGATAGTTGGTAGCCAGCGCAATGGTTTTGTGAAACCAGAGAGAATAGTAGCCCCAATAAGCGCCCAATTCAATCATTACGCCTCCATCCGCTATTCGCTTTAACACTTCATAAAAAGCTTTTTCCTGCTGCGGTTCGTGATGTCCACGCAAGCGTTTCACAATTTCCGTATTGAATCGGTTGTAATAGGTATCCGCCAAGACCTTGACCCCATTGTGCATGGTCTGCAGGAGGGTGCCATCGGCCTTCTTCTCGACGGAACCAGCCAAGTCAACCTTGGGAATTGAATCGATATCCCGGCAGGAAGCTGCGATTTCAATTCGTCGAATTTCGGAATCAGTCATTTCGAGAATGAAGTCCTAGTGTTTGGCTCTCGAATTGTTCTCGATCTTTGATCTGATAATCCGGTGCAGCATCGGTAAGACGTTTCTGTCATCCGTCTCGTCCAACACTCCGGATTTAAGCCATTTATCATTAGCACGCCGGAATTCTGACTGATCCTGTGCCAGCGCGTATTCGATTGTGCGACGAGGCGAAAAACCGAAGTCTGCCGGATCAACCCACTTTGCATCGCAAAGGAACTCATCACGAACGGTGGGATGAGCATGGTAAACCGGGATGCAACCGGCGCGGGCTGCATTCACAAATTTCTCCGTGAAATAATGCGGTTCTGCGGAATTCTCGAGGCACACGTGCACTTTGTAGCTCGATAAGAAGCGAGTATGTTCTTCATTCCTGTAATGTTTCGCCGGCGAGCTTCGGCCTTGAAAATTTGATGGCGGACGTTGGACCCAAAACTGGGGAAAATGCCGGAATAGTGTCCACGATTCTGGCTTGCCAAACAATTCGACCAGAGGACACAAAATCATTCGGTTGCGGAGCCGAATATGTCGCTTCAAAAACCAGGCTCTGCCGCCAAAATTACTCACACACGCTACCGCTGCCGGTTTGGGAGTCATGACCCTGGGCAGGGTCAGCGGTCCACTATGCGTCGGATGAGGAACTCGATACCTTGGATCTGGGTTTCCGTAGAAAATATGCTCAGCATTATCTAAGACCCGCATCAATCTCTTGCCTATAGGATGTCTGTGAAAATGGTGGTGCCAGGAAGGTTCTATTGTGAACCAGAGCTTCGGGCCGCGAAAGGCGAGCAATTCCTCGCTGGGATCATAGAGCACGAGCAGAGCATCGGCCGTCTCAAGCAGTATCCGCGGCGAATACAAGATTGCGTCCAGTTGAAAGTCATCCCATGTGTCAGCTTTGAACTGTTGCGAGACAACTCTACATTTGAATGGCGTGCTCAAGACTCTCTCACCTTGTGTGAAAGTTGCTTTGGCCGCTCAGACCAAGGGCTCCTCATTGCAAGCCGTGCGTCTCGGACTCGCTCAAATACTCGTTCCCGCTCATCCCAGAATTGTTCATCGCTTTTCCATAAAGCCACTCCAGGAAGAGACGCAGAGGCGCAAAGCAGCGCCGGTTTGATCGCATGAATACGTGGACGCCCTACTCCCGCAAAAGATAGCAGAATATCGTCGTAATTTCTCACCTGCGATACATCACGAATGCCAATCGCGCCAGCAAGAGCAAAGACCCTGTCAAGATGCTCGCTTGTAAACGCATACGCGCCAATTAACACATCGACTTCTTGCTCGACGCCAGTGACATGATGAAAGGAACTACCGTTTGAGGACCGTGTCCCTGGGCGATAGATGTGACCCGTAATACCGTGAGGCACCGCCTCGTCTGATATAAGACACTCGAATAGTCGCTGCCATTCACTCGGACTTAAAAAAATGTCATCATCGAGAGCGATGATGTACCTCGTTCCGTGCTTCCTTGCCAGCACTAACCGATGTCCCGGATGGGTCGGTCTATTCTCGTCAATAAGAAGTACCCGCGAATCTGCTTCATCGATCCACTCGGCGATACGCACCTGACTATTGCTATTAGAAACGACTACTTTGTCTACAAAATCGGCCCGTAGTGCCCCTCTGACTAGAATAGAAAGATTTTGAGGACGATTGTGACTCAAGAGAATTACTACGCAACTTTTCCCGTGCATCGTGGTCGGTATCGGAGCGAAAGACAAATCGACCTGCAATCGGCAATATCGGATGAGCAATGCCAAAGCCTCAACCAGAATCCATAACTTGTGGCGCCAGGATCGCCTTTGCCGATATGTGCGGAAGAGATAGCTATACTGTGTCCTAAGGAAGCGACGTTTTATTTTTGCCATTTTTTCGCAACGGTCGATCTAAGAAAAATAATCGATGAAGTCCCCTCGTGAGGTTACGATAGCAATTCCTGGTATAGGTTCGCATAGTTTGTCGCCATTAGATCGTCCGTAAAGTGTTCGACCACTCGAGCACGACCAGCTCTACCCATCGTTTGACGCTCGGAAGGGTGACTATGCATCCATTGCAACATACGCGTTAGACCCAAAACGCTTCCGATCTCCGGTTCCAGCAAACCCGTTTCGCCACTCACGACTACGTCTTTCAACCCTCCGGCCGCGTACGCAACTACTGGCGTTTCACACGCCATTGCTTCGATCGTAGTGTTGCCAAATGTCTCCGCTTGACTCGGCATAACGAACACATCGACGGCTGAATAGAAGAGGCTCTGGATCCGGTAGCTTTGCAGGACTCCTAGCTGTAACATCTCAAGGTCGCTAGACCCCGCCCAATGACTCGCACCGAAGGTCAGCAACAGCGGCGGTTCGGGCAGGGCCCGGATCGCGTCAGACAGCCGTCGCCCTCCTTTACGTTCTTCCGAAAGGTCCGAACACCCGAATCCGATCACGAAACGATCGGTCGGTATTCCCAATGCGCGTCGTGCCGCAAGCTTGTCTACAGGCCGAAATTGCTCCGGGTCCAGTCCTAGATGAATCGTGCGAATTGACTTCGCGTGCGTTGCCAGGCTGGAACGACGAATTTGGGCGGTAGTCCACTCACTGTTTCCAACCAGGTGCAAATTAAGGCGGGCATAACAATGCTCTTTGATTTCAAAGAAGCGATACGTTTCGTCAAAACGAGCAGGTCTTTTTAGCTGAGGGCAGTTACCGCAGTGACGAGTGAAGTGATCGCATTCACCGGGATAGTGGCATCCCCCTGTGACAGGAATCAAATCGTGGATTGACCACACGATGGGGAGTTCAGCTGGCAGCGAACCGAGAAAGCTCGGCAGATCTAGCCATCTGGCAACCCAATGGAGGTGGACCACCTGCGGCAATTTCCCGATCGCTTGTATTGGTGTTTTTCGTATCCAGCGAGGGCTGGTGACAAATCCGCCCGGAGCTGTCTGGCGATTGCGCCAACTTGTAGCCAGCGCGGCAACATTACGCCAGAAAAAAGTCCGATTCTGAAAAACAGGTATCGTCGTGTTATCCAACGCCTCACCCGCGCCAAAGTAAATGCGGCTTTTTACCCCGGCTCTGCCCAAAGAAATATGCAGCCGCTTGGCAGCAATGCCTGCTCCCCCAGTTAACTCAGAGGTAAAATGCGCTACCACAGCCGGAGCTCGCACATCATTTTCGCTGAAATACAGCCAGATTCGGGCAATAGCCCCACATGACGAATCGACCAGATTTCAAAATACGGCGGCAAGCGAGATTTGCTCCCGCATGATCGTCGACGTCGTGGAAAGCGATCATTCCTCCGGGCGTCAGCAGTGAGCCCCACACCTTGAAATCAAACCAAGTATTCAAATAATCGTGAATAGCATCGACGAATACCAGGCTAAAAGCTTCCTGCCGGAGAGTCCTTGCCGCATCGCCGGAAGACATTCGTATGTGCTTCACATTGTCGAGGCCCCGCGTGCGATCATGCATAATACGCAGGTCGTTATTGCTGCCTGAAGCGTCGCTGTACGGATCTACCGCGTACACAAGTCGTCGTGTAGCCCCGGCTATCGCGGCGGTCGTAACGCCACGCCACGCTCCAAGTTCCACAATCGGGAGGTCAAAATTCTCCGTGGCTTCCACTGCACGCAGTAAAACCTCCCGTTGCCCCGAAGTTACCGTCGTGTCCTCAAACGTCGCACCGCGAGCAGGCAAGTATTGCTTCAGTAGTCCAGTGTCATAGCACCGGCTGATAGGCGTGAACGTTAATCTGGCTGCCAACTGAGATAGCTCCAGCGGAAGACGCCAAGTTAAAGCGCGAAGCGGGCGCGAGAGCTTTCGCAGCTGATTAGGATCCAGGGAAGTCTTCACCATTTTTATATCGATCGAGTGTTAGCCAATAACTTTGTTCCGACAGTTGAATCCTGTGCGGCCAAATGAATCCCTCCGACACCAGCCTACAATTCTCACCGAGGCGACGGCACTTTCGCAAATCCGCAACCAAGTCCAGCAGCGCGTCGGCGAGATCTTCCGGTCCAAGTGTCGCCTTGTTCCGGATAGGATCTGCCCTCCCAAGCAGCAACGCAGCGTCCCTAGTTCCTAGTAGTTCCTGAAGTACTGGCACGTTACGACCGACCACCGGCTTTCCGTATCTGCCCGCTTCCATGTAGACAAGTCCGAAAGATTCCCCCTCCGATGGCACGCACACACACGTGCAGGCTGCCAGCGCGTCGTGCTTCAGCTTATCCGACGTGAAGTCGAGTTGGACCACTCCTTCGAGGTTCTTGGCCACAGGCACAGAGCCAGCTGGGCCCATGCAAACAAGACTAAGCTCCGGTCGTTGGCGTCGAACAACCTTGAAGGCATCGACGAGAAGTGGATAGCCCTTTTGAACATCCTTCCGCCCGATAAACAAAATAAACGGCCCCGCAATTCCAGTACTATCTCGGAAATGCATAGCGTTACCATCCGATCGATCTTCGATTCCAATGCCGACGACGTCGATGGGACAGCCGATTCCCTTCTGCCTCAGATATTGCGCCTCGTACTGCGTATAGACCAGCAGGCGATCAGCCTGCCGATATAAATGGAAGTCCAATAGTGAGTCGCCAACGTGATGAGGGTGGCAGGTCGGCGAAATGACAAACGGCACTCTCCAATGCCTTGCTGCTTTCGCCGCGGCAAAGCCAGTCAACGTCGGTGCTTCACCGATATGGTGGATCAGATCGACCCCGGCGAATGCTTCACACGCCGGCTTCCTGGCCACAAGCTGATATAACACTACTGCCAGTAGTTCAAAGCGAGGTCTTTTGACGAGTTTCCCCAGAAGCCAAAGGATCGGCAACCAAAGCCTCGAAAACCTAAGCAAACGAACGCGACTCCCTTTGACTACAAGCTCGCGCTCTTGCTCGTTGAATAAGAGATACTCGCTCCCGCGAGGGACACGGGTGGCGGCACGCGTGACAATAATGACGCTGTGACCCTGCTCTTGGAGCTGCGTGCTCAGTTGCTCCACATACGCCTGTAGCCCGCCTGTATTTGGCTTAAAGCACCAAACCGTGATCGCAATTTTGAGTTTTCGCCGGGGCATGCCCGAATTCTTAATCACGGTTTCGAGACGACCCTTAGATCCAATGTTTTGTTTGCTCCTTGCCCCCGTCGTTAAGCAAGGATTTGTACAGAGCCATGTAGGCGGTGGCATTTTTGGAGTAAGAGAATCGATTGCTAACCCAATCTTCGCACGACAGTTGCCAGCGCATTCTTAAAGACCGGTCCCCCAAGAGTTGCGATATTGCGCGAGAAAGCGCGCCTGCGTCCCCGCGTGCCACCAGTATGCCATTCACGCCATTCTCCACGATATCGGAAATACCACCTACATCGAAACCAGCGACCACCGTGCCACACGCAATCGCTTCGAGGGCTGCCTGCCCGAAAGCTTCTTCGAGAGATGGAATAATGAAGACGTCGGCTGCTCGATAAAGCAACGCTTGGAGATCGTCGCTTTCCACTCGACCAAAGCTCACCTGGTTGAAGCCAGGAACGGCTTCAAATCTTCCCGCGCCCATCGTTAAGAGGCGGATTGGTCTGCTACCGGCTAAAAAAGTTAAGGCTTCGCGCACATATTGACCGCCTTTGTGTGGCAAAGAGATGTCATGCGCAGCGAAAAACAGCACATGCTCGTCCGACTGAAGACCGAGCGCAGCCCGAGCTTCAAGTCGCATTCGCGGAGAATAGACCTTCTGGTCAATCCCATAGTGGATTACATCTATTCTTCGATCGCGGCTTAGCCCACTAGCTCTTGCGCAAGCTGCACTCCATCGACTATTGGCCACGAAAGTCATTCGGTTCGGCAAAGGCTCCGAGTAAGCAGCTTTTTTCATCCCAAAAATTCGATGCGAATAATCCGCTGATCTCCGTGAGTCGATCACAGGACAGTGACCGCAAGATTGTTCGAAACGACGGCATGATCCCGGATAATCACAACCGCCTGTTATAGAGCTCAGGTCGTGCATTGTAATCACGACCGGTTTGGAAGACCCAAGTCGCGGCAACAAAGCAGGAACATCCACAAAATGCTCGACCTTGTGAATGTTAATGACATCTGCTTCAGCAATTCGTCCATCAACGGTCCGAAGAAGATCAGCACGCGGGTCATTCAATCCGCAGATGATTTCTCTACCACGTTTCCGTGACCGTTCCTCTTGATAACTGATCCAGGCGCGCCGGAGGACACGTGCAGCACGATGCAATAGGTGAGCATCTCCCGCGTAACGAACAACCGATGTGTCATTCGAATGTTTGTACCGGACAAGCATCTCGGAATCAACTCCGCCCCTGAGTAAAGCTGTGTGTTGCCGATACGCCGCACGCGCGGCCCCACCAAACATGTCGTGGGTGGCGAGATGCAGAACTTTCATTTCGCAATAAATCCGATCGAGCTACGGACCAACCCTTTAAGTCGAAACCAGAGCATAAAGATGCGGCCTTCCAAGGTCAGGTGGTGTTTTCCGCAGAAATGCAAAAACCCGGCCCGCTCGATTTTGGCGGCCGCAGACGAATTGAACAATTTACTGTAACGTAGCTTGTATTCCTCGAAAGCCTGCCGAAAGGCAGCAACATTTTGCGGACTGAAATCATATTCCCAGGAAGCAAATGTCCAGCCGACCTGTTTTTTAAGGACTTCGAGCAATAGCTGGCCATGAGCTTTTGCAAGCAGCTCTGCCGGGGTCAAATTCGGAAAAGCTTGTTCAAGCGCGTCCATGTGTCGTTCAAAGGGAATACGGAACAGAAATGGCGAATGGGGCGAGCGCGCGAAGCGGTTTCCATCGCATCCACTATAGGTGAAAGCGCGAATCATCGCCCCGAAATCGAAGCAGCAGATGTTCAGCTCTCTTGATAACTCGTAGGCTAGGATTTTGGCACCTCCACCTAATGAAAGAAAGAGCGTGTCAATTCGGTGCGTGGTCACGAATTTGCGGAGATCGTCTTTGACTAGGTCTAACGTTAAATCCAAGTCGCGGCCGTCATTCCTGACCTGATAGTAGAATATTTCCGCGCGGTCGGGCCAATAATCCTTACCTGCCCGTTCGAACTCTGCGGTTTTCGACAGCAATTCTAGAAGTTTTGCCTCGGCCCCGGCGAAGCCAATCTTCCTATCTTGGCAATAATCCCTAAACTCCAATTCGGTCCATGTAAGGAATAAAAGAGAGGCGTCCGCCGTAGGATTAGAACGAGATTCCAAGTCGCGTCGCAGTTGTAAGCGCGGGACAAGATGCTGATTGGGCCAATTTTTTTCGTGAAAATCGATGTAGTCTGCACCCTCGTAAGCACTGCGCAAGCGGTTCGCATGTCGGGCGCTGAGCCCGGGATTGCCGCATCCTTGGGTACCCGATAGCTGCCCATCGCCAAACTCGATTGAATCAAGTCTGTCGTTTTGGTAGGCCAGCAAATAAACGAGTTCCATGTCCCCCATCCGTAAGAAGCAGAAAGGTCGCTTAGTTGCCATCAGTTGTGAAAGAAAGCCTGCTTCTTTCGTCCGAGCCGATTCGCCGTTGCTCTTCGCACCGAACATGTTGCCAGTTGGTGGCGGGCAACTACTAAGGAGCTCTTGATGAAAACTCATTACGAAAGGCGGTGTGCCGAGTCACTCCAGAAACGTAGGATTCTGTTTATCTTGAGTCTGCTATACATCACAAAAGCCAGCCGCGATGCGCGTAACGTCTCCCCTTTTGTGAGGCGCCAGCATGAGTTTCACCGTTTCAAAGACGACCTGATCATCGAGCTTTTTCATGCAAATGATGTTATTCGGACAACCAGTATGCCAGTGGCCGAGCGGCGTCTTATGATGGCAGAACAGGCAGGGCACGTCGCTGAACAAGCCAACCGCAGGCGAGTCTGGCGGCAGCCGATAGCCAGGGTTCACCGCGCCAAATAAGCCGACAACTGGCGTGCCGACGGTTCCGGCCAAATGCACGGGTCCTGAATCAATAGAGATTAGCAAATCACAAACAGCGATCAGCGCTACGAGTGCTTCCGACTTAATCTGGCTGCCGACGAATTGCACGGCCCCTAGCTTATCGTATTCAGAAAACCCGTCGCCCTTGTTCGTCCCAAACTGGATAATCACAGCGTCGTATTCGGCGTGGATTTTGTTTATCAGCGTCTGCCATTTCGCAACATCCCAGGTTCTCACTGGCCAACTAGGGCCACCGTTGATACCGATGATTAAACGGTTTCCGGTCCTCGCCTTGGGCAGCCCGTAGGCAATCCGAGTTTTTTTGATCAGACTGGCTGATGGATATAGGAGCGGTTGACGCGCCGTGATGGTCAGACCACAAGAAGCAGCGAGATCATCTACTAGATGAGAATTTGCGCCAGTGTTTGGTAGCCGTTCGTCGGTGGTTTTCGGATTGTAGATGGCAACGAGCAAACCAAATAACTTAAGATCGTCGGGCAATGAAAAGCCCCATTTCCACCGGCGACTGCCGTATACAACGTCTGCCGCTCGCGACAAACATACGAGACTCTGATAGCTGGCAGCCGTAACAAACGCGATCAGTTTGTCCGGATGACGCTTCCGCAGTTCATCGCAAATCGGCAACGTGCATACGACGTCTCCCAAAGCACCGCAGCGACATAACAACACTGCCCTCTTTCGATGTCGGATGCAGTGGACAAGCAGCCACGCGAATAACGGAATCGATTCAGAGGCACGTTTCTTGAACCTCAGAAACCTGCGCCACCAACGCCTAAGTGCCAAGTGCAGTCGGCTAGGTAAAACTGAAAGCACAGATTGTCGAAAACTAATCACAGTTCTATAACCGAGGCGCCGTTTATCTAACACTCACACGCAAAAACGAAGGTTTGCAGCGGTTAAATAGTAATTTTTACCAACCTCCTGAAAAACTCCGCGGAAAACGAGAGTCCCATCCATTTGGGCTCAATCCGACCGAATGCGTATCCTTCCAGTCGGTGCTTTTCATCCGAGCGTTGGCACTTCTGAAGGAATGCTTCGTTCGCTTCCCATGCGCGCCACAGAATCGCAGCGTTCGACGGTAGATAGGCGGTGCGCGATGATGATGAGCGTTAAGTGACCATGCAATGCGTTGATAGCCTTTATAACTTCAGCCTCCGTCTTGGTATCCAGTGCGCTGGTCGCTTCATCCAGGACCAGAACCTGCGGCCGGTGATAAAGCGCGCGCGCTAAACCGATCCGCTGACGTTGGCCGCCGGAGAGTCGTACTCCGCGCTCTCCCACAACGGTGTTCCACTTCACAGGTAACTCGGATTCAATAAAATCCAGAATCTGCGCGGCTGTGGCCGCTTCGCGCAGCGCCGTTTGATCCACTTCGTCCGCCGGAACTCCGAAAGCAATGTTTGCCGCCACGGACGCGTCCAAAAGATAAATGTCCTGCGGCACGTAACCGATCATCGATCGCCACGCCCTGAAATCTTCTTGGCTAAGCACCCGGTCATCCACCCGAATTACCCCCGATTGCGGACGGTGCAGACCAAGGACGATGTCCACCAGCGTCGATTTTCCCGAGCCAGTCGGCCCGATGATCCCGACGCTCCTATTCTTCGGAATTTCGAGAGAGAAATTTTCCAGCACCGCGCGACTCGAACCGGGATAGTTGAAAGTGATGTTTTCCAAGCGAATCGCTTTTTCGAACGATAGCGGGAGGACTTCTTCGACCTGCTCCGGACGTATTATGCTTTTAGAAGTGGCGCCGACCTCGGCCAGTTCGATTTCAATCTCATTCACCGTGTAACGCATCGCGTTGATTTGATTAAGCTGACCGTAAAGAATCTGGATCGACGGCAACATCCGATAGCCCGCCAATGCCATGACTGTAAGGTTTGGAAGAATGTCGCTAAACGCGCGCCCGTGCGCCGCCAACCAGATCACAGCGGTGACCAATCCGCCAAAGGCGATCGGTTCAATCAAATAGCGCGGGCCGTTTCCATAGATCGGCATCCACGGGTAGAGACGCGCCTGAGCGGCAGAGTGACGCGCAAATTCTTCAATAAAGAATTTCTGTTTCCCGTGGATAAGGACCGGCTTGATCCCGCCAAGAAACTGTTGCGCGGTAATGATCGCGCCGAGGTTCGCCTCCTGGAGACCTTGTCCGAGCAAATGCGACCGACGTCGCAAAAGCAGAAAAATGATTCCGTAAAAACCGCCCAACAGGACGGCCGCGCCGAGTGCAATAACAGGTTGAACAAGAAACACGGTCAACAAAAGGAAACCGAGCGTCACAAAACGAGACAGCGCTTCCAGCAACGGAAGAAAGACCGCATTGATAAACTGCATAACATCGCCCACGACCTTTTGCAGAAGCGCGCCCGAGTTTCGCTCGAGAAAATAACCGTAGGGACGCGCGGCCAATGCTTCCATCAAGCCCGTTCTCAGAAAATGACCGAGTCCGTGCCCGTAGCGGGTGCGGATTACTTCGCCAACCAACGTGACTGCGTTGGAAAGAAAGATTAGAGCGATGGAAACGATGCCCGCCCAGATTAAGAGCGTATTCTGGTCCATCGCCGGCAAGTGAGACAGCAGCCAACTTCCAAAACGGCTGTTCCGAATCCGGTCCGGATCAGCAGCGAGCGCGAAAAAGGGAAAAATCGACGTTACCCCGATGACTTGGAAAAGGCCGTTGGCAAAAATGACGGCGAGAACGATCACCAGCTTTCGGCGGCCATAAGGCGCGGCCAGAGCAAAACATCTCGAAAGCAGCCGGAAAAATCCTGTCAGCATGATGATGGAAAACTCAAACGGTTCTTAGGGATAATACCACAGCGCTCCAGGGGATTGGTATCTTCACTCAGAATCACCTTGCGCGAGATCTCTGGTATCGCAGCGTGAAATTGCTGATGTTAGAATAAGACGCGCGTGGATTTAAGCATTTACGACAACTCAGATTTCGATCGTGGGGCATCCGTTTGGAAAGAAGGCGTCTGGTATCTTGTACGATGGATTTTCTTTCAAACATCGTTCCCGTGGCCGTCAGGATTGCGGGTTGCGCTGCTGCGACTCTTTGGAGCAAAAATCGGACAAGGCGTGGTGGTCAGAGCAAATGTGAACATCTCCTTCCCCTGGCGTTTGCGCATCGGCGATCACGTTTGGATCGGAGAAGACGTCGGCATTCTCAGTCTCGCGCCCGTTACCATTGAATCCAATGTCTGCATCAGCCAGCGCGCCTATCTTTGCACAGGCAGTCACGATTTTCGACGGGAAGATTTCAAGTTAAACGTGGAGCCCATCACTGTTCGGACGGGGAGTTGGGTCGCCGCAGCTGCTTTCGTCGGCCCCGGCGTCGAGGTCGGAGCGGGCGCGGTTGTGGCCGCGGGCAGCGTCGTGTTTGAAAATGTCTCGCCGAATACGCTAGTTCAGGGCAATCCAGCACGTGTGATTTCCCAGGTCGGTTAAAACGCCATTGATTTCAATTTGAGCCGGGCGGCGGCGTTGTCCTCGGCTTGGCGCCTGCCGCTTTTCCGTAAATCTCTTCGACCTTGGTAACGCCCGGATTTTTGTACCAGCTGTTGAAGATCAAGATGTCGCCATTGCGGACGGCATCCACCAGGGCGTCATCATCTTCTGGTCGAAATCCTTCGGGGGCGAGCAGAACGCTGAATGCTTTCGGATAAACCGCCCGCGCTCCGACTGGGGTAGAAGTAATCTTGTGATGCATGTACGAATTTAGCGGCGCCGAACAGGCGAAGTAACGCATCGATTCATTCTCCGGCATCAGCAGAACGTCCGGATACGCATCGGCCACGCTTTTGAAAACATCAGGGCTGAGGGCTAGGTGCGTTTTTCCGACGGTGGAATCGATGTAAAACAAGCTGCAACCCCAGCGCTTTCTCGCGTACTCAATCTTAGTCTTAAGTACTTCCGCCGCGTGCTCGTCATCTGCCGCTCCCTGTACCGGCTTCCCATCAATCATGGCAATCTGCTGCGGACGAATGCAGACTCCCACCTTCAATCCGGCCGCCTGAAACCGAGCGAAGTATTCGTCGATGATCGGAGCAGTCCCCTCACCTTTAAACTCCATTTCGGGGGCCAAGGTCGGCGTCAGCCGCGGGTCGCCGTAATAGACAGATTGCATGAATTCCTGGCCTTCGGGGTCCCATGTGATCATGCCTTGCGCATTTGTTTCTTTTAAAACTTTGATGCCGCTGTCCGCTAATTTAAGTAACGCCTCACGAAAGATGGCTTTTCCTTCATCGGTGGAGACATCGATCTTGCCTTCGTTTACAATCCAGCGACGCGGATTGGTCGGCACTTTGATCCCAGAGCTGGCGAGATAAATCGCCCCGATAGGGCGGTGATCGCTCCAGTTCACTTGGAAAGGGTACTTCTCTGAATAACGTTTCAAGACGTCAGCCGAGAGATCGCGCACGCTGGAAGCCGACGGACCAAAGCGCAAGGAGACCGTGAATGTTTTGGTACCGGGTCCAATATTGCGGCAAGCAATCAGGAATGGGTAACTGGTGTTGGCTGGACGATTCGTCGAGTTGAGAACACCGACCAAAGATTCAAGATCGTCGCTGCAAAAGTTTAGCGTGCTGCTCCTATAGTCGACTCGAACGATTGGGACAACAAATTCGGGATCGGCCAGGAGAGGCTCCGTCCCCATTTGAGCGGGTTTGTTTTTGAAGCCAAAGCCGAACATCCCAGCCTCAAGCGTATTTCCTTGCGGAACATTCGGAAAAGCCAGTTCCAGCAAACGAAGAGACAAATCGGGAATCGGGTCTTTGCTTGAATTTGTAATAACGATCCGCATTCCGATTCCGTTCTCCCCTTTTTTAGAGTAGGCGGCGGAAACGCTTCCCCATGGATACGCCAGATCGACGGAATCCTTGCCCGGGGTGCGGATCGCTTGCGACAGAGGCTTTTCCAGAGCGTTGTCCACTTTGCGAAAAAGCGACGGGGCAGATTGCAACTCGCCGCCATGAGGCGAAGCAAGGAGTGACTGGCCATTGAACAAGAGTGATCCAAGTCCGTGTTCCGAGACCGAGAAGTCCAGACCCGGTTTGGCGTCGCTAAGTGCGGAGAGCGAAGGACAAAGCGCGCAGAGCAAAGAGCCCAACACACACAGAGTAGAACCGCGTGAAGAGATCACAGCCCTTGGTTCATTTTACATCGGCCGAGACCGCGGCGTGGATTTCGCGGAGCATTTCGCGCAGGCCGTAACGAAATTTCCATTTCGGATAATGGCTCTGAAATTTGCGGACATCGCTGATCCACCAAATGTGGTCGCCGATCCGGTTCTTTTCCTCGTACTCCCATTTCAATTTTCGGCCGCTGATCTCCTCGCACACATCGATCGCTTCCAGAATGGAGCAATTCGCGTGTCGGCTCCCGCCGATGTTGTAAACCTCGCCGGCGCGCGGCGCGCGGATGAATTCAGCGAATGCTTCCACCAGGTCAAAGCTGTGAATGTTGTCGCGCACCTGTTTGCCTTTGTATCCAAACACGCGATACGGGCGTCCACTCACGGCGCAGATCATGAGATAAGAAAGAAATCCGTGCAGCTCGGTCCCCGCGTGCGCGGGCCCGGTGAGGCATCCGCCCCGGAACGACACCGTCGGCATTCCAAAATAGCGACCGTACTCCTGCACAAGAAGGTCAGCGGCAGCTTTCGATACTCCGAAGAGCGAGTGCGTAGTCGAATCAATGCTCATCGTTTCAGAGATGCCGGGCTCGTACTCGTGACCGCTCTCAATCTCCCAGCGCTTTTCCAATTCGCGTAACGGCAACCGATTCGGCGTGTCGCCGTAAACTTTGTTCGTCGAAGTAAGAATGAACGGTGCTTCCGGGCAAAAATTGCGCGCCGCTTCCAGCAGATTCAGCGTGCCGTTGGCATTGACGGTGAAATCCGTCTGAGGATCGCGCGCCGCCCAATCGTGCGAAGGTTGCGAGGCGGTGTGGACGACGACGGCGATGTTTTTTTGGTGTTGCTTGAACAAATCCGTCACCCCGCGCGGATCGCGGATGTCGATGTTGTGGTGTTCGTAGCCTCGGACGTTGGCGACCAGATCGTCGCGCGTTTTTTTGGTGGAAGCTTCCGCGCCAAAAAATTCTGCGCGCATGTCGTTGTCGATGCCGATGACGCGCGCGCCGTCTTTGGCGAAACGCCTGACTGTCTCAGATCCGATTAGACCGGCCGATCCGGTGACGATGACGCTGCGCATCAAGGCGAAAAGTTATTGGTTATGAGTTATTGGCTCGCCACGCCGAAGCCTCGGCGTGGGCGCGTAATCGGTTAATTGTTATCGGTTACTGACCTCTGACCTCTGACTTCCGGCCTCCTTGGCTCCCCGCTCGGTGCTCCCCCGCTCCAGCTCCGAGCCGCAAGCGGCTTGCATCCTCAACTCCAACGACTCAACGTCCTCAACGCCTCAACGTCGGTCAGTGGTCGCCGTCGGTTTTCGCTGCGGAACTTTTTTCCTTTTCCGCTGGCTTGTCGTCCGACCTCGCCGATGTTGCTTTCTGGTCTTTGTTCTGCCCATGACCGGCCGGATCCGCCGATTTCGAAGGCTTTTCCTTGTCGCGAGAAGCATCGGCTTGTTTTGAAGCTTTTGAATCCTTCTCGCTGCCCGCATTGGCCTCTTTCGCAGGTTTGGAATCCTGATCGGTGGCGCTGCGCGATTTTTCCTGGTGCAAGTCGGGGTCGTTGCTCGAACCGAGCCCCATATCCAAAAGGCTTCCCTGAAATTTTGCGTCCTTCACACTCCGGCTCGACAATTTTTGCGGATCGACCTGTTCCGTTTTCTCTCCCTTGATGCTGTTACGTTTGGGCACGATCAATGAATTCTGAAGGTCCCGGGCGTCATTCTGGCTTTGGCCAAGAGTGGTTTTGTCCAGAA